>OMAN01000050.1_pt1 | contig 99567 bp, 111 predicted proteins | sample 1644701 | NCBI WGS metagenome assembly OMAN01 (sample SAMEA103958124, study PRJEB25191) | human gut metagenome | biome: human-associated habitat [ENVO:00009003]; feature: intestine environment [ENVO:2100002]; material: feces | place: Germany | collected 2013/2015 | reverse complement strand
ATAGGGGGAAAAGGAGCAGAAGTTGCATAGAACAATGCAACTTTAGATAATTGTTTACAAAAAATTCACAAAAACAAACTACAGAGAATTTAGAAACAGCTCCAGTATACCAAAAAGTTAGATAAAAACAGACAAAAGCACATCTATTTCTACCTAACCTTCATGGGTTTGTGTTCCAAAAAGGATACCCTACCATAAACGCGAGTGAACGGGCAAAATAAAAACTGAACCCGGAACGCGAATTGCGTCCAGGTTCAGCCTGGTGGTCCGCCCGGAGGGATTCGAACCCCCGCTCTCCGGAATCGGAATCCGTTGCGTTATCCAGCTACGCCACGGGCGGATCTTTTTTATTATATATCATTTTTTACAAACATGCAACAAAAACACATACAAAAAACTTGGCTTTATCAAAAATAAATTAATTCTTTTTCTGATTTTTTTTCATTATTTTGACATTGAAAACTATTTTTTTTATAATCAATTTGTTACACCATAAAATATAAGAATATATTTTTTACCTTCATGCAAATTATAAAGACAGGTGATTTTATGCGCTTTACAAAAACCCTTTGTACGTTTCACATTATTTTCCTATGTATGTTTGGCTGGATTGTTTTGCAAGTATTTTTATCCAATTGGAAAGATCACTTTCTGTGCGCATTGTGGGGTGTTGCGCTGGTTATCATTGTTACAATCGTTTACAAATGGCTTTCCAGGCGTTTTGACAACACCGACTACAAAAAGGCCAACCGTATTTTCTGGATATGCATGGGCATTATGTTCGTTTTACAACTTTTGGCCGGCTATTTTCTTATGTATGAGCCGGGTACAGATCTGCGCGCAATTCATGAAATTTCCAAAACCGCAGCGATGTCTGGCTCTTTCGAAAATATTTATCAAAATGTGCCGAACAATGCCGGTTACCTTGCACGCTATACAAACAATCATGGTATTTTTCTTCTTTTAACAGGATATTACCGCATCCTGTTTTTGCTTTTTGGAGAAATCCCGCTTTTTGCTTCAGTTTTTATAAACACTCTGGCAATTGGCATCTCGGTACTGTTTGTTTATAAAACAGCCAGTAAGCTTTTTCCTCCGGCGGGCGCGCTTACTGCATTTTTGCTATGCTTTCTTTTTCTTCCATATTATACCTACACACCTTTTTTTTACACCGATTCTTTAAGCATGCCTTTTGTGATTCTACCGCTTTTTCTCTATATAAGCGCTTTAAAAACACAGAAAAGAAAAAAGAGGTATGGATTTCTTATCTTGGCGGCGCTGCTAATTTATATTGGGTATGCTTTAAAGGGAAGCGTTATTATTTTGCTTGTAGGCGCAGTGGTTTATCTGTTTTTAAGCCGCCCCGTTAAGCAGGCGCTCGCCTGTTCCTGCACGATGGCCGCCATATTTTTGGCATGCGCCGTTATTTTCAGCACGGCTGTAAATACAGCCGGGTTTGTAACAAAAGAGGAATTACAAAAAGAACAATATCCTCTGACACATTGGATTATGATGGGACTCAACGGTAAAGGCGGTTACACGCATTCCGACAGTCTTTTCACAAGAGGGGCGGGCGATTATACGCAAAAAAAGGAGGCTACCGTTGCAGAGATCAGGCATAGGCTGGAGCAATACGGGGCTTCAGGCCTTTTTGCACATTTGACAGAAAAAGGGAATTGGACCTGGTCGGACGGTACGTATTACATCAGCAACCATATTGCGCATAATCCGTTGCACAAAAATATTTTGCATGAGTTTTTTTTGCAAGACGGCAATTGCTATTTTGTTTTTTTATTTGCCAGCAATACCTATCAACTGATGCTTTTACTGTTGCTCTGTCTGTCCATTGCAAAAAGTATCAAAAAACCAACTCTGGATTTTACCGTCCTTCTAAAAGGCCTGGTTTTTGGCGTCTTTCTGTTCTTCCTGATTTGGGAAACGCGTTCAAGGTATCTGTTTAACTTTACACCTGTTTTTATTCTGGCGGCAACAGACGGCATTCTTACTTTATCCAAACTAAAACTTTCCTCCCTGCGTGCATTTTACAACAGGCGTATAAAAAAGCATGCGTAAGTTTTCCTGTACAATTGGAAACAACAAACACGGCTGCATAGAAATATGCAGCCGTGTTATTTTTTATAATGGTAAGATCAAACCAACTCTATAATTGCCATTTCTGCGGCGTCGCCCCTTCTTGGGCCAAGCTTTGTCACACGTGTGTAACCACCGTTTCTGTCTTTATATTTCGGTGCGATCTCATTAAACAATTTATAAACAACGTCTTCCTTTGTTACAAAAGACAATGCCAAACGCTTATTATGCAAATTGCTTTCCTTCGCTATTGTAATCATCTTTTCCGCCAGAGAGCTAACCTCCTTGGCGCGGGTCACCGTCGTTTCAATTTTTCCGTTTTCCAGAAGAAAGGTTACCATCGCTCTGAGCATTGCTGTTCTGTGCGCGGTCGCCCTTCCCAGCTTTCTTGTACCGGGCATCAAAAATTCACTCCTTTACCTTGTGGTTTAAAAAAGTATCATTCGTCTTCTTTCTGAAGACTAAAGCCCAGGCTGTTGAGCTTATATACAACTTCTTCAAGGGATTTCCTTCCCAAATTACGGACCTTCATCATATCGTCTTCAGATTTATTAATCAAATCTTCCACCGTATTGATTCCCGCACGCTTGAGGCAGTTAAAGGAACGCACGGAAAGATCCAGCTCTTCAATGGTCATCTCCAGAACCTTTTCCTTGCTCTTATCGTCCTTTTCCACCATAATCTCTGTACTATAGCCCTGGTCGGACAAGTCAACAAAGAGGTTCAAATGCTCTGTTAAAACCTTTGCTGCAAGGGATACGGCTTCCTGTGCGTTGATTACGCCGTTTGTCCAAACATCCAGCGTCAGCTTGTCGTAGTCCGTAATTTGCCCCACGCGCGTATTCTCCACCGTGTAGTTCACCTTCAGCACAGGCGTATAGATAGAGTCAACAGGCAGTTCTCCTATTATATTGCTTCCGGAAAGCGCTTTATTGCGCTCTGCAGGAACATAGCCTCTTCCCTTGTCAAGGGTAATTTCCATATAAAGCTTTGCGTCGTCGCCCAAAGTGGCAATATGCATATCGGGATTAAGAATTTCTACTTCGCTGTCGCATTTGATGGAATCAGCTGTTACTACGCAAGGACCCTCTGCACTGATTTCAACCGTCTTTGGTCCATTACAATGCAACTTGGCAGTGAGGCCCTTCATGTTCAGGACGATTTCGGTAACGTCCTCTTTCACACCGGGCACGGTAGAAAACTCATGAAGTACACCGTCTATCTTTAACGTCGTAACGGCCACGCCCTCAAGGGAAGAAAGTAATACTCTTCTGAGGCTGTTGCCCAAAGTGTTGCCAAAACCACGCTCCAACGGCTCAACTACAAATCTTCCATAGGTGCCGTCGTTTGATAATTCCTCGGTTTCTATCCTTGGCTTTTCTATTTCTATCATCAACGAACCTCCTCCTAACATCGGGCAGCTTTGCTGCCGCTTTGTAAACCTTTAAACAACTACAGGATTACTTGGAGTACAACTCAACGATAAGGTGTTCCTCAACCGGGAAGTCAATGTCGTCTCTCTGCGGCATTGCAAGAACCTTTCCGCCAAGCGGATTCTGCATTTTTTCAAGCCATTTCGGAACAGAAACAATCGCGTCACTTTCTGCAATCGCCTTAAATCTGTTTGTAGAACGGCTTTTTTCACACACCTCAACAACATCGCCCGGCTTAATCAGATAAGAAGGAATATTGACCCTTTTCCCGTTAACTGTAAAATGGCCGTGATTCACAAGCTGCCTTGCTTCCCTTCTTGTAGAGGCAAGACCAAGCCGGAATACTACATTATCAAGCCTGCGTTCAATTGTAGTAAGTAAAACTTCACCGGTCTTTCCGCCCGATTTTTCAGCCTTTTCATAATACATTCTGAACTGCTTTTCCAGAATGCCATATACAAATTTTACCTTCTGCTTTTCTGTCAGCTGAAGACTGTATTCACTCTTTTTTCTTCTGGAATTGCCGTTTGGATTTCTGTTTGACGTCTTTTTGGAATATCCCATCACCGTGGGAGAAATACCAAGCGCCCTGCAACGTTTTGCAATCGGCTGCATATTCTTAGCCATTACTTTTTTCCTCCTTTTTCAAAACTATACGCGTCTTCTCTTCGGAGGACGGCATCCATTATGCGGGATCGGGGTTACATCTTTAATCATGCTGACCTCAAGCCCGGCGGATTGCAACGCCCTAATTGCGGCTTCGCGCCCGGCACCCGGCCCCTTAACAAAAACCTCGACAGACTTCATGCCGTGCTCCATAGCCGCTTTTGCAGCTGTTTCAGCAGCAGACTGCGCAGCAAACGGTGTAGATTTTCTGGAACCACGGAAGCCCAGTTCTCCGGCGCTTGCCCAGGAAACGGCGTTACCCTGTGTATCTGTGATTGTTACAATCGTATTATTAAATGTCGACTGGATATGCGCTGCACCGCGCTCTATATTTTTACGCTCACGGCGCCGGCGCACGGTCGTTTTCTTACCCTTAGGTGCTGCCATAGATAAACCCTCCTTACTTATTTCTTCTTATTCGCCATCGTTTTTCTTGGACCCTTACGGGTACGGGCATTCGTTTTGGAGCGCTGTCCTCTTACGGGCAGGCTTTTTCTATGACGAACGCCGCGATAGCATCCTATTTCAATAAGTCTTTTGATGTCGAAAGCAATGTCGCGGCGAAGGTCACCCTCTACGCGGCAGTTATGGTCAATGTACTCCCTCAGCTTCGAAACATCGTCTTCTGTTAAATCTCTGACGCGAGTGTCGGGATTAATCCCCGTTGCAGCAATGATGTCGCTTGCAGTTTTACGCCCTATGCCAAAGATATAGGTTAATCCAATTTCAATTCTTTTATCTCTGGGTAAGTCAACGCCTGCTATACGAGCCATATCTGTTGCACCTCCATTATAAATACATAAATTTAATTCTTATAAAATCTGCGCAAATCCTATAAAAGGAACCTGATTTTATACGTTGCGCAAGGCTATCGGGCTTTTTATTATGCTCGCAATCAGCCCTGGCGCTGCTTATGCTTGGGATTATCACAAATCACCATGACTTTCCCTTTACGCTTAATCACTTTGCATTTTTCGCAAATTTTCTTGACAGAAGGTCTGACTTTCATTGTATCATCATTCCTTTCCACTAAAACTCTGTCTGGTTTCAGGCAATCTTATTTGCTGCGCCACGTAATACGCCCCCTTGTAAGGTCATACGGGGACATTTCCACTGTCACCTTATCTCCCGGCAGGATTTTAATAAAATTCATCCGCAACTTGCCGGAAATATGTGCCAGTATTGTGTGGCCGTTTTGAAGCTCCACCATAAATTGTGCATTAGGCAGGGCTTCTTTCACTGTACCTTCTATTTCGATAACATCTTGTTTGGACATACATTTCCCTCCTCATAGGAAGACTGCGCCTGCTTGCCGTAATTATACGGAAAAAGCGCTTTTCTTATCTGTTTGTCTGTCTGAAATGTTCCAGCCGGTATCGCGTCTGCAGTGAGCGACAAATGCTTAACGTTTTTCTTTTTAGGTCGCTTAAGCAGGTGGATTTTTCCATCGCAAAGATAGGCGTAACGCCCGTCTATAGCCGTAACAATAAAAAATCTGTGTTTGTCACGCCCTGCTTTTGACCTTGCCACAACTCCGATCTTCAGTTCCATACACACACCCCGTCAGTCAGGCAACGTCAAAATAACCGGCCCATCCGTCGTTATAGCAACTGAATGTTCAAAATGTGCGGACAGGCGGCCGTCAACCGTCACTGTGGTCCATTGGTCGTCCAGTACTTTTACGCGGTGCGTACCGGCGTTGACCATTGGTTCAATTGCGATCGTCATACCGGGCATAAGACGCACACCTCTTCCAGGTGTGCCGAAATTTGGTACGCTTGGTTCTTCATGTAACTTCGCACCTACTCCATGGCCGACAAAATCACGTACCACCGAGTAACTGCGAGCTTCGACATACCTTTGAACGGCGCTTGCTATATCGCCGATCCGATTGCCTGCTTTGGCATTTTTAATCCCTTCAAACAGGCTCTCTTTTGTTGCATCCATCAAAGCTTTTGCCTCCCTGCTTACTTCGCCGCAGGGGAACGTCCATGCATTGTCGCCATGAAAGCCCTCAAAATAGGCACCAATATCTATGCTGACAATGTCGCCGCTTTTTAAGACGCACTTCTTACTTGGTATGCCATGGATAACCACATTGTTCACAGAAATGCATGCGCTGCCAGGAAATCCGCCGTAACCGAGGAACGAGGGCACGGCGCCCTGTTCCTCAATATATTTACGGACAATACCATCGATCTCCAACGTAGATACGCCAGGCGCGACGGCTTCCCCTGCCAAACGCAGGGCTCTTGCGGAAATTCTTCCCGCATCTCGCATTTTGGAAAGTTCGCGGGCTGTTTTAATGACAATCATTTTTTACGCCTCAACTTCGGCAAGAATTAAGCGGGTTGTATCGCTAATCTCTTCCTGCCCTTCCACAATTGCAAGTTTTCCCTGTCTGGAATAATATTCCTTTAAGGGTTCTGTTTCCTTATGGTACACGTCAAGGCGCGCCTTGACTGTGTCGGGGTGGTCATCCTTGCGCTGAACAAGGGTGCCCGCGCATTTGTCGCACACGCCGTCTTTTTCGGGGAGTTTATACTCCATATGATAGCTTGCGCCACACTTTTCGCAGACACGGCGTCCGGACATACGCCTGACAATGCTTTCATCGGCAACCTCAATGTCGATCACCTTGTCAATCACAACGCCCATTTTGTCCAGAGCCTCAGCCTGGGGGATGGTCCTCGGAAAGCCGTCCAGAATAAAACCGTTTTTACAGTCATCCTTTGCAAGCCGGTCCTTAATAATGCCTATGACGACCTCATCCGGAACAAGCTTGCCCGCGTCCATAAAGGACTTGGCCTTCAGTCCCATTTCCGTGCCGCTTCTCAGCGCTTCGCGGATAATATTACCCGTTGAAATAGCCGGGATAGATAAACGCTCGCAAATTACCTCTGCCTGGGTGCCCTTACCTGCACCGGGAGCGCCTAAAAGAATAATGTTCATAATCTTCTTCTCCTTTAAGGCCATCAGTCAAGAAAACCCTTATAATGCCGCATCATCATCTGAGATTCCATCTGCTTTACGGTATCCAGTGCGACACCGACAAGAATAATAACAGACGTGCCTCCCATGGAAAGCCCCTGCATACCGGTCAATGCCGTATATACAATAGGCAACAACGCGATAAAAGCAAGGAACAATGCACCAATCAGTGTGATTCTTGACAACACCTTTGCAATAAAGTCAGTTGTCGGCTTACCAGGACGAATCCCCGGGATTGTACCGTTGTTCTGACGAAGATTATTGGACATTTCTACCGGATTATACTGGATTGTAGTGTAGAAATACGCAAAACATATAATCAGGATAAAATACAAAATAGAATACAGCCATCCATCATATGCAAACAAATCAAAGAAACCCTGCCAGAAATCACCTGGGTTGGGTATAAACATTTCGATTGTACTAGGGATGGAGAGAATAGAACTTGCAAAAATGATCGGCAGAACACCGCCCAAACCTACCTTGATAGGCAGATGGCTGGACTGGCCGCCATACATTTTTCTGCCGACAACACGCTTTGCATATTGCACAGGAATGCGTCTTTCGGCATCGTTCATAAACACAATAACCCAGATAACCGCCAGGAACAAAAGTACGAAAAGCGGCACCAGGAATAAGAACTGTGTCTGGCCATTGGTACCAAGCTCCCAATACTGGGCAAGCTGCGTAATTGTAACAGGCATTCTTGCAACAATACCGGCAAACAGCAAAATAGAAATACCATTTCCAATACCATACTGGTTGATCTGTTCGCCCAGCCACATCATCAGCGCCGTACCGGCTGTAAACGCCAGAATAATCACGGCAGCCGCAAACACTGCTTCAAATCCCTGCCGGAAAAGAACAACATTGGAATTGAGCAAATACGCATAATATGCGCCGCCCTGTACCAAACCAAGACCAACCGTTGCATAACGAGTAATCATGGCAATCTTCTTACGGCCTTCTTCGCCCTCTTTTGCAAGCCTTTCAAGGGGAGGTATGGCAACTGTCAGAAGCTGTATGATAATAGAAGCGTTAATATAGGGCGTAACGCTCATGGCAAACAACGTCGCGTTGGAAAACGCCCCGCCCGAAAGGGTGTTCAAATACCCAAAAATCGTATCTCCCAAATTATTGGGATCCATCAGCTGTGCCAGCGCTGCCATATCCAGAAACGGAACCGGAATTACAGAACCAATTCTGAAAACAATAATAATCAACAGCGTAAATAAAATCTTTTTTCTAAGATCAGGTATTCTCCAGGCGTTTCGAATGGTTTTAAACAATTATACCACCTCAGCCTTTCCGCCAGCTTTTTCGATCTTCTCCTTTGCAGAAGCGGAAAAAGCGGCAACCTTTACCTCCAGCTTTTTGTTAAGCGACCCATTCCCAAGGACCTTAATGCCGTCAAAGCTGTTTTTTACAATTCCTGCATCGACAAGCGCCTGCGTGTCTACAACTGCGCCGTCTTCAAATTTATTCAGACTTCCTACATTAATTGCAACGATATTCTTTGCAAAAATATTGTTGAAGCCTCTCTTTGGAACACGTCTTTGCAGGGGCATCTGCCCGCCTTCAAACCCGGGACGAACCCCCTTGCCCGCTCTGGCTTTCTGGCCCTTATGGCCTTTGCCTGCGGTTTTTCCCTGTCCTGAACCATGACCTCTTCCGACTCGCTTGGCTTCTTTCTTAGAGCCCGCCGCCGGTGAAAGTTCGTGCAACTTCATTTCTTCGCACCTCCTTGCTTACGCTTGACTTACCTCGACGAGGTGGGATATTTTTGCTACCTTACCCTTTGTCTGTGGATTGTCCGGCTGTGTAGTAACATCGCCGATCTTCTTTAACCCAAGGGAATAAGCGGTCGCAATTTGATCCTTTTTAGAACCAATAAGACTTTTCTTAAGCTTAATGCTGATCTGCGCCATCTTGCTCCCTCCTGTTACAGTATATCTTTTACAGACTTGCCGCGGATCGCCGCGACCTCATCCGCCGTACGCAGCGCGCCAAGGCCCTGAAGGGTAGCACGAACTACGTTGCATGGATTATTGGACCGTAAAGCCTTTGTTCTGATGTCCTTGATTCCCACAGCTTCGACCACTGCGCGAACAGGTCCGCCGGCAATCACGCCGGTACCGGGCGCCGCCGGCTTGAGCAGAACCCTTCCCGCACCAAACTCGCCAATGATTTCATGTGGGATTGTGGTCCCTCTCAAAGAAACCCGCATCAGGTTTTTCTTGGCATCTTCAATGCCTTTGCGGATCGCATCCGGTACTTCGCCGGCTTTTCCAATGCCAAAGCCCACCGTGCCCTGGCCGTCGCCTACTACTACCAAAGCGGCAAATTTGAAAATACGTCCGCCTTTTACTGTTTTAGATACGCGGTTAATTGCAACCACGCGCTCTTTCAAATCCATTGTAGAACCGTCAATAATAGCCAAAGTTACTCCTCCCCCTCTTTAGAACTTGAGGCCGCCCTCACGGGCGCCTTCGGCCAATTCCTTGACACGGCCGTGGTATATATAACCGCCGCGGTCGAACACGACCTCGGTAATTCCTTTGTCCGCTGCTCTTTTTGCAATCAGAGCGCCTACTTTTTTGGCTGCCTCCTTGTTTCCGCCATTTCCAGCAATCTCTTTGTCCAGCGTTGACGCCGCTGCCAGGGTAACTCCCTGTACATCATCGATCAACTGGGCGTAGATATTATTGGTGGAGCGGAAAACATTCAGGCGAGGACACTGTGCGGTGCCGCTGACTTTACCGCGGACTCTGCGGTGACGTTTTAAACGCGCTACATTTTTGTCGGCTTTATTCACCATTTGTTCTTCAACTCCTTCATTTATTTCTTGCCGCCCTTACCGGCCTTGCCTTCCTTACGGCGGATGTGTTCGTCAACGTACTTAATGCCTTTGCCTTTATATGGCTCCGGCGGACGTTTTTCTCTTACCTCGGCTGCAAACTGTCCAACCTTTTGTTTGTCTGCACCGCGGATAATAATTTTGTTCGGGTTGGGTACCTCAATGGTAATGTCTGCTGTATCTTCCATTACAACCTGATGGGAAAAGCCAAGATTCATAACCAATTGCTTTCCCTGCTTTTGCACACGGTATCCAACGCCGTTGACTTCCAGCTCTTTTGCATAACCGTTTGTAACGCCCTCCACCATGTTGGCAATCAAAGAACGTGTAAGGCCGTGAAGCGAACGGTTCAGCTTGTCGTCATTCGGGCGCTTTACTTCAATTACTGCGCCTTCGATTTCTACCGTCATATTCGGGTGGATTTTCTGGGTAAGCGTACCCTTGGGGCCTTTGACGGTGATAACGCCGTTATCGAGCTTCACATCGACACCGGCGGGAATATTTATGGGTTTTCTTCCAATTCGAGACATCTTCGCACCCCCTTACCAAATAAATGCAAGGACTTCGCCGCCTACGTTTTCTTTGCGTGCCTGACGGTCCGTCATAACGCCCTTAGAGGTCGAAATAACGGCAATCCCAAGGCCCTTCATGACCTTTGGCATATCCTCAACATTGCTGTAAATACGCAAACCGGGCTTAGATACCCTGCGCAGGCCGGAAATAACAGGTGTTTTTCCTTCGCCATACTTCAGTGTAATCTTAATCATACCCTGCTTGCCGTCTTCAATTGTTGTAAAATTTTTAATATAACCCTCGTCCTCCAGGATCTGGCAAATGGCCTTTTTCATGTTGGAAGCGGGGACTTCAACAGTATCGTGCTTTGCAGAATTCGCATTGCGGATTCTCGTAAGCAGATCTGCTATTGAATCAGTAATCTGCATACCGTCAACCTCCTTTGCTTACCAGCTTGCTTTTTTTACGCCGGGAATCTCGCCTTTGTAGGCAAGCTCCCTGAAGCATATACGGCAAATTCCGAACTTACGAAGATAAGCGTGTGGCCTGCCGCAGATTTTGCATCTGCTGTATTCTCTGGAAGAATACTTTTGCGTTCTTTTCTGTTTAACCTTCATTGAAGTTTTTGCCACAATATTCCCTCCTTACCTTGCAAACGGTGCACCCATAAGCGTCAACAGCTCGCGTGCTTCCTCGTCGGTGTTTGCTGTGGTAACAAAACAAATGTCCATACCACGTACCTTGTCAATTTTGTCGTAATCTATTTCAGGGAAAATAAGCTGCTCCTTGACGCCCATGTTATAGTTGCCTCTGCCGTCAAAAGAGTTGGGGTTGATTCCTCTGAAGTCACGAACTCTGGGAAGTGCCACATTGAAAAGCCTGTCTAAGAATTCATACATTCTTACGCCTCGCAGCGTAACCTTTGCTCCAATGTTCATGCCTTCGCGCAGCTTAAAGTTCGCAACCGATTTTCTCGCCTTGCAGACCATCGCCTTCTGGCCCGTGATCGCGGCAAGGTCATTTAAAATTGCCTCTATTACCTTTGCATTGTCTCTGGCCTCTCCAGCTGCTACGTTAATAACAATCTTTTCAAGCTTCGGGATCTGCATAACGCTTTTGTAAGAAAATTTCTTCATAAGCGCCGGCGCGACTTCCTGATTGTAATATTCCTTAAGTCTTGGCATATTCTATCCTCCTTACAGCGACTCGCCGCATTTTTTGCAAATGCGCTCTTTAGTGCCATCTTCATAAATTTTATGAGCGACACGTGTCGGCTTGCCGCAGCGGGGACAAACAATCTGAACCTTGCAGGCATACATAGCGCCTTCCGCTTTGATAATGCCGCCGGGCTCTCCCATTTTGCGGGGCTTAACGTGCTTCTTTACCATATTCACACGTTCGACGATCACCTTGCCCTCTTTTGGGCTTACCGCCATTACCTTGCCCTTTTTGCCCTTGTTCTTACCGCTTAATACAATTACGGTGTCACCCGTTTTTACATGAACTTTCTTATTCATCGTGCGCACCTCCGTTAAAGTACTTCGGGAGCAAGGGATAAAATCTTCATATAATCCTTGTCACGAAGCTCTCTTGCCACCGGTCCGAAGATACGCGTGCCCTTCGGGTTCTTGTCTTCTCTTATAATAACGGCTGCGTTTTCATCAAAACGAATATATGTGCCGTCGTCCCTGCGCACGCCCTTTGCAGAACGTACGATAACTGCTTTTACTACTTCGCCTTTTTTTACAACGCCGCCGGGTGCTGCTTTTTTGACCGAAGCCACCACTACGTCGCCAATATTGGCGTACCTCCTTCTGGTACCGCCGAGAACACGGATGCACATTAACTCCTTTGCGCCGGTGTTATCGGCAACCTTGAGGTAGGTCTGCTGTTGTATCACAGTGCGTTCCTCCTTTTCTCAAGCCGCTAAACAATCCACAAATTATTTGGCTTTCTCAATAATCTCGACGAGTCTCCATCTCTTATCCTTGGAAAGAGGACGAGTCTCCATGATACGTACTCTGTCGCCTATCTTGCATTCGTTGTTTTCATCATGCACCTTCAGCTTGATGGTACGCTTGATAATCTTTTTGTAAAGCTTGTGCTTTACGCTGTTTTCAATTGCAACCACAACAGTTTTATCCATTTTGTCGCTGACAACCCTGCCAACGTCTGTTTTTCTCATATTTCTATCGCTCACGGCTGAACATCCTCCTTCCTTATGCATTTGTTTCTTCAAGCTCGCGCTGACGAAGAATGGTTTTTATTCTTGCAATATCTTTCTTTACAGCGCTTATGCGCATCGGGTTGTCAAGCTGATTGATAGCAAGCTGAAAACGCAGCTGAAACAGCTCTTCCTTCAAGTCCTTCAGCTTAAGCTGAAGCTCGCTTTCCGACAATTCTCTAAGCTCAGAAGCTTTCATTACTGCTCAACCCCCGTTTCTTCCTTTTTCACAAACTTGCATTTCAGCGGCAGCTTGTTCGCAGCCAAACGCATAGCTTCTCTTGCGGTTTCTTCCGGTACGCCGGCAAGTTCAAACATTACCCTGCCCGGCTTTACTACGGCTACCCAGTATTCCGGGGAACCTTTACCGGAACCCATTCGGGTTTCAGCAGGCTTTTCTGTTACAGGCTTATCCGGGAAAATTTTAATCCACACCTTACCAAATCTTTTACAGTAACGGGTCATCGCTACACGGGCAGATTCAATCTGGTTGGAAGTAACCCAGGAAGGCTCCAGCGCCTGCAGGCCGTAATCGCCGTAGGTAACCTTGTTTCCTCTCATGGCCTTACCCTTCATGCGGCCCCTGTGAACCCTTCTGTATTTTACACGCTTAGGCAACAGCATTACTTACTGCCTCCTTCCCTGCGGGATTTTCTGTTATCCTGCAAAACCTCGCCCTTATACAGCCATACCTTTACGCCAATACGGCCGTAGGTTGTAGCCGCTTCTGCAAAGCCGTAATCAATGTCGGCCCTTAAGGTCTGCAGCGGAATCGTACCTTCATGGTACATTTCGGAACGGGCAATTTCCGCGCCGCCCAAACGTCCGGAGCACTGCGTTTTAATGCCCTTTGCGCCAAAACGCATCGCGCGGCCAATGGCCTGCTTCATCGCACGGCGGAAAGAAATTCTCTTTTCCAGCTGCTGTGCAATGCTCTCTGCAATCAACTGTGCGTTCATATCGGGGGATTTTATCTCGACAATATTAATATGCACAGGCTTTTTCAAAAGCGCTTCGCACTGTACGCGCAGCTTGTCTATTTCGCTGCCGCCCTTGCCAATTACCATGCCGGGCTTGGCACAGTGCAGGTTAATCCTAACCCTGGAAGCGTCGCGTTCAATTTCTATCTTGGGAATCCCCGCTCCATACAGCTTCTTTTTCAGCATTTTGCGCAGGTTGTAATCTGCAACCAGTGTGTCGCCAAAATCTTTGCTGTTTGCAAACCAGCGTGAATCCCAATCCTTAATGATACCAACACGTAAACCGTGCGGATTAACTTTCTGGCCCATTTACCGTACCTCCTCCGTTATTCTTTTTCCTTGAGCACAAGGGTGATGTGTGACGTCTTCTTGTTGATTCGGAACGCGCGTCCCTGCGCTCTTGGGCGAATACGCTTGAGGGTCGGCCCCTGGCTTACGGAGCATTCCGCCACGTAAAGCTTTGACACATCCATATTGTGATTGTTTTCTGCATTTGCCATAGCTGACTTGAGCAGCTTCTCAAGCGGCTCGCAAGCGGCCTTGGGAGTATGCTTTAAGATAGCCAGGGAAAGGTCGCAAGGCTTGTTCCTGATCAGGTCAAGCACAATAGAAACCTTTCTGGGTGAAATACGCACGTAATTTAAATAAGCCCTTGCTTCCATTTACTATACTCTCCTTCCGCTTATTTCTTGGTTGTCTTAGAACCGGCATGCCCTCTGAAGGTTCTGGTGGGCGCAAACTCGCCGAGCTTGTGTCCAACCATGTCTTCCGTTACATACACCGGAACATGCTTGCGTCCGTCGTGAACTGCAAATGTATGACCGACAAAATCCGGGAATATGGTGGAAGACCTGCTCCAGGTCTTTAAAATTTTCTTTTCCCCGGTTTCATTCATCTGTTGAATCCTCTTCAGCAGCACAGGCTGTACATAAGGACCCTTTTTTACGCTTCTTCCCATAGTTCATAAGCTCCTTTCTGTATGCCTCTTACTTACCGTTGCGGCGCCTTACAATCATCTTGTCGGAACGGTTGTGCTTCTTTCTGGTCTTATAACCCAGCGCGGGCTTGCCCCACGGGGTTACCGGGCCAGGGCGTCCAACGGGGCTTTTGCCCTCGCCGCCGCCGTGCGGGTGGTCGTTGGGGTTCATAACAGAACCTCTCACCGTGGGCCTCCAGCCCATGTTGCGCTTGCGCCCGGCTTTACCAATTTTTACGTTTTCATGGTCCGTATTGCTTACCTGGCCAATGGTCGCCATGCAGCTGATCGGCACATTTCTGAGTTCGCCGGAAGGCAGTCTTAACAGGGCAAGGCCGTTTTCCTTTGCCATAAGCTGCGCCATATTGCCGGCTGCGCGCGCAAGCTGCGCGCCCCTGCCGGGGTACAGCTCTACATTATGAATAAACGTACCCGTGGGAATATTTGCAAGCGGCAGCGCGTTGCCGGGCTTAATATCGGCGCTTGCGCCGGCCGTGACCTTATCGCCAACCTTCAGACCGTTTGGCGCGATAATATAGCTTTTCTCGCCGTCTTCATACGCAACCAGCGCAATAAACGCCGAGCGGTTCGGGTCGTACTCAATGGTCTGCACCGTGCCCTGCACGTCAAACTTTTGCCGCTTAAAATCAATAATGCGGTATTTCCTGCGGTTGCCGCCGCCTCTGTGGCGCACGGTAATCCTTCCGTAGCTGTTGCGGCCGGATTTTTTCTTCATCGGCGCAAGCAGGCTCTTTTCCGGGCCGGTCTTGGAAAGGCCGGAATAATCTGTAACCGACATATTACGCCGGGCGTTTGTTGTCGGTTTATATACTTTTATAGCCATTTGGTTTCACTCTCCTCATGATGGCTTTGCGGGGAAATGGCGCTCCCCATACATTCATCGCCTGTCGTTATTTTCTTTGTGTAATTTTTCGGCAGGCTTACATCATGCCTTCAAAAAATTCAATCTTCTTGCTGTCGGGCGTCAGGGTTACGTAGGCCTTCTTCCAGGAAGGCGTATACCCCTGGCTTCTTCCCTGGCGGCGCAACTGCCCGCGCACGTTTACGGTGTTTACCTTCGCCACCTTCACTTTAAAAAGCGCTTCTACGGCCTTTGCAATTTCAATTTTGTTGGCTGTTTTTGCAACCTCAAAAGTGTACTTCTTTTCCGCCGCACCCAGCATGGATTTTTCTGTAATTACGGGGCGGATGACAATATCCTGTGCCGTCATCATGCGTACACCTCCTCAATTTTTGCAACCGCGTCTTTTACAATGATCATTTTGTCGGCGTTTAAAATGTCATACACGTTAAGCGTGTTGACCTGCGCTGTTTTTACGCCCTGAATATTCCCGGCAGACTTAATTACCTTCCTGTCCGCCTGCGGAAGAACGATCAGCGCTTTCTTTTCCGCGCCAACTGCCTTGAGCATTTCTGCAATTGTCTTTGTTTTGTAGCCTTCCAGCGTAATGTTTTCCAGTATAATGATATCCTCCGTCACGGCCTTGGAAGAAAAGGCGGACTTCATAGCAAGCCTTTTTACCTTCTTATTAACCGTAACCCTGTAGCTGCGGGGCTTCGGCGCAAAAACGACGCCGCCGTGCGTCCACTGCGGGGAACGTGTGGAACCCTGCCTTGCACGGCCCGTTCCCTTCTGCCTCCACGGCTTTTTCCCACCGCCGGAAACCTCTCCGCGGGTCAGCGCGGACTGCGTGCCCTGGCGCTGGTTTGCAAGGTAGCTGACTACCATATGGTGCATTACGGCGGAATTGGGCTCAATCCCAAACACGCTTTCGGCAAGCTCTATGTTGCCGACCTGCTTTCCGGCCATATCTACTACTGCTACTTTCGGCATTTGTATTCCTCCTCCCCTTAAGCCTTAACGGTGTCGCGAATAATTACGGTGCCGCCGTTAGGGCCCGGAACAGCGCCCTTAATAGCGATCAGGTTGTTTTCGGCGTCTATCTTTACAACCGTCAGATTCTGAACGGTTACTTTCTCCGCGCCAAGATGGCCCGCCATCTTTTTGCCCTTCCATACCCTGGAGGGCGAAGAGCACGCGCCGATAGAGCCGCCGTGGCGGACAACAGGGCCGGAACCATGCGACTCTTTAAGCCTTCTGAAGTTCCAGCGCTTGATCACACCGGCGTAGCCCTTACCCTTGCTTGTGCCGGTAACGTCTACCCGGTCGCCGCCTGCAAATATGTCCGCCTTGACAATATCGCCCACGTTGTAGGCGTCTGTGTCGTCAAAACGGAACTCGCGCAGCGTTCTTTTGGGCGCAACGTCCGCCTTATCAAAATGGCCCTTCTGCGGTTTGTTAACCCTGCTGGGCTTTAAATCGCCAAAGCCGAGCTGAACGGCCGCATAGCCGTCGTTTTCTACGGTTTTTTTCTGGGAAACCACGCACGGCCCCGCTTCCACAACCGTAACGGGAACCACGTTTCCCTTTTCGTCGAAAATCTGCGTCATGCCGATTTTCTTTCCAATCAGTGCTTTTTGCATGTATACTGCCTCCTGTAAGGTTATTGGTTGGGTTCCCCCAACATGACCCCGTCTGCACGGTAGGTTGAACGCGTGCTGCCGCTATCCATATATATAGGTATAGCGCTTACAGCTTAATTTCAATATCAACGCCGGCAGGGAGCTCCAGGCTCATAAGAGCCTCCACCGTCTTGTTCGACGGCCTTAAAATGTCGATAAGCCGTTTATGGGTACGCATTTCAAACTGCTCACGGCTGTCTTTATACTTGTGTACAGCGCGCAGAATGGTAATAATCTGCTTTTCCGTAGGCAGCGGCACCGGGCCGGAAACCCTTGCGCCTGTGCGCCTTGCCGTCTGCACAATTCTTTCCGCAGACTGGTCCACCAGCTGGTGGTCATACCCCTTTAACCTTATCCTGATTTTTTCCTTGACTGCCAAATCAATCGCCTCCTTAAAAAATGGGTTGGCGGGCGCCGCTTTTCAAAAAACCGTAACACCCACCCGGGTGTTCCGTCTGCTGTTTTTTAAAAACCGAGTTGGCCCAACGGCCAGCCCGGACAGCGAAAAGCGCCAGAACGGCAAAAGGCACAGCAACCCCACGCGCCCCTTGCGCTCTGAAAATGATCTTTGTCGCCCGGTTTAAAATCGGACATACTCCACGGAAAAACCGGCCGGATCGGCCGCAACCTCCCGCTTCATCGCATATCTGCTGCAGTCACGCGAGGGTTATTATACCATATATACCAGGCAACCGCAAGAAAACGCGTGCTTTTGCATTTGTAGAATTTTTAATCTTTTTATTCCGAATTTTTGGTAGATTTGTCTATACAAGATAGGCGAAATGGGGGATGGTTTTTTTCTATATATAGTATAGAACGCCCCCTGCTTTTTGCTTTTCTGCAAACTTGCAGCTTAATTCTTATGCTCTTTATGTAAATTTAAATTTACTCTGCCGACTTTCTACGTTTATACAATTTTCTTCTTAATAAGCTTTTGTTCATTTCTTGTGAAAGGAGCGAACCAAATATCACAAAAAAAGAGGGTGAATGGCCACCCTCTTGCGCTATTCCATCCCTATGCAATACTCCAGCATGCTGATCACCGTATTATTAAAAGAGGTTCCGTTTTCCCTGACGATTTTGTCTATCTTCTGGAACAGTTCTTCTGACATATATAAGGTTCTGTACCGGCTTTTCTTCTTCTCCTTCGTATCTTTCGGCTTAAACGGCATACAAACACCTCCTGCTATTATTTATTTTAACTTAAAACATAATAGAAAAATATATCAGAAAATTCTGTTATATTTTTCTGTTGCAATTTTATAAAAGATATGCTAATATTATTATAATCAAAATAATCAAAATTTTAACTTCTATTTAAGGAGGTGGCAGAATGCAACAGCATCCACGCCGTAGGGCCTTTTTACGCGGCTGTATATACCAAAATACAAACAAAAACAGACACAAAACCGCTGTGTGACCTAAATTCACGCAGCGGTTTTTCATAACCGGCAGATTTTGCTTTGTTTTTTAGCAGATTTTCCCCCTTATTTCTCCTTCTTTTTTTCGCTTCTTTTTTCGTTTTTTCTTTCGTTTCTTTTTTCGCTTCTTTTTACATATTTTTTTTTCGGATTTTTTTCATTATAATATAGATGAAAAAAGAAATAAATGACAATTTCTCTATTCATTTTTTAAATAGATTACAAACGGATATTTCTGTTTTATTCTACCGATTGTATCTGAAGGGAAGGCACAGCTTCATGAGCTTTGAGTTTGATTTTGATGAACTGGGGATCCGGCAAAGAAAAAAATGCAGCAGCAAATCCCTTTATATTGCCGACGAGGTCATTGCCGGCATCGAAGAAATTGCAAGCATGACCAATTCCAGTTTTAACAATGTTGCCACCAGCATGCTGGAAACACAGTTAAAAATATTACAGGAAAAATACAAAAACCAAAAAAAAAAAGAATAACCTGCTTACAGATTGTGCGCGGATAGGCGGTGTGTAAATGGTACATAGGATGAAAGAGCTGCGGGAAAAATGCAAATTTAGCAAACAGGAGGTTGCGCGCTACTTGCGCATACCGGCCGTAACTTATGAAAAAATGGAGAACGGCCGGCTGGAACCGGGCTGTATGACAGCCCTATATCTGGCGCTCTTATACGGCGTAACGGTCAATTACTTTCTGGGGATCGACGACCGTCCCGTACCGGAAGGCCAGTTATGGGATTACCGGCACCGGGTATACCCGCTGGAGATCGGAGAACCCAATGTATTGGGCTTCAGGCTGTAACCGTGCAGCCCGGCTTCCAAAATTTGTCTTTTTTGCTTATCATGTTTTTCTTTATTCTCAGAAATTTTAATGTATAGCAAACTTTTTCAAACTTTATTCTTTTTCATCACCTAACCGCATACTGTTTTTGGTATGCATTTTGTACCCTTATCACATACTGCTTTTCAGTATGTACTCTGCACCCTTTTTATAAAGATGCAAATCCCTCTGCTTTTTTCTGCGGTTCACGCTGCAAAGCGATTGTAAGGCGCGGTTTTTTGCCGCCACCGACCTCCGCCCTTTGGCGGGCCGCCTCGCGCATTTTTTATTTATAAATTTTATTTGAATTTCAGTCGTTTCAGTTTGCTTCTGTGCGGGCTTTGCCCGTCGCTGTTAACCTTTGTTAAATCTGTAAAGGACTCATGACCCTTTGCATGATTTATATACTACCGTGCTTTGTGTACTGCACGGCGCGTTGTGTAAACTCCCACTTGCATAACGGGCATGTCAGACGGGAAAGGCGGGAGGTTCCTGTTTTTCATACCAGCGCCGGTATACAACGCCGCGGTAATCCGCTTGCGGACCCTCAATTTGGGGAAAATTTTCGCCATAGCTGGAGGACGGCTCGGCGAAAATACAAAAAATACAGGGACGCACGCCCTGTAGCAAGTCCTCATTGCAGCCTGTAACGGCAGATAAACCTATACGGTGGGAAAACCTGCCTGATGCACAGCTGCATACACCCCGGGCTTTACAGAAAAGCCCACAGGCTTTTAGCCTGTCGTCTCAGGCGCGCACGCCCCCGCGGGCAGGCGAGCCGAAGGGCGCAAAGCGCCGGGCTGCGGGGTTTAAACGTTTAAGGGAAGTTTAAGGCGTTTTAAATCTTTGCATCCGGAGCTGAAACGGGTAAGACTTAGATCAAAGCTTTCAAAATTTGTTGCGCCGGTGTTGCCTGCAGTGGTTCACACGCTGCGGCATGCCTGCAAAACCGGGTCAAAATTATGTCATACACGTACCGGCGGTTTTTTCAACGCGGCAGCACCTGATGGCGGCTGCTGCAAAAAGCAAAAAACCGGTGGGAGGATCGTTTCAACACAACGGGAAAAGGTGGGCTTTGCTCCGTTTTTCTGTAGCATGGTGCGCACAGCTTTAAGTGTGCACCGGGTTTAACCCAAACAGGGCGTAAAAGCGTAAATAAAAAAGAGCTTTTCAAGACTTATTGTTCGATTTTTTAATTTGTGAACGTGTTAAATGCTTAATAATTTTGTTTTTTAATCTGGAATATGGAACTCTCCTATTCTGTATTTCGGACCTGTTGTTTATTTTCAAAAATAAACCGGGCTAAAACGCAAAGGCGGGCTTAAAAAGCCCGCCTTTTTGCATGCGCGGGGCCGCCGCGCTGCGCACAAAAATATTTATTTGCAAAAACCGGATTATATTCTGCACGCCTGGTGCTAAAACTATGGGTGAGGTGATCAATATGCCCGATAGTTCCGGCAGCGCAACGCCGCTGTTGTCCTTGCTGCCAAAATACGAAGAAGACGCAGGCAGCTTTTACCTTTCGCTGCCGCAGGATGTAAAAGAGGCGGTCAACCAGCACGCCTCGCAGATCCGTAGCGGCGAAGACCTGCGGCGGCTGGCGCAGGAATATATGGACGCGCACTCAACCGAGCCATACTACCGATAACCGCCGATCATACAAGCCCACAGTCAAAGCGGCGCACACAATCGCTACAATGCGTACAAACAGTGTGCGCCTGTTTGTTTTTGTTTTTTCGGCGCGCCATAGTATTGCTCCCTCTTCTGCAAAACGCCGGGTTTTTGGGCTTCTCTGCGGTTTTCCGCTGTATTTTTCCACGCTTTCTGTGCGCGCCCCGCCCGCATGTGCGTTTGCCATAGCCCCTGCGCTTTGCTATACTGAATATACATACCATAAAAACGAAAGGGAACGGCTTGTATGATACATGTATATTATGGGGACGGAAAAGGCAAAACAACCGCCGCTCTGGGTATGGCGGTGCGCGCGGCGGGCAGCGGCATGCGCGTTTTGCTTGTGCAGTTTTTAAAGCCGGAGCAAAGCAGCGAACGCAGCCTTTTGCGCACAATGGAAAATATTACGCTTTTCCCCTGCCCGCAGAAGGTGCGCTTTACCTTTGAAATGCGCCCGCAGGAGCTTGCCGCCGCAAAGGCGTATTACCGGGATTTTTTTGAGCGAGCCGTGCGCCCGGAGCAACAGACCCGCTACGACATGCTTATTCTGGACGAAGTGTTTTCCCTGTGCGACTGCGGTATATTAGAAGAAGAAACGCTGTTTTCCTTTTTGCGCGGCTACCACGGGCAGGCGGAGCTTGTTTTAACCGGGCACACGGTCCCGGCGCGCTGTATCGCGATGTGCGACTATGCGTCGCACATCAAAAAAGTCCGCCACCCCTTCGACCATGGGGCGGCGGCAAGACGCGGCATAGAGTTTTAGCTCGGCTTTTCGCTCATTTTTTATCAACAATTTTGCCCTGGCCTTTATAGATGCTGTTTGGGGGAATATAGCCCCTGACCATTGAAAGCGGGTAGACCATACTGTCCCTGCCGATCACCGTCCCGGGGTTTAAAACAGAATTACACCCAACCTCCACGCGGTCGCCCACAATGGCGCCCAGCTTTTTGCGCCCGGTGTCGGCTTTTTCCCCCGCCACACTGATACACACAATCGTTTTGTCCGATTTTAAATTTGACGTAATAGCGCCTGCGCCCAAATGCGCCTTATAGCCCAAAATGGAATCCCCAACATAATTATAATGCGGCGCCTGCACCTTATCAAACAAAACGGAACCCTTAATCTCTGTGGAATTGCCCACCACGGCGCCCGCGCCCACAATGGCGTTGCCGCGGATAAACGCACAATGGCGGATTTCTGCATTCTCGCAGATAACCAACGGCCCTGCCAGGCTTGCGCTTTTTGCAATTTTTGCGCTTTTTGCCACCCAAACGTCTTTTTCAAGCTGTACATATATGTCCTTTGGCAGCTGCTCCCCCAGCTTTATAATAAAAGCAGAAAGCTCGCAAAGCACCTCCCACGGATATTGCCGGCCTTTAAAAAGCGGCGCCGCAATGGTTTTGTCAAGACTTAAAAGCCCCTCTGTTTTTAAAAAATCAAACACCTCTTACAACCCTTTCCAAACTGCTGTTTTATTGCCCGCCGGCCTTTGAACCCCGGCGTATTATTCAGGAAATGCATAAAACCCCGTGCTGCCGTCGCCAAGCGGGCCGGCAACAAATTTCAGTTCATTTTCACCAAGCTGAATCTTATAAGCGGAAAAACTGCGCGGCTTGCCCGTTTTGGGGTCTGTAACAATCACGCAATCCCCCTCCATAAGCCATTTATATTTATATACATTTACGCCGCGGATGCAAAATTTTTTCCCTGTGCACGAGCCCAGAAATTCATATTTTTTCAATTTTGCTCCCCCCTTTTTCATTCTTTAAGATCCACCGCTTATATACAAACCAGGTCAGCCACGCGCTGAAAAACCCCAGTAAAATCCCCGCCAAAACGTCGGTGGGATAATGCACATACACGTACATACGCGAAAAGGCAATCAGCCCCGCCAAAACCAGCGCGCCGCCGCCCCAATACCGGTTGGCGCGGAAAACCATGCACGCTGCCGCAAACGACGAGCAGGAATGCCCGGAGGGAAAAGAATACGAACCCGGCCTGGCAACCAGCATCATTACATCCGGGTTTTCATAGCACGGGCGCACCCGGCATACAATATTTTTTATACATACCTCGCCTACCAGAAAGCCAAACGCCATGGCGATCAGCGCCATTATTCCGTAGGGCCTGTATTTTTTAAAACAGAGCATCACAAGCGCTATGCCAATCCACACCAGGCCGCCTTCCCCTATTGCACTTAAAAAAGGCATCAGCCAGTCAAAAAACGGGTTTGCAAGCGTTGCCTGTATAAAATCCAGTATTTGCAGTTCCATGCATACACTCCATATATCTCATTTTCCGGCGCGGGTTCAGCCTGTGATGTAAAAGCTGAAATAAATCCGCTTTGTTACCTCGTCTGTATTTTCAATCGCGCCGTTAAAGGTAATGATTAAATTAAAAAGTTCCCGTCCGCCCGGTTTTAAAATGGCAAGGCGGTTGATTAAAGGAAAGTTTTCCCGTTGCTCCGTTGTCATGGTGACGCATACGCCGTTTACGGTAAGCGCTTTAAACGTTCGCCCGGTAATCTGCGCCCCGGCCTGCTGGCGTGCGGAAAGCTCCTGCACGGTGAGCGCCTGCTGCAGTTTTACACGCTCAAGCTCAATAATCACGGGCGACTGCCTGTAATCCTCCTGACAGTCCTTGGAATACGCAATCAGCTCTCTGCTGAAAAAATCCGTTTTATATATAAAAGCGGAGGGTATATTCATAATATAATCGCTTCCGTGTACCTGTATGCCTGCGCCAAAATTAAAATACCCCTTTTTCTGGGTGATGGTAAGCCCCATTTCCTCGGCCAGGCTTTTCAGCCCGCTGCCCATGTTGTTTGCGGCGTCCCGGATCTCCGGCGTTATATTGGCAGACGTGCTGTACCCGCCCCCATACCGTTCGCTGTACCCACAGGTTCCTTTTTCAGGCTGTTTGGGCGTAACCGGCGCCGCGGTGGGCGGCGTTTTGTTTTTCTCTTCGGCGGCGCAAGAAGCAGTGCGTTTTTTTGTCGCCATATGCTATCACCCCAAATACTGTTCTTTTATATAATACAACAAAAAACGTGCGCTTTCAATTGGTTACAGAATTTTTATCTCAAACATCCAATCATTGCGCGCCGGCATTTAAACAGGTCGATATACAGGCGCGTCTGCGCGGGGGCTCTTTTATTCTTATACAAAACATGCAAGCCGGCAATTCCAGATAATTGAAATTTTTGTAAATATGCCGAAAATATACAATTTTTTCTTGGGTGAGTTGACAATCTGTTGCACCGGCAGTAAACTATAAATGTGAAGAGGTTAGTGTATGCTTACCTCTATTTTCAGCGACATAAGTTAGTTTTAGCTAACAGAAAGAGGTGTGTGCCATGTCGTTCCGTGAGACAACCGCCCCGGGCCTTTATAACAACGCGGCTTTCCACAAGGTTCCACTGTGCTCCGGTACCATTCCGCTGAGTATGGCAGAGCCGGGTGTACAGGTGCATATATGCTCTATCAAGGGGCGGGACGATACCAAACGTTTTTTAAACAGCCTTGGGTTTGTGGAAGACGCGCCGGTCACAGTTGTTTCTGAACTTGCAGGCAACGTGATTGTCAATATAAAAAACACGCGGGTCGCGATCAGCAAGGCAATGGCTGCGCGTATTTTAACAAATTGAGGAGGATGTAAATGAAAACGCTCAAAGAGATTCCATGCGGTCAGACTGCAATTGTGCAAAAGCTGCATGGCGAAGGAGCCGTTAAGCGCCGCATTATGGATATGGGCATTACCAAAGGAACACAGATCTTTGTGCGCAAGGTCGCTCCTTTGGGAGATCCCGTAGAAGTAACCGTGCGTGGATACGAGCTTTCTATTCGGAAAGCGGATGCAGCGCAAATAGAGGTTTCTTAAAATAAAGAAACCTCTTTTTCAGACTTTTCGGTTAGTCTGAGCTAACATTTGAAGGAGGCAGACATAATGCACATTAAAATTGCACTTGCCGGTAACCCTAACAGCGGCAAGACAACGCTTTTCAACGCGCTTACGGGTGCAAACCAGTTTGTCGGGAACTGGCCGGGCGTGACCGTTGAAAAAAAGGAAGGGAAATTAAAAGGAAATAAGGACGTAACAATTACCGACCTGCCGGGTATTTACTCTCTTTCCCCCTATACCCTGGAAGAGGTTGTGGCAAGAAATTACCTGTTGCAGGAAAAGCCGGATGTTATTTTAAACATTGTTGACGGCACAAATATTGAAAGAAACCTGTATCTGAGCACACAGCTGACAGAGATTGGGATTCCCGTTGTTATGGCTGTAAATATGATGGATGTCGTTCAGAAAAACGGTGATGTAATCGACCCGGCGCAGCTGAAAAAGGCGCTGGGCTGCGAAGTGGTTCCCATTTCCGCCTTAAAAGGTACAGGCGTACAGCAGGCCGCGCAAAAAGCGGTAGACCTGGCACGGCAAAAAGGCAAGACCGCCTGCGTACATAGTTTCTCACAACCAGTGGAAAAGGCGTTGGACGCCATTGCGGAAATGCTTCCGGATGTCCCCGCGCAGCAAAAAAGATTTTTCGCCATTAAGCTGTTTGAACGCGACGACAAAATTGTTCAGCAGCTTGGCAATGCATGCCCAAACGCAGAAGACCTGATCCGGGATGTAGAAGCGCAAATGGACGATGACAGCGAGAGCATCATTACCAACGAGCGTTACAATTATATCTCCTCTGTGATCAAAAGCTGCTGCTGCAAAAAACGCGCAGGGGTGCTGAGCATTTCCGACCGGATTGATAAAATCGTTACCAACCGGTTTTTGGCCCTTCCAATCTTCGCCGTTATTATGTTTATTGTCTATTTTGTTTCCGTTACAACAGTAGGCACTATCGCCACAGACTGGGCAAACGACGGAGTTTTTGGCGACGGCTGGCATTTATTGGGGATTGGCGCTTCAGAATATGAAGAAGCCGTGGGCGCCTACGATGTGGAAAACCTGAAAATAGAAACCTATTTGGCCGCTGCGGAGGAATCCGGGCTGGATACCACGGCAATTACCGAAACGCTGGAAGCCGAAGAACCCGACGCTTCTGTGATAGATTCTTTCCTTGCTTCGGCCTCAACCGCAGATATTACCGCGCAGGCCGAACTGACTGACGAGGAGGGCAACGTGGAAGAAACCATTCCCGTCGCTTTTACCGATTTTGAGGCCGCCCTGCAGGCCGAGGAGCCAGATCCCGCAAATTACGGCGTATGGGTTCCGGGTATTCCCGTTTTGCTTGAGGACGCTTTAAGGGCGGTTCATTGCGCAGACTGGCTGCAGGGCCTGCTCCTTGACGGTATTGTCGCCGGCGTGGGCGCTGTGCTGGGTTTTGTTCCCCAAATGCTGATTTTGTTTATTTTCCTTGCCATTTTGGAATCCTGTGGCTACATGGCCAGGATCGCCTTTATTATGGACAGGATCTTCCGCCGTTTCGGCCTTTCGGGAAAATCCTTTATCCCCATGCTCATCGGCACAGGCTGCGGCGTGCCGGGCATTATGGCCTCGCGTACAATTGAAAACGACCGTGACCGGAAAATGACGATTATGACCACCACCTTTATTCCCTGCAGCGCAAAGCTGCCGATCATTGCACTGATCGCAGGCGCGTTGTTTGGCGGCGCCTGGTGGGTCGCCCCCAGCGCATATTTTGTAGGGATTGCCGCTATTATTGTTTCCGGCATTATTTTGAAGAAAACAAAAATGTTTGCAGGCGACCCCGCTCCGTTCGTCATGGAACTGCCGGCTTACCATCTTCCTACCGTTGGCGGCGTACTTCGCAGCATGTGGGAACGCGGCTGGTCCTTTATCAAAAAGGCCGGTACAGTGATCTTGCTTTCCACCATCTTTATCTGGTTTACCTCAAGCTTTGGCTTTGTAGACGGCCAGTTTGTCATGGTGGAAGATCTTTCAGACGGTATACTGGCTGCAATTGGAAGCTTCATCGCACCTATTTTCGTTCCGCTTGGCTGGGGGAACTGGCAGGCCGCCGTTGCGGCAATTACCGGCCTGGTTGCCAAAGAAAACGTCGTTGGAACGTTTGGTATTCTTTACGGCTTTGCAGAGGTTGCGGAAGACGGCGCAGAGATCTGGAGCATGCTTGCGGCAAGCTTTTCAACCATCGCCGCGTATTCCTTCCTGGTATTTAATCTTCTATGCGCTCCGTGTTTCGCCGCCATGGGGGCGATTAAACGAGAAATGAACAGTGCAAAATGGACGTTCTTTGCCATTGGCTATCAAACTGTCTTTGCGTATGCCGTATCTATGTGTATTTTCCAGATCGGCAACCTGTTTGCAGGCGGGGGCTTCAGCGTCTTTACAGCAATCGCCTTTTTGCTTGTTGCTGTTTTCCTGTTTTTGCTGTTCAGGCCTTACAGGGAAAGCAACCGGCTTAAGAGCGCCCGGGCAGGTATATAAACCGTCTTAAGGAGTGTTTTTTATGCTTGAATGGGTTTTGCACAATCTTCCAACTATTTTGATTGCAGCGGCCTTGCTTGCCGTCGTTTTGCTGATCGTCCGGCATCTCTGTAAAGCGCGCAAAAAAGGCGGCTGTGCAGGATGCAACGGCAACTGCGGCGCATGCTGCCATACGCATGCTGTAAAAAAAGACAATCTCTCTCAACACTGAACATACATACACATGAAAACGCGCGGCGGCCTTTCGCTGCGCGTTTTTCGTGCGCAAAGCTTTCCCCTCCCCGGCAACTTGCAGCCGCCGCGCTTTTCTTTCTTTTAAAGACCGCATAAATTTTTGCCACTATAGATTTTTTCCTTTATTTGTGTTATAGTTTACAAAGCGCTGCAAGGGCGCAAAAATGCATAATAAAATATGGGAGGCATGCGGCTTGGCTTTACTTCGCGCACAAAATCTGTGTCTTTCCTTCTCTGACCGCTTGCTGTTCGAAAACATAAGCTTTGATGTGGAAAGCAAAGATAAAATTGGCTTTATCGGTGCAAACGGCGTTGGGAAAACCACAATTTTTAAAATACTGTCGGGGCAAACATCGCCTGCGCAGGGGGATGTATTTACAGCAAAGAATATAAAATTAGGTTATATGGAGCAGCATGCCGGCGTGCAAGAAGGCCGGACGGTGTATAGTGAACTGTTAAGCGTTTTTTCCCATTTTGAAAAAACGGAGCGGGAGCTGGAATTGCTTGCTGTACAAATTGAAAAAAACGCAAAAGACGCAGACGCACTGATTGCACGGCAGCTTTCTTTGCAGGAGCAATATGAAAACAACGGCGGCCTCACCTACAAGAGCCGCACGCGTGCGGCTCTTTTGGGGCTTGGCTTTACAGAGGCAGACATGCACAGAACGGCTTCAACGCTTTCCGGCGGCCAGCTTTCCAAGCTGAAACTTGCAAAACTGCTTTTGTCGGGCGCCAATCTTCTGCTTTTGGATGAACCCACCAATCACCTGGACATCGCTTCAGTAGAATGGCTGGAAAGCTTTATGAAAGACTTTAAAGGCGCCGCCGTTATTATATCGCACGACCGTTATTTTCTGGACGCCGTTACAAATAAAACCATGGAGCTTTCTCACGGACGTCTGACTGCATACAGCGGCAATTATACGCAATTTATGCAGAAAAAAGAAAAAATAAACGAAGACCTCAAACGCCGTTATGAAAATGAAATAAAAGAAATCAAACGGATCGAGGGCATTGTGGAGCAACAGCGCCGCTGGGGACAACGCCATAATTTCATAACGGCGGCCAGCAAGCAAAAACAAGCCGACCGGCTGAAAAAAACGCTTGTAAAACCGGAAGACAATCCGCAGACCATGCATTTTTCCCTTACCCCCAGGCGCGAAAGCGGCACCGATGTGCTGCAATGCAGGGATCTTTCCATTTCTTTTGGTGAAAAACCCCTGTTTTCCGGCGTAAACCTGCACCTCACAAAAGGGCAGCGCGTTTTTCTTTTGGGCGCAAACGGCTGCGGAAAAACCACACTGTTTAAAATTTTAATGGGAAAATACCCTGCGCAGGGCGAAATCCGTTTTGGCGCGAATGTGGACGTCGGCTATTTCGACCAGGTACAGGCAGATTTGAATTTGGAAAAAACCGCTCTTGACGAGGTATGGGACGCCTTTCCAAATATGAGCCAAACACAGGTGCGCACAGCACTGGGGACGTTTCTGTTTAAAGGAGATGCTGTTTTCAAGCCGGTCAAAACGCTCAGCGGCGGCGAACGCGCACGCGTTGCACTGTTAAAGCTTATGCTGCACGGCGCAAACCTTTTGCTGCTGGACGAGCCCACCAACCACCTGGATACCGCCTCCAGAGAAGCCCTGGAGGATTCTTTGCAAGCCTACGGCGGTACAATGCTGATCATATCGCATGACCGATATTTCATCAATAAGCTTGCAAATAAAGTGATTACACTTTCCTCAGACGGCGTCTGCGAGTATTTGGGGAATTACGATACATACCTTGAAAAAACAAAGGAAGCATCCGCAGACCTTACAAAAAAGAACGAAAAACCGCAAAAAACAAAAAATCAGGCATATTTTCAGCGGAAAGAGCAGCAATCACAAAAGCGCAAACTGCAAACCAGGCTGAAAAAATGCGAACAGCAGGTAGAAGCGGAAGAAAAAACCGTGCACGATCTGGAAACAGCACTTGCAAGCGGGGAGATCGCCGCGGATTTCGAAAGGCTGACGCAGCTTACAACAGAGCTGGAAGCACACAGGCAGCTGCTTGAACAACTGATCGAGCAATGGACGCAATTGCAGCTGCAGCTGGAGGCGTTTGCGCAGGAATGATTGGAATCTTTAAACTGTCCTGTTTATTTTTTACAAAACTGTGCATTTTTAAATGCACAGTTTTTTGCTATGATAGCGTCAACACAAACGCAAAGGCTTTTTCTTTTTCGTTTGCACCGCGCCTTTGTTTGATGTTATCTTTTTAGATAAGGACGGTTGATTTTATGAAAACACATACTGAAAAAACACTGAAACTGCTTGTTTTGTCCGCCATGTTTGCAGCTATGACCACGGTGCTGACTTTTTTTATAAAAATTCCCACCGCAGGCGGCGGTTATATTCACCTGGGGGATGCGGTCATTTATCTGGCCGCCTGCTTTTTACCCACGCCGTACGCCATGCTTTCCGCCGGGGTCGGCGGCGCTTTGTCCGACCTGTTTGGGGGGTATTTCGTCTATTTATTTCCTACCTTTCTGATTAAAGCGCTCATTGCGCTCCCCTTCTCCAGAAAAGCGGAAAAAATTCTGACCAGCCGCAACGCCTGTATGGTGTTGCCTGCAGGCGTTATCACGGTTGCCGGCTATTACCTGACCAAAGTTTTTCTGCTGGCGTTTGATCAGGCCACAACCTCCCAGGGGTTTTGGGGTGCGTTTACAAACCCCGTTACGTGGGGCGCAGCATTGGAAAACATCCCGGAAAATACCATACAGGCTGTTGGCAGCGCGGTTGTATTTTTGGTTGCCGCCTTTGCGCTGGACAAAGCAAACCTTAAACAAAAACTTTTGCCGTATACAGCCGCAAAAGCGTAAAAGCAGAGCATTATCCTTGGTTTTTATCCGTTGCTTGTACCATTTTTAACAGTTTAACAACCTTTTTTCACCAATGCATTGACAAAATACCACCACCGGTATACCATTGCCGTCAGAATAGGTTTTATACGCAAAGGGTGGCTTCTCCCTCTTTGCCGCCTGTATAAAAAAAGGAGGAATTCCCCATGACGGTAAAGAAAAAACAATGCTATAGGGTGGCTTTGCTGCTGCTTGTGTTCTGCCTGCTTGCAAGCGTAACCACAGCCGGCGCAGGCGCGCAAACAACAGCGGGCAGCGCCGCGGGGTATGAAAACCCAACCTGGCCCACACTTGACAGGGCGCAGGCCTCCATAGAACAACTGTATAACGAAAATTACCCGGAAATTGCCGACAAGATCCGGGAAATCCGCGGAATTTTGCCTGAAGAGTGCACAGACGAAGCATTGACGCTCTATTGGGGCAGCTGCGGGCCGACCAGCATTGCCTTTCAGAAAGTTTTAATGGACAATGGTATTTATGCAGAAACCAGAATAGATTCCCAGATGTATGCAAAGCATGAATATAACCTGTTGCGCACGCGCCTTACAGACGGCAGTGTAAAGCTGGTCCTGATAGACGGCAGTTACCGGCAGTTTATGCGCAGCTATTTCCTTCAGGAAATCATGCAAACTTCCGGAAAACCCTCCAGCGAGGTAACAGACGACGAAATCAACGCGGCTATATTGGCAAGCGGCCTTCCCAATATTTTGACTTTTGAATTTGGCAACTGGCAGCAGGCCATACAGAAAATCCAGTCTGTTTTGGGAGAAGATGTTGATCCCCTTGCCTATAACTGGATAGACAGCTCATACGAAAGCCAGCCTTACCCGGAGCCAAGCCTGCAGACCAGTTATACACGCTATTTGTCGCAAGAAGAACTTGCCGCCTTAAAGGCGGGGCTTCTTTACGAAAAACCGTTTGAAGAAAGCCTGTACATCAAAGGCTCCTGGGACAGTTTTGCCACACGGCAGCGGTTTTCTTATAAGGGAAACGGCGTGTATGAGGTAAACCTGCAGCTGAATCCCAACGCGGACGCTTATACCTGCACAATTGAAGGGGAGCAACCGGGAACGCCGTTTTATGCCGCCGCCAGCCAGGCCGTTGTCTACCCCACCCTCAATACATATTACAACCACGGCACCGTGCAGTCGTTTTTAACAGATGCAATGATAAGCGGTCACACACTGCTTTTAGGCGCCGGCGGCAACAGCCATATTACAGTCCGCATTGACACAAGGGCCGGTATTCACAGCCCGCAGATCCGTACCGTGCCAGCATTCAGGGTTGGCCTTTACGGCGATATGGACGGCAACAATGTCATAGACCTGCAGGATATCATCTTTATGCAAAAGGCGCTTGCCGGCCTGGTTGCATTAACAGACTACCAGAAAAAAGTCTGCACCGTAAGCGGAAGCGATGTTTTTTCCACCCAGGATCTGTTGCTGGTCCAGCGCTATCTTGCCAATGATCCGCAGGCAGGCCTGACCGGGCAGGACGTATACGCGCCCCTATCCTGAACAAGTTATAAATCGAAACCCTGCAGGCGGCAATCCCTGCAGGGCTTTTCGTTTTGTTTTCTTTTTCATCCATACTGCCTTACTCTTAGGCGGCGCCGTTTTTTCATCTGTTTTATGCCGCCTGCTTTAAAAGCGCATCATCCGCGGCACAGACAAAAGGCGCGGTAAAAATGCATTGACAAAGGCAAGGTAAATTGATATAATATTTTGGCGCTGAAAATTGCAGGGGCCATTAGCTCAGTTGGTTAGAGCAACCGGCTCATAACCGGTCGGTCCGGGGTTCGAGTCCCTGATGGCCCACCAAAAACCAGGACGCACAGAGTTGTTAGCTTTGTGCGTCCTGTCTTTTACACGGCTTGAAATATGCACATGCCGGCGTTGCAGATTCTCTTTTCTTCAAGCTTGAGTATACACAATGCCCATACGTGATCTCCCTGTAATTTCGGCCGAATGTTATATAGTGTTGCCTGAAATGTTTGCAGTTTTTACATACGTCATCATCCAAACCTGTCCCCTCCGTACATTTTTTAAGGTACTTTAAGTGAATTGTATTATATTATTTTAAAGTACATAATGAATTTAAGAAAAATTTATGGAGTGATTGACTATGGTACATAATGCGCTTAAAATTTAGGCAAAGATTTGCTGCATCCTTAAAACAGAAATTTGAAGGGAAGACAGACACGGCCTTATGAGCTTTGCGTTTGATTTTGATGAACTGGGTATCCGGCAAAGAAAAAAATGCAGCAGTAAATCCCTGTATATTGCCGAAGAACTGTTCGGGGGGATTCTTAAGGGGTTACTCCCCTTAAGGCGGTTGAGGGGGTCTCAAAAGGGTGGTCGTTCAACCTCCCCCTTTTGCGGTCTTTGGTTCGTTTCTTCCGTAAGAAATGAACAAAAACTTTTTAGAAAAGAATTATATAAACGTAGAAAGCCGGCGGGCAAGATAAAAGCTTGTATAAAGCAGCCCGCAATCCTTTGCAAACTTAGGGCTTACAAGTTTTCCCCGCCCCTTCCGCCTGCTCCTCCATTTTTGCAAAAAAAGGCCTTTGTCATGCGACAAAGGCCTTTTTTCTGTTTACTTTCCAAATATTACGACTCCCGCAAAATTCTGCGTGCGTTTTCTCCAAGAATCAGCTTTCGTTCCTCCTGCGAAAGGCCAAGGCTGTTTATCCGCTGCAGCTCCTCCTCCGCGTTCCACATAGGGAAATCCGTCCCATATAAAACCCTGTCTGCTCCATACAGCCGGATCAACTCCAGGCTCCTTCTTTTTCCCAAATACATGGTAGAGCTTGAAGTGTCCACATAACAGCGCTTATCCTGCAAATACTCCAGCGCAAGATCCCAAAGCGACCAGCCGCCAAAATGCGCCCCAATCGCCGTAAGCCTTGGAAAATTGTCCAGCACACGGGCAAAGCGGTTTGGGTGGGAATACGAATACCGGTAATCCCCGCAATGAAAAAGCACCGGCAGGTCTCCCTGCAGCACGTCGTATACCGGGAACATGCGCGCATCGTCCAAATGAAACTGCTGTGTATCCGGATGCAGCTTTACACCCCGAAGCCCCAGTTTTTTCATACGCTCTATTTCCGCAAAGGGGTCTTCCATACCGGGATGCAGCGTACCAAATCCGATCAGCTCCTCATGCGCCTTACACTGTTCCGCAATAAAATCGTTGATAGAATGCACTTGCTGCGGGACGGTTGCAACAGACTGCACCAGAAAACGGCGCACCCCCGCTTTTTTTCCTTCACGCAGCAAAGCGTGAACCGTACCGTCGCCGTCCATGGGAATTCCATAAAAACTGCCAACGCCCTGTACCGCCTTTTTTGCAATTTTTTCCGGGTAAATATGCGCGTGAAAATCAATAATCTCCATATATAACATCTATCCTTTTTTGTTTTTCCACCCCAGGGGATCCATATAGTAGTATATTCCGTTTTTGCGCAAAAGTCAAAACCCCGCAGATACAACGCTTGACGGCAGGCGGGAAAAAAGCTACAATAAAAACCATCCTAAAGAATAAAGGGGAATATGTGAATATGGCATTGGTTAAACCTTTTCAAGGCGTTCGCTTTAACACCGGCATTGCAGGAAAAATAGAAGAGCTTGTCTGCCCGCCCTACGACGTCATCAGTGAAGAACAGCGAAAGGCATACATAGAAAAAAATGAAAACAACATCATTCGTCTGGAGCTACCAAAAGGCGACAACCCTTACCGCAGCGCGCACGATATTTTCACGCAATGGAAAGAAAAAGGGATTTTAAAAACAGAGGACCTGCCCGCCGTTTATATTTACGAAGAAGAATTTGAAGCCTGCGGCAAGCGCACAAAGGTAAAAGGCATGATCTGCCGTGTAAAGATTGAAGATTTTTCAAAAGGCGTTATTCTGCCGCATGAATTTACGCTTTCCAAGGCAAAAGAAGACCGCCTGAACTTAATGAAGGCAACCAACTGCAATTTCAGCCAGATTTATTCTCTTTTTATGGATCCGGCGCATTGTACAACACAAAAACTTGACAGCCTTTCCACCGGCGCGCCTGACATACACCTGACCGACAACGACAATGTAACCCACCGTCTTTGGATTGTTACCGATCAGGCGGCAATTTCGTCTCTCTGTGCAGATTTCGACGACAGAAAACTGTATATTGCAGATGGGCACCATCGCTACGAAACGGCGCTGAACTATCGAAACTGGTGTTACGCGCAGGGCAAAAGCGCACCGGGCGGCGCGGCCGATTACCAAATGATGATGCTGGTCGATATGGAGCATCCCGGCCTGGCGGTCTTTCCCACCCACCGCCTTGTCCGCAATCTGGAAAACTTTGACCCCAAACAGGCAATGGCGGCATGCACGCAGTATTTTACAATTACAGAGAAAACCGGCGTTGCTTCCATGGAAGCAGAGCTTGACAAACTTTTTCAGGAAGATAAAACGGCGTTTGGCTTCTACTGCGGCGGGGACACATGGGCGCAGCTGGTACTCAAAGACCCTTCTGTTATGCAAGCGCTTCTTCCGGATAAAAGCGCCGCAACAAGAGAACTTGACGTTACCGTGCTGCATACGCTGATTTTGGAACAGCTGTTTGGCATTGACGCGGAAAACATGGCAAAGCAGATCAATCTGACCTATACAAAGGTTTTCGATGAAGCGATTACCTCTGTAAAAAGCGGTGCGTCCCAATGTGCATTTATCTTAAATCCCACCAAGGTCACACAAATCCGCAATGTTGCCGCCGCAGGCGAAAAAATGCCGCAAAAGTCTACTTACTTTTATCCAAAGCTGATTACGGGCCTTGTTCTAAATGAACTGGTATAAACCAAAAGCCGTGAGGAGAGCCATCTTTCCCCACGGCTTTTCATGAATCTGCTTTTGTTTTAAGCTTGCACCGGTGCACCTGACAAAATCTGTTTTCTTACCGGCCTGATTGACATTAGCACTACAGCGGCAACCAGAGAAATGACCGTTTCTGGCAGCATATAGCTTCCGTTATAGATCAAAGAATACAGCATAGCAAGCATATCTCCCGTAAAGTTATCCAAAATATACGCGCCTGTGCTGTTCGCCATTACGTCGCCAAAAAACCATTCCGCATAGCTTCCCCACAGGATAAACCCGGAAAGGAAATGGCACAAATAGCGCAGCAGGCCCGTTACAACCGCGCCCAGCGCAAATGAAAGCGTCGGTCTTTTTATAACCCGTTTAAACATGCCCGCAAGTCCCAACACGGCAAACGCGGCAATATAATCCAAAAAGGCCATCAGCACAATGTTAAAGCCGGTAAGCCCCGCAAACGCCTGGCTGGTGGTCGCGCCCAGAACCGCCTGTAAAACACCAAAAACCGTGCCGCATAAAAGGCCCCATCGAACACCGTACATATAACCCAGTACCATAACCGGCACCATGCTGAACAGGGTAATAGAACCCCCGTAAGGCAGATCAAACACCTTGATCATGGAAAGTACAGTCCCCAGTGCAATCAAAACACCGCTTGTAACCAGTCGCAACGTTTTCTTGTTCATAAAAGCATTCCTCCTTTTTCTACAAAAACACAAATAAAAAACCGTACGGGATTCCGTACGGCGTACAATCTTCTGCTTTATTTATTTTCATAAAACATACTTCCTACGCCGGCATTATCCGTATCAGGTTAAAGGGTTACGCTTCTGCGTTCTCAGCCGATTTGTTCAGCACCCCTGCAGTTTTCAAGTGTTTTTGTCGAAGATAAGGATACTACATCCTGTGCCTTATGTCAAGGTAAAAAATTACAAAATGCTTGACATGGAACCTAATGCACGCTATAATGGCAAGGTGTAAAGAAAAAAACTTTACACATGATACAGATACCGGGAGTACCGTTATGGAAAAAAACCTGCAAATCTCTTTTCTTTTAGATTTTTACGGAGAACTTTTATCGCCCAGACAAAGAGAGATTACAGACAGTTATTATAACAATGACCTTTCCCTGGGCGAAATTTCCGCCAATACGGGCATTACCAGGCAAGCTGTGCGAGATATCGTAAAACGCACGGAACTGGCTCTGTTTGAAATGGAAGAAAAGCTGGGGCTTTGCAGCCGTTTTGAAAGCATGCAAAGCGGCCTTGCAAAAATTGAGGAACACGCCCGCACGATACAGGCGTATAACAAAACAAAGTACCAGGATGAGATTGTGTCGGATAATATTACACAAATTTTAAGTACTGTCAACAATCTGCAGGAATAAAATTGGTGCCGAAAGGGTGATTTCGTTGGCATTTGAAGGATTGTCAGATAAACTCAGCGCAGCTTTTAAAAAGCTGCGTTCCAAGGGAAAGCTCAGCGAAGCAGACGTAAAAGAAGCCATGCGGCAGGTGCGTCTTGCACTTTTAGAGGCGGACGTAAATTATAAAGTTGCAAAGGATTTTACCAATAAAGTAACACAGCGCGCAGTCGGCGCCGACGTAATGGAAAGCCTCACGCCCGCGCAGATGGTTGTAAAAATTGTAAATGAAGAGCTCACAGAACTGATGGGCGGCGAAAAGGCACGGCTTTCTACAGCGTCAAAGCCCCCTACTGTCCTTATGCTTTGCGGCCTGCAGGGCTCCGGTAAAACCACACACGCAGGTAAGCTTGCGCTCATGCTCAAAAAGCAGGGGCACCGCCCGCTTTTAACTGCGTGCGACATCTACCGCCCCGCGGCCATTAACCAGCTGCAGGTTGTCGGTTCCAAAGCCGGCGTGCCTGTTTTTGAAATGGGCAAGGAAAATCCCATAAAAATTGTAAAAGCAGCTATCCGCCACGCGCGCGACCACGGAAACGACATGGTTATCCTGGACACGGCCGGCCGTCTTCATATTGACGAAGCGCTGATGGAAGAACTAAAAAATATTAAAGCGGAAGTAGAACCCCAGGAAATTTTGCTTGTGGTAGACGCTATGACCGGCCAGGACGCTGTAAACGTTGCAAAATCGTTTAACGAACTGCTGGACATTACCGGCGTAATTTTAACAAAGCTTGACGGCGATACAAGAGGCGGCGCGGCTCTTTCGGTAAAGGCTGTAACAGGCCGGCCGATTAAATTTGCCGGTACGGGCGAAAAACTGGAGGATCTGGAGGTTTTCCACCCGGACAGAATGGCCAGCAGGATTCTGGGAATGGGCGACGTCTTAACGCTCATTGAAGAAGCGGAAAGTAAAATTGATCAAAAAAAGGCCGAACAGCTTGCCGACAAAATGGCCAAAAACCAGATGAATTTAAACGACATGCTCGATCAGTTCCAGCAGATCAAAAAAATGGGCCCGCTTAAATCGATTTTGTCAAAGCTCCCCGGCGTTGATAAGCAGATAGAAAACGTAGACATAGACGACCGGATTATGGACCGCAACGCGGCGATCATTCTTTCCATGACGCCGCAGGAAAGATTAACTCCTTCGCTGCTCAACGCCTCACGCAAGCGCAGGATCGCTGCAGGCTGCGGCATGAAGGTAGAAGACGTAAACCGTCTTTTAAAGCAGTTTGAGCAGATGCAAAAGATGATGAAGCAATTTTCCGGCAGAAACGGCAAAAAGAAAAGGAAAATGCGCGGCCTTCCAGGCCTTGGGGGCCCTATGGGGCCGATGGGCATGTAACAGCGTATTCACCCAATAGGTAAAAAACTGATTGGTGAAGATATAGCAATATTTTTACGGAGGTGAAAAGATATGGCAGTAAAGATCCGGCTGCGCCGCATGGGCGCAAAAAAGTCGCCCTTTTACCGCATTGTTGTAGCAGATTCCAGATATCCGCGCGACGGCCGCTTTATTGAAGAAATCGGTTATTATAACCCCCTTACGGACCCCAATGAATTCAAAGTGGACGCCGACAAGGTAAAAAGCTGGATTGCAAACGGTGCACAACCGACCGACACAGTAAAAGCTTTGCTTAAGAAAAACAACGTAATTGAATAAGGAAAGAAGGTTTCTTACATGCAGGAATTATTAATGACAATTGCCAAAGGTCTTGTGGAAAATCCCGACCAGGTTTCTGTAGAGGCTGACGAACCCAACGAAGAGGGTATCATCGTATACCACATTCATGTTGCAGAGGACGACATGGGCAGAATTATCGGCAAGCAGGGGCGCATCGCAAAGGCTATCCGCACGGTTGCCCGTTCCGCTGCCGTCAGGAACAATACAAAAGTCATGGTAGAAATCGACTGATTTCTGAACCGGAAAAGCGGCGGGGGCTTTCCCGCCGCTTTTCTTTTTTCACGCGGCTTTTCCAGCAATCTCTGTGTGTTGCGCTTTATGCTTCTTGACTTCCGCTTTTTATTTGGTTATACTATATCCAAAATTATTGGTTTGAGGTGAAAAGATGCGTATATTTTCCTGCTGATATAACGTATGTACCATACAGCGCTGCAAACAGACGGGCTTGTCCGTCTGTTTGGTGTTGCGCCCTGCAGGAAAGTTTTGCTCTTTTACCCGAAAGATATAATATATATGACCTCTCCTCTGGTCCGGCAGGGACTGGCTCTGTGTATTTTTACGGGCTGCAGAAAGCAACTTTTCTGCAGCTCTATTTTATTTTTACAGGAGCTGATCACCTATGTCTCTTATAAACATCTGCCATCTTACCTTTTCTTATGAAGGCAGCTTTGATACAATTTTTGAGGATGTGTCTTTTCAAATTGACACCGACTGGAAGCTTGGCTTTATCGGCCGCAACGGACGCGGAAAAACAACCTTCCTGCAACTGTTGACAGGCAAATACGGGTATAGCGGTTCCATAAGCAAAAGTGGCGTCGAATTCGGCTATTTCCCATTTACCGTTGCAGATCCATACCAAAACACGCTGGAAATTGCGCAGGATGTTCTACCCTGCCGCCCACTTTGGCAGATAACGCGCGAGCTGTCTTTGCTAGACTTGGACGATGAGGTCCTGTACCGTCCGTTTATAACGCTTTCACAAGGGGAACAGACAAAGGTATTGCTTGCCGTTTTGTTTTTAAAGGAAAACTGTTTTCTTTTAATTGATGAGCCGACAAACCATCTGGATGCTTCTTCCAGGCAAAAAGTATGCAGCTATTTAAAGAATAAAAAGGGATTTATTTTGGTTTCTCATGACCGTGCATTTCTTGACGGCTGCGTGGACCATATTCTTTCAATCAATCGCAGCAACCTGGAAATACAAAAGGGAAACTTTTCCTCGTGGTATCAAAACAAGCAGCAACGCGACCATTTTGAACTGGCAGAAAACGAAAAACTAAAAAAAGAAATCAATCGCCTAAATCAATCCGCCCGGCGTACAGCCAACTGGTCCAACGCCGTTGAAAAGACAAAGTACGGAACAAAAAATTCCGGGCTGCGCCCGGACAGAGGATATATTGGACATAAATCGGCCAAAATGATGCAGCGTACAAAAGCAATAGAACAACGCAGGCAGAGCGCGGTTGAAAGCAAGCAAAAGCTTTTAAAAAATCTGGAGCAGGCAGACAGCCTGTCATTACACCCCTTAGCATACCATACAAACCGTCTAGCCGTATTACAGAACGTTTCCATTTTTTATAAGCAAAAGCTTGTTTGCAAAGATGTAAGCTTTACCATTACGCAGGGAGACCGCATTGCCCTGCAGGGAAAAAACGGTAGCGGAAAATCCAGTGTTTTAAAACTGATAAATGGAACACCTGTTTTCTATACGGGCAGCCTTCATATTGGCAGCCAGGTTAAAATTTCCTATGTACCGCAGGACACATCTTTTTTACAGGGGGATCTTTCTTCCTATGCCGCACAGCATCAAATAGATGAAAGCCTTTTTAAGGCGATCCTTCGCAAGCTCGATTTTGCACGCACACAATTTGAAAAGGATATGCATACTTTCAGCGCCGGACAAAAGAAAAAGGTCTTGCTTGCAAAAAGCCTGTGCGAAAGGGCACACCTGTACATCTGGGACGAACCGCTGAATTATATAGACGTCTTTTCCCGTATGCAAATAGAAGCGTTACTCAAAAGCTGTGCGGCAACCGTGCTTTTTGTTGAACACGATCTGTCCTTTACAGAAAATATCGCGACCAGGATCATACGGTTATAAATACCATGCAGGAGAAAAGGGCGTATGCAATGCATACGCCCTTTATATGCGCTCCTGTACAGTTACCTTTACCATATCCCCCGGCTGCTTTCCAATCTGACGCCGTATGTCCTTTCGCAGCCCAACAATATACCCCGGCGTTTTCATCTTGACAAGGCTTCCGTCATACGGCACGCCGTCAAACGTAGCGTGTATCTTAACCCTTCCCTTGCCAAATTCTTTTTTTACATCAAAAGGAAAATGCACATAGGCGCCGTCTATATCGGGAACTTTTTCAATAATCGCCTGAAACACATACACCTTCCGGTCCACAAACCTGCCCCTTTTTCACTATTTGTCCAAAGCGCAAAACATAAAAAGGTCATTCGTTAAAAAATACGAAAAACGCTTTATATGCCATATACACGTCTGTTTTTGAAACCACCTCAAACGGCGCATGCATCGAAAGCACAGGAACACCCAGATCCACTACATCTACGTTCAAATTGGCAACATACTTTGCAATCGTTCCGCCGCCGCCCAGGTCTACTTTACCAAGCTCACCCGTTTGCCAGAGAATCTTTTCTTTATCAAGCATCTGCCGGATCTGCGCCATAAATTCTGCAGAGGCGTCCGACGTTCCATATTTTCCGCCGTGCCCCGTATATTTTGTAATTACCACGCCTTTGTTAATATAGCTTGCATTATTGGCTTCAAATACGCTTGCATACGTGGGGTCGAAGGCCGCATTGACGTCTGCAGATAAGCACCGGCTTTTGGAAAGCACCCGATAACCCTCCTGCCCTTCACTTTTTGCGAGGTCAAAAATAAAATATTTCATAAAATCGCTTTGCATCCCTGTGTTGCCGTCGCTTCCCGTTTCCTCCTTGTCCACAAGCACCGTAACAACTGTATTTTTCGGTGCTTTGCAATGCAGCGCCGCCATCAATGCAGGATATGCGCACACGCGGTCGTCATGGCCATAACCGCCGATCATACTCCTGTCAAAGCCAACATCCCTTGCAGAAAACGCCGGCACAAGCTCCAACTCTGCAGACAGAAAATCTGCCTCCGTAATTCCATAGTTTTCATTAAGCAGCCGCATTATATTCAGCTTAACCAGTTCCGCTTCCTTATCGTCTTTGAACGGACGGCTTCCAACAAGTACGTTTAAATCCTCTCCTGTAAAGCTTTTTGCCATTGTTTTGGTCATCTGTTCCTGCGCCAAATGTGGCAGCAGATCCGTTACACAAAAGCAGGGATCCCCCGCTTTTTCGCCCAGGCAAACGCGGATGGCTTCTCCGTTCTTCAAAACAACCGTGCCGTGTAGCGCAAGCGGGATCGCCGCCCACTGGTACTTTTTAATTCCACCGTAATAATGCGTCTTAAACAAAGCAAGGTCGTTTGCCTCATAAAGCGGGTTGGGCTTTAAATCCAGCCTCGGGGAATCTATATGCGCAATGGCAAGGCGCACGCCATTTTTACAGCCTTCTGTACCGATCACTGCAAGCAAAATATTTTTGTTTCTGTTTATCGTATAAATTCTGTCGCCGGCGCTGTACCTTTTATCAGGGTCAAACTGCACAAAACCAGCCTGCTCCGCAAGGCTTATTGCTGTCTGTACTGCTTCTCGTTCCGTTTTCGCCTGGTCTAAAAAAACCTTATACGGTTCACAAAAGGCGTCCGCTGCTTCTATCTGCGAAGACTCCAGCGTAGACACACCGTTTTTTTTGTCTAAAAACAGCGCTTCCTTTAAAAGCGCCGCTTTTGTTTTTTCTTCTGCCATATCCTATCCATCCTTTCAAGCTTTATTCTTACCGGTTACACTGCCGTTATAATCGATAAAGCTGTTTATATTTTTCTTTGGCGTTTTCCACTTTCACCACGTACTCTGCCGTTTCCGGGTAAGGGATATACGTCAGGCTTTTTCCATCATCCGAATATGCATTGTCGGAAAGCCACTGGTCCACCGCTCCAAAGCCGGCGTTATATGCGGCTACTGCAGTTTCCTCCGGTTCATACCGCTCCAGAAGAAATTTTAAGAACATTGTACCATATTCTATATTGACCTGCGGGTCGTACAGCATTTCCGTCTCCATGGTAACTTCCCCGTTATAATAGGTTTGCAGCCATTCAAACGTTTCGGGGATGATCTGCATAAGCCCAAGCGCGCCGGCGCTGGAACCCGCATCCGGGTCAAAACCGCTTTCGGTCCGGATCACCGCGTAAATCAACGCCTGATCCACCCCGTATTCCCAGGCAGCCGCTTCAATCTCATCCTGGTATTTCATCGGATACGCCGCCTTTTCAAAATCATTGCCGGCGCTTAAAAACGCATAAAATGCCACCATTATGGCAATGGCTGTAAATAAAATCGTTGCTGCCAGCACGATCATCCCTGTTTTTTTCTTTTTCCTAACCATATACACCGCCCAGTTTTTTCCGCAGAGAGGCCACTACCTGCACAGCCGCCCGCTCTAAATGCATATATTCTTCCGTGCCGTCAATTACAACATCTGATTGCCGGCGGTAATAGCTTTCAGGCTGCTGCGCCGAAAGGCGCTGTAACGCCTGTTGTCTGGTAAGGCCGTCTCTTTCCATAATTCTTTGAATCCTGACTTCTGCAGGTGCTATTACAGAAACAACCAAATCGCACAGTACGTCTGCATTGCTTTCAAATAAAACCGGCGCGTCAAATACAATCAGGCGCCTGTTTTCCCGCCTGTACCGGTTAATCTGTGCAAGCGTTTGTAAAAATACCCATGGGTGCACAATCCTGTTTAACAGCGCTGTGCTTTCCCTGTCTGCAAAAGCTCTGCCTGCAAGTAAGGCGCGGTCTATGCCGCCACCGGGTGTTTTTATATCCTCGCCAAACGCGCCGGCAAGCAGTTGTACACAGGCAGTTTCAGACGCTGTAGCCTGTCTTGCAAGCGCGTCAGCGTCAATTACAGCACAGCCCTGCTTTTTCAAAAATTCTGAAAATGTGCTCTTTCCTGATCCCGTAGGGCCGGTAAGCCCAATTACTGCAAAATCACGCAAGGGTTTTCACCTCAAATCCCGCTGCCCGTATTAACCGGTTATATACCGCCATACCCATACCCTCTGTGACAGGGCAACGGGCATAAACGACGGTAATCCCGTCTTCATCTGTCTTCCGCAACTGGGCAAACAGCCGGTTTGCCTGCGCCCGGCTGTCGTCCTTTTTCCCAAGCGAATATGTTTTTACAGAAAGTTTCGGAATATCCTCCTCATAACAGAGCGCGCCGGCGTATGCCTGCGCATGCGCATTTACATAATCAATATATTTTTGATCGTCTGCTTTTATTAACAGCACCTTCGCCTTTGGCGCATAATGCCTGTATTTCATCCCCGGGCTTGCAGCTTTCTGCCCACGTGCCAGGCGGTGCAGCACCGCGGCGTCTACTTCTATGTTGCCAATTACAGCTTCCATCTGCTCAAGGGTAACGCCGCCCGGGCGTAGAAGGCGCGGCGGGTCCTGCGCCAACGAAAGGACAGTCGATTCCAACCCAACCGCACATGCCCCGCCGTCTAAAACTGCGTCAATCCTTCCATACAAATCCTGATACACATGCTGCGCCGTGGTAGGGCTTGGACTCCCCGATAAATTGGCAGAGGGCGCGGCAATCGGCGTTTTCGCCAATTTAATTAACGCCTGTGCTGCAGGATGGGAAGGAAATCGCACGCCCACCGTGTCAAGCCCTGCGCTTACCTGCTCTGGGACAATGCCGGACTTTGGCAGTACCAAAGTAAGCGGCCCCGGCCAAAAGGCGTCTGCAAGCGCCTGCGCTTTTGGAGGAAATACGCTTGTAAGTTTTTCCACTGTCCGCACATCTGCAACATGGACGATCAGCGGATTATCCATTGGTCTTCCCTTCGCCCTGAAGATACCGGCTACAGCCCGGCCGTTTAATGCATCGGCCCCCAGGCCGTAGACTGTTTCCGTTGGCATGGCAACCAGTCCGCCTCTGCGCAAAATTGCTGCGGCCTGTTCAATTTGTGTTTCATTAAGTAACTGTGTTATCATCATACGTCATTCCTTCGTTAAAATCAAAGGATAATTTGTAAACTTTCCCTGAAAGTTCTGTCTTTACGGCGCTTCCTGTTTCAACTGCCTGGCCCGGTATGCTGTAACCAGCGGGTCGATCACTTCATCCAACGCGCCGTTCAAAATATCGTCGAGTTTATACAGCGTAAGGCCGATTCTGTGATCCGTAACCCTCCCCTGCGGGTAGTTATAGGTACGAATTCTTTCACTTCTATCGCCTGTTCCAACCTGTGCTTTTCTTTCCTGCGCCACCGCGTCCGCCTGTTGCTGTTGCTTTGCCTGTAAAAGACGCGCCTTTAAAACCTTTAACGCTTTGTCTTTGTTTTTGTATTGGCTGCGTTCGTCCTGGCATTCCACCACAACGCCGGTGGGAATATGCGTAATGCGAATGGCCGATTCTGTTTTATTGATATGCTGTCCCCCCGCGCCGCTGCTGCGAAAGGTATCAATCTGCAGATCTGCGGGGTTAATTTCCATTTCTACGTCCTCAACTTCCGGCAATACCGCAACCGTTACAGTAGATGTGTGAATACGCCCCTGCGACTCTGTTTCCGGCACACGCTGCACCCGGTGCACGCCGCTTTCAAATTTCAAGCGGGAATATGCTCCCATACCGCTCAGTATAAAGCTAATCTCTTTATAGCCGCCCAGTTCCGTCTGGTTTGCATTGACAAGCTCTATATTCCATCCACGTTTTTCGGCATACATGCTGTACATTCGAAAAAGCACGCTGCAAAACAGCGCCGCCTCTTCCCCGCCAGCGCCGCCGCGTATTTCCACAATCACGTTCCGGTCGTCGTTGGGGTCTTTGGGCAGCAACAAAATTTTAAGCTCCTCCTCCAAAGCATCTGCCTGCGCCTTTGCCTCAGCCTGCTCCTGCTCCGCCATTTCTTTAAGCTCTTTTTCTATCCCCTGCTCGCGCAGCAGTTCTTTTGCCTGGGTTTGCCTCTCCTGCGCTTCTTTATATTCCCTGTATTTTAAAGCAATCGGCTCAAGCGTCCGAAACTCTTTCATAATCTGCGTATACCTTTCCGGGTCTGCCGCAACAGCGCCATCATAAAGCTTACGCGTAAGCTCTTCAAAACGTTTTTCAAATACTGCAAGCTTCTCGAGCACTATGTAACCACCTTTTCTCTTATTTTACAGCTTCTGGCGCATACTGCTAACGCGCTTGCCGGACAATTTTTTTTATGTTTTTTTCCGCTCTGGCGCGTGGCAGCATAATTTCATGCCCGCAGCCACAGCATTTCATTTTAAAATCCATTCCTATACGAAGCACGGAAAACGTTTTGCTGCCACATGGATGCGGCTTTTTCATTTCCAGTATATCGCCTAACCGCACATCCAACGCGCAACCCCTCCTTTTACCTGTTTTAAATTTTATTATATCATTTCTACTCAAGAAATACAACGGGCAGACAATCCGTCCGCCCGTTGCGCTACGCTTCTATATATGCCTGCACCCTGCTGAGCATCTGCGCGTCCAAAAGAGCTGTAACGGCAATACCCTGCTCTTTATATTCTTCCGACAGAAGCGTCCCCTTTTCACGGATTTCCGCCACAAGCCCGGCCTTTGAAAATGGGAGCAAAAGCAGTACCTTTTTTATTTTAACCGGCAAATGGTCTTCAATTGCCTGCAGCAGCTTGTCAATCCCTTTTCCATTTTTCGCGCTGATTCGCACAGCATTGCCGATCATGGGGATATCTTCCAGCCCATTTACAAGATCGCACTTATTGAGCACCGGGATCACCGGCCGGTCTGCACAGCCAAGATCGTCTAAAAGTTCCCTTGTAACCTTTAGATGCGCCTGCGCTTCTTCGCTGGAAGCGTCGCACACGTTTAAAATAATATCGGCCTGCGCGGCTTCCTCCAACGTGGATTTAAACGCATTCACCAAATGGTGCGGCAGGCGCCGGACAAGGCCGACCGTATCGGTCAACAAAACAGTTACGCCGCTTGGCAGCTTTAGCGCTCTGGAGGTAGGGTCAAGCGTTGCAAACAGCTTGTCCTGTACTAAAACCCCCGCGTCTGTCAGGTAATTCATCAATGTGGACTTTCCCGCATTGGTATATCCAACAATCGCTACAGTGATCACGCCGTTCTTTTCACGGCGGCGCCTGATCTGCCCGCGGTGCTTTTCAATCGCCGTAATCTGCTCTTTAATCGTTTCCATCCGCCTTCTGATATGGCGTTTGTCTGTTTCCAGCTTTGTCTCACCGGGTCCCCTTGTTCCAATCCCGCCGCCCAGGCGCGACATTTCGGCCCCTTTCCCGGTCAGTCTGGGCAGTATATATTGCAGCTGGGCAAACTCAACCTGCAGTTTCCCCTCCCGGGAACGTGCGCGCAGTGCAAAAATATCTAAAATCAACATGGTCCGGTCAATTACACGTACGTCTGTTTCGCTTTCAATATTGCGAATCTGCGTGGGCGACAATTCGCGGTCGAAAATCAAAAGATCGATCTCTTCATTTTTGCAAAAATCAGCAATTTCCTTAAGCCTGCCTGTTCCTACACATGTTGCCGTTTCCGGTTTATCTCGCTTCTGCATCATACTGGCCACCGTCTCTGCACCGGCGCTGTGCGCCAGTTCAAACAACTCGTCCAAAGACGCCTGTGCATCGTACTCACCCGTATCTAAAGACACCAACAGTGCCCGCTGTGGTTTTACCTCGTTTTCAAACAGCTCCATACATACCTCTTCTAAATTTTATTTAAATTTTATTTTTTTACTGTACCATAACGTACAAAAGCGGTCAACTATAAAAAACTATTTTCATTGTACCTTCTTTATGATAAAATGATTATTATATCCAAGTTCTGACATTTTATGCAAATATATACCGAAAGGCAGCGCAAAATATGAAAAAACAATACGACGTGATTATCATCGGTGCCGGGGCGGCAGGGCTGTATGCCGCTTTACAATTTGACAAAAGCGTCAGCGTGTTGCTGATTTGCAAGCGGGGGCTTGCGCTTTCCAACAGCTCGCTTGCGCAGGGCGGCGTTGCCGCGGTGCTGGATCAGGATCATGACAATTTCAAGCTGCATATTGCAGACACGTTAATTGCCGGCAAGTATAAAAACAATCTTGCCGCTATTGAGGTTCTTGTAACAGAAGGGCCCAAAGACGTATTAAAGCTCCGGGAAATGGGCGTGGACTTTGACCGCGACAAAAAGGGACATTTGCTGATGACGCTGGAAGCCGGGCACTCCCGCCACCGGATCGTACACCATAAAGATTCCACCGGCAAAGAAATTACCGATACGTTGATCGGCGCAGTGCGGCAGCGCACAAATGCTGAGATCCTGGAAAACACGCTGGTTTTTGCCCTGGATAAAGTGCCAAACGGTTTTTACGCCCATATTTTACAGGATGGCACGCCCAAAACGGTTGCTGCGCGGTACTGCATACTGGCCACCGGCGGAATTGGGCGGGTATACGAATATACCACAAATTCCGCAATTGCCACGGGCGACGGCGTCAGGCTAGCGCACAGGCTGGGCGCAAATATTCGCAATATAAGCTGGATCCAGTTTCACCCCACCGCTTTTGCGGCGGAAAATGACCGCGAACGCTTTTTAATCAGCGAAGCGGTACGCGGCGAAGGCGCTGTGCTGCTCAATTGTAACGGGGAACGCTTTGCCTTTAAATATGACCAACGTGGTGAGCTTGCCCCGCGCGACGTAGTTTCAAACGCTATTATTCTGGAATCCCAGTCTACCAACAGTCAAAATTTTTACTTGGATATTACACACAAGGACCCGCAATTTATTAAAACCCGTTTTCCAATGATTTATGCGCGCTGTCTGGAAGAAGGCATAGATATTACAAAGGATAAAATTCCCGTTTTTCCATGTCAGCACTATCTTATGGGCGGCATAGACGTAGACCTGTACGCACGCACCAGCGTTGAAGGCCTGTATGCCGCCGGCGAATGCTCCCATACCGGCGTGCACGGCGCAAACCGTCTTGCCAGCAACTCTTTGCTGGAAGCATTGGTATTTTCCCGCAGAGCGGCGCATGACATTATGCGCCGCCTGCAAAAGAATAAAGCGCAGCCGCTTGCACCATGTCCCACATCGTACCGGGCACAGGGCGCTCCGCTGCCGCATGGCCTGCGTACGGAAATTCGGAAAATTATGCAGCATACGCATTTTGTAATCCCAAATCCAGAAGCGGTTCCGCAGGGCCTTGCGCGCGCAAAAGAAATTCTGCATTTAATAGAAACCGGCGGATTTGCTCTTTCCTATGATCTGACAGAGGCCAAAAGCCTTGCCACCGTGGCCTGCCTGATCCTGGAAGATGTTTTAAAAAAGAACCGTATGCAAAAAACAGAATGAAAGGATGCAAACAAATGCTAAACCCCATCTATATAGACAATCTGATTCAAACAGCCCTTTTGGAAGATATCAGTTATCTGGACACCACTACGGACTATCTAATCCCCGAGCAGCAGCAATCACAGGCGCATTTTCTTGCAAAAGCCGACGGCGTTTTATGTGGAGTAGATATAGCCATGCGCGTCTTTACATTTTTACAGCCGGGTGTAATTACAGAAATTTATAAGCACGACGGCGACCTGTTGAAAAAAGGCGATGTAATTGCAAAAATCAACGGCAGCACAAGAGCCTTGCTCAAAGGGGAACGCACCGCTTTAAACCTTTTACAGCATCTAAGCGGGATTGCAACAGCCACGCATCAGGCAGTTTTGCTTACCAGCGGAACAAAAGCCGGTATTACAGATACAAGAAAAACCCTGCCGGGGCTGCGTCCACTGCAAAAATATGCAGTCGTAACCGGCGGAGGCAAAAACCACCGCTATAATCTTTCAGACGCCGCTATGCTCAAAGACAACCACATTGACGCGGCGGGCGGTATTGCAAACGCCGTTGAGACCCTGAAAGGGAAACTTGGCCATATGGTTAAAATCGAGGTAGAGGTTCGTACGCTTGAAGAGTTGCAGCAGGCGCTGCAGGCAGGCGCAGATATTATTATGCTGGACAATATGGCGCCGCAGACAATGGCACAGGCGGTAAAAATCACAAACGGACAGGCCCTACTAGAAGCTTCAGGCGGTATTACGCAGCAAACGCTCAGGGAAATTGCACAGACAGGCGTCGATATTATCTCTATCGGGGCGCTGACGCACTCTGTTCACGCACTCGACATATCCATGAAGATCACAGCCCCATAAAAAAAGCCGGCGGGAAGTTCACTTCGGTGTTCTTCCCGCCTTTTCCTTTTTTTCATATATCAACAAACCGCCGTTTTGAAATGCGGCAGCTCGATTGCTAACAGCACCGCGCCGCTCTGTGTACAGATACGGCTTTTTGTATCATTGCTTCTGTAAATAAAGTATAAAAGCAAATTATGAAGAAATTGTTTTTCTTATGTAACGCTTCTGTAAAGGATCAAAAAATAAATAAAAAGAGGCGGTTTCGTCCGCCCCCTTTTTTCAGGAAATATATGTGTTTCGGTTTTTACACCTTTTTTTCAATGTATTCGACCAAATTGCCAACGGTTTTAATATTTTCAATTTCCTCGTCGGGCACTTCGATCTCAAATTCATCCTCAATGGACATAAGCAAATCTACAACGTCAAGCGAATCTGCGCCAAGTTCTTCCTGAATTGTCGTTTCTGCTGTTATAGAATCTTCCTCCACATCAAACTGCTCCGCAAGGATCGCCTTTACCTTTTCCAGTACCATAACTCTTTCCTCCAAAGTATATTTTTGTTCTTACTGCCTGTAGATGATTGTATTGTGGACAAATTTATGCCTTTTATGCTACAATAACACAAGCACGCTTTCCTCCACCTGTAAAAATCTAATCGGCATAACATCAGTACAAAAACATATTATTAGTAAACATAGCCTTTGTCAATAACAAAATTGTAATTTTTTCAAATCCATGCGGTATTTTGATAACTTAAACAAATTTTCACCTGGAAAGAAGGGTTTTATTATGTCAAAGAAAGCGTACGCCGTTATTGGCCACCCAATCGGGCATACCATGTCGCCTTTTATCCACACGCGCCTTTTCGCGCTTTCCGGAATCGACGCGCAATATTCCGTTTTGGATATTGCACCGCAGGAGCTTACACAAAGCTACCAAACTGTTTTAAGAAAACTTGACGGCTATAATATTACCATTCCGCATAAACAGGGGATCATCCGGTATCTGGATAAGCTTGACAAAAAGGCCGCGCTGTATGGCAGCGTTAATACCGTTGCAAACGGGGAAATTGCCCAGGGCTATACAACCGACCCGGACGGCTTTTTAAAAGCTTTGTCCTCGGCAGAAATTCCGCTGAAAGGCCGGGTGGTAATTCTCGGAACGGGCGGCGTCGCGCGGACAATGGCTTATGAGGCGGCTCTTGCCGGCTGTGATCTGACAATTGCCATACGCCCGGACGATCTGAATATGGCGGCAGCCCTTGCAGGGGAACTTATGACCCGCATACACTCAGCACATCTGAGCACATGCCTGCTAGACCGCATAGAGGGTAACATTGACCTTCTGGTCAATGCAACACCGGTAGGAATGTATCCAAATACAGACGCCTGTCCTGTCACCGACCAGGTACTTGCAAACTGCTCTCATGTATTTGACGCAGTCTACAATCCGCTGGAAACCTTATTGCTTAAAAAGGCGCGGGCAAACGGCGCAAAAGCGCTGGGCGGCATGTCCATGCTTGTCTGGCAGGCCGCCGTTTCACACCAGATCTGGCACAACGCACAGTATGATGCCGGCGACATTGAAAAGTTGTGCCTGGACAGCGCAAAAGCCATGAAAAATACATTTTAAAATTTTGGAAGGTTAAACGTAAAGGAATACATTAGAATGGAACAAAATGCAAACATTGTTTTGTGCGGTTTTATGGGATGTGGCAAAACAACCATAGGAAAACTTTTGGCAAAAAATACCGGGTGGCCGTTTATTGATATGGATCATTACATAGAACAAAATGCGCACATGTCGATAAGCGAAATTTTTGCAAAGTATGGAGAAGCATATTTTCGCGATCTGGAGCATGCCGCTGTAAAGCAGCTTGCAAAAAAAAACGGTTGTATTATCAGCGCAGGAGGCGGCACACTTGTGTATGAACGCAACGTACAGCTTCTGCGGCAGACCTGCCGCATTGTTTTGCTGGACGTACCGCTTCCTGTAATCCGGTATAGACTGCGCAACGACACAAAGCGCCCGCTTTTGCAGCGCCCGGATAAAGACAGAGCCATGCAAAAACTGTACCGTCAGCGCATGCCTTTGTATCGCGCTGCAGCACAATACACGGTTGCCGCGTCCAAATCCCCTTACAATACCGTAAAAGCCGTTATGGAGGCTGTAGGGTTATGAAATCCGAAAAGCCGCAGGTGGAATTTTTCGTCCCCCTGTCCCGTTTTTCATTTTGTCGTTTTATTGCGCAATGGCATTACAGAAAGCCCAATCAATTTAAACACCTTTCTGCATTGTGTTGCAAAGCGGCATAAATACCACCTACCTTCTTTTTCGGGTTAGAAAACGGCTTGGGCTTTTTTAAATGAACGGGGAGCCCAACAATCTTTTTCGCTGAAGTACAGAAACCACTTTTATTGAATTTAATAATTTAAAGCGACATATTGCTAAAAAGTATTGACAAATACCGGTACAGGGATTATGATGTAGTAGACGGCATTTTATTTTGGGAGGCACTACCATGACGGGCAAGCTTGCAAAACGATTTACAGGTTTTGTTTATCTCAACTATTTTTATGGTTGGGACAATTTGTGCTGCCCTGTAAATCTGCAGTAAATTTACTGCATAAAAATGCTTTTTCGTTAAAAGTATGTTACGGGGCTAAAAACAGCCCCGTTATTTTTTTGCATGGACGGGATTTCCCCTTCCAGGAAAGGACTGGTTTATTATGATTATTGTACTCAAACCAAACTGCAGTGAAGAGCAGCTGCGCAATTTTAAAGAAAAGCTTACGGAAACATACGGCGTTAAGGTTAACACCTGGACGGGCGTGCATTCCACAGTTTTAGGGCTGATCGGCGATACTACCGCCATAGATATTGACTATATCAACGCACAGGATATTGTTTCCACCGTACGGCGCGTACAGGAGCCCTATAAAAAGGCCAACCGCAAATTTCATCCGGAAAACACCGTCATTACGCTGCAAAATGGCGTAAAAATTGGCGACGGTAGCCTGCAGATTATGGCCGGTCCCTGTTCTGTAGAAAGCAGCGAGCAGATTTGCGGTATTGCAAAAAGCGTACAAAAATCCGGCGCCACATTGCTGCGCGGCGGTGCGTTTAAGCCAAGAACCTCTCCCTATGCGTTTCAGGGCCTGAAGGCAGAGGGCCTGGATCTTTTAAAGGAAGCCAGAAAGGAAACCGGCCTTCCAATTGTAACAGAAATTATGCGTGTTTCCCATATAGATATGTTTGAAAATGTAGACATTATTCAAGTCGGCGCCCGCAATATGCAAAACTTTGAACTATTAAAGGAGCTTGGAAAAATTAACAAGCCAATTCTTTTAAAAAGAGGGCTGAGCAGTACCATTGAAGAATTCTTAATGAGCGCTGAATACATTATGGCCGGTGGCAACGAGCAGGTCATTCTTTGCGAACGCGGTATACGCACCTTTGAAACATATACGCGCAATACATTGGACATTTCGGCGGTTCCCATTTTAAAAAAGCTTTCGCACCTGCCGGTGATTGTCGATCCCAGCCATGCCTCAGGAAAATCCTGGCTGGTAGAGTCGTTGTCCATGTCCGCCGTTGCAGCCGGTGCGGACGGTTTGATCATAGAAGTCCACAACGACCCGGAACATGCGCTTTCAGACGGCGCACAGTCGCTTACACCCGAACAGTTTGACCAAGTTGCTAAAAAAGTGTTTGCACTAAAGCAGTATCTGTCTTCCACACAAAACGCAGCTGCAGAAGCAGAAAAGGAAAAAAGGCCATGAACATTGTAGTAGCCGGTTTGGGCATTATAGGCGGTTCCTACTGTAAGGCTATTAAGAAATACACAAATCATACGGTTATTGGAATTAACCGGAGCCCAAAGCCGCTGCAGCAGGCCCTGGAATGCGGCGCCATTGATGAAATTGGCGATGAACAGTCCCTCACAACAGCAGACATGCTCATCCTTGGGCAATATCCCGCCGCCGCTCTAGAATATGTCAACGCTTATGGGCATCTAATTAAAAAAGGCTGCCTTGTCACAGATACCGCCGGCATAAAGCAGGCGATCTGTCCACAAATGCAGGCGCTTTCCAAACAGCATGGGTTTGTTTTTATCGGCAGCCATCCCATGGCCGGAAAAGAAAAAAACGGCTTTTCTGCTTCCGACCCGGATTTGTTTCAAGGCGCCAGCTTTATCGTCGTACCACTTTCCGCTTCCAGAGAAAATACCAGCATATTATGCAGGCTTGCGCTGGACATTGGGTTTAACGGTATACGCATCACAACGCCGGAGGAACACGACCGGATGATTGCCTTTACTTCTCAGCTACCCCACGTTCTGGCCTGTGCATATGTAATGAGTCCCCAATGCAAAAACCATCGGGGCTTTTCCGCAGGAAGCTACCGCGATGTTTCTCGAGTTGCAAATATTAACGCACCGCTATGGGCGGAACTGTTTTTAGAAAACGGGCAATCGCTTACCCAGGAGCTGGATCTGTTGATCAACAATATCCGCACCATTAAAAACGCCATTGAAACAAAGAACCGCCCTGCGCTTACGGCGCTGCTGCAAAAAGGTAAAGACATAAAGGAGGCGCTTGGCGAATGAAAAATCTAACCGTACAAACGGGCAGAAGCTACCAAATTTTCCTTTCACGCGGGCTGCTGAACAACTGCGGCGCTTATATCAAAAATGCCGCCGGCAACGCGCAGAAAGCCATGGTTATCTCCGACAGCAACGTTTTTCCCCTGTATGGCGGGCAGGTCGCGGCCTCTTTAAAAGAAAGCGGATTTGAAACTTATACACACGTTTTTCAGGCAGGCGAACAATCCAAACGCCTTACCTGTGTGGAAAAAATGTACAGCACGCTTGCAGAACACTATTTTTCCCGCAGCGATCTGATCGTCGCGCTGGGCGGCGGTGTTGCAGGCGATATGGCGGGATTTGCGGCCGCTACCTACCAGCGCGGTATTCGTTTTGTACAGATCCCCACATCCTTACTTGCCCAGGTGGATTCTTCCGTAGGAGGAAAAACCGGTGTTGATATAGCGCAGGGCAAAAACCTGGTGGGCGCCTTTTGGCAACCGTCGCTTGTTTTGATCGATCCGCAAACGCTTGATACTTTGCCTGAAAAATTTTTCTGCGACGGCATGGCGGAGGTAATCAAATACGGCTGTATTAAAAGCCTTTCGCTGTTTGAGCAGCTGGAAAACGAACCAATTGAAAGAATTCTTGACGACGTTATTTTTTCCTGCGTAAACATAAAGCGTAAGGTTGTCGAAAACGACGAACAGGAAGCTGGGGAACGCATGCTCTTAAATTTTGGCCATACGCTGGGCCATTCCCTGGAGCGTGTATACAGCTACCAGGGAATTACACACGGCCAGGCGGTCGCCGTCGGCATGGCTTTGCTGACCGGCGCCTCTGAACGGGCAGGGCTTACAAAGGCCGGCACGCAAAAGCGTTTGTGCGCGCTGCTGCAAAAATATAAGCTGCCTGTAAGCGATCCTGCGGATCTTCAGAGCATTGTAAACGGTGCGCTGACCGACAAAAAAAGCAATGGCAACGCTATTTTTATTGTTCTTTTAAGCGAAATTGGCAAAAGCTTTACAAAAAAAATAAAAAAAGAAAATCTATATGCTTTTTGTAAATAAAAACAGAAAGGTATCTATTTTATGAGCAGTATACAGATATCCCCCGGCTCCTTAAGCGGGGCGGTTTCTGTGCCGCCCTCCAAAAGCGCCGTGCACAGAGCCATTCTATGCGCGGCTATGGCAAAGGGCGTAAGCACGGTCGCGCCGGTCGCTTTGTCTGAAGATATAGAAGCCACCATGCAATGCGTACAGGCACTCGGCGCAGATATTCGCCTGCACAAACAAACGCTTACCATAGACGGCGCAGGCCTTTTTTCTAAACGAGATGTTTTATTGGACTGCGGGGAATCCGGTTCGACCCTGCGCTTTTTAATCCCCATCGCAGCCGCAGGCGGCGTTTTGGCGCATTTTACGGGCAAGGGCAGGCTGCCCCGGCGGCCAATTGGCGTTTATCTGGACTGTTTGCCGCCAAAGGGCGTTTCTCTAAAAACGCAGGGCGGGCTGCCGCTCACCATTAGCGGGCAACTCAAAAGCGGTTCATACCATTTGCCCGGCAATATAAGCTCCCAGTTTATTACGGGGCTTTTGCTTTCGTTGCCGCTTCTTGACGGCGACAGCGAAATAATCCTTACCTCCGCTTTAGAATCAGAAGGCTATATTGACATGACCTTGCAAACCATGCGCGCATTTGGCGTTACGGCGGAAAAAACAACAACCGGCTATATGGTAAAAGGCCGGCAACGCTATTTGCCCAATGTTAATTATGTTTGCGAAGGCGACTGGTCGCAGGCCGCGTTTTTTATGGCCGCGGGTACGCTGGGCGGCAATTTAAAAATAACAGGGCTGGATCCGTGCTCCGTTCAGGGAGATCGCGCCTGCCTGCATTTATTTAAGCAGTTTGGAGCAAGCGTGCGGCAATCAGGTAATGCAGTCACGGTAACACAGGGCGCTTTGCACGCAATTGATATAGACGCGCGGCAGATTCCGGATCTCGTCCCCATTTTAGCCGTTGTCGCCGCTTTTGCAAAAGGAAAAACCGTCATTTACGGCGCGCAGCGCCTGCGCATCAAAGAAAGTGACCGCTTAAAAGCAATTTACAGCGGTTTACAGACTTTGGGAGCTAACATTACAGAAACAGACGACGGCCTTGTAATACAGGGTGTACCTTCTTTGCATGGTGGTACTGTACAGGGATATAATGATCACCGGATCGTTATGGCGCTTTCTATTGCCGCCTTAAACGCGTCAGGCCCGGTCGTCATTACAGACCGGGAAAGCATTTGTAAATCGTATCCGTCATTTTTTGAAGAATACAAAAGGCTTGGCGGAAACACAAAAAACCTATAAAAAGGGGTGGTTAACATGGCCTCCAGCTGGGGCAACCAGGTGAAAATCTCTGTTTTTGGGGAAAGCCACGGTGAAGCAATCGGCGTAGTGATTGACAATTTACCCGCGGGACATCGACTTGATATGCAACAGATTCAGCTTTTTATGGGGCGGCGTGCGCCAGGCCGGGATAAAACGGCAACCCCCCGTCTGGAAGCAGATATTCCACATATTTTGTCCGGCGTTTTAAACGGTATGACAACCGGCGCGCCGCTGTGCGCCGTTATAGAAAATACCAATACACGCTCTGCCGACTACAGCAACCTGCTACATAAACCCCGTCCTGGGCATGCCGACTACACAGGCCTTATTCGCTACCAGGGCTTTAACGACCCACGAGGCGGCGGCCATTTTTCCGGCAGGCTGACCGCGCCGCTGGTATTTGCAGGTTCCATCTGCCGGCAACTGTTAAAACAGCAGGGCATACAAATTGCTTCCCACATTTACAGCATCGGTACGATTAAAGACCAGCCCTTTGACGGTATACAGATTGCACCTTCTTTGATAACACAGCTCAACCAGATGCCCTTTCCCCTGATTGATGAAAAAGCAGAAGGGCCCATGCGCGTTTATATTGAAAAAGCGCGTATGGACTGCGACAGCGTCGGCGGTATTGTGGAATGCGCTGCTACGGGCGTCCCCGCAGGGCTTGGAAACCCTATATTTGCAGGCGTCGAAAATGTGATTTCCTCTGTTATATTTGGTATTCCCGCTGTCAAAGGGATTGAATTTGGCACAGGCTTTGCCATGACGGAAATGTACGGCAGCCAGAGCAACGATGCATATGCATATAAAAACGGCCGTATACAAACACTTACAAACCATAACGGCGGCATTTTGGGCGGAATCACAAACGGCATGCCTGTTTTGTTCCGCGTGGCGGTCAAGCCGACCCCGTCTATTTCCAAAGAACAAAAAACGGTAGACCTTACCGAAAAAAACAATACAACGCTTGTTGTTCACGGCAGGCATGACCCTTGTATCGTCCCCAGAGCATCTGTGGTTATTGAATCCGCCCTGGCGTTGGCGCTAATCAATTTACTGTAACCAAATTACCAGCAACGGGAGGAATTGTTTATGAGCTTACAGCCTATTCGGGAAGAAATTGACAGGATCGATCAGGAACTGGTCACGCTTTTTAAAAAACGTATGGACTGTGCAAAACAGGTTGGAGAATATAAAAAAACAAACGGTCTGTCTGTGTTGAACGAAGCCAGGGAAAAAGAAATTCTAGACAGCGCAGAAACGGCCGGCGGCGAATATGGGCACGCGGCCAGGCTGCTGTTTTCGAGCATTATGGAACTTAGCCGCGCTTTACAGCACGATATTACAGGCAGCGGCAAAGCTCTGCGCACATTGCTTGAAAGCGCCGATTTTAATTTTGACAACCAGGCCTCCGGCTTAAAGATTGCCTGCCAGGGCATAGAGGGCGCAAACTCGCACGAAGCCGCTATTACGGCTTTTCCAAATGCCAAACCCGTGTTTTTTGCAACCTGGGAAGATGTATTTCGGGCCGTACAGGATGAAAAGGCCGACTACGGCGTGCTCCCAGTGGAAAACTCAAGCGCAGGCTCTGTTTCCGACGTATACGATCTGCTCTTAAAATACCGCTTTTTTATTGCCGGCGCGCTTGACCTGAAAATTGCACACTGTCTGTGCGCACTTCCCCAGTGCACACTTTCGAATATTGAACAGGTCTGGTCGCACCCACAGGGCCTTTCTCAGTGTTCAAATTATATTGCCAAAAACAATCTAGCCGCCGTTCCCTGTTCAAATACAGCCGTCGCCGCGCAGTTGGTCGCGCAGGAAAAACGCTTGAACTGCGCCGCCATCTGTTCGGAAAAGGCAGCGCAGGCTTACGGCCTGAAGGTGCTTTTACGCAATTTTCAAAACAGCCGCGACAATTGCACGCGTTTTATCATCCTGTCAAAAAAACTGTTTATACCGGAAGCGGCAGATAAGATTAGCCTGTGTTTTTCCCTGCCGCATGTAACTGGTTCGCTTTATAACGTGCTTTGCCGTTTTAGCTGCCATGGGCTGAACCTTACAAAAATTGAATCGCGCCCCATGCAGGACAAGCCTTTTGAATACTTGTTTTATCTGGATTTTTCCGGCAACGTAAGAAGTCCGCATGTAATGAACCTGATGTGCGCTTTATCCGAGGAACTGCCGCAATTTAACTTTTTCGGCAATTACCAGGAACTTTAATCTTTAAAAAAGCACCGGCAATCAAAGCCCCGGCTTAATAAGGATGTATAGTTGACTTGTGGCGGAAGGCATATCTTTGGATATGCCTTCCGTTTACTGTATCATTCCAATGTAATTGAAGTAAACGTCAATATCTTGTGTGTAAAACTTCTTCTTGTAAGCGCCGTTACGCTCATGCACCGTAATGTGATGAACAAACTCCCGCAGGATTTCCGGCGTTAGTTCCGGCACTTCTAAATGCCGGTCAACAATGGCGAGGAAGTTCCCCGCATTGTCAAGTTCGTTCTGTTGGTTGGCAAGTTCTGTTTCTAAACAGGAAGCACTTGCTTTTAAGCTTTCCTGCTCTGCCAGATACCGCCCGTTTAACTGCTGGAATTGCTCGTCTGTGAGTATGCCGGTTGCCAACTTCTCGAAGGTGGCGGCTATCAGGTTGTCAACCTCTGTAAGCCGTTTCCTTGCCTGCTCCAGTTTCTTCCGCTTGGCTGTCAGTTCCTTTTTCAACTGACCGAATTGCTTCGCCGTCAAATGGGCGATGAAGGCTTCCCGGTCGGCTTGTGCCGTTTGTACGACGGTCTGTATCGCTTGTAAAACAGCTTCCCGCAAGTGCAGGGCTTTTACTGTGTGGGGCGTGCATTCTTCCTTGTGGCGGTGGTATTTGCCGCAAACATAGGTGTATTTGCTCTCGTCCCAGCTTCCGCAGCGGCAAAGGTAATGGGTACTGCCGTAGTCGGCACACTGTACCATCCCCGCCAGTATATCCATTTTCCCCAGCTTGGTGGGCCGCCGCTTGTTATCCCGTACCCGCTGCACAATATCCCACGGTTCCCGGTTAATAATCGGCTCATGGGCGTTTTCTACCCGGTAGCGTTCTTCTTCCGGCACCTCAACCACTAAATCGCTTTTGTAGGACGGCTTGTGCGTCTTGCAGCTTATCTGTATGCCGATATAATCCGGGTTTTCCAGAATATTCGCTATGCTGCTATTCGACCACCGATAGGGAAAATTCGGGTTGCGGCTGGAATGGTTGCGCCCAAACTTGCGGTAGGCGTATTCTGTAGGCACAAGTATTCTTTCCCGTTCCAGACGCTTGGCAATCTGCTCCGGCCCCATACCGGAGGCACACAGGTTGAAGATATACCGCACCTTTTCCGCTGCTTCCGGGTCAGGAATGATTTTGAACTTGTCCGCTGGGTCTTTCTGGTAGCCGTAGGGTGAAATAGAAGCAATCCGCACGCCCTTTTCCGCTTTATGCTGGATAACAGCGTTAATTTTCCGGCTGGTCTGCCGGGGATACCACTCGTTAAACAGGTTGGAGAACATGGCTAAATCCTCGTCGCTCTCCGTGTTGGTGACGCTGTCGTAGTTGTTGGTAATGGCGATAAAGCGCACACCCAACGCCGGAAACACGATTTCCAGCAGATTGTTGGCTTCCGACTGGTTGCGGTACAGGCGGGTCAAGTCGGTCACAATCAATGTGGCGGCCTGCCCTTCCCGTATCATGGCAAGCACCTTCTGAAAGCCGGGGCGGTTGGCCTTTGTCCCGGAAACGCCGTCGTCGTACAGAAATAAGGGATTGCGGAAGCCCTGCTTTTCCGCGTAGTCCCGCAGCATTTCCTCCTGGTGCTGTATGCTCAGGCTGGTGCCTTCCCGTTTGTCCTCGTTGGATAACCTCCCATATAGCAACGTATATTTTTCTGTTTGGTTTCCCTGCATTTTACGCTCCTTTCCAGCAGGGGAAACCCGTCATAAGGTAAAAATATCATACCACAGGACAGAGAAAAAGGGAAGGTTATCCCTTCCCCTGTTCCTGCAGTTTGTTTTCCATGAGACGCAGAAGCCGCCCGTTCAAGCTGCCTGTACCAGTTTCGGGCAGATAAATACACACCCGAAGAACAGTGCCGCTTTTCCTAATCTCAAAACAGTTGTTAAATCGGTAATTCGGCTTCTTTGTCCAGATTTGTTGTTTCATTTTCCGTCCTTTCCGCCGGATTCAAATATTCTTTGTTCCGCGAAAAGGTCTTTTTATTCCATAGTTCTCTATCGGATTTCCGGCTGATTGATTGAAGGCTTTGCCTTCTACTATCAGTATGACGGAAACTGTCCGTTTACAAATCATTATAGCCCAAAATATTTTTCAAAGAACTTTGTCAGCCTATCAATCACGCCTTGCTTTTTCTCCGCTCTCCCTCCGCCAAAGCGGGAAACGGGCGGCATAATTTTATCAATATCCGTTCCGATTGTTTTCAAAGCGCCGTCACGGAAAGAATTTTCTATATACCGCTTGGTTTCCTCCGGCTTCAGCCTTTCAGAAGCAATGATTGCTTCCAATTCTGCTTCCTTTTCCTTTACAACAAATTCACGCCATTCCAGCAGCACGTCAGAGACGTCGTTGATCCCGGCAAGAAAGGTTTCAATTAGCGCCTTTTTGCTGCGAAGCTCAGGGCTGGCGTCTACCGCCCGCCGAATGGAGATGAGTACTTCTTTGTCTTCGCAGTGGGTGTCATGGTACTTCTTTACCAGCATGAGAATATAGTCGATATTGATCTCAATTTGCTTAATCAGCTCAATTTCAAATACAATATCGTCGTTAATATTTTCCTTATCGCCGTTTTCCCGCTGTCTCTTCCACTCATCCCGAAGGTCCTGATAGCGCCCCAGATAATCCTGCAGCTCCCGTTCTGACAAGATTTCATTTCCGCAAAAGTCGTCAAAGGAAACCAGGATATTCCGCATACGCAGAATCGCGCCGAACAGGCTGATAAACTCCTTTTGTTTTTTCTCCCCGATAATCGACGGCTCGGAAAGCGGAAATTTCTCAAGAAGCTCCTGAATCATATCGCGATAGCCGGGCCTCTCGTTTCCATCCGAATCCGTGTAGCCCTCATAGTAGTCCTTATAGCTTTTCAAAAGGACAATCCTACCGGCTTCTTTGTCGCCAAATAGAGCGATCGCCTCATCCGTCCGCTTTTGCAGGTTTCGAAAGCATACGATATTGCCGAAGGTTTTTATGGTGTTTAGAATACGGTTTGTTCTGGAAAAGGCCTGAATCAGCCCGTGCATTCTCAGGTTTTTATCCACCCACAGCGTATTGAGCGTGGTTGCGTCAAAGCCGGTCAAAAACATATTGACGACGATGAGCAAATCCAGCTCCTTGTTTTTCATCCGCAGGGAAACATCCTTGTAATAGTTCTGGAATTTTTCGCTGGTGGTGTCGTAATTGGTCCGGAACGTCCTGTTGTAATCCTGAATTGCGGCTTCCAGAAAATCGCGGGAGGGCTGGTCCAGCGCGCTGGTGTCCTCTGGGTTTTCCTCGTCCAAAAGGCCCTCCGCCTCCTCTTCGTTGGCGCCATAGCTGTAAATCAGCGCAATTTTCAGCCGTTTGGCAGGCGCTTCCTCCATCTGCCGCCGAAATTCCGCATAATAATGCTTTGCGGCCTCCACAGAAGAAACGGCAAAAATGGAATTAAAGCCGCTCAACCGCTGTTTTTGCTTGATTTCTTCTATTTCATCCCGGCCGCTCGCGGAGGCCACCGCCGCAATATTTTGCAGAACGCTGAACGAATAGGTGCGCTGGTTCCGGTAGGTTTTCTGGTCAAAGTGGTCCAGAATGTACTTTGTCACCAGAGAAATCCGTTTGGGGGCTAAAAAGGCCTTTTCCCGGTCAATGTCTTTGACCTGCTTGTCGTCAATATCCGGTTCCTTGTCCATCGTTTTGATATAGTCGACCCGGAACGGTAGGACGTTTTTGTCGTTGATTGCATCCACGATGGTATACGTGTGCAGCGGAAGAACCCTTTTCCCATCCTTGTCCGGTTCGCCGCCAAAAACCTGCGGCGTAGTTTTCATGGCCGGCTTTCCATTATGCGGCGCATTGACCGCAAAAATCGGCGTGCCAGTAAAGCCAAATAGATGATATTTCTTAAAATGCTTGGTAATCGCCGTATGCATGTCCCCAAACTGGCTGCGGTGGCATTCGTCAAAGATAATGACCACCCGCTTTTGGTAGACGGCATGGGCGGGATTCTTTTTGATAAAGGTGGACAGCTTCTGAATCGTGGTGATGATGATTTTATACTCATGGGGATTGCCCCGGCGGTCCCTGTCCTCCAACTGCCGCTGTAATACGGCGGTGGAGGTGTTGCTGTTGGCCGCCCCCTTTTCAAAGCGGTCGTATTCCTTCATGGTCTGGTAGTCCAGATCCTTTCGATCCACCACAAAAAGGACCTTGTCGATGTAGGGCAGCTTGGAAGCGATCTGCGCCGTTTTAAAGGAAGTCAGGGTCTTGCCGCTGCCGGTGGTGTGCCAGATATATCCGCCGCCGGCAATGGTCCCATAGGTTTTATAATTGTTTGCAATCTCCAGCTTGCTTAAAATCCGTTCCGTTGCGGCAATTTGGTAGGGGCGCATGACCAGCAGCATATTTTCCGCTGTAAAAACGCAGTACCGGGTCAAAAGGTTCAGCAGCGTATGCTTGGAGAAAAAGGTTTTCGTAAAATCCACCAAATCCGGAATGATGCGGTTTTGTGCATCCGCCCAGAAGGAGGTAAACTCAAAGCTGTGGCTGGTTTTTCCCTTGACACTTTTCCCGGAGGCTGCCGCCTCCCGGATATGGTTGAAACGGGTGCTGTTGGAATAATACTTGGTATTGGTGCCATTGGAAATGACAAAAATCTGCACATACTCAAAAAGCCCAGAGGCCGCCCAGAAGCTCTCCCGCTGGTAGCGGTTGATCTGGTTGAACGCCTCCCGGATGGCGACGCCCCGGCGTTTGAGTTCAATATGTACCATGGGCAGGCCGTTGACCAGAACCGTTACATCATAGCGGTTTTTATGAGTTCCTTCCGCGACGGCATACTGGTTGATGACCTGCAAGCGGTTGTTGTAGATGTTCCTTTTATCCAGCAGATAGATATTTTTCGTAGAGCCGTTGTCCCTGCGGAGGATCTGGATATAATCGTCCTGAATACGGCGGGTTTTCTCCACGATCCCATCGTTTTTCCCCGCGATGCATTCAGAGAAAAACTGCTCCCACTCGCTGTCGGAAAAAACATAGTTGTTGAGCAGTTCCAGCTGTTTGCGCAGGTTGGCGATCAGCGCCTTTTCGTCGTGAATGGCAAGATATTCATACCCCTGCTCTATCAGCAGGCTGATAAGCTCCTTTTCCAGCGCCGCCTCGCTCTGGTAGGCGTCCGCTTTACGCGGCAGCGGCGTATACTCTGCCACAACGGTACTTTCCGTTGTTTGGGCAACGATGTTGTAATTCATAATTTAGAATGCATAATGCAGAATTGCATTACGTTCTCCTTTCCTTTGAGGATTTTACAATGCGCGTCAGGATTTTAAGCAGTTCCTGATTATCGGTATAGATACTGTCAAACTGCTTTTTATCCATAAAACCGGTTTCATACAGCAATTCAAGCCAGTATTCTGTTTCCGATGCTTCTTTTAGCGCAACGCTCATTTTAGAGATGAAATCAGGCTTGCTTTGCCCTCTGATCGCCTCTTTTACATTGGCGCCGATGCTTGTCCCGCTTCGGAGTAATTGCTTCGATAAAACAAACTCGTTTTTATCGCTGCACAAATATTGATACAGCCGCACAATGCGCACGGCAAACGCCTTGCTTTTCTCCACAACGATATTTTCTTCCTTCACTCTTTGCACCTCTTCAATTATGCATTGTGCATTATGAATTATGAATTGCGTGATAAACTTTTGAATTTCAATAGTTTATCACGATAGTATTCATATTGTTTTTGCCTTGCCTCAATCTCGGCGGGCAGGCCGCTGGTGAGGTCGTTGCAAAGTTGGTGGAAGCTATCTAACAAATTAGCAATATGCTTCTGAGTTTCTATATTAGGAAGTGGAATTTCAATTTCCTTTAATGCTGGTATGCTGGAATGGACAACCTTGCTCTTCACTTTACCTTTGCTCTTTTGGGCTTGGGCGGCAGTAGTGGATAGAGCATAGGACAAATAGCGCGGCTCTTGTTGGTGTTTTAAGACAACAGTATCGCCACCTGCTATACATTTATCATTACCCAGATAGGCGATAGATTTTGCAATTTCCTCAACGCTTTCTCCCGTGATAGTGAAAATAATATCTCCGTGTTCAAAGTATTTAGGCGAAGCAATAACATCTTCTCTTGTATGAGAAATACACTCTGTAAAACTAATCTCATACGATGTATAAATTTCTCCATAGCGAACACAAGGTATGCCATCGGTAGTAACTTCATCACGCTTGACGCCAGCACCACGGTAAATATCAGTTGCAATATCGCCCAGTTTCACCATCGGCACATCATTTCCGAATGTTAGCAACTCATCCCGATAATACTCATACTGTTTCCGTCTGGCGGTGAGTTCTGCTTTTAGGGTTCTATTTAGCTCATCGGTGAGTTCGGTAAAGCTGTCCAAAATCCGCACGATTTTCTGCTGGACGGGCAGAGGGGGGAGGGGGATTTTGAATGTAGAATATATGCTAATCCATAACCGTTTGTGTTCATCAGATGAAAAATTGATATTTCCCATTACATGATAAATATAACGTAGTATTGTACGTTCATTATCTGCAAGCAACATTTTCATTGCGGATGATTTTACTTTGAATGGGAAATCCACCCACTTAAATGCACCAGTAAAATCATCAAAAATGATTACAGGATTTTCTTTTGAAGCGTTATAAACACCATCTGTTTCACTGGTATAGCCTAAAATGAACGACTGTCCAGCTGTCAAAACTGGTGTACTATAATTATCATCATACTGTGTAGATTTTACGATGTACTTTGAAGGTTGTTCGTAGTTAACCACTTCGCCTATTGAGACAAATTCTACGCCGTTCGGACAAAGTTCTTTTATCAATTCATCAAGTTTGCTCATGCGTCCACCCCGATTTCAGCAATGATCTTGTCTATTTCTTCTCTCAAAACTTGTTCTTTCGCCACAATTTCGGCAATCTCCGCGTTGAGCTTCACAATGTCGATTTTCTCCCGGGTGTCCTCCTGCTCCACATAGGTGGAAACCGACAGGTTATAGCCCTGCCCGGCGATTTCGTCGTTTGGCACCAGCCGGGTGAAATACTGCCTGTCCTCCCGTTTTGCAAAGGCTTCCACAATGGCGTCGATATTCTCCTGCGTCAGCTTGTTGCTGTTCGTTACCTTGACGCACTCTTTGGAAGCGTCGATAAACAGGGTTGCATTGTCCGATTTTGATTTTTTCAAAACCATAATACAGGTCGCAATGCTTGTGCCAAAGAAAAGGTTATCGGGAAGCTGTATCACACAATCAATAAAGTTGTTGTCAATCAGATACTTGCGGATTTTCTGCTCCGCGCCACCGCGGTACATCACGCCGGGAAAGCAGACGATGGCCGCCGTGCCGCTGGTGGCCAGCCACGAAAGGCTGTGCATGATAAAGGCAAGGTCAGCCTTTGATTTTGGGGCGAGCACACCCGCCGGGGAAAAGCGCGGGTCGTTAATCATCAGGGGATTGCCATCCCCGTCCCATTTGATCGAGTACGGCGGATTGGAAACAATCGCTTCAAAAGGCTCGTCGTCCCAATGCTGCGGTTCGGTCAGGGTGTCCCCGTGGGCGATATTGAATTTGTCGTAATCAATATCATGCAGGAACATGTTGATGCGGCAAAGGTTGTAGGTGGTGATGTTGATTTCCTGCCCGAAAAAGCCCTGCCGGACATTCTCTTTTCCTAAAATCTTTGCCGCTTTCAGAAGCAGGGAACCGCTGCCGCAAGCGGGATCGTAAACCTTGTTGATCTCCGTCTTACCATAGACCGCAATCCTTGTGAGAAGCTCGGAAACCTCCTGCGGGGTAAAGTACTCACCGCCGCTTTTTCCGGCGTTGGAGGCGTACATGCCCATGAGGTATTCATAGGCGTCACCGAAGGCGTCAATGGTGTTGTCCTGATAATTGCCCAGCTTCATGTCGGCGACACCGTTCATCAGCTTCATGAGGCGCTCATTGCGCTTGGCAACTGTGCCGCCCAGTTTGTTGCTGTTGACGTCGATATCGTCAAACAGGCCCTTAAAATCGTCCTCGCTGGCGCTGCCCTGCGCGGAGGCCTCAATGCTGCGGAAAACCGCCTCCAGCGTTTCGTTTAGGTTTTCATCCTGCGGCGCTTTGGCGCGGACGTTTTCAAACAGCTCGCTGGGAAGGATGAAAAAGCCTTTTTCAACCACCAGTCCGGCGCGGGCCTCTTCCGCCTCCGCGTCGGAGAGCGCCGCATAATCAAACTCCGTATTTCCGGCCTCCCATTCGCCGCGGTTGATATACCCCGCAAGGTTTTCGGAGATATAGCGGTAGAACAGCATCCCCAGCACATACTGCTTGAAGTCCCAGCCGTCCACACTGCCCCGCAGGTCGTTGGCAATATTCCAAATCACGCGGTGAAGCTCCGCGCGTTCCTGTTCCTTCTTTGTATCTGTCATTGGTAAGACCCCATTCCTATTTTTCATCGTCTAAAACTTCCATGATATCGCCGACATCTACACGCAGCGCATGGCATACCTTGACCAAAACTTCCATGCTGACATATTCGTCCTTCGCCAGCTTGGACACAGAGGCCGGACTGAGCCCCGCCGCGATCCGCAGGTCTTTCTTTTTCATATCCCGGTCAATTAACAGCTTAAATAGCTTTTTATAGGAAACACCCATCCGTGTGCCGCCTCGCTTTCCTTTGTTTATCTTCTATTATATAACAAAAAATTCACATATACAAGATTTTTTGCTTGTTTGCGAATGAAGCGTATATAGTTATAGCAGTTTATTTTCTGTTCCGCAACAGAAACGTACGGATAACCTTTATCCTTATGTTGTAATTGTTTTTCATCTGCCCAGATAGTGCCCGGCAATAACGGAAATCCGGTTATGCCCGAGCTGGCGGCTGACGTACAGCATGACCTTTTTATCGTAGACCACGCCTCGCCTGTCCTTCTTGCACCGATAGTAAGAAGATACAATCTGCCATGTTTTGACGCGGCTCCCGTCTGGCTTTTTTAGATAGCTCCCGTCCGAGTTCCGCACCGGTCTTAATTCCCAGATGGGCGGCAGGTTGCGGAAATCCCTCCCTTCCGTTTTCCGCAGCTTTTCCTGATAACTGTGATACATGGCATTCGCATACTCTCTCCGGCAGTCGTGTACGTCCATGTGAGAGGGAACGGAGGAAAAAACAGGCCTTCCGGCAGGATTTCCAGCAAACTTCAAGACCGCTTCTTCCTTCCCCGGAAGTACGTCAATGTCCCGCACCTTGCCACCCTTGCCCTTTATCTGGCAGATCGTCATGCTTCCGTCTGTGTTTTGGCGGATCTGTTCCGGCTTTACCGCCGCCAGTTCATGGCGGCGCAGGCCGGTTGCTTTTGCAAAGGCGAGAATATCCGCGTTGTTCTCCTTGGAAAAGCCGTAGTCGCGGGCGGCTTCCTTCCGACTTCGCTGAATATCTTCCCGCCGCCGTTCTGGAAGCTGAATGGCAAAATCCTGAGATGTACAGCCGTAGAGTTTGCACAGCGCCGCCCTTTGAGTTGAAAGGGTATAGGCAGACAGTCTCCGGTCAATCCCGTTTTGCAGATAGGTTTCCACATACGGCCGGGCGGCTTCCAGCGTCCGGCATTTGTACTGCGCCTTCGCCCAGTTGGCAAAGGCGCAGCTTTGTTTCATATACGTTTCAAACGTGCGGTAGGAGAAGATACCGGCGGGGGAATGGGTAGCTTCCGCCCGTTTTGCATCATGGCGGCTTTCTCCAATGCGGAGTTGGTCTTGCAGGGTTTTCTGCACCTGCCGAACCATAGATTTATGTTTCATACCGGCCTCCTTTCAAAAGGACGCAGTTATCCCGTTGAAAACGGGGGATTGGTTGGGCGTTTCGGCGAGATTTTTTAGACAGCTTCCCGGTGCTGTTTTCCCGGTTTCATGGGCTTTTGCGGATTTTTAGAAGGCCGTCGAGGCCTTCTAAAAATTTTACTCCACTGCCGTTGGCAGTTCCGTTTACCCGGCGATTTTTTCAAAATCTCCGTGTAATCGTTCTGCCTATGTTCTCTCCCGCGTCCGGCGGGAGAGACGCACAGCCTAATCGGGTCTGCTGTGCTTCCTTCGAACCAGTTCCCGCCGTTATTCGCTCGGACAGGTCACTGCTTCTTCGAACCGTTTGCCGCCATTATCCGTCTGGACGGGGCCACCGCTCTTCGAACCCTTTAGCCGCCTCTTTATCGTCAAGGTAGGCCACTGCTTTTTTCACTCCCTTCGTCTTTTCATGCTACATCTTTAGTATGACGAATACTGATAACTCCCAATAAACGCAAAAAAGCGGCGCCCCCAAATATGGGAGTGCCGCCCGCAGTGGCCCGCCCGACGAAAGGTTCGAAGTTTCGTCAGGCGGCGAGGCTGGTCGTCTCTGCATGTCTCCGTCTATTTCTCCTGTCTCTCCGTTTTTCCGTATTACTTGTTTCCCTCTTTGTTCTCCACCGCTTGTTCTCTGCCGCAGTTTCCCGCCTCACTCTTAGTATGATGGATATTGACCTCAAAAAGTAAGGGCAGGCGTTTTCGCCTGCCCTTTGCTTTCTCTTATGCCGGTTCCCTCTGCTCTTAACATCCTTATCGAGCAGAAGGGTAACCTGCCGGTGCTTTTTTCAGCGTTTTCCCCACTATCTTACCGCTTCTTTTTCTGTGTGCCGCTTTGCTCCCCCGGTACAGCATGAACCAGCCATATTCCGGTGCATACCAGAACAATGGAAAGCAAATTGTTAAGTGTAAAAATATTTTCCCCCAATAAAATTCCCGACCATAGCGTACCAAACAGCGGAATCATTAAATTAAAAATACAAATCTTCCCAACAGGGTTATAAGCAAGCAGTGCCGTCCATAATGTAAACGCTATGGCCGATACAACCGCCAGATAAGCAAGCAACGCCCAATGCTGCCAGTTTGTATAATACAGCTTGCCGCCAAACGCACCACCAATAATAATCAGCACAGCGCCGCCGGCAAACATTTGAAAAGCAGTTACCTGCATAGCGTTGCGGTTTTTCATTACTCCTTTGCTGATAAAACTCCCTCCGGCTGAACAAAGCGCCGACAGCAACACAAAGCCTTCCCCCAAAAACGAAAAGCTTTCAAATACAACACCGTTAAATTGAATTACTACAATTCCCGCAAGCCCAAGCAAACATCCAAATATTTTTTTAAAATGAAGCTGGTCGCTTTGAAAAAAAAGCGGTGCCAGCAGTACCGCAAAAAATGCACTGCACGCTGTAATTACAGACGTTTTTGTACCCGTCGTATTTGCTACGCCAATATAAGAAAACACATATTGCAGCGTTGTCTGTACCAGGCCCAGCGTAACAATCGGCATAATATCACGCTTTTTCATCGTCAACGGCTTACGGTATAAAACCAGCGCAAGCAAAAACACCAAAAGCCCTGCAAGGGCAAAACGTTCCCCTGCAAATAAAAGCTTTGCCCCTATATCCCGGGAGGCAATATAAAACTGCTTATAAGAAAGCTTAATAACGGGAAAGGCTGTCCCCCATAAAGCGGTGCATACAAGGGCAAGCAGAGGAACAGCCGCTTTGTTTGTAAAAAAGGCTCGTGTCTTCCTCCGCATTTCCTGCACCCCTTTCCATTGCCTCCGGCAGTTTTCATTGGTTCCTCCTTTTTATAATACCACTGTTTTTGACAAGATACAACAAAACAACCTCCTGCTTTTATACAGGCGTTTCTTTAAAAGCAGCGCCCCTTTTCTCTTCTGGGGCAGTCAGAGCTGACGCCGCCTGTACGGCAATGGTAGCATATTTCATTCTCCAGCGGATCTCCTTTGTAAAAGGCCAGTAAATTTGATATTGTGGTTTCCGCTATATTTTTCAGAGCTTCATTTGTCAAAAACGCCTGATGGGACGTTACCACCACGTTTGGCATAGATACAAGAAGTGACAAAACATCGTCCTGTATCACAGAGCCGGAAAAATCTTCAAAAAACAGGTTTGATTCTTCCTCATATACATCCAGTCCCGCAGCGCCGATCTTTCCTTCCTTTAATGCTTTCAGCAGCGCCTCACTTTCAATCAGCGACCCTCTTGAGGTATTGACAAGGAATACGCCGTTTTTCATCTTCTGCAAGCTTTCACTGTTGATAATATAATGCGTGCTTTCTGTAAGCGGGCAATGCAAAGATATCACATCGCTTCTTCTAAACAGCTCGTCCAGCTCAACGTAGCAAATATCCGCATCCTTTACAGGATATGGGTCGTAAGCAATCACCTGCATCCCAAAGCCCTTGCAAATGTCGATAAATGCCTGTCCAATTTTTCCGGTCCCAATTACCCCTGCCGTTTTTCCATATAAATCAAACCCGGTAAGCCCGTTTAGGCTGAAGTTATAATCGCGCGTTCTGTTATAGGCCCGGTGGATTTTTCTGTTCAACGTCAGGATCAACGCCATGGTGTGCTCCGCTACAGCATAAGGCGAATATTTTGGCACGCGCAAAATATTCATTTTTTTATACGCAGCCTTAAAATCTATATTGTTGTAACCGGCGCATCGCATTGCCAACACCTGTACGCCATTTTCACACAGCTGTTCGATTGCGCGTGCGTCAATCGTATCGTTAACAAACGCAACCGCCCCCGTACAGCCGCGCACAAGCCCGGCTGTGTCTTCATTAAGCTTATTTTCATAATATTTAAATTCCAGCCCCGGATGTTCCACGCGTTCAAACCAGAGCTTATCGTAGGGTTTCGTATCAAAAAATGCAACTTTTTCCATACCTGCTGTTTCCTTTCCCATTTTGTTTTTTATTATTATACCGTAAAGGGACAAAAATATAATCTTCCCGCTTTTCTGGTATAATACAAATTGATTTTTACCACAATAAAAGAAAAAGGAGTTTTTAAAATGACAAAACATCAAAAATTTTTCCTTTGCAAACATTGCGGCAACCTGGCAGGCCTTATTATAGACCGGGGCGTACCCATTTACTGCTGTTCGGAACCAATGGTGCAGCTGGAGGCTAACACAACAGACGGCGCTCAGGAAAAACATGGTCCCGTAGTTCAGATGGACGGCAATCATGTAAATGTGGCCGTTGGATCGGCCCCGCATCCTATGGAGGAAAACCATTATATCGAGTTTGTTTATCTGCAAACCTGCTGCGGCGGGCAACGGAAATCCCTGCGCCCAAATGAAGCACCTAAGGTTCAGTTTTCCCTTGCAGAGGGCGAAACGCCCAAAGCGGTATATTCCTACTGCAACCGGCACGGTCTTTGGAAAACAGATCTGGTATAAAAATATGGCCCGGTAAAACCGGGCCTTTTACATATTACAGCAGAGAAATTTTCAGTTTTTACACCTTCTTACTGCTGGCGATACTTTTGCATAAACGCCGTAACAGTCTGCAGCAGCCCCTGGTCCAGCCGGCGTATGGCCTGCTTTTCTATCTCTTTTGGAATTTGCCTGTAAAATGCATATGCAATTCCACCGGCAATGCATGCGATGGTGTCACTGTCGCCTCCGATGGAAACAGCCTTTCTAAGCGTGTCTTCAAAACTTTCCGCCTGCAAAAATGCGCTAATGGCTTCCGGTACGGAAAGCTTTGTCCTGCTGGAAAATGTATAACCCGGGCGTATATCCTCCAGCCTCACATTCAGGTCGTACCCTGCCATATGCTGGACAAAACGGCGTATGTCCGCCTTTTTCTTTCCATTCCTTGCCAAAAATACTGCGCCGGCTACGGCTTTTGCACCCTTTATCGCCTCCGCATTGTTATGCGTATACAGGCAGCTTTTTTCTGTGTGCAGCAGCACGCTTTCCATATCATCAAACGCATAGCCAATCGGGCAGACACGCATAGCCGCTCCATTTCCGTAGCTTCCCTGGATCAGCATGGGCTCCTTTTGCGCCCAGTCCGCAAACATTCCGCCAAAACCCGCAAACGGATATTTCCTATAATAAGCCCTGTAATTTTGGGCGTATGCTTTTGCTATATCCCGCTCGTCCATTTCTTTTTTTCCCGCAAGTTGCAAAAGCGTCCGCGCCGTTGCAACAGTCAGTACGGTGTCGTCTGTAAAACGGCTTTTACTGCAAAAAAGCGGAAAATCCTCCGTTTTAATATTATCCCACTCATACACAGATCCTATAATATCGCCAATAATTGCACCAAGCATAAAAATCCTCCCGGTTTATTGTTTCTCCTGTTTGTTTTCTTCCTTTATCTTAGGAATAAAACGGCCGGCAAATTTGGTTTTTCCTCTTCCTTTAATATAGAAAAAACCAATGACCGAAAATACAATTGCACCCAAAAAATTTACAAACAGGTCTTTCATAGTATCTATGAGTCCTATATCCAGATACGCGCCAAACGTATAGGTTTCCCCACCCGCTGTGTGGACCACTGTTTTTCCGATTGCATCCAGATGCACTGCAATATTCTTCCCCTCCGGATGCAGCGCCACAGACGAAATGTGCTGTATAAACGTATCCTTTTGCATATCCGTATGTAAAAACAAATCTGCTCCAAATTCAAAAAATTCCCATAATACGCCTATCGTCATCGAAAAACAAAACGCCACAACCGCTAAAAACGCAGGAGAAAGAGAAAACTTTATTCGGTCGCTTCGGTTAAATATATCCACCAGCGAAAACCCAATCGCTGCCATTAAAAACCCATTTATTGTATGCAGCATTGTATCCCAGGCTGGAATAATAATATAAAACGCATTGATTTCCCCTAGAATTTCCGCCGCAAAAATAAACAGGATCACAATGACCTCCAGTGTATTCGGCAGATCTATGCGCAGCCGTTTCTCCACAAAAGAGGGGATTAAAAAAAGCACCAGTGTGAGCGCGCACACAAAAACACTTTCATAATTCCGGCTAAAAATCCCCATAATCATAACGCCAATAACAATTACACGAATAACAATATAAAACAGAAAGGTTCCTTTGTTTTCTTTAATTTCCTGTGAAAGCCGTTTTTTTGTCTGCAATTTTTCCCTTGCCTTCATACGCACACCTCCGCCGGTTTATTTGCAAGCTGTCTGCAAGCATTTCATACAGCTCCCTGTCCGGCACTCACACTGTAAATCCACCGTATTCCAGTGGCGTTTATTCATATGCCGCCCTGGCTGTACGCCCACATAACCACTGCACCGGAAACCCGCCTTTTGCGGGCCGCATTTTAAATGCACACATACCCTTTTATTGCGCACAAACGGCAAGGCAATCCGCTTTCCATTTTCTCTGCGGCGCAGTATACTACTATTTTTCTCCGTTCTTAAACGGCCAGTCTGCAGATATCCCTTTGAAAAATAAAGGCCGCCGTCTACCAGTCCGCTATGCGTCAAAAGGGAGCCTCCTTTCTAAATATACGGCTTTTTCTTTGCCAACATGCCAATTTTACCGGTATACCGCTTTATTCCCCTGTTTATCATACCGTATTTGTTCTTTACAGACAAGACAAGCGGACAAAATTCTTATATAGCCCACAAAAACGCTCCGCATAAAAAGTTGCAAAAAACACCTGCTTTCTGGTACAATAAGATATAAAATACAGAAAGCGGGATTTATAAAAATGGCAATCGAAAAGGTCCGGGAATATTTCAGGCAGTTTGGGATTGATACAAGAATACAGGAATTCAGCACCTCTTCCGCTACCGTGGAGCTTGCAGCAAACGCGCTGGGATGCAAACCGGAACGCATTGCAAAAACGTTGTCCTTTAAAGTACATCAAAACGCCGTACTAATCGTTGCCGCAGGAGACGCAAAAATTGATAACGCAAAATTTAAGGCGCAGTTTCATACAAAGGCTAAAATGCTTGCTCCCAATGAAGTTGCGCAGATGGTGGGCCATGCCATTGGCGGCGTGTGCCCGTTTGCAGTAAACCAGGGTGTAGATGTGTATTTGGACCAATCGCTTAAACGGTTTGAAACTGTCTTCCCCGCTTGCGGCAGCAGCAACAGCGCAATTGAACTTACCATTCCCGAACTTGTAAGGTATGCAGGTTCTGAGCGGTGGATTGATGTATGCAAAAACTGGCAGACCTGATGCCTGCAGAAATTTGCATAATAAAAAGCAGAAGGGGGTTCCCCTTCTGCTTTTTATTATGCCGGTAAAACGGCTTTGAAATACAATTTTATATGCCTAACAGCAGCTTTGCAATCTGGAAATATACAAGCAACGAAATAGCGTCTACCGCCGTTGTAATAAACGGGCTTGCCATGACCGCTGGGTCAAACCCTACTTTCTTTGCAAGCATTGGCAGCGTACAGCCAATAACTTTTGCGACAATTACCGTTGCAATTAGCGTCAGGCAAACGACCATTGCAATCGAAGCTCCCACACGGTCAAAAAGCATCAGCTTAACAAAATTGGCCGCAGCCAGCGTTACACCGCACAACACCGCAACACGGCATTCCTTCCAGATAATCCTGGGCATATCGCGAAACTCAATTTCCCCCAGGGAAAGGCCGCGAATAATTGTTACAGACGTTTGGCTTCCGGAATTCCCCCCCGTATCCATCAACATGGGAATAAACGCCGTCAGTGCAACCTGCGCTGCCAGAGCATCCTCAAACGAAGTGATGATCATGCCTGTAAAGGTTGCAGAAATCATCAAAATCAACAGCCACGGCACGCGCTTACGCCACGTTTCAAATACGCTTGTCTTCATATAAGGTTTGTCGGTCGGTGTGATCGCCGCCATAACCTCCATGTCTTCCGTTGCTTCCTCCTGCATGACGTCAATCGCATCGTCAACGGTTACAATACCAACCAGACGGTTTTCCCTGTCTACCACCGGAATGGCAAGAAAATCGTATTTGTTAAACATCTGCGCAACGGCCTCCTGGTCGTCCAGCGTGTTGACAGATATCACGTTTGTTTCCATAATATCCTCAACTACATCGTCTTCATCGGATAAAAGCAACGTTTTAATGGATAAAATACCAATCAATTTCCGATTTTCTTTTGTAACATAGCAGGTATAGATGGTTTCTTTATCTACTCCGGTCCTGCGGATGCGCTTAATTGCATCCAAAACCGTCATATTCGGACGCAGGCTGACATACTCTGTCGTCATAATGCTGCCTGCGCTATCGTCTGGATACTTCAGGATCTCATTGATCATTTTTCTGGTATCCGGGTCGGCCTGCTGCAAAATACGCTTGACCACATTGGCGGGCATTTCTTCTATCAGATCCACCGCGTCGTCTACATATAGCTCGTCCACAACCTCTTTAAGCTCCGTATCGCTGAAGCCGTGGATCAAAAGCTCCTGCGCGTCTTCATCCATTTCAACAAAGGTTTCCGCTGCAAGCTCTTTTGGCAAAAGCCGGAACAAAAGAGGCAGCGCATCCTCCTGCATATCGTCAAACAACGCCGCTATGTCAACGGGTTTAATCGTTGTAAGAATATCCCGCAGGGTCGCATATTTTTTTTGTTCCAGCAAAGACAGAATCGTATCCTGCACATATACCGGACTTCTCTCCATTGCCTTCTCCTCCTAACATTTTTCGATTAGGCGGAAGTATGGCACAAAATCCGGACAAAGTAAAAATCAGCGCAAAAAAATGAACGCAAAAAAATGCGTGCACATTTTTTCCCTGCTACTTCGTCCAGGCGCTGTGCCGCCGCTACTTCCTGCGTCCATCTCTTTCACCTCTCTTAGTTTAAATTTCGTATATAAATTTATTTTATACTACATCCTGTCTGTTGTCAATGTAGAAAAGCTGCATGTAAACGATATTTTACATCCATTTTTACCGCCGGCATACGATTTGCGTCTGCAAAAAATGGCACAGCTGCATAAGAGGCATTTCCTTTCCGCAAACTTCGTAAGCATACGGAGAAAGCTCCCCCAAAGCATACTGCTGCTCGCCGTCATAAAGCGCGCATAAAAAATACTCGTCACTTATATTATAAGGCTTTAACTTCGCATACGGCCCCGGCAGTCTGACACGAAACCGGTAAAGCAAAAGCCCAGGTAATTCTACCGCTGGAGGCTGTCCTGTAAAAACCACACATCCGTCCGACAAGGGGAGTTGTTCACGGATTTTTTGCGGAGCAATAATAACCTGGCAGTTTGCAAGAATCTTTGAATTTTTGTGTACGGCAATATACGCGCCGCTGCTTTCCATAATTTCCTCTGCTGCGTCTGCATATATCGGGTAGTTTGCGCTGACCGCGTGGATGTAGGCGGAAAAAGGTAAAAGCGCGTTTAAAAGGCTGCTGTGCGCGCCCGCCGGGTCATACAGCCCAATTTTCAGGCGATATGGCTCAATGTCAAGCGCCTGCAAAACCTGCAGTGCACCGTTTTCCGCCATACGGTGCATAAACGCAAAACTGCGGTAACGCCGCAGTCCGGGCGGCAGCGGCTCTTTTCCGCTGTACAATAAGGCTGTTTTTCCTTCCCCCAGCACTTTTGTAAGCTTTCTCCATGAAATTGTTCTGCGTTTTCTTTCATATAACACATGGTGTACAGTTACCTCTCTGTATGTGCGCCGTTCTATATGCAGCTGGTTTCTCTGCAGACACGCTCGCAACCTTTGCAACCCGTCCTGCGGCTGGTTCTCTTCAATTGTCAGTGCGGTAATCATATGGGCACCCCTTTGGTTTTGACAGTATAACTATGTATATGCCAATACCGCCGGCTTTATTGCACAAAAATTCTTTTACAAGCAATGCAACACTGCATGTTTCTTTTCTGCATTGTCTGTTCACCTGCGCTTTTGGGTATGTGTATAACGCAAGAAGAGGCATGGCAGTAAGCCAGCCATGCCTCTTTGTACTTTTTCCATTTTATACAATAATGCTTTCCCCGTCCATTTCTTCGGGCTGCGGCAATCCCATAACCTTGAGCATTGTCGGCGCAATATCCGCTAGCCTGCCGCCCGTACGCAGCCTGCACGGATAACCCACAACGCAAAACGGAACAGGGTTTGTGGTGTGCGCCGTAAACGGCTCTCCGTCCTCTGCAACCATTTTATCCGCATTTCCGTGGTCTGCCGTAATCAACGAAACACCGCCCATTTTTGCAATTGCGTCCGTTACTCTGCCCACGCAAGTATCAACGGCTTCCACCGCCTTAACGGCCGCTTCAAACACACCGGTATGCCCTACCATATCGCAATTTGCAAAATTCAGAATGATCACGTCATATTGGCCGCTTTCAATTCGTCGTATACACTGGTCCGTTACCTCGTATGCACTCATTTCCGGCTGCAAATCATACGTTGCAACCTTTGGCGAGGCAACCAAAACCCTGTCTTCCCCCGGATAGGTCTTTTCCACGCCGCCGTTAAAGAAAAACGTTACATGCGCGTATTTTTCCGTTTCTGCAATACGCAGCTGTGTTAATCCCTTATCCGATATATATTCTCCAAACGTATTTTTCAGCGACTGCGGCCGAAACGCGACGTCTACGTTGGGCATGGTCGCGTCATACTGCGTCATGCAGACATAGTGCAGTGGAAAAAAGCCCTTTTCCCGTGAAAAGCCGTCAAAGCTCTCATCTACAAAGCAGCGTGTAATTTCCCTTGCTCTGTCGGGCCGGAAATTAAAGAAAATAATGCTGTCGTCTGCAGAAATCTGTGCATTTTCGGCACAGACCGTCGGGACAACAAATTCATCCGTTACGTTTGCATCATACGAATCCTGCACAGCCTGAACCGGGCAAACGCAGCGATTGCCTTTACCGTAAACCATAGCAGCATATGCCTTTTCCACACGTTCCCAACGGTTGTCCCTGTCCATTGCATAATAACGGCCCATTACGGTTGCAATTTTTCCTATACCCATTTCTTCCATTTTTTCCACGCAGGCGCGCACATATTCTTTTCCGCTGCTCGGCGGTACATCCCTGCCATCCAAAAGCGCATGTACATACACCTTTTGCACACCCTGCCGCTTTGCCATTTCCAAAATAGCATATAAATGGCTGTTATGGCTGTGTACGCCGCCGTCTGATAAAAGGCCCAGAATATGCAGGGCTGTACCTTTTTCCTTTACATTGCGCATAGCCTTTAAAAGTGCTTCGTTTTCAAAAAAACTTCCGTCGTCAACGGCCTTGGTAATTCTTGTCAGCTCCTGATATACAACACGCCCTGCGCCGATATTGGTATGACCGACCTCGCTATTCCCCATCTGTCCGTCCGGCAGACCAACGTCCATGCCAGAAGCGCCAATACGCGTCAACGGATTATTTGCAAACAGCCGGTCCAAATTAGGTGTCTTCGCCGCTTCAATGGCGTTTCCCTTATGGCCGCCAAAGCCAAAACCGTCCATAATAATCAAAATCAAAGGTTTTTTCATATGCCTCTTTCCTTTCCAAATGAAACTTCCTGTCTGGTTTCACTTTTTCATCTGCCCGTTTTTACCCCAGCCAGGTGAAAAAATGAAACACCAATTAAAAAGAAACCTTACGGGGCGGAAATGTTCCGCCCCGAATTCTATGTTTATTTTCCCGCCGCCTCTACGATGGCTGCAAATTTTTCTGCCACCAGTGAAGCGCCGCCGATCAGGCCGCCGTCCACATCGGGCTTACTCAAAAGCTCGTCTGCATTCTTTTCGTTCATGGAGCCGCCGTACTGAATGGTCACGCCGTCGGCCGCTTCTCTTCCGTATATATCCGCAAGCACATTGCGGATAATCGCGCAAACTTCCTGTGCTTGCTCGGCCGTTGCGGTTTTTCCCGTTCCAATTGCCCATACAGGCTCATATGCGATAATAATATTTTTCAGGTCTTCCTTTGCAACGCCGTTTAAGGCAAGCTTTGTCTGGGATTCTACCAACGCGGCGGTGATATCCATTTCACGCTGTGCAAGCGATTCCCCTACGCACAAAATTACCGTCAAGCCTTCCTCCAGTGCGGCCTTTACACGCTGGTTTACCGTAACGTCCGTTTCTCCAAAATACTGCCTGCGTTCACTGTGCCCAATAATAACATACGCTACGCCCATCTCTTTGAGCATGCCGGCGGAAATTTCCCCTGTAAACGCACCGGATTTTGCCCAATGGCAGTTTTCTGCACCAATCTTTATATTTGTTCCTTTCACAGCCGCAAGCGCGGCATCCAGATCCACGTAAGGAACACAGGCGATCACATCGCAGCCGGCGTCTTTGACAAGCGGTGCAATTTCCGCAAGCAGCGCCTTTGCTTCCTTTGGTGTTTTATTCATTTTCCAGTTGCCGGCAATAACGGCCTTTCTAAGCTGTTTATTCATCTTTCTGCTTCCTTTCCCGTATAGCGGTACGGTTTAAATTCTAAGGGCGGACAACACAGGATCCGCCCTTTCGTCTGTTTATTTTCTTATTTCTCATTCAGGCATGCAATGCCGGGCAGGATTAACCCTTCCAGGAATTCCAGCGAAGCGCCGCCGCCTGTGGAAATATGTGTCATCTTGTCTGCAAAGCCCAGCTTTTCAACCGCAGCAGCAGAATCGCCGCCGCCAATAATGGATATTGCACCGCTTTCTGCAACTGCTTTTGCAACGGCAATGGTTCCAGCTGCAAAATTATCCCATTCCGAAACGCCCATTGGGCCGTTCCACACAACCGTGCCTGCGCCTTTTACCGCATTTGTAAACAGCTCCATGGTTTTGGGGCCAATATCCAAACCCATCCAGCCGTCTGGAATATTATCGGAATCGACAATTTTGGCCTGTGCATCCGGCTTGTATTCGGTTGCAATCTTATTGTCCACCGGAATCAGGAACTTTACACCCTTTTCCTTTGCCTTCTGCATCATTTCCTTTGCAAGGTCAACCTTGTCATCTTCACAAATAGAAGTTCCAATCGAATAACCCTGCGCCTTAAAAAAGGTGTAGGCCATACCGCCGCCAATTATAAGCGTATCTACTTTTTCAATCAGGTTGTTGATCACGCCAATTTTATCAGATACCTTAGCACCGCCCAAAATAGCAACAAACGGCCTTTTGGGATTTGTAAGCGCGCCGCCCATAATGGTAATTTCCTTTAAAATCAGGTATCCACACACCGCAGGCAGATAATCTGCAACGCCGGCTGTAGAAGCATGCGCCCTGTGCGCCGTTCCAAACGCATCATTTACATAAATATCCGCCATTGAGGCAAGCTCTTTTGCAAGTTCGGGATCGTTCTTGGTCTCGCCAGGCATAAAACGCACATTTTCCAAAAGCTCTACATCGCCGTTTTGCAAAGAAGCAGCTATGCTTTTCGCACTTTCTCCTACAACGTCCTCCGCCATTTTTACTTCTTTACCCAGCACCTTGGAAAGATAAACCGCTACAGGCGCCAAAGAGAATTTTTTATTGAATTCACCCTTTGGACGGCCCAAATGTGAGCAAAGAATAACCTTTGCGTCATGATCCACCAGATACCGGATGGTCTTCATCGCTTCGTCAATACGCTTTGTGTCTGTAATGTTGCCGTTTTCATCAAACGGAACATTAAAATCACAGCGGACCAGTACCTTTTTGCCTGCTACGTCGATATCTTCGACAGATTTTTTGTTCAAATAATCCATGGTTGACATCCTTTCTGCATGTATAATTCCTTCGGTTTTAAGCCTGTAAATTTATGAACATTCGCTTATCTATTGTATAACAGAAATTTCCATTTTTCAATACTTCTCAGATGCTATTTTGCAGGAATTTCTGATATTTTTCGTCCCACCTTTATAAAACGCGCGTATACGCAGCCCTATTCCTCCCAACTGTGTGTACGCAGCTGCCCCTGACACAAAAGCGACGGATAATTCCACTGCCGCAGCACCTCATATACACCAATCGCCACCGCATTTGACAGGTTTAAGCTGCGCGCCTGAGAACACATCGGTATACGTACGGTGGTGTCCGGGTTCGCATACAGCAAATCTTCGGGCAACCCCGCCGTTTCTTTTCCAAACAGCAAATACGCGCCGTCCGGGTAATTTATGTCAGAGTGTATATGCCTGGCTTTTGTGGAAAAATAGTAGTACGGACCGTTTGTTTTTTTAAAAAAATCCTGCAAATTGTCATAATACGTTATATCCAGGAGATTCCAGTAGTCCAGGCCCGCCCGCCTGAGTGCTTTTTCGCTTGTATCAAAACCCAGGGGCCGCACAAGATGCAGCCTGGCGCCTGTAACCGCACAGGTACGTGCAACATTGCCTGTATTTTGCGGAATTTCCGGTTCTACCATTACTATGTTCAGTTCCGCCATAATTATGAACAGTCCTTTCGTTTTTATCATTTCTAAAAACTCACTGCAATAAATCAAATAAGGGGTGGAAAAAATAATGACAACGCAGCAAGCGTTAATTACAACAGGAGAAATCTGGAGGTGTTATAAATTGGCAAAAAACACAATGAGTATGGTCAAGGGCATAGGCGCGGGCATTGCAACAGGCGTCGTTGTAGGTTATATGGGCAGCAAGCTTATGAAGACGTCCCCAAAGCGGATTAAAAAACGCGCGGGCAAAGCAATGCACGCAATGGGCGACCTGGTCGAAGGCGTATCTTATATGTTTAAATAACCAAACAAAATGTGCAGGGCATACATATTTATGTCCCTGCACATTTCTTTTTTCTAATTTGGGACAATCGTTCCTCCGCCAACGACAACATCGCCATCGTAAAAAACAACGGCCTGCCCCGGTGTGATTGCGCGCTGCCTTTCAGTAAATTCAACAATAACCTCACTTTCTGAAAGCGGGTGCACCACCGCCTTTGCTTCCTTCTGGCTGTAACGTGTTTTTGCCGTCACATGCAGTGGCGTATCCAGTCCCTTTACTGCAATAAAATTTACATCTCGCGCTTTCAGCCTGTTTGAAAACAGGTCCGTATTTTCACCCAGCGTAATCCGGTTGGAACCAGCATTCTTATCCAACACAAATAACGGATGCACATAACTTATGCCAAGCCCTTTTCTTTGTCCAATGGTATAATGGATAATTCCTCTATGCCGGCCAAGGGGCGTACCGTCCTTATATATAAAATCTCCCGGCACAGAAGCAACCCCCCATTCCTTTTCCAAAAAGCCTGCGTAATCTCCATCCTGAACAAAACAAATATCCTGGCTTTCCGCTTTTTGGGCGCTTACAAGCCCCATATTCTGGGCAAGCTGCCGCGCCTGTTTTTTTTGCATCGAGCCAAGGGGAAACAGCGTTCCCGCAAGCTGGCGTTGGGTCAGCATATACAGGACATAGGTCTGGTCTTTTGTAACGTCTGCCGCTTTTTTCAGCAAATAGCGTCCGCTTGCACTGTCATACACGCGCTGTACATAATGCCCCGTCGCAATCAAATCATATCCCATGGCTTGCGCCCGCTGCAAAAGCATTCCAAATTTAATATGCTTGTTACAGTCAATACAGGGGTTTGGCGTCAGCCCTTTTTTATACCCGCAGGCAAAGCGACTGATCACCTCTTGTTGGAACACATTGCAAAAATCAAAAACAACATGCGCAATCTCCAACTTATCGCAAACGCTTTTTGCATCCTGTATGGCATCAGTCCCGGCGCCTGCAGATGTTGCTTCAGCCGCAGCGCCGTTGTCTGCAAACAGACGCAGCGTCACACCGCTGACGTGATAGCCCTGTTCCAAAAGCAGCGCTGCCGCTACAGAGCTGTCCACGCCGCCGCTCATGCCTACCAAAACCTTTTCCTGCAATTCTGCCTCACCTCCCGGCCAGCTTTCTGTTAAAGCATAATTGCTTCTTTTTCACACACATTTAGCCGCCCAATTCTATCATTTTATTAATACATCTTACAGCGGCAATCCTTTGTTCCTCTTCCATAATGATTTCTTCGCCGCCTGTTCCCTGCACGCAGTGCAGCACGTCTATCAGCGAGGTTGCTTTCATATCGGGACAGAGCAAACGACTGGAAAGCGGATAAAAGCTTTTTTCGGGACATGCGTATTGCAAATGCTGCGCAATGCTGATTTCTGTCCCAATAATAAACGCTTGGTGGTCAGACTGCTTTGCAAATTGCATAATGGCAGAGGTAGAACCGACAAAGTCGGCATGTTTTAAAACCTCCGGTACACATTCCGGGTGCGCAAGCAGCAGCGCGTCTTTATGCTGTGCCCTGCTTTTTTGCGCCTGCTCCCCTGTTATGGCTGCATGCACCGGGCAGCAGCCGTCCATTAATACAACCTCTTTTTCCGGAAAGTGTTTTTTTACATAGCTTCCCAAATTCCGGTCAGGTAAAAACAGAATTTTATCATTTTTTATATTGCCAACGATCTGCAGCGCGGAAGAAGACGTTACGCATACGTCGCACTGCGTTTTCAACGCAGCGCTGGTGTTAATATACGCCACTACAGTAAACCCCGGGTTTTTCCTTTTAAAATCCGCAACCTGCTGCGGGGTAATCTGCTCAGCCATAGGGCATCCCGCACAGGGGCTGGATAAAATCACCTGTTTCTGTGGAGACAGCATTTTTACCGTCTCTGCCATAAAGCGGACCCCGCACAACACAATCACAGACTGCGGCGCAGTTTTTGCCATAACGCTCAGCTGATAAGAATCGCCCGTAAAATCGGCAACTTCCAGAATATCGTGGGTCTGGTAGCTGTGCGCCAGTATGCATACGTTGTTTTCTTTCTTGAGTTGAAGAATTGCGTCCTGTATTTCTCTTAATTTCATCCCGCTATACCCCGTTGTCTGCTTACGCCATTGTTTTAACAAGCACGGCCTTTTGCGCGTGCAGGCGGTTTTCCGCTTCTTCAAAAATCTCCCCGGCGTGCGCCTCAAACACTTTTTCTGTAATCTCTTCCTCTCTGTGCGCCGGCAGGCAATGCTGTACCATGGCGTCGGGCTTTGCCGCAGCCATTAGTTCGTCGTTAATCTGGTACCCTTTAAACGCCTGCGCACGTTTTTTCGCTTCCTCCTCCTGCCCCATGGAAGCCCATACATCTGTAATTACCACGTCTGCATCCTGTGCAGCGTCAAGTGGCGCCCTGTGCAGAGAAAACGCAGAACCATACGCCTTTGCAAATTCTAAAATACCGGCGTCGGGATCGTACCCCTGCGGACAGGCGACAGATACCTGCATACCGGTTTTCAGTCCGCCCACAATCAGAGAATGCATCATATTGTTGCCATCACCGATAAAACACATCTTCAGGCCGTCCAAACGGCCCTTGTATTCACGGATCGTCATTAAATCTGCAAGCACCTGGCAGGGATGGCAAAAATCGGTAAGACCATTAATGACAGAAATATTTCCATACCGTGCCAGCGCTTCCACCTCTTCCTGCGCAAACGTACGGATCATAATGCCGTCCAAAAAGCGGGACAATACCCTGGCTGTGTCCTGCACAGGTTCCCCCCTGCCAATCTGCAGGTCGTTTGCCGACAAAAATAACGGCATGCCGCCAAGCTGGTACATCCCCACTTCAAAAGACACTCTGGTTCTGGTAGACGCCTTTTGAAAAATCATACCCAATGTTTTTCCCTGCAAATGCCTGTGCGCAATTCCATGCTTCTGTTCATATTTCAACTGGTCTGCAAGGTTAAGTATATCAATGATTTCTTCTCCGGAAAGGTCCAATAGCTTTAATAAATGCTTCATCTCTTTCTTCCTTTCGTTTTAAGCTAAACGCTTTTTATATACAGGCCTTTAATATGGAAAGGCCCCTGTCAATCTCTTCATACGTAATGGTAAGCGGGGGCAGCAACCGCAAAAGCTCCTTGGCTGTAAGAACAAGCAGTCCATTTTTCACACACTTCTCAGCGGTCTGTCTGGCGCTCCCCTTCTTCAACGCCAGGCCCAGCATCATACCCATACCGCGCACCTGCGCGATCTGCTCCATCTGCAGCAGCGCATTTTTGATGTATGCACCCTTTTGAGCTACCTGCTGCAAAAAAGCGGGGTCTTTTACCTTCTCAAGCACATATGCCGCACCGGCGCACGCTATAGGGTTTCCTCCGTAGGTTGTACCGTGCGTACCGCTGTCAAGCACGCCGGAAAGCTCCGCGCTGCACAGACATGCACCGATCGGAAGGCCGCCGCCCAATCCCTTTGCAGACGTTACGACATCCGGCTGAATCCCATAATTTTCATAGCAGAACAGCCTGCCGGTACGCCCCATACCGGTTTGCACCTCGTCAATCATCAAAAGCAGGTTGTTTTCCCTGCAAAAATCATAAAGCTCCAGTACAAATTCCTTCTCCAGCGGACAAACGCCGCCTTCGCCCTGGATCAACTCAATCATCACCGCACAAGTATCCTGATCCGCACTCGCCCGCACACTGTGCATGTCGTTTGCTTTTGCAAACGAAAAGCCGCCTGTAAACGGGAAAAAATAATTATGAAAAACATTCTGCCCTGTTGCGGAAAGCGTTGTAATTGTTCTTCCGTGAAAGGAATTTTCCAGACAAATAATATTGGTGCGGGATTTTCCAAACTTGTCAAAACTGTATTTGCGCGCAAGCTTAATTGCGCATTCGTTTGCCTCTGCGCCGGAATTTGCAAAAAATACTTTGTCAAATCCGGTTGCCGTACACAGCTTTTTTGCAAGCTGCGTCTGTACAGGGCTGTAATATAAATTAGACGTATGCTGAATTTCTTTTGCCTGCCTGGTTACCGCCTCAACCCAACCGCTGTCGCTGTAACCCAGGCAGTTTACACCAATTCCGCTTGTAAAATCTATATATTCCCGGCCGTCTGTATCTTTGGCTATGGCGCCCTTTCCGCTTACCAGCGCTACGTTAAAACGATTGTAGGTGTGCATAACATATTGCTGCTCGTCCTGCTGAATCTGCCGTAAATTCATCGTATCCCTCTTTTCCGTAAAATTATTTGGTTTGACAGGAAAAAACCGTAAGATCTTCCCTGTACAAAAATCCTAAAGAGCGCCAAAACGCCTTTCCCGCTTCATTGTCATAAAAACAGAAAATATGCGTTTTATCAATGCCTTCGTTTTGAAGGCCGGACAGCGCCCGCTGCGCCATTGCCCTGGCTATTCCTTTTCTTCTGTAATGGGGCATTACCGCCATATGGTGGATAAAACCACGCCTGCCGTCGTGTCCTGCAAGCACTGTGCCGACAATTTTTTCGCCTTCTACGGCAACCTGGCTTAAGCCCGGATTGCGATCCAGGTAGCGGCGTATTGCGTCTTTGCTGTCAGCGCTTGACAAAGCGCGTTTTGATGTAATTTGCCACATGGCATAAATCTCTTCATAATCCTGTATCTGCATCTGCCTGATCGTCATATATGCCTCTCTTTACATTTTATCAATAAAACATTGTACCAATGCCTTCATCAGAAAACATTTCAATTAAAATAGAATGCGCAATCCTGCCGTCAATAATATGCGCCCGTTTTACACCCTGGCGGACCGCCTCTACGCAGCAGTCGATTTTGGGAATCATACCACCGCTTATAATCCCTTCTCTTTTCAAGCTGGGTACATCACTCACATTCACAACCGGGATCAGTGTGTTCTCGTCTTCTTTGTCGCGCAGGAGGCCGCGTATATCTGTCATCAAAATCAGTTTGCACGCGCCGATTTTTGAGGCAATCTGCGCAGCTGCAATATCTGCGTTAATATTGAAAACCTCGCCTTTATAACCACCCGCCACCGTAGATATAATGGGAACATAGCCTTTTTCTATTGCATCTTCAATCACCGTGGGGTTGACCTCTGTGATTTCCCCCACAAATCCAAGGTCCTGCGCGCTTGCAAGCTTTTGCGCCATAAGCATGCGGGAATCCAGCCCGCAAAGGCCTAAAGCTTTGCCGCCGTGCGCCTCCAAATGCTGCACAAGGCTCTTATTGACTTTTCCGGCAAGCACCATCTGCACAATGTCTATGGTCTCCGCATCTGTAACGCGCATGCCGCCCACAAATTTGCTTTCTTTTCCAATCTTCTGCAGCATTTGGTTAATTTCTGGACCGCCGCCATGTACAAGCACCACGTTAATGCCCACCAGCTGCATTAGAACAATATCGCTCATGACGGCGCTTTTCAGCTGCTGGCTGATCATGGCATTGCCGCCGTATTTCACAACGACGGTTTGTCCGGCATATTTCTGGATATATGGCAAAGCCTGTACCAGTACCTGCGCTCTTTCTTCATTTGTAATATCCATACAGTATTTTCTTCCTTCCACGTTTTAATTGCCTCTGCGGCATAAAGACGTCGTTCCCGCGGCGGTATGGTAAAAACGTGCTGCCCGCAATATAGATGGCAGGCAGCCGCCTGTTTAGGTACGGTAATCTCCGTTAATTTTTACATATTCGTACGTCAGATCGCAGCCGTAGGCCTGCGCCGCACCATTTCCATCGTTTAAAAAAATCTGTATTGTAATTTCGTTTTCGCCCAAAACTTCCTTTGCCTTTTGCTCGTCAAAAAAGATCCCCGCGCCGCCTTTACATACCGGTAATTCGCCTTTTTGTGAAGCAAACGTTACGTCCACCTTCTGCACATCCACATTGCAGCCGCTATAGCCAATTGCACAGAGCACCCTGCCCCAGTTTGCGTCTTCACCAAACATGGCCGCTTTTAAAAGGCTGGAGTTAATTACCGTTTTCGCAACGCCCTTTGCGTCTTCCTCCGTTTTCGCACCACTTACCGAACAAATCAAAAGTTTTGTGGCGCCCTCACCGTCTCCTGCAAGCATTTTTGCAAGCTTCCGGCACAAAACAGTAAGGGCTCTTGTAAACAGCCTGTAGTTTTCATCTTCTTTTTCAATCGTGCGGTTTCCGGCTTTTCCGGACGCTAAAATGGCAAGTGTATCGTTTGTGGAGGTATCCCCATCCACACTGACCATATTATAGCTTACATCTGCCGCCTCCTTGAGCGCCCGCCTAAGCATATTGGGCGCTATGGCCGCATCCGTAGTAATAAAGCTTAACATGGTAGCCATGTTAATATGAATCATCCCGCTGCCCTTTGCAATCCCGCCAAGCAAAATTGTTTTTCCGTCTATGTTACACCGCACCGCGGCTTCCTTTTTCCTGGTGTCTGTGGTCATAATTGCCTCTGCGGCGTCTGTACCTCCCGTTTTGGAAAGCAGGCCGGCCAGCCTTTCCGCGTTTTTCCGGATTGGCTCAATTGGTAAAATCTGTCCAATTACGCCAGTTGATGCTACAATTACGTCCTGCTTGCTGATATGCAAAACGTCCGCTGCAATTTTGCACATTTCTTCGGCCTTTTCCATTCCGTCAAAATTACAGGTATTTGCATTGCCGCTGTTTGCAATAACCGCCTGCGCCCTGCCGTTTTTTAAATGTTCTCTGGTAACCAGCACCGGCGCGCCTTTTACCAGATTTTGCGTATAGACCGCAGCAGCGCTGCACGGCACATCGCTGTAAATCAGGGCAACATCGCGCTTTTGCGTATTGCCCGGTTTAATTGAACAGCACAGCCCGGCGGCGGTAAACCCCTGCGGAGCTGTAATTCCGCCGTCTACAAAGGTAAATTCCATTGCACATGTCCTCCCTCGGCTAAAATGCGGGCGGCATCATGGTAAGCCCTGCCGTCTCATCCAGCCCAAATACCAGGTTCATATTTTGTATAGCCTGCCCTGCCGCGCCTTTAACCATATTATCAATGGCAGACACAGCAATCAGCGTGTGGGTACGCATGTCAACATGCACCGAAATATCGCAGAAATTTGAATACTTAATATTGTGTATATCGGCAACCGCGCCGTCCGGCAGCAAGCGGACAAAAAATGCATCCCTGTAAAACGACCGGTATGCTTTTTTGATTTGTTCTGCTGTTACCCCGTCCTGTAAGGGCGCATAACAGGTGGACAAGATCCCTCTGTTGACCGGCAAAAGGTGCGGCACAAACGTAATTTTTACGGCTTTCCCCGCCAAATGGGAAAGTGTTTGCTCAATTTCAGGTGTATGGCGGTGCGCGGCTACCTTATAAGGATGAAACCCTTCGTTTAAATCTGGATAATGCGTTCCCTGGGAAAGCCCCCTTCCAGCACCCGTGACGCCGGACTTACAGTCGGCAATTATTCCCTGGCGCTTTACAAGCCCCATCTTTACGGCCGGCGCCAGCGCCAGCGGTACGCCCGTGGTATAACAGCCGGGGTTTGCAATAATCTTTTTTCCCCTGATGTTCTCACGGAACAACTCCGGCAAAGCGTATACGGCATTTTGATGGAGTGTCTTGTCCTTATATTCACCGCCGTACCATTCCTTATAGTCCTCCTCGTTTTCCAAACGAAAATCTGCGCCCAGATCAATAAAGATCTTATCGTTATCAAAACATTGCTTTGCAAGGTCCTGTGAAAGCCCATGCGGCAGTGCGGCAAATATAACGTCGCTTTTATTGACCACATCGTCCGCCCTTTCGCAAACCATATCGTTCAGCCCGAGGTACGCCGGGTACACGCTGCTGAGCGCTTTTCCTTCAAAGGTAACAGAGCTAACGGCAGAAATTTCCGCATATGGATGCGCCGTCAGCAAGCGCACAAGTTCTGCGCCCGCATAACCTGTTGCGCCGATAATACCGGCTTTTATCATATAAGGTCACCCCTTCATTTTTACATCTCTTTCTGTAAAGCCTTTCGCACAAGACGGATCTGGCTTTCCACACTGTGCGCCGCAGGCCCTCCATATGTACTGCGGCCATTGACGCAAGCCTCTAAAGTGATCGCTTCAAAGACGTCCGTTTCAAATTTATCGCATATGGCTTTATATTCCTCTATCGGCAGTGTTTCCAGCGTCAGGCCTTTTTCCATACACCTTGCCACCAGCATCCCCGTCGCCTTGTATGCGTCGCGGAACGGAAGGCCCTTTTTCACCAGGTAATCGGCACAGTCCGTAGCGTTGATAAAACCGCCTGCAGCGGCTTTGCGCATATTATCGGGCAGCACCCTCATTGTGCTCAGCATAGGAATAAAGGCAGTCAGGCACATTTTTACCGTATCAAACGCGTCAAAGATCGCTTCTTTATCTTCCTGCATGTCCTTGTTATACGCAAGCGGCGTACCCTTCATAACGGTTAAAAGCGTCGTCAGATCCCCAAATACCCTGCCGGATTTCCCCCGCACCAACTCTGCAATGTCCGGATTCTTCTTCTGCGGCATAATACTTGACCCTGTTGAAAACGCATCGTCAAGCTCTACAAATTTGAACTCCCACGAGCACCACAGGATAATTTCTTCCGAAAAACGGGACAGATGCACCATTATAATGGAAAGTGCTGCGGCAAGCTCCATGCAAAAATCCCTGTCCGAAACGCCGTCCAGGCTGTTTTGCGTAATATCCGGAAAACCCAGCAGCTCGGCCGTTATTTGCCTGTTGATCGGATAGGTCGTACAGGCAAGCGCACCGGAACCAAGCGGCATTATATTCATTCTTTTTACCGCATCCTTCAGCCTTGCAAGGTCGCGCAGAAACATCTGTGCATAGGCCATCAAATGGTGCCCAAATGTAACAGGCTGCGCCCTTTGCAAATGTGTATAGCCCGGCATTACCGTTTGCGTATGCGCCTGGGCTGTATCGCAAAGAAGCAAAATAAGCTCCGTTAAAAGCTTCTGCAAAGCGCCGCTTTCGTTTTTCAAATACATACGGATGTCCAGTGCCACCTGGTCATTTCTGCTTCTTGCCGTATGCAGGCGCTTGCCCGTATCCCCAAGCCGTTTTGTCAGTTCTCCTTCAATAAAAGTGTGAATATCTTCCGCCTCCGGGTCAATCGGCAGCGCCCCCGATTCTATATCCTGCAAAATCCCTTCCAGCCCGTTGCAGATCTTTTCGGCTTCGCTGCGCGCTATAATCCCACATTGCCCAAGCATGGTGGCATGCGCTATACTGCCGTGTATATCTTCCCTGTACATCCTCTGGTCAAAGGATATGGAAGAGTTAAAATCATTTGTCGTCTTGCTGATCTCCTTTTGGAACCGCCCTGTCCATAGCTTCATTTTTTCACCTCATAAAATCAGTACAGGGGGCGGAGAACATCCTCATCCGCCCCTTTTCTGTATTGCCAATATATCTTTTTGCAAAACCGGCCCGCTTAATTGCCATTGTCCGCCGGCATAGCTCACATTATTGAATAAGGCCCTTTTTTGCACGCACTTTAATCGGAAGCCCAAACAGATTAATAAACCCTGCCGAGTCATTCTGGTCGTATACCTCGTCTTCATCAAAGGTGGCCATTTCCTCGTCATATAAAGAATAAGGGGATGTAACACCGGCGTCAATAAGATTGCCTTTGTAAAGCTTCAGTTTTACTTCTCCCGTTACAGTCTGCTGGGTGCTGTCCACAAACGCTGAAAGCGCCTCGCGCAGTGGAGTATACCACTGGCCATAATACACAAGCTCTGCAAAGCGGTTCGCCACATTCTGTTTATAATGAAGCGTATCTCTATCCAGGCAAATCTCTTCAAGCTTGCTGTGCGCCGCATACAAAATGGTGCCGCCGGGTGTTTCATATACGCCTCTGGCTTTCATCCCGACCAACCTGTTTTCAACCATATCCACAATGCCAATGCCGTTTCTTCCGCCTATTGTATTAAGTTCCTTTACAATAGAGACCGCATCCATTTGCTCGCCGTTGACTGCAACAGGAACGCCCTTATCAAAGGTAATGGAAACATACTCCGGTTTGTCCGGCGCCTGCATGGGCGAAACGCCAAGCTCCAAAAAACCGGGCTGCTCGTACTTCGGTTCGTTTGCCGGATCCTCCAGGTCAAGGCCTTCGTGAGAAAGATGCCAGATGTTTTTGTCTTTGGAGTAGTTGGTTTCCCTGTTAATCTTCAGTGGGATTCCCTTTTTCTCCGCATAAGCAATTTCTTCTTCTCTAGATTTAAATTCCCATGTCCTCCACGGGGCAATAATCGTCATATCGGGCGCATACGCCTTAATTGCAAGCTCAAAGCGCACCTGGTCATTACCCTTGCCTGTGCAGCCATGACAAATTGCATCGGCACCCTCTTTTTTTGCAATCTCCACAATTCTTTTTGCAATGACCGGCCTTGCAAAAGAGGTCCCCAACAGGTATTTGCCCTCATAAATCGCGCCTGCCTTCAGCGTGGGCCAGACGTACTCCTCAATAAACTCTTTATTCAAATCCTCAATATACAGCTTGGAAGCACCGGTCCGAATTGCCTTTTCCTCCAGTCCCTCCAGCTCGGTTCCCTGTCCAACGTCGCCAGATACCGCGATTACCTCGCAGTCGTCATAGTGCTCTTTGAGCCACGGAATAATAATAGAGGTATCCAACCCGCCGGAATAAGCCAAAACAACTTTTTTAATTTTCTTTTGCATAATAAGCGCCTCCATATATGCTGTTATCGTTTTTCATGCTTCTGCCGTATGGGTAACATTATACACGTTCTATGCAAAAAATCAAGCGTTTTATGCATAAATATTCAATCGCTTTGTTTTTTGTAGCCATAGCCAAAAACGCCTTTTTTTCTGCTTTTCAATTATGCAAAATATCCATTCTATATGAAACAAACGTGCCTTTTTGGCGAAAAGACAAAAAAATATGCCAGACTTTTTTCTTGAACAAAACTGCGGATCGAATTGTATAATATGCAAATGCATTTGTATATTATGCATGCCGGTGCTATAATCTGCATATATTGAAAAGCTTATAAACATCCATCCATAAAGGAGGCAGCCATATATGAACGAATTTACACAGACAGACTGTCTGGCGCTTCATGACAATCTGTTTAAACTGATCGGAAAGGACTGGATGCTTGTTACCGCAGGCGATCAAAAATCGTACAACACCATGACGGCCAGCTGGGGCGGCGCCGGCGTGCTTTGGAACAAAAATGTGGCGTTTACTTTTATCCGGCCCCAGCGCTATACTCTTCCGTTTATGGAAGCAAACGATTACTACACCCTTTCGTTCTATCCGGAAGACATGCGCAGCGCCCTGTCCTATTGCGGAGCAAAATCCGGCCGCAACGTGGACAAAGCAAAAGAAACAGGGCTTATCCCGGTTTTTGACGAAAAAGCACCGTATTTTTCACAGGCCCGTTTGGTGCTTGTGTGCAAAAAGCTGTATGCGCAGGATCTTACCCCCAGCTGCTTTATCGACAAAACGCTTGACAACAACTATAAAGAAAAAGATTACCATAAAATGTTTATTGGCGAAATTGTAAAAGTACTGAGCAAAAACTAAGCCATCTACACAGGAAAGGATACCGGTATGGAAAGAAAAACGGCGCTGGTCACAGGCGCTGGGCGCGGCATTGGCGCGCAGACAGCAAAGCTGTTTGCGCAAAACGGATACACAGTGGCCATCCACTGCAATACAAGCACACAGCAGGCGCAGACCGTCGTCCGGAATATTTTGTCGCAAAACGGGCGCGCCGCAGTCTTCCAGGCCGATATCCAGGATGCGCAGCAGGTAAATGCAATGGTCCGTTGTATTGAAGAGAAATTTGGCGCTATAGACGTACTGGTCAATAATGCCGGCATTGCGCAGCAAAAGCTGTTTACAGATATTACCGATCAGGATTGGCAAACCATGATCGCTACAAATTTAACCGGCGTCTTCTATTGCTGCCGCGCCGTTTTACCGTCGATGCTGCGCAGGCACACCGGTTCCATTGTAAACGTTTCCTCCATGTGGGGTCGCACGGGAGCCAGCTGCGAGGTCCATTACAGTGCGGCAAAGGGCGGCGTAATTGCGCTTACAAAAGCGCTTGCAAAAGAAGTGGCCCCAAGCGGCGTTCGCGTAAACTGCGTGGCGCCCGGCGTGATTCAAACCGATATGCTTGCAGGCCTTGACCAGTCTGCGCTTGCCAATTTGGAAAGCGAAACGCCGCTTTTACGGCTGGGAACCGCCGAGGACGTGGCAAACGCCGTTTATTTTCTGGCAAACCACACCGCCGCCTTTATTACCGGGCAGACGCTTGGCGTCGACGGAGGGTTTGTCATCTGAACGCATAAGAAAAAAGGCTCCGGAGCAGCCGCTCCAGAGCCTTTTTATTTTCATAAGAAACAAAAATCTTAATCTTCAATATCTCTGGTAAAGCATCTGGTAATTGCTGCAATACCGCCGGCAATCAAGATAAAGCCGCTTAAGAAGCTGGTTGTTCCAACTGCTGTAATCACCGGGTTGCAGAATACGGCGATGCCGCCAATAATACAGATAATGCCCCAGGTGGTCAGCCAGCCCCAGCCTTTTGCCCCCAGTTTATGCAGGTCAAAGGAACGGATCGTCTCGGAAATACCCGAAAACAGCAACCACAGCCCAAGAAAGGTTGAAATTGCAATGGCGAACAGCCCTTCGTTGTATCTGCTAAAACAGATCAGCGCGCCCAAAATCAGGGATAAAAGCCCATCTGCAAGGATCCAGCCCGCACCCATCATAACCTTGCTTGTTCGGGCATAGGCAATCATACTTATAATACCGGAAATAATCAACGCCGCTCCAAAAATCACTTCCGTTACAACGTATGCTGAAAGCGGGTTAAAAAACGCCGCGCATCCCCCCAATATTAAAACAATACCGGTGATTACCCACAGCACTTTTACAAACGTGTTCATAGTTTCCTCCTCCAAACAAAAGTTTTATAACAGAACGTCTGCTTATAATATACCATACGGTAAAATTTGTGTAAAGAAAAACCTTCTGAAAATACAGCCAAAAAACGGAAGAATTCTTTGTGCTATCCGCCGTTTTTACTTTCTTCCCTTAAAACCGTCTTTCAGCGAAACGCTGCGGTTAAATACCGGTTTTTGCGGCGTTGTATCCTTACTGTCCAGACAAAAATACCCCAAACGCATAAACTGAAACGATTCCAGCGGCGCAGCCTCCAGCACAGAACGCTCCGCTTTACAGTGGTCCAGCGTGGTAAGCGACTGCGGGTTCACATAATCCAGAAAATTTTTGTCGCCCGCATCGGGGTCCGGCACTGTAAACAGGCTTTCATACAGCCGCACCTGTGCGTCCACCGCCGTTTGTGCATCCACCCAATGTACAGTCCCCCTGACCTTTCTTCCGTCCGCGGCATTGCCGCCCCGGCTTTGGGGGTCATAGGTTGCATAAACCTCCGTTACGTTTCCATCCGCATCTTTTTTGCACCCCGTACAGCGTACAATATAGGTGGATTTCAGGCGCACCTCATTCCCCGGAAAAAAGCGGAAGTACCCCTTGGCCGGCGTTTCCATAAAGTCGTCGCGCTCAATAAACAACTCCCTGGAAAAGAGGATCGTGCGGCTGCCGTCCTGCGGCCTGTTTGGGTTGTTTTCCACTTCAAAGGTTTCCGTTTTCCCTTCCGGATAGTTTGTAATCACCAGCCTGATCGGGTGCAGCACCACCATCACGCGCCGGGCCGACTCGTTGAGGTCTTCACGCAGGCAATGCTCCAAAAAACTGTATTCCACCGTGCTGTTAACCTTTGAAACACCAATTCTGTCACAGAAATTGCGGATCGCCCCGGGCGTATAGCCCCTGCGGCGCAACCCGCAGAGCGTGGGCATGCGCGGGTCGTCCCAGCCGTCTACATACCCCTGCTCCACCAGTGTGCGCAGGCGGCGCTTGCTCATCACGGTATGGTTGATCCCCAGGCGTGCAAATTCGATCTGGCGCGGCTTGGAAGGCGCGCTGATATTGCGGATCACCCAGTCGTACAGCGGCCGGTGGTCTTCAAATTCCAGCGAACACAGGGAATGGGTGATTCCTTCCATTGCGTCTTCAATCGGGTGGGCAAAATCATACATTGGGTAAATACACCATGTATCGCTCGTCCGGTGATGGCGGATCCGGTTGATCCTGTATAAAACGGGGTCGCGCATATTAAAGTTGCCGGAGGCAAGATCAATTTTTGCACGCAGCGTCATTTTTCCGTCTTCAAACTCCCCGGCGCGCATACGCCGGAAAAGGTCCAGGCTTTCTTCCACCGGCCTTTCGCGGTACGGGCTTTTCGCAGGGTTCGAAAGGTCCCCCCTGTTTTCACGCATTTGTTCGGGTGAAAGCTCGCAGACATAAGCAAGCCCTTTCTCTATTAGTTCAAGCGCGTATTGGTACATCTGTTCAAAATAATCCGAGGCATAGCAAAACCGGTCGCCCCAGTTGAACCCAAGCCACCGGATGTCCTCTTGAATGGCATCCACATACTCGGCGTCTTCCTTTGTGGGGTTGGTGTCGTCCATGCGCAGGTTGCAAATTCCCGCGTATTTTTCCGCCGTTCCAAAATTTATGCAGATCGCTTTGGCATGGCCGATATGCAGGTACCCGTTGGGCTCCGGCGGAAAACGCGTGTGTACCGCCATCCCCGCAAACCGGCCGCCCTCCTTTATATCTTCGTCTATAAAATCATGGATAAAATTGGCGTTGCCTGTATTTTCCTCCGGTTTGTTCCGTTCTTCTGCCATAAAAACCTCTCCTCTCTTCTGTTGCCCGCAAACGGTTTTATGTCATTGCACTTCCAGCTTTTCAAGGCCCAGGCGCATTCTGCGCAGGGATTCTTCCCGCCCAAGTATGTCCAAAATCTCCACCGCGCCGCCGGGCGTAACCGTTTGCCCGGAAACGGCGATCCGCACCGGCCACATAACCGTGCCGTTTTTGACCTCTAACGCCTGGGCCAGACCTGTAAGACAATCCCGAATCTTTTCGTGATCCCAGCTTTGCAGGCCGCCAAGCCCTTCAAGCGCCGCTTTCAGCATAACAGGCGCGTTTTCCAGATTTGTCTTGCTTTTCTTATTGACAAACAGCATTTTGTCATAAGCAGGCTGCCGCACAAAAAATGCAACCAGCTCCGGTATTTGCGTCAGCTGCGTTACACGCTGCTGCAAAATAGCGGCAAGCTTGCCATAGTCCGCCGGCGTTTCTCCAAATACCTGCTGCAAATACGGTGCTGCCGCCTGTACAAACGTCTGCGGCGCCATTGCTTTGATATATTCCGCGTTAAACCAGGCAAGTTTGTCATAATCAAACACAGCCGGCGATTTACTGATTCCCTCTATACAAAACGCCTTTTCCAGCTCCGAAAGCGTAAACAATTCCCTGTTGTCCTTTGGGCACCAGCCCAAAAGCGCAATATAATTGACTATAGCCTGCGGCAGATAGCCCGCTTTTACCAAATCTTCAAAACCGGTCGCCCCATGCCGCTTGGAAAGCTTTGTAATATTGCCCTGGTCGTCTTTCCCCATAATCAGAGGCAAATGGATATACACGGGAATTTCCCACCCAAACGCCTGATAAAGCAGGTTGTATTTGGGGGTTGAGCTTAAATATTCGCTCCCCCTGACCACATGCGTAATCCCCATGGTATGGTCGTCTATTACATTTGCAAAGTTGTAAGTGGGGTAGCCGTCCGCTTTGATCAGAATCTGGTCCTGCAGCTCGCTGTTTTCAACCGTAATACTGCCGTATACCGCGTCTGTAAAGGTTGTAGCGCCTTCCTTCGGCATTTTTTGCCGGATCACATACGGTACGCCCTGCGCAAGCAGCCGCTCAATTTCCTGCGGCGGCAGATCCCTGCATCGGCGGTCGTACCCGCCCCCTGCGTTGTCTTGCTGCAGCGCCTCCAGCCGCTCCTTTGTGCAAAAACAGCGGTAGGCTTTGCCCTGTTCAACCAGTTGCATGGCATACGGCAGGTACATTTCTCTGCGCTGGCTTTGTATATAAGGGCCGTAATCCCCGCCAACGTCCGGCCCTTCGTCATGCGTAATCCCAGCCGCCTGCAGCGTATTGTAAATTACGTCTACCGCGCCGTCCACCATACGCTGCTGGTCTGTGTCTTCAATGCGCAGAATAAATTTTCCGCCCTGCGATTTTGCAATTAAATACTCATAAAGCGCCGTACGCAAATTTCCTACATGCATAAATCCCGTAGGACTTGGCGCAAACCTTGTCCGTACCGTTTTACCCGCCATTGTTTTAAATCCCCTTTAAAAAATTCGCTATACATAAAAGCAAAAGTGTTTGTTGATTATTATACCAAATTTTCCTTATTTTTCAAACTTTTTTTGTTTTCCCGCAAACTTTCTGCGGGGTGCTCTATGCAGGCTTTTATTTTACCCGCCGCTTTCTGCGTTTATATAATTTTCTTTTAATAAATTTTTGTTCATTTCTTATGAAAGAAACGAACCAAAGATCACAAAAGGGGGAGGTTGCGATCCTCCCCCTTTTGATACCCCCTCAACCGCCTAAAGGGGGCGTTCCCCCTTTAGAATCCCCCCATAGGCTTTTTAATACAAAAATTATATGCAATCTAAAAAGTATTTAATTAGACAAAAATTTATAATAGTAGCCACTTTGGCTACTATTAAACCGCTGCAAGTTTTTTATGATATAGTAAACATAATAAAATTTAAAGAAAAACGTAAAAACAAATTTGAAGGGAAGACACGGCCTTATGAGCTTTGCGTTTGATTTTGATAAACTGGGGATCCGGCAAAGAAAAAAATGCAGCAGCAAATCCCTTTATATTGCCGA
>OMAN01000049.1_pt1 | contig 100287 bp, 112 predicted proteins | sample 1644701 | NCBI WGS metagenome assembly OMAN01 (sample SAMEA103958124, study PRJEB25191) | human gut metagenome | biome: human-associated habitat [ENVO:00009003]; feature: intestine environment [ENVO:2100002]; material: feces | place: Germany | collected 2013/2015 | reverse complement strand
CAGCGCAAAAATTTCTCGCTGCCGGTCACATTGGGAGTTTTCAGATACACCCTAGGTTCGATAGGGATATGATGTCAGGTTATGACCTCTCTTGTCATGAGCTATGGTTAAAATAGTTGGAAAAGTCGGTGCATCGCCGCGCGATCGTGCGGCGATGCACGCATTGCTGCGTCGCAGATGTGTTCTCTCTCCATGCATGGCGATTTAACATCTGTATTGACCGCAGTGAAGTCAAAGAGTCATGCCGCACGCAGTTCGCTGCAAAAACGCGATATACGCTTCAGCGCTTCGTGGAGTTCATCATCCGAGCAGGTATATGCGATACGGATGAAGCCTTCGCCGCATTCGCCAAAGGCGCTGCCCGGAATGCAGACGACCTTCTGCTCGTCGAGCAGGCGGTTGCAGAACTCGACGCTGCTCAGGCCGAAGCTGCTGATGTCGGCAAACACGTAGAACGCGCCGTTCGGGCGGTTGCAGCGGATGCCGTCGATCTTGGCAAGCCCGTCGAGCAGGATGCTGCGGCGGCGTTCAAAGATCTGGCGCAGTTCTTCGCACAGCTCCGGATGGTCGAGCGCGACGGTCGCCGCGTACTGGCCGGGGGCGTTGGCGCAGGCGTTGAAGTTTTCCTGACACTTGGTCATGCGGTCAACGATCTCCGCCGGGGCCGCGACAAAGCCGATGCGCCAGCCGGTCATTGCATAGGACTTTGAGAAACTGTTGACGATGACGGTGCGCTCCTTCATGCCCGGGAAGGACGCAATGCAGGGTGCTTCTTCTCCGGCGTAAAGCAGTGTGTTGTAGACGTCGTCGGAGATCACCAGCAGGTCGTGCTTCACCGCCAGCTTCGCGATCTTTGCCATCGTTTCGCGCGTCATAACGGAGCCGGTGGGGTTGTTCGGGGTGTTGATCATCAGAGCCTTGGTGTGCGGTGTGATGAGCTTTTCAATGGCCTCCGGCTGCATTTCAAAATTATGCTCCAGATCCGTGGGAACTCGGACAGCCGTGCCGTCGCAGTACGCGACCTGCGCCACGTAGTTCAGCCACTGCGGGTCCTGAATGAGGATTTCATCACCCTTGTTCAGCAGGACAAGGAACAGCAGGCTCAAAGCGCCCATGCCGCCGTTTGTGATGATGATCTCGGTGTTCGGGTCGTAGTGCAGCTCCTTCAGATAGGACTTCTCGGCGATGGCCTGCCGGAACGCGAGCGTGCCGGCGTTAGGGGTATAATGCGTGATCCCCTTGTCGAGCGCCTCCTTTGCCGCCTCGCAGACCAGCTTCGGTGTCGGCATATCCGGCTCACCGATGCCGAGACTGATGACGCCGGTCATGGCATTTGCGCGGTCAAACATGGCGCGGATCGCGCCCTGCTTCAGCGTTTTGGCTTTTTCATTGATCCATTCCATGATGTTGATGTTCTCCTTTTATCTCTGCACTCTGCCTGTGCCGTCGCCGCCCATGAGCTTTTCCACGTCAGAAACGCCGACGCGGTTAAAGTCACCGATCACGCTGTGCTTCAGGCAGGAAGCTGCAACTGCAAATTCGAGCGCGGACTGCTTGTCCTCATAGTGGTTCAATCCATAGATCAAGCCGCCCGCAAAGCTGTCGCCGCCGCCCACGCGGTCAATAATATCCCGAATTTCGTACTTTTTAGACACATAGAAGTCCTTGCCGTCATTCAGGCACGCCGCCCAGCCGTTCCAGTCCGCGCTGTGGCTCTCGCGCAGCGTAATCGCGATGCACTTCATGTTCGGGTAGGCTTCCAAAACTTTGTTGCCAAGCGCGCGTACTTTTCGCGGTCCAGCTCGCCGGATTCGACGTTCACATCGACGGTAATTTCGAGCGATTTCTGCACGTCCTCTTCGTTGGCAATTGCCACGTCAACATACTTCGCCATCTCACGCATAACCTCGGATGCCTTTTTGCCATATTTCCAGAGGTTCTTGCGGTAGTTCAGGTCGCAGGAAACGGTGATGTTCCGCTTCTTCGCTTCCTTGACAGACTCAAGAGACAGCTCCATCGCGCTTTCAGAAATCGCAGGCGTAATACCCGTGATATGGAACCAGTCCACACCCTCGAAGGCTTTGTCCCAGTCGATATCGCCGGGCTTTGCCAGCGCGATCGAGGAATACGCGCGGTCATAGACGACCTTGCTCGGCAGTTGGTTTGCGCCGCCCTCCAAGTAATAAATGCCCATACGACCCTCGCCGCGGACGATCTTCTTTGTGCCCACGCCAAAATAGCGCAGCTCGCGGATGCAGGCGTCTGCAATGTCATTCTGCGGCAGAACGGTCAGAAATTCCGCGCCCATGCCGTAATTTGCAAGGGAGACTGCCACGTTGGCTTCGCCGCCGCCGAAGGTCGCCTCCAGCATCGGACTTTGGAAGAAGCGCTCGTGTCCCGGCGCTTTCAGGCGGAGCATAATTTCACCGAATGTCAGAACTTTCATCTTCGCCCCTCCTTACTTCTGCAGCAGATGCACGGCGAAACCGCCGAACTCATCTTTGAGGTATGCAACTGTCATACGTCCGTTTTTGCACTTTGCCGAGCTTTCGTCATACGCAAAGCCCTTCTTTGCAAGCTCTGCCACCGCCAGCTCCACAGAGTTGGTGCGGATCGCAATATGACCGTTTTTGCCCTTGAACATGGTCTTCATGACCTCGATGCCGCTCGAGGCAAACATCGAAGAGCTGCCGTCTTTGACCGGCAGATCAAACGCTTCGTTCAGCTTCTCGCAGACCGCGGACGCCGATGCGGCATCTTCGCAGTTGACGCCGACGTGCGCTACCTCGAACCCCAGCGCAGCGGCTCTTGCTTCCTTGCAGAGCTTTGTGATCTTCTCAAAATTACCGGCTGCAATGTCCGCCTTCGGGCAGACCCAGCTGCCGCCGACCGCGTGAATGAACGGCGCGGCGATAAACTCGCCGATGTTCTGCGTGTTGACGCCGCCGGTCGGAATGAACTTGATCCCGCCGAAGGGACCCGAGAGCGCCTTCATGGCAGAAAGTCCGCCATACACGCCTGCTGGGAAGAACTTTACGACGTTCAGTCCCAGCTTCATGGCTGCCATGATTTCCGTCGGCGTCACGCAGCCGGGCGTCACGGCAACGCCGTTTTCCACGCACCAGCGGACGACTTCTTCATCAAAGCCGGGGGCAACGATGAACTTCGCGCCGCACTCGACGGCCTTGCTGCACTGGTCGAGCGTGATGACCGTGCCCGCGCCGACGAGCATATCGGGGCAGCTTTCCGCGACCGCCTTGATCGAATCCGCCGCAGCCGCCGTGCGGAACGTGATTTCCATCACGTCCACGCCGCCGGCAAGCAAAGCCTTTGCCGTCGCGACCGCGTCCTTTGCATCGTCCAGCACCACGACCGGCACAACAGCCGATGCGGCCAGCCTTTTTAAACTATCCATTTTTTCCTCCTTATTACACAGCCAAAACGCCAGAACATAGGAACTGGGTACAGGGCCTGAATCAGCTCCAGCCTTCGGCAAGCTAATATGTGTATCCTCCGTGAAAAACACGAGCCGGATTTTTTACAAGCAGCGTATGGATTTCATCCTCGCTGACACCGCGTGCTTTCAGCTTCGGAAGCACGCTCTCAAAAATATGCGTAAAGCCTGTTATGTTATCAAAAGAACGGATCGCTTCGAACTTTTTGAAGCTGTTTTTCCCCCAGTCGGAATAAAAGGGGATGTCCTGCGAGATGATGAGCCTGTTGATCCAGCCGCGATCCATAAGCTCCAGCAGATTCCTTACGCGATCCTCCTCCGGCCATAGCACTTCCTGCCCAAATCTGTCCAAACCGAGATAAACACCCATGCGCAGCAGCTCTTCCAAATAATCCAGATCATTCGTGTCGCCGACGTGACCGATCACAACTTTGGACAGATCCACGCCTGCCTTTTCAAGAATCAGCGCCTGTTCGAGACCAAGCCGGTCAGCCGCTATGGTATGCGTTGTTACTGGTACGCCGGTAATTGCCGCTGCACGAGCTACTGCCTTTAACTGAAATACATTTACAGGGGTGATCCCGAATCTGTCCGTCGCAGCTTTCAGCATTCCCGCCTTAATATCGGTGCTCTCGCAGCCCTCTTCAATGTCCCGAATAAACAACTCCGATATTTCCTCATACGGTTTATCGATTTGCCAGCTCTCTTCATAGAAGAACAAACCGGTAGCCGCCACAATGTTGACATCGCACGATTCCGAAACCCGCTTTATAAAGCGAATATCCCGTCCCATATTCACGGCTGTCTGATCGACATATGTGCTCAATCCGTATTTTTTTGCTTTTTGAAAGACAGGCTTGATTTTCTCCAGGAAGATATCAGCATGAAACCAATCTGCATAACACCGCTTCATTGAGTTATTCAGTTCTGCAAGGTGTTCATGCATCAGGGTTATTCCCAACTCCCCAGGGCTTACAGGGCCTTTGACGGTATTGACGTAACAGGACATTTCACATCTCCTTTTCTCTCGATTCTTCTTGATTTCTCAATTGGCGTACAGGTGATAAAGGTGGGGGAGAAAGACCGGCCCGGCGACAGTTCTGATTGTGCTCGGAATCTGACAGGCTAGGTGGTGAAGGGTCCCAGCATGTGTTTGTGTTCCATCAGCACAAAGATCGTATGGCTCTTGGAAACACACTTTTTTCCTTTGAGCTCGAGTAAGATGCTTTCCAGTTCTGTAATATCCCTTGCGTACAGTCTCAACTGATAGTCATACTCTCCTGTAATCGCATAACAGTCAACGATGTTCTCTTTTGCATTTACAAACTCAAGTAGTTCGTTTACCCTTGAATACTGATCAACAACAAGCAGTACAAATGCCTGGACAGAACTGTTAATCTTTTGTGGATTCAATTGAATCGTGAATCGCTCGATTATGCCGTTTTCGCGCAACCTGGAAATCCGTTTGTTGACTGCCGGTATGGATAGATTGACCTTTTTTGAGATGTCAGTCGCAGAGCAGCGTGCGTCCTCTGCCAAAATCCGAAGCAATTGAGCATCGATGCTGTCCATAAAAATCCTCCTTTAGTAGTCAGAAGGTCTATTATGTTCTTAAAGCAGAAAGCACTGTGTCAAAGCCTCAACGCGAACTCAAAACATTTTTTAACCATTCTACGTAGAATTCTTTGATTTTTCAAGCATTTTTAAGCATTTCGAACAATAATAAACTTTTTCTTGCATTCAACTTAATTTTACTCCATTATCCTTCCGTTTTGAAGCAGTAAGATTAAAAAAATAAACCAATTTTTATGCCGCCGCTCTTTGTGCAGGTTTTACAGTATTATGATGTGTTTTGCGCACCGACAGTGAGGCATCTTTCAGCCGCAATTGGAAATTCGCATCCTGCCCGTATTTCGCCCTTACGGTTGCTCCTGCACTAGGGATGAAAGTTGTCTGACAACTTGTCTTTTTATAAAAACATCAAACTGCAAAATATTGCACATCTCCAAAATTCAACAAATAATTCTGTTTTTATTGACATCTTCAAATAATACTGCTATTTTTGAATGCAAGATGTTCCCCCTGTAGCGCTGCAGCCTACAGACGACATCCCAGCTAAGCGTTTTCTTAGCGCGAAAAAATCAGTTATATGTGATGTGAGGATGGAGGAATTTACTTTGAAAAAACTTACCGCTTTATTTCTTGCCCTGCTGATGTTGGTCAGTATGTGTGCCTGCGCGTCTCCTGCTTCTACAGAGGATGATGCCTATCAGGCGAAAGTCGCACTTTGCCTGGTCACTCCTGTGAATGATGGAGCATGGAGTCAGCTCGCTTATGACGCTGTTATGAAAGCAAAGGATACCTACAACATCTCCGTAAAATATACGGAAAACATCAAGCCTACCGAGATGGAAGCAGTTTTCACGGACTACGCATCTCAGGGATATGACCTGATCATTGGGCATAGTTTTTCTTTCGGCGATGCGGCTCTGGCCGTTGCAGAACGCTATCCTGATACAAAATTCATCGTTATCGACGGAACGGTCAGCTCCGAGAACGTCGCATCCTACACGCTCAAGATGCAGGAGGTCGGATATCTGGAGGGCATTGCGGCTGGAATGATGACAAAAACAAATAAAGTCGGCTTTGTCGCGGGTCTGGTCGGTCCGGCTATCATCAAGGTTGCTGAGGGGTACAAATTAGGCGTTCAGGCTGTGAATCCGAATTGTGATGTCTATACTGCATATACCGGCTCAACGGAAGATGTGCAAAAGTCCAAGGAGGCCGCGCAGGCCATGATCGACAAGGGTGTGGATCTGATCGGCGGCGGCGGGAATGCGTCCAATGCAGGCATGATAAAGGCATGTGAGGAAGCGGGCGTTTATGCTTTCGGCGAGCTTGAACAGCAGAATCTTGCTCCGGAAACGGTTATTTTCTGTAACATGAACAACATTGAAAACCTTGTTCTTCAGGCGGTCAAGGATACGATCGACGGGGATTTCCAGGGCTGCATTCGGGAATATGGTATTGCTGCAGATGTTGCGCAGCTGACCGAATATAACTCGCATGTTCCGCAGGAGGTAAAGGATAAGCTGGCGGAATGCATGGATCAAATGCGCTCCGGTGAACTTGATATTCCGATGATCACAGAGATCTCGGACGATATTATCCATTGACTGATTGTGTCCTACGCAGCGCAAGGAAGAATCTGGCAAAATGAGCGGGTGCAATCCGATATGGCGTCCGTTTCATACCGCAGTGGTTCTTTCACTTAAGATCTCCGTGGCGTGCGGCAGAATCATCTGGGATGCATTCTGCCGCATTTCCACTACTACCTAACAGGAGACAAAAAACATGGCATTATTGGAAATGAAAGGGATCACCAAGCTTTTTTACGGGATCCCTGCCAACGATCACATTGATCTGTCTGTAGAGGAGAGCGAAATTCACGCGCTTCTCGGTGAAAACGGCGCAGGAAAAACAACCCTTATGAATATTCTATACGGCTTGTATCACTGCGACGAAGGCGAGATCTGGTGGAACGGTGTCAAACAGGACTTTCAGAAGCCGCTGGATGCTATCGCCTGCGGCATCGGCATGGTGCATCAGCATTTTATGTTGGTTCGACCGATGACTGTCTTACAAAATATCATTCTGGGAATGAAAGTCGAAAGTTACCCGTTTATAAAGAAAAAAGACATTGCGAAGAAAATCAAAGCGCTGTCACAGAAATACGGCTTGGCCGTGGATGTCGATAAACGGATCGATGAGCTCTCTGTTGGCGAACAGCAGCGTGTCGAGATCCTAAAGGCGCTCTACAGAAACGCAAAGCTTCTTGTTCTGGACGAACCCACTGCCGTCTTGACGCCACAGGAAACAGAAGTTCTGTTCTCTGTTTTGAGATCACTCAAGGAAGACGGGCACAGTATCATTCTGATTTCTCACCGGCTTGCTGAGATCATGGAAATTACGGATAAGATCACGGTTCTGCGCAGCGGAAAAAGAATTGACACGCTTACAACCGCAAAATGTACGGAAGCGCTTCTGTCCCAGCTTATGATCGGCCGACAGATTCGTACAGACAAAATTGAGTATGCCGAAAAGCCGCGTCCGGAGCGTGTATTGGATGTGCGGGGGCTTACGCTTAAAAACCCCAACGGCAGCAAGAATCTTCTGGATCAGGTTTCGTTCTGCCTCCATTGCGGAGAAATTCTCGGTGTGGCCGGAGTGGATGGGAACGGTCAAAACTATCTCGCTGAATTTCTTTGCGGGATTCGCAGACAGGATTCGCAATGCGTTTCTTTCAAAAATCAGTATATTGACAGACTGAACGTGCGGCAGCACTTTGAGCTTGGAATTTCCTACATCCCGGATGACCGTCATCGTGATGGATTGATTCTGGATAAGAGTATCTCGGATAATTTGATCCTGCGTGATTATCGGACTCCAAAAATCTCAAAATTCGGCGTCGTCAACGAAAAGAACGTACTCGACTTTGCACGGGCTGCAATTGAAAAGTTTGACATTCGCGTACACGGACCGGGCGAACGTGCTGGGAATTTATCAGGCGGCAACCAGCAGAAAATCATCCTAGCTCGGGAAATTGGCGATTCACCCGATCTGCTGATCGCTATGCAACCCACACGTGGACTTGATATCGGCGCATCAAGTTATGTACGGACGTGTATGCAGAACCTCCGAGAACGCGGCAAAGGTGTGCTCCTGATTTCGACGGATCTTGATGAGATCATGCAGGTTTCCGACCGAATCGCTGTAATGTATGAAGGGAAAATTATGGGCATTGTAGAAAACTCCGCCGAATTAAAAGCCGAAACACTGGGCCTTATGATGGGCGGCCGCCCTGTGGAGGAGGTTATTGCGGAATGAAGCAAAGGTTTATTAGAATTGCGTCCTCCGTCGCCGCAGTACTGCTGCTTGCTGTTGGATTGATATGGCTCTGCCATGCCGATCCGATTGAGGCGTTCGGATATTTTTGTTATGGGCTGTTCGGTTCGCTTAACGGGTTCGCCGAGATATTCGTAAAGGCAACTCCGCTAATCCTGATGGGATTAGGCGTTTCCATTTCATTTCAAACCGGCTTTTTCAATATCGGTGCAGAGGGGCAGTTTTACATGGGCGCACTGATGGCAACGTTTGTTGCTATCAAGCTTCCAGGGCCGCCATGGTTTCGCTGCATCCTTGCCATATTTGTCGCATTCATATTTGGCGGGGTATGGGCATTTATTCCTGCGATCTTAAAAAACAGGTGGGGGATCAGTGAAACCGTTAATACAATCATGTTCAACTATATTGCCACGATGTTTGTCGGGATCGCGATCCGCGGTGTTTTAATGGATAGCGCGGATTACCTGCCGCAGAGCGCAAAGACAGACTGTAATCTTCCGCTTCTTCTGCTTCCAACTCGCTTTCACCTTGGTTTTTTTATCGCCGTGGTGATAGCTCTCCTAATCTGGTTCGTTATGTATAAAACAGTGCTGGGCTATGAACTGAAAGTCAGCGGCAGCAACCCGAGAGGCGCATTCTGTGTTGGTATACCCGTCCAAAAAAGCCTTTTAACGGCAGCTATTCTGAGCGGCGGTCTGTCTGGCATTGCAGGCTCTGTTGAATTGCTGGGTGTCCAGCACCGCCTAATGGAGAATCTTTCTGCCGGAAACGGTTTCACCGCGATCCTGATCGCGCTTCTTGCAAAGAACCACCCACTGGGTGTCATTTTGGTTTCAATTTTGTATGCCGCGCTGCAAGTCGGTGCAAATACCATGCAACGTCAAATGGGTATCCCGTCATCTATTGTCAGTATTTTGATTGGCTTTATTGTTTTTCTGATCCTATCCAAGGACTTTTGGGAACTGCACACTCGCGCGAAGAAAAAAACGGAGGTGAGTAAGCATGAGTGAACTCCTGCAACTTACATTCTGGGCAACATTTTTATCTGCCGCAGTACGCACAGCGATTCCGATTCTGTGCGCTTCCATTGGCGAAGACATTTCAGAGAAAGCCGGCATCATTAACGTTGGTTTGGAAGCAGTCATGCTGGTTGGAGCTTTTTTTGGGTTTGCGGCAGCCTATTTGACGCACAGCCTGTTCTGGGGGTTCGTCGTCGGTATGCTCGCAGGTATGCTTTTGAGCCTGCTTCACGCATTCCTATCAGTTTACCTGAAGCAGGACCAGAACGTCGCGGGCGTCGCACTGAACCTGCTTGCTACAGGGCTTACCAGCTATATTTTCCAACTGATGGTCAACCGGTATGGGATCCCGCAGATTGAAACATTAAAGAGTGTTCCTATTCCGCTTCTCAGTAAGATTCCTCTGATTGGTGATGCGCTGTTCAATAAGGATATTGTAGTCTATTTTTCATATCTTCTGGTCGTCTTTCTGGTGTCTTATTATAAAAAGACCATCTGGGGTATGTCTCTTTGCGCGGTCGGCGAAAATCCCCGCGCGGCAGACGCCGTTGGCATTTCCGTATATAAGAATCAGTACATGGCAGCTGCCGTCAATGGGTTGCTAGGCGGCCTCGGCGGTGCATACCTGCTGCTTGGGCAGCTTGGTATCTTCTTTGAAAACATTACTGCAGGCCGCGGCTATATCGCTCTGGCGGTAGTAGTATTTGGCCGGCGCAATCCCATAGGAATCCTTTTGGCTGCACTTTTTTTCGGCGCAGCGGAGGCTTTTCAGTTCCGACTGCAGATTTTGGGGATATCGCTCCCGATTCAGGTCTTTACAGGGTTGCCATATGTTCTGACTGCGCTCTCACTGCTGCTTGTCGCACGAAGCAAAAGAGACGGTACGCCTGCTGCCTTGGGAGTTGCGTATGATCGCATGTCCCGATAAGAAAATCACAGAGAGGTTTTTTATGAATACATCTATTTTTGCACTGAAGGGGCATATTATCCACACCCCGACCCCGAAAGGGTTTGAAATCTTCGAGAACTCCTACGTTGTCTGTAAAAAAGATACCGTCATCGGCATATTCAAGGATTTGCCAGAGCAATATCAGGCGATCCCCGTTTTTGATTATTCGGGAAAGCTGATCATTCCAGGTATGGCGGATATTCATCAGCATGCACCGCAATATGGCTTTCGCGGGTTAGGAATGGCTCTGGATTTGGATAGTAATTGGAACACTTGGTTCATGCAGTACTCTTTACCGGAGGAACGCCATTTCAACGACCTGAACTACGCTGAACTGGCATATGAAAAATTCACAAATGACCTGCTTAGATCTACTACGACCAGAACGTGTACGTTTGCAACGATCCATCGCCCCGCGACAGAGCTTCTGATGCAGAAGCTTGCTGATAAGGGATTTGTGGCATATGTTGGCAAGCTGAATATGGATCGAAATTCCATTGAAGGGTTGCAGGAAACAACGGAAGAATCTCTGCGGGAAACTAGAACATGGCTTGAGAACACATGCGAAAAATACGAATACGTTAAGCCGATGATCACGCCTCGATATATACCATCCTGCACAGATGCCTGTATGGAAGGTCTGCAGGCTCTCATTCATGAATTCGGTGTTCCTACTCAATCCCATTTAAGCGAAGGCCTGGACGAAATTGAATGGGTCAAGCAGTTAAAACCGGAAATCTCTTTTTACGGACAGGCCTATGATATGTACGATATGCTGGGTTCGGTCGTGCAGAGCGTACAGGCGCATTGTGTCTTCCCAACACCGGAGGAATTTGAATTAATGTCTAGAAGGAAAAAGCTCTGGGTTGCGCATTGCCCACAAAGCAACATGAACGCAAACGGCGTTGCAGCGCCGATCCGCAGGTACCTGGACGCTGGAATCCATGTCGGTCTTGGTACGGATATTGCTGGCTCGAATACGCTGAGTATGTTCCGCACAATCTCGGATACGATTGTCGCCTCCAAAATCTATTGGAACAGCATGGAAAGAAAAGGAGATCCGTTCGCCGAGAAGACTTACTTGACCGTTTCTGAGGCGTTTTACCTTGCCACAAAGGGCGGTTGCTCATTTTGGGGAAAAGCCGGCAGTTTTGAAGAAGGCTCTCTTTTCGATGCCGTTGTTATTGACGATGCGCCTTTGTGGGATTTCAATAACAGAAGCCTCCGTCAAAGAATCGAACGAGTGGTATTCCAAGGAGACGAGCGGCATACGGTTGCCAAATTTATTAATGGCCGAAAGGTTTACGGATAAGCCGCACACCGCTGCGACCCCGAAAGCATCTGAATATCTGAGTCTTTTTTCTAAAATCAATCGCCACCTCTTTCATTTCAAAAAGAGGTGGCGATTAATCTTATAGTCAATAAACGTTGTATTTGAAAAGAACTGGGAGCACATAATTGGGCGATTCTCCGCATCGAAACACAGGCTACGCATATATAAAAGTGGAATATCTTCGGGTGGATGAAACCGGCGGATATGCGCTAAGGAATCTTTATCGACTGTCCCAAGCTTCAACTCGTCTCGGTTTGACCGAATTCCCATGGAATGAAAGAACGCCATTCGCAAATCTGCGTCGGGGTCATACGCTACATTCCATTCTTCCTCCGTTGAAAGAAATTTAGATGGAAAACAATCTTCCAGTAAAACTGTAAAGTGCCCGTCTGCTCGGAACAGCAGATACCGCAGGATAATCTCCTCCTGTTCCGAGATCTCCAAGATTGGTGCATAATAACCGCCGGCGGGTTGACGGATGATCGTTACGGGATCGCAGGATGGAAGAAAGCCTTTCGCCCTGATCATTGACTGAATGTCAAAAAAATACAGGAGGTTTTCTTTTTCATTGACCGGAGGATTCAAAAGATAGGTCCCGCTTCCTTTTTTTCGAATTAAATAGCCTTCAAATTCCAGCTTTTGAAGAACCTCTCTGATTGTCGCTCTGCTGACGTGATAGTGCTCCGCCAGCTTCAACTCAGATGGAATCTTCTGCCCTTTTTTCGCTGTGGAAAAAAAGCGAATCATGGACTCATGGATTTGAATCTGGTTGGTTGCACGAAACAGGTGCGACGACATGTCTGATGACAGTTCTTCTGCAAGCGCTACTTTCTGCCGCTTAATCACGATAACCCCTTTCTATATCTATATCGCTGCCAAGATAATTACACAAATATTTGCTGCAAAACAAAACGAGTAAGCACGTAATCCTTGACTGCCCGCTGCGCACCTTTACCGGCGGTCATCATTTTCGTGATCTCACGAAAATGATCCGATACTTCTATTCCGCTGGTTTTGCAAGATTCAATAGCACGCCCGATTGCCTTATCAAAGTTCTCCCATCGTTCATAGCCGAGAAGCGGCATGAGATCCCGTGCATACCAGAATTCAATATGTGCCTCCTGGTCGCTATGTATTACAAGGTCAAATTGTTCTTTGATTTGACTGACTCTCTTTTTTCCTTTATTTGACCTCCGTTACATTCGCCGTAAGCACTTCGTCCAGCAAATCTCTCACTTTTACAGAAACGGACACGCTTTTTCCTGCTTTCGACAGCGAGAAATTTCCATGCGTAGAATGGCAGCTATCGTTTTCTGACCGAAGTCGTCGAGTAAGGTCTTTCAGTCGTTCAGGGGATATGGTTCTCATACCTCGTTTTGGATTTCTCTTTCATTGTATTGCTGAGAACGAATTTCGTCAAGGCATTACCAAGAATCAGTTCTATAAATATTACAACCGTATAAATTCCCATAAAAAGCCGTTCGCTTTGCCATTGACGCAGACAATGAAGCGTGATAGTCGCCGTCATAGGCTTCGGTCTCCTCGTTCCATGCGCGGCCGATCCAGCCGTCGCTGATGATCTGCGTGCGGTAGATGCCGTAGGTGCTGAGGAAGAATGCCTTGCGCAGGTAATCCGTGCCGATGGCCCAGACCTTCTTGCCGTCGGGGCTGGTGATGCCTTGGTGGTAACGACATTCTTTACGTTCACAAGGCCAGCGCCCTGTTCACGCGGAGAGAACTCCGAGCCGGTGCTGTTGGTGCCGGGCACGGCAGAGTCTTTCTCTGATCGCCGAGCAGCAGACCGAGATGCTTTCCCAGCCGGAGACGCTGCGGCATCTGATCGCGCTCACGCTCAACCGCGGCTCGGAGCTTCCGTCGGAGGTGCAGGATTTTGAGAACCTGCTGCAGTTCCTCGCGGTCTATCCGTGCAGCGAGCAGACGAAGTGGCTCTGCTCCCAGCTCTGGCGGCAGCCGGAGGTCTATTTCGAGCGATACCAGCAGCTGCTTGCCCTCTGCACCCCCGTCGTTCAGGCCCACGAGGCGGCGCTTCAGGCCGAATTCGACGCTGCCGCCGCGCAGACGCGGGCGGCGCTGGCCGGGGAACCCACAGACTTCATGCAGCAGTTCGGGATGCAGCATCTTGCGCTCGACCAGATGCTCGTCTGCCCCAGCGCCGCTTTTTTCAACGGCATCGGCCTGTCTCCCGTCACGATCTCCCACCACATGAGCTCGCTCGTGTCCGCCGGGTTCATCCACGTGGACAAGCAGAACCCGCGCGGCTTCAACCTTGAGGCTGCGCGGGCCCTGTTTTGGCGAAAGAAATCCCGCAAACAAGTGACCGGCTTGTCTGCGGGGGATTCTTTATCAATATGAGGGGAAAATGAAAAAGTGTTTATCGCTTCTTGCAGGATTATCATAGCAAGGGTTTATTAAAAAACTTAGAGGCAAGTTTTTAAATAACTATTAAATTCGAAACTTCTTTTTTCGATCAAATGTTTACAAAAATATCACAATTTTCGGCTCTGCTCCCCCTTGACAAATTCCGGGTACAGGACTATGATGAAGCCAAAATGAATTAGCACTCATGAATATAGAGTGCTAACGCTGGAAGAAGAGGTGTGAACTATGAACGCACAGAACTATACGCAGAAATCTCTGGAGGCCATTCAGGCCGCCCAGAAGCTGACCATTGAAAACCAGAACCAGCAGATCGAGCAGATCCATCTGCTGGCCGCGCTTTTGAAGCAGGAAAACGGCCTTGTGCCGCAGCTGCTGAAAAAGATGGGCGTGACGCTTGAAAGCTTTGAGGCTGCGGTGGACGCGGAGCTGGCGAAGCTGCCGCGCGTGACCGGCTCGGGCCGCGAGGCGGATAAATATTATGTTGCGCGCGCCGTCGACACGGCGCTGAACAGCGCGGAGGACATTGCAAAGCAGATGAAAGACGAATATGTCTCCGTCGAGCATCTGTTTTTGTCCCTGATCGAAAACGCGGACGCGGTGCTGAAAGGCCTGTTCCGTCCGTACCAGATCACGAAGGAGGCCTGCCTGCAGGCGCTGCAGTCGGTGCGCGGCAGCCAGCGCGTGACGTCCGACACGCCGGAGGATACGTATGAGGCGCTTGCCAAATACGGCACGGATCTGGTCAAGCGTGCACGGGAGCAGAAGATGGACCCGGTCATTGGCCGCGACGACGAGATCCGGAATGTCATCCGCATCCTGTCCCGCAAGACGAAGAACAACCCCGTTCTCATCGGCGAACCGGGCGTCGGCAAGACGGCCATCGTCGAGGGCCTTGCGCAGCGGATCGTCGCGAACGAGGTGCCCAAGTCTTTGCAGGACAAAACGATCTTCTCGCTCGATATGGGCGCATTGATTGCAGGCGCAAAGTACCGCGGTGAATTTGAAGAGCGTCTGAAGGCTGTGCTGGCCGAGGTCAAGAAGTCCGAGGGCCGCATCATCCTGTTTATCGACGAGCTGCACACCATTGTGGGCGCGGGCAAGACCGAAGGCTCGATGGACGCAGGCAATCTGTTAAAGCCGATGCTCGCGCGCGGCGAGCTGCACTGCATCGGCGCGACGACGCTGGACGAATACCGCCAGTATATCGAAAAGGACCCCGCGCTTGAGCGCCGGTTCCAGACCGTTCTGGTGCAGGAGCCGACGGTGGAGGATACCATCGCCATCCTGCGTGGTCTGGAGTCCCGGTACGAGGTCTTCCACGGCGTCAAGATCACGGACAACGCGATCATCGCCGCCGCGACGCTCAGTAACCGCTATATTACCGACCGCTTCCTGCCCGACAAGGCTATCGACCTCATTGACGAGGCCTGCGCCATGATCCGCACGGAAATGGACTCTATGCCGACCGAGCTGGACGTCATCAACCGCAAGATCATCCAGATGCAGATTGAGGAAGCAGCGCTCAAAAACGAGGACGACGAGCTTTCCAAGGCGCGGCTGACGGAACTGCAAAAGGAACTGGCCGAACAGCGCGAAACGTTCAACTCCATGAAAGCCAAATGGGAAAACGAGAAGAACGCAATCGGCCGCGTGCAGCAGCTGCGCGAACGCATCGAGCAGATCAACCGCGATATTGAATCTGCCGAACAGAGTTACGATCTCGAAAAGGCCGCGAAGCTGAAGTACGGCGATCTGCCCGAAGCGAAAAAGCAGCTGGAGCAGGAGGAAAAACTGGCGCAAAGCAGCAAGGAGACGAGTTTGCTCCGCAACAAGGTCACGGAGGAGGAAATTGCCAAGATCATCGAGCGCTGGACGGGTATCCCGACCGCAAGACTGATGGAGGGCGAACGCGACAAGCTGCTGCATCTCGAAGATACGCTGCACAAGCGTGTTGTCGGCCAGGATGAGGCCGTGCGCGTCGTCTCCGAGGCCATCCAGAGAAGCAGAGCAGGCATTCAGGACCCGAACCGGCCGCTCGGCTCGTTCCTGTTCCTTGGCCCTACCGGCGTCGGCAAGACAGAGCTTGCCAAAACGCTGGCAGAGGCGCTGTTTGACGATGAAAAGAATCTGGTGCGCATCGATATGTCGGAGTATATGGAGAAGTTCTCCGTGTCGCGTCTGATCGGCGCGCCTCCCGGATATGTGGGCTACGAGGAGGGCGGCCAGCTGACCGAAGCCGTGCGCCGCAGACCGTATTCCGTCATTCTGTTTGACGAGATCGAAAAAGCGCACCCGGATGTGTTCAATATCCTGCTGCAGGTCCTCGACGACGGCCGCATCACCGACTCGCAAGGCAGAACCGTGGACTTCAAGAACACCATCATCATTCTGACCTCGAATCTCGGTTCGCAGGCTATTCTGGACGGCATCACACCGGAGGGCGAGATCTCTGAGGATGCGAAAAACGAGGTGCAGACGCTTCTGCGCCGCAATTTCCGCCCGGAGTTCCTCAACCGGCTGGACGAGATTGTGTTCTATAAGCCGCTGTCGAAGGAGAATATCACCGGCATTATCGACTTGCAGATCGCGGCGCTCAACAAGCGCCTTGCCGACAAGCAGCTTAAATGCGAGTTGACTCCGGCGGCAAAGTCGTTCGTCATTGACGCGGCCTATGACCCGCAGTTCGGCGCAAGACCGCTGCGCCGCTACCTGCAGCACACGGTCGAGACGCTTCTTGCGCAGCGCATCCTGCGCGGCGACGTGCTCCCCGGTCAGACGCTTGTCTGCGACGAGCAGAACGGCGAGCTGGTCATCAGCGCGAAATAAAATACAAACGCCCTGCCGCAGCTCTCTGCGGCAGGGCATGAAAAACTCCGGGCCTTTCAGGCCCGGAGTTTTTTACGGTAAGACGCATGACAGGACTGCACACCCTTCTCCGAATGGATGCTACACCCGTTACCCGGACAGCCAGCTCCGAAACGGCAACCTTGCGGCACACAGGGTAGACTGCTTAGTGCTGCTTGGTTCCCCACCTGACACGGTTCACAGAGCCCTATTGCGCAAGACCAGATCTTCAACACCGCTTATCCGGGTCAGACGACACAGCATACACCCTCGGTCGGGAATTCCTCCCCGCTGTAGCGGATTGCGGGTAACAGGGCACCGCTATCTCCCCAAGTAGTGCAGCCTTGCCATACGTCTCGCCGTTTTGCGTTCAGTCAAGCTTGCTCTCGACAAAATCGACCAGCTCGCCGACGGTCGCGATCTTTTCCTCCAGCTCCAGATCGACGCCGAGCTGCTCTTCCAGATCCATGACCATCTCGACGGTATCCAGCGAATCGACGCCGAGGCTTTCGAACGTGGTGTCGCGGGTGATCTCGTCTGCCGGAATATCGAGCTGCGAGGCAAGATACGCCTGAATCTTCTCAAACATCTTGAATTCCTCCGTTGTTACGGTTTCAAATTGCATAAGACTATGATACGAATATTTTTTCGGTTGTCAAGCATAAAAGTGTAAATATTCTGTGTTTTCGAAATTCTTTCATGGAAGGTCCTGCCTTCTTAGTTCAAAAAGTCGCGCAGCTTCTTGCTTCTGGACGGATGGCGCAGCTTGCGCAGGGCCTTGGACTCGATCTGGCGGATGCGTTCGCGCGTGACGTCGAACTCCTTGCCGACCTCCTCGAGCGTGTGCGGCTTGCCGTCGGTCAGACCGAAGCGCATCCGCAGCACCTGCTCCTCGCGCGGGGTCAGCGTGGACAGAACCTCCTCAAGCTGCTCACGCAGCAGCGTGTAGGACGCTTCCTCCGACGGCTGCGAGGCCTCGTCGTCCTGAATGAAGTCGCCCAGATGGCTGTCCTCCTCCTCACCGATCGGCGTTTCGAGGGAAACCGGCTCCTGCGCAATTTTCAGGACTTCTTCGACCTTGCTCTCCTCAATATGCAGCTCGTCCGCGATCTCCTTCGTCGTCGGCTCACGGCCCAGCTTCTGCACCATGGAGTGCGACGTGCGCAGCACACGGTTGATCGTCTCAACCATGTGCACCGGAATGCGGATCGTGCGCGCCTGGTCGGCGATGGCGCGGGTGATGGACTGCCGGATCCACCAGGTCGCATAGGTGGAGAATTTATAGCCCTTCGTATAGTCAAATTTTTCAACAGCCTTCATCAGGCCCAGATTGCCCTCCTGGATGAGATCGAGCAGCTGCATGCCCCGGCCCACGTAGCGCTTTGCGATCGACACGACGAGACGCAGATTGGCCTCAGACATACGCTTGCGTGCGTCCTCGTCGCCCTCGGCCATTTTTTTCGCGATCTCCTGCTCCTCCTCAGGCGTCAGGAGCTTGATGCGGCCGATCTCCTTGAGGTACATCCGCACAGGGTCGTCCAGCTTGGCGTTTTCCACGTCCTCGGGCAGCGCCTCTGGCTCGTCCAGATCCGCGGGCAGGCCCTCGTCCTCGATGGCCTGCATTTCACTGAGCGTGGGGTTGTCCATATCAGCTGTGCCGATGAGGTCCAGCACGTCGGAGACGTCGATCTCGATGCCGGCCTGCTCAAGAATGTCATAGAAGCGCTCGGTCTGGTCCTGCGTGGCGTCCACGTCGTCGAGCGTTTCAACCAGATGCTTGGAGGAAACCTTTCCGGTCTTTTTCGCCTCGGTAATCAGCGCTTCGAGCTTTTGGCGGTTTTCTGCCGTGAGATCCATCTTCTGCAGAAGTTCCAATTCTTTTCCCATTGCTTACCCTCCATACTGTTTTGTTGATTTCATCTGTTCGGCCAGCAGCCGCAGATTTTCCTCCGAGCGCGTCAGGCTCCGACCCTCATATTCTTCCTGGATCACGCGCAGATAATCCGCGAACGCTTCATCAGAAACGGGAGCGGTGTCCCGGCTCATCACATAGGACAGGTGCGCCATTTCCTCCGGCGTGAGATCCGGCCCCAGCGCGGCAAGCGAAACGGGCCGCCCGGACTGTACGCGCTGGCGCAGGTCGGCCAGCACCCGGCCGAACAGGTCGACCGAAAACGCCTCCGCCGGGAGCTTCACGTTCGCGATCAGCTCCGGCTCACGCAGGAGCGTGCAGATCAGGCCCTCCTCGGCGGTCGCGGAACGGAGATTGTCATAGCGGATGGCGCGGGTCTTCGGCGCACGCTGGCGCGCGATGTCCAGCTCCTGCGCCTCCTGCTTTTTCTGCTCGATGGCGCGGGCCTTGCGGTAGGCCTTTTTGATTTCCAGCTGCATGGCCTCCGGCGTGATGCCGGCGGCCTCTGCCGCGCGCCGTCCGTAGACCTCGCGCTGTACCGCGTTCGGGAATGTGGCGATGAGCGCGGCGGCCTGATTCAGAAATTCTACGCGCTGATCGTCGAGCGTCAGGTCGTATTTGCGCTTGAGGCTGTCCAGCCGGTACTCCGCCTGATTCTGGCAGGCATCCAGCAGCACCTCGAAGCGCTGCGCGCCGTATTTTTTCAAAAACTCATCCGGGTCCTTCGCGCCCTGCATCCGCAGGACGCGCACCTGAATGCCGGTCTTTTCGAGCATGGGGATGGCGCGGCGCGTGGCGTTCTGCCCGGCCTCGTCGCCGTCGTAGGTCAGAATGACCTGATTGGTGTACTTGGCGAGGATATTCGCGTGCTCCTCCGTCAGAGACGTGCCGAGCGACGCGACGGCGCAGTCGAACCCGTACTGGTGCAGGGCGATGGCGTCCATATAGCCCTCGGTCAGGATGATGCGCCCCTGCTTGCTCTTGCGGGCAATATTGAGTGCGAACAGATTCTTGCGTTTATTGAAAATAATCGTCTCGGGCGAGTTCAGGTATTTCGGCGTGGAATCGTCCATCACGCGGCCCCCGAAGCCGATGATATTGTTCCGGATATCGATGATGGGGAACATGAGCCGGTTGCGGAACCGGTCGTACACGCCGCCGTTTTTGCCCCGCAGGGAAAGCCCCGCGTCGACCAGCTCGTCGAGCTTATAGCCCTTTTCCTTCATCGCGTCCGTAAGCTCCGCCCACGCGTTCGGGCTGAAGCCAAGCCCGAAGCGCTTGACCGTCTCCATGCTGAGCGCGCGCTTTTGTATGTACGCCTGCGCCTCGGTTCCGGCAGGGGAGAACAGCTGCTGGCGGAAGAACCGCGCCGCGTCCTTGCACAGCGCCCAGAGGCGCTCCTGCTTCTGGTACTGCGAGCGATAATTCTCGTCCTCCGGGACCTCAAGGCCCGCGCGCTTTGCAAGAAACCGCACCGCGTCGGGATAGTCCAGCCCCTCGATCTGCATAATGAAGTTGATCACGCCGCCGCCCGCGTGGCAGCCGAAGCAGTAATAAATCCCCTTGTCCGGCGCGACGGAGAACGACGCGGTCTTTTCCGAGTGGAACGGGCAGAGCCCAAAGAGGTTCGAGCCACGGCGCGTCAGGCTGACATACTGCCCCACGACCTCGTCGATGGGATTGCGCTCGGTGAGCGCGTCCAGAAACGGCTGCGGAAACGCCACGGGATCGACCTCCTTTCAGAATGTGTGGGCATCTGCCCCTGCAAAAATCGCGCGCGGCAGCGGATCACCGCACCTGCCACGTCGCGGGGATAAACAGCTCCGAATACTTATAGACCGCGTAGCGGTCGGTCATGCCGGCAATGTAGTCGCAGACGATGCGCTCCATGCCGTCAAAGTCCAGCTGCGGGAGAAAATCCGGCGGCAGCCTTTCGGGGTTTTTCATGTAATACTCAAACAGCCTGCACAGCATATCCTTCGCCTTCGATTCCTCACCCTTGGCGACGGGATTCGTATAGACGCGGGCAAACATGAACGTGCGCAGCTGATCCATGGCCTGCGCCACGTCCGGCTGCATACCGAGCACGCCGGTCAGCAGCGTGTTTTCGATCATGTTCTCGACCAGCGTGTTGATCCGCTGCGAATGCGAGTGCCCGAGGATTTCCGCGATCTGCGCCGGGATATCGGCCTCGGTCAGGATCCCGGCGCGCATGGCGTCGTCGATATCATGGTTAATGTACGCAATGCGGTCGGACGTGCGCACGATCTGGCCCTCGAGCGTCTCGGGGATAAAGTCTCCCGTGTGGCCGAGAATGCCCATGCGCACCTCATAGGTCAGGTTCAGTCCCGCGCCGTCGCGTTCGAGCTTGTCCACCACGCGCAGCGACTGCTCGTTGTGGCGGAAGGGCTTGTCCAGCATACTGGACAGCGCCTTTTCTCCCGCGTGGCCGAACGGCGTGTGGCCCAGATCGTGGCCGTAGGCCGCGGCCTCCGCCAGATCCTGATTGAGCCGCAGCCCGCGGCAGATTGTCCGCGCGATGCGCGCGACCTCCAGCGTGTGAGTCATGCGGGTGCGGTAATGGTCGCCCTCCGGCGATAAAAACACCTGCGTCTTGTGCATCAGACGGCGGAAGGATTTGCTGTGGAGAATGCGGTCGGCGTCGCGCTGGTAGCAGGTGCGCACGTCGTTGTCGTCCTCCGGCTCCGGCCGGCCTTTTGTTTCGGCGGCCTTCTGTGCCTGCGGGGACAAAAACTCGTATTCCTCCTGCTCCATCCGTTCGCGCACGTTCATAAAACCCCACCTTACCTTGTCAGAATACCTGTTAGTTTTGAATTCCCTGTGGAATTTGCGTGAATTTTCTTTAAAAACTTATCGGATTTTAACGCCGTGCAGTTCCGTCCCTGCCCGTTCCGGGCAGAGGCTTCCGGCAGAAAGCTCCCGCAGAGCAGCGGCAAATGCAGCTTCTTCCGGCTCTGGCAGAAGGACGGTCATGGCGATCTCGGCGCCATAGTCCGTGTCCCGGAGCAGCCCGCCGCGCTTTTCCAGCTCCAGCTTTACACGCTCAAAAAGCGCATAGGGGCAGGCAAGATGCAGCACGCTCCACGGGCGCAGTTCGGAGATGCCCGCGTCGTCCAGCGCGTCCTTCGCGGCCTTCGTGTACGCGCGGCAAAGGCCGCCCGCACCCAGAAGAATCCCGCCGAAATACCGCGTCACGACGCACAGCACGTCCTGTACGCCCTCGCGTTCGAGCACGTTCAGAATCGGCTGACCGGCCGTGCCCTGCGGCTCGCCGTCGTCGCTGTAACGCTTCTGACCGGAGTGCAGGATGTAGGCCCAGCAGTTGTGCCGCGCGTCGTATTCCCGCTTTTTGACGGCTTCCAGCCGGGCTCTGGCTTCGGCCTCCGTCGTGACGGGGGTGATCAGGCCCAGAAACCGCGACTTCTTTTCCATATATTCCGATGTGCCTTCCCCGGAGGGGATCAGGAACTGTTCCATTATACTTCCTCTATTACATACTGACGCAGTTTGCCGAATAAGGTTTCGTCCAGCACTGCGTCGATCTGAATTCCGTTGTCTGCATACTCGCTGGAGAGCACCTGCGCCGTATCGTGGAGCGCGGCGACCATGCCGCCCTGCTGATACGGAAGGAGCAGCTTTACGCGGTGCTTTCCGCGTCCGAGCTGCGTCTCGATGGCCTCCCTGAGCGCGTCCAGCCCATAGCCGCTCGCCGCCGAGATCGCGACCTTGTCGCTCCCGCGCGGAATTTCGTCGTCCGGGACAAGATCACACTTGTTATAGCATTCCAGAACGGGCGTGCCGGGCTTTGCCAGCTCCGCGATCAGGCGGTTCACGACCGCGATATGATCCTCACGCTCCGGGTCGGCGCTGTCGATGACGTGGACGAGCAGATCCGCATATTCCAGCTCCTCAAGCGTAGCGCGGAACGCTTCGACCAGATGGTGCGGCAGCTTTGCGATAAAGCCGACCGTGTCCGACAGCAGCGCCTGACACGTATCGGAGACGGTCAGCTGCCGCGTCGTGGTGTCGAGCGTGTCGAACAGGCGGTTATTCGCCGGGATATCAGAGCCTGTGAGCGCGTTCAGAAGCGTCGACTTGCCCGCGTTCGTATAGCCGACGAGCGCCACGACGGGCAGCTCGTTTTTCTGCCGCCTGCGGCGCTGCTCGGCGCGGGTCTTGCGCACGAGCTCGAGATTTTCGCGCAGCTTCTGGATGCGCGAACGAATATAGCGCTTATCGGTTTCCAGCTGCGTTTCGCCGGGGCCTCTCGTGCCGATGCCGCCGCCGAGACGGCCCATTTCCTCGTTCCAGACCGTGAGCCGGGGCAGATAATACTGATACTGTGCCAGCTCGACCTGAAGCTTGCCCTCGCGCGTTTTGGCGCGCTGGGCAAAAATATCGAGGATGAGCGCACTGCGGTCGAGCACGGTCGTTTTTAAAATATCTTCCAGCGTCCGCGTCTGCGAGGGGGTCAGGTCATTGTCGAAAATGACCATGTTCGCGCCCGTTTCCAGCACGAGCTGGCGGACCTCCTCGGCCTTGCCCTCGCCGATGAACGAGCGGGGGTCGGGGGTGTGCTTGTTCTGCAGGACCTTTCCGGCGCATTCGCCGCCTGCGGTATTGAGAAGGGCCTCCAGCTCGTCCAGCGTCGTCTCGGTCGCAGTCTCTTCCTTTGTGAAGCAGTCCGCGTTGAGGCCCACGAGCACGGCCCGGTCGATCGTTTTTCGGTTCAGTTCTTCCATAAATCCATTTCCGTCAGTTTCTTACAAATTGCGACAAGCATGAAAAAAGCCCGCACCGATACGCGGTGCGGACTGTCTTCTTACTTCAGGCCGTATTTCTTGTTGAAACGGTCGACACGTCCACCGGTGTCAACAAGCTTCTGCTTGCCGGTGTAGAACGGGTGACACTTGGAGCAAATTTCAACCTTGATGTCCTTTTTGGTAGAACCAGTCTCAATAACTGCACCACACGCGCATCTGATAGTAGTCTGTTCGTACTTGGGATGGATACCTTCCTTCATGAGTTTCACCTCTCTCATCAGATTTCTGTAAAAAGGCAGACTGCCCTTCCCTTGGTTCAAACGCCTAGCTATAGTACCACAGGATGCGCCAGAATGCAAGGATAATTTTCAATTTTTCTTCCGGAACGCAAAAAACAGCCTGCAGCCGTCGGGCTGCAGGCCAGTTATGCCGCCTACTGGAGGTTCCGGCGTTTGCGGAGCATGAAGTAGGTGAGATAATAGAGGATCGCGCCGAGGACAAGATCTGCGAGCAGGGACAGGAGCATGGTACCGTGGACAAACTGGGCGACGGCGTGCGGAGACTCACTGACGACCCCATTGACGATGACCATGCGGCCGCCTGAAAAGACATTTTGCAGCAGGTGGTTCAGGAGGGAGCTGTCATCTGCAAGGCCTGCAAGCGTGCAGACGCCGAAGATCTGCTGCACGGCCTGAATGACAAAATAGAACACGACGGAAAGAAGCCCCTTATGGTTGGCAAAGCTGTAGCCGATGGACATGGGCGCGTAGAACAGCAGGCAGGTGACAAGCAGGCTGACGAACAGCATCGCAAAGGTCTCCAGCGCAATGGCGATGCCGTTACCGGTGTAATAGCTGCCCAGCTCGCGCAGTCCGGATATAAAGTTGTTATATAGCTCTGTTGACACGCCGCCCTGCCAGATCACGATGGCGAGGGCAAGCAGCTCCGCCGCAAACGTGAACAGGAAAAAGAGCGCGGCGGTGATCAGCTTCGACCAGAGCAGGCTGTGGACACCGACGGGAAGCGTGAACATGAGATAGCCCTCGTCGGTAAGGAAGTTCTGGTGGAAGCGCTTGATCATCAGAACGGTGGAGAAGACCATCACGCCAAGACCCGCCAGCACATAGACAATGGCGAGCAGAACGCTGACAATATAGAGGACGCGCGTGGGATTCGGCACCTGCTGCAGGATCTGATTTGCGACGCGGGAAAAGACAGCCAGCAGCAAGAGCGCGCCGAACAGCGGCGCCATCAGACGGCCTGTGGCGCGGAACTCGTGTTTGATCAGTTTTCCCAGCATTTGAATACCTCCCGGAACAGGGCGTCGACCGACTGGCCGCGCGTCTCGCGGATCTCCTCGCAGCTCTCGTGCAGCGCGACGTGTCCATGATCGAGGAAAATGACATCATCAAGCACCGGCTCGACATCGGCGATCAGGTGTGTGCTGATGATGACGGCAGCCTCGGGGTTATAGTTTGAAATAATGGTATGCAGGATATAATCGCGCGTGGCGGGATCGACGCCGCCGATCGGCTCGTCGAGCAGATAGAGCTTCGCTCTGCGGCTCATGGTGAGCACGAGCTGGACCTTTTCCTTCATGCCCTTGGACATCTGACGGACGGACTGGTTGAGATCCAGACCGAGCTGCGAGAGCATCCGTTCGGCGGCTGCGCGGTCAAAATCGGCAAAGAAGTCGCCATAGAAATCAAGCAGCTGGCGCGTCTTCATCCAGGGGCTGAGCGTGATGCGGTCCGGCAGATAGGACACGACGGCGTTGGTCTGCGGTGACGGTGCCTGGCCGCCGATCAGCACTTCTCCGCTGGTGGGCTGCAGCAGCCCCATGGCAAGCTTGATCAGGGTGGATTTTCCGCTGCCGTTTGGCCCAAGCAGGCCAACGATACGGCCGGGTTCGAGCGCGAGATCGATATGGTCGAGCGCCATGGCCGCGCCATAGCGCTTTTCCAGCGCGCGGCATTCAAAGATCGGCATGTTCCTGTTCCTCCATTTGATCGAATAGATTGTGAATTTCCTGCTTTCCGCAGCCAAGCGCGCGCATGGCCGCGAGATACTGCCGGGTCTGCGCCTCGGCGAGCGAGCGGCGCGCAGCGGCGACGGCGGCTGCATCCTCGGTGACGAACTTGCCGGCGGTGCGCTGCGTGTAGATCAGTCCCGCGCGTTCAAGATCTGCAAAGGCGCGCTGCACGGTATTCGGATTGACACCGGCGTCGGCCGCAAGGTCACGCACCGATGGGAGCTTGCAGCCGGGCGGATAGCCGCCGGAGACAATCTGCTGCTGCAAGCGCGCGACGAGCTGCGTATAGATGGGTTGATCGGCCTGAAATTGCCAGGACATGAAGTCACCTCCTGTACTGCTGTATTAAGTGATTAACACAGTAGCACAGGAGGCGTGATTTGTCAAGCGGTTTTTAGAAAATACCGCAATTTTTCATTTTTTCTTCCGGAAAATTCTATACTTCTGTTCCATTCCGGCGCAGCAGCACGTACCCGGCGCGCCAAAGAGCGTATACAGATCTGCAGCGCGGCATTCCATTGCAAGCGCGGCTCAAAATTCAGCGGGAGCACACACAGAGTTCTGTGCGTGCTCCCGCTGGTTTCAGCTTCGGAAGCTACTTCATATACTTGTCTGCGGTGAAGCCGTACGGCAGCATCGCGCCAAGGGATTCGGCGACATAGGTGCCGTCACTGCGGCCCATGTAGATCATGAAGCTGGGCGCGCAGAATTCCTGCATGACCTGACGGCAGACGCCGCAGGGCGGGAAAATATCGGCGGCGTCGCCGTCTTTTCCGCCGACGACGGCGATGGCGGAAAACTCCCGCTCGCCCTCGGAGACGGCCTTGAAAAATGCGGTGCGCTCAGCGCAGTTGCTGGGGCCGTAGGCTGCGTTTTCAATGTTGCAGCCGAGATAGACCTTCCCGCTCTTTGTCAGCAGCGCCGCGCCGACCGTAAAGCCGGAGTACGGCACATAGGCGAATTTCATCGCGGCAAGCGCCTGACGGACAAGCTCTTCCGGTGTCATGGGCGTTCTCCCTTCCTTCCTCTTAAACCAGCTCCGCAGCAAAGCTCCTCCCCGGCGTCTGGTACGGGACGCCAAGCAGCTCCGTCACGGTCGCAGCGATGTCGCAGAAGCCTGCGCGCGTGCCGAGATTGACGGGCTTTACTTTTTTGCCGAGCGCGATCATGGGGATATACTCGCGCGTGTGGTCGGTATGCTTGAGATAGCCGGGGTCGCAGCCGTGGTCGGCGGTGATGATGACGCAGTCGTCGTCTCCGAGCTTTGCAAGCAGCTCCGGCAGCCAGGTGTCAAATTCATGCAGCGCCTGTGCGTAGCCGTCCGGGTTCCTGCGGTGGCCGTAGAGCATATCGAAATCAACGAGATTCACGAAGCACAGGCCGGTAAAGTCCCGGTCCGCGATTTCGAGCGTCTTTGCAAGGCCGTCAGTATTGCCGGAGGTGTAGGTGAACTCCGTCATGCCGCGTCCGGCGAAAATATCGTGGATCTTGCCGACTGCGATCATATCCTGTCCGGCCTCGACAATCGCGTCGAGCATGGTCTTTGCGGGCGGCTCAAGCGAGAAATCATGGCGGCGGGACGTGCGCGTGTACGGCCATTCGCCCTCGAACGGGCGGGCGATGACGCGGCCCACACCGTATTTGCCGGTAAGCAGTTTCCGTGCGATGCGGCAGTATGCATAAAGCTGCTCAGGCGGGACGACAGATTCATGCGCTGCGATCTGGAACACGGAATCCGCCGACGTGTAGACGATCAGATCACCGGTCTGCACGTGCTCGCGGCCATAGTCCTTGATGACCTCGGTGCCGGAATACGGCAGGTTGCACAGCACACCCCGGCCCGTCTGCTCGGAAAACGGCTTCAGGATCTCCTCAGGAAATCCGTGCGGGAACGTCGGCAGCGGCTGCGGCGAAACGAGGCCCGCGATCTCCCAATGGCCGATGGTCGTATCCTTGCCGCGCGAAAGCTCCTGCAGCCTCGCAAGCGCGGCCTGCGGACGGTCTGTCTTCGGCAGATAGTCCACGCCGTCCAGATTGCCGAGGCCCATGGAAATGAGGTTCGGCATGGCGAACTTCGGAGACTGGCTGCACGTGTGCAGCGTATTGGCTCCGACGTCGCCGAACTCCGCCGCGTCGGGCTCATAGCCCACGCCGCAGGAGTCAAGAACGATCAGAAATACTCGTTTCATTGCTTATTTCTCCAGTTTCACAGCCGTCTCAAGCGCCAGCTTCATCATGTTCGTGAAGCCGTTCTGCCGCTCCTCGGCGGTGCAGTTTTCGTTTCGCAGCAGATGGTCGGACACCGTGCAGATGGCAAGCGCACGCTTGCCTGCGCGGGCCGCGTTCATATAGAGGGCCGCAGCCTCCATCTCGACGGCCATGACACCCATCTTCTTCCACGCCTGATTGCCGATCCAGCCGCCAGTCATATCGCCGTCGTCGCCGTAGAAGCGGTCGGAGGACAGGATGTTGCCGACGTGATAGGGAAGCCCCAGCTCCTTGGCTGTCTCGACGCAGGTTTCAAGCATATGGTAATCCGCAATGGGCGCGAACGTGCCGGGCAGATGGTACTGGCCCGCCCAGTTCGAATCCGTGCAGGCACCCTGCCCGATGACGATATCGCGCAGGTTGATATTCTCCTGCATCGCGCCGGTCGAGCCGATACGCATGATGTTTTCCACGCCGAACACGGTATACAGCTCCCAGGAATAGATGCCGATGGACGGCATACCCATGCCGGAGGCCATGACGGAAATTTTTACGCCGTGGTACGTGCCGGTATAGCCGTGGATGCCGCGGACATTATTGACGAGAACTGCGTTTTCCAGAAAGTTTTCCGCAATGAACTTCGAGCGCAGCGGGTCGCCGGGCATGAGAACAGTCTTACCAAAGTCGCCGGGCTTGGCATTGATATGCGGAGTCGGATAATTTGCCATAAAATTGGTTCCTTTCTATGTGTATGATGGGGGAAATCGCAATATGCGGTTTTTTTCAAATTTGCGAGCTGGTCATGTCTCCGACGGCCCCTTCTTTTCCGCCTTGCCGGAAAAGAAGGGGGAGAAAAGGGGCGCCTGTTACGGTACGCCAAACTTGTGAATTGTTGCGTTAGAATAACTGCGGCAAATTAGCTTTGCGTTCAAAACTTGCAGAGCAGTACGAATTCACCGAAGTCTTGTAGGGGCCGATGCCCACATCGGCCCGTTGGGCAATCACGAATTCGCCGAAGATTCTCGTAAAAACGGTCTGTACTGCGCGGGCCGATGCGATGCCCGCAGGCTAGTTTCGAGGCGCAACCGCGCTTTGCGCGGCTCTTAGCGCCGAAGATGGGCATCGACCCCTACGCTGAAGTATGGAAGTGCATACGAATTTGCCGGAAGACTTTCGCTTCTCACAGCTTCCTGCTGCTGCCCCTCAGGCGCTTCGCGCCAGCTCCCTTTTCAGAGAAGCCTTATTCCGCGCAGCACGCCTTGATGACGGCGACGGCCTTTTGCAGCTGCTCCATCGGGATATTGAGGGCGGGCAGGAGGCGGAGCTTGTCTTTGGCCTTGATGACCAGCACGCCCTTTTCGCGGCAGGCGGCAATGATGTCGGAGGCGTTTTTCTCCGTCTGGATGCCGAGCATCAGGCCGAGGCCGGACACACCGAGCACGCCCTTCGCGCCGGCCAATTCCTGTTTGATATACGCAGAGCGTTCTTCTACGCCTTCAAGCATCTTCTCGTCCAGACGGCTCAGGACGTTGATTGCGCCTGCGCAGCAGACGGGGTTGCCGCCGAAGGTCGAGCCGTGCGTTCCGGCGGAAAGCACATCCTGCACCTTTTCGCCCAGCAGCGTCGCGCCGAGCGGCAGGCCGCCCGCAAGGCCCTTGGCCGTGGAGACGATATCGGGCTGCACGCCGTAGTGCATATAGCCGTACAGCTTTCCGCTGCGGCCATTGCCGACCTGCACCTCGTCGCAGATGAGAAGCAGATCATATTGTTCGCACAGCTTCGCCGCGCCCTTGACATACGCCTCGTCCAGCGGCATGACGCCGCCCTCGCCCTGCACGACCTCCATCATGACGGCGGCGCATTTGTTGGCCTTGATCAGCTGCTCAAGGTCAGCCAGATCGTTCGGCTCGGCATAGACGAAGCCCTCGGTCAGGGGGGTAAAATCGTGGTGGAACACGTCCTGACCGGTCGCGGCCAGGGTGGTGATCGTGCGGCCATGGAAGCTGTTTTTCAGGGTGATGATGGTGGAATAGTCCTTGCCCTTTTTCTCTTCCGACCACTTCCGGGCGGCCTTGATGGCGCACTCGTTCGCCTCCGCGCCGGAATTGCCGAAGAAGACCTTCTTCATGCCGGTCTTTTCGCAGAGCATCTGCGCAAGCTTTACGCATGGCTCCGTATAATAGAGATTCGAAATATGCTGGAGCGTGCCGAGCTGCTTGGTGACGGCGGCCATCCATTCCTCGTCCGCCACGCCGAAGATATCAACGGCAATGCCGGTCGACAGGTCGATATATTCCTTGCCCGTATCGTCCCAGACGAGCGAACCCTTTCCCTTTACAATTGTCACGGGGAAGCGCGCGTAGGTGTTCGCAATATAGGTCTGGTCAAGCTTTTGTGTATCCATGTTCGTTCCTCCTATCTGGTGAACATTGTGCCGATGCCTTCATTTGTCAGCATTTCGATCAGAATGGCGTGCGGAACGCGGCCGTCGATGATGAACACGCGGTTCACGCCCCATTCGATGGCGCTGCGGCAGCATTCCGCCTTCGGGATCATGCCGCCCTGAATGACGCCGCTGGAAACAAGCTCCGGCAGTTCATCGACCCTGATGGACGAGATGAGCGTCGACGGATCGTCCTTGTCCTTGAGGATCCCGGCGATATCCGTCATGGCGATGAGACTCTCCGCGCCAAGCCCGCCCGCAATGCGTGCGGCGGCGGTATCGGCGTTGATGTTGTAGATATTGCCCGCATCGTCATAGCCGACCGTGGACACGACCGGGATATAGCCCTTGTCGAGCACGTCCAGAATGGGCTTGACGTTCACGTTCGTGATCTCGCCGACGTAGCCAAGCTCCGGCTTTTTGATCTTCGCCTCGAGCATATGCCCGTCGAGGCCAGACAGGCCGATGGCGCTGCCGCCCTTAAGCTCAATCAGATTCACGAGCGTCTTGTTGATCTTGCCCGCCAGCACCATCAGCGCGACACCGACAGTTTCTTCGTCCGTGACCCGGACGCCGTCAACGAACGTGCTTTTCTTGCCCATTTTGCCGAGCACATCGGTGATCTCCGGCCCGCCGCCGTGCACCAGCACGACCTTCACGCCGATCAGCTGCAGCAGGCAGATATCGCGGATGACGGAATCCTTCAGGTGCTCGGAGATCATGGCGTTGCCGCCGTATTTGACGACGACGATCTTGCCGCTGTAATCCTGAATATACGGCAGCGCGTGAACCAGAACCCTGGCCCGCTGTGCATTTGTGATATCCATGCCGCTCCCCCCTGTTACGTCCGGTAATCGCCGTTGATCTTTACATAGTCATAGGTCAGGTCGCAGCCCCAGGCTGTGGAGGCTGCGCTGCCGGATTTGAGGTCGATCAGAATCTCGATCTCGTGCTCAAGCAGAATTTTTTTGGCCTGCTCCTCGGAGAAGTCAACGCCCGCGCCGTTTTCACAGACCAGAATGGTTCCAGCCTTGGACGCAAACTGCACGTCGATTTTGTTCACGTCGACCGGCGCGCCGGAATAGCCGATGGCGCACAGGACGCGGCCCCAGTTTGCGTCGGCTCCGAACATGGCGGCCTTGGTCAGAGACGAGCAGATGACGCTCTTGGCGACGGTTTTGGCAATGTCCAGCGTTTCCGCGCCGGAGACCTTGCATTCGAGCAGCTTTGTCGCGCCCTCGCCGTCGCCCGCGATGCAGCGGCAGAGATAGACGGTCACGGTATTGAGCGCCTGCATGAACGCGGTGAAATCCGCGCCCTCTTCGGTGATCTCCGCATTGCCCGCAAGGCCGTTGGCCAGGACCGTCACCATGTCGTTCGTAGACGTGTCGCCGTCGACGGAGACCATGTTGAAGGTGTTGGCGATATCCGTTGAAAGCGCCTTTTGGAGCATGGCGGGAGAAATAGCGCAGTCGGTCGTGATGAAGACGAGCATGGTCGCCATGTTGGGGTGGATCATGCCGGAGCCTTTGCAGATGCCGCCGATCTTGCATTCCTTTCCGCCTGCAGTGAAGCTGACGGCGATCTCTTTGCGTTTTGTATCGGTGGTCATGATGCCCTCGGCAGCCTCATCGGAGTGCGGGCCGAGACAGTTGACCAGCTCCGGGATCCCGGCTGCGATGGGCGCAATGTCGAGCGGCTGGCCGATCACGCCGGTAGACGCGACCACAACGTCGGACGGGCTAATATGCAGCGCCTGCCCCAGAAGCTCGCCCATCTGCTCGGCGATTGCAACGCCGTTGGCGTTGCAGGTGTTGGCGTTGCCGCTGTTGCAGATGATGGCCTGCGCCTTGCCATCGGCCAGATGCTGCTTCGTCACGACGAGCGGCGCGCCCTTGACCAGATTGGTCGTATAGACGGCGGCTGCGCTGGCCGGGACGCTGGAATAGATCAGCGCGAGATCGCGCTTCGTTTTATTTTTCCGGATGCCGCAGTGGACGCCGGAGGCCGAAAAGCCTGTCGCGGCGCACACGCCGCCTGCGATCTGTTTCATTTGTGGTTCCTCCCTGTTACAGTTCCAGACCCAGCGTTTTTTCCGCGCCGGTCACCAAATTCATACACTCGACTGCCGCGCCGGACGCGCCCTTGCCGAGATTGTCATAGACGGCCAGCAGGAGCATCCGCTGCTCGTTGCCCGCGACCATGATCTTCATGCTGTCCAGACCGGACTGTGCGGCAGCGGACAGGAAGCCGCCCTCATCCGCCGCGTCCGTATAGGAGACGACCGGGCCGGTATAGAGCGCCTTGTAGGCGTTTTTTACCTCCTCCATGCCTGCGCCCGGCTTCAGCCAGCCCGCAAACAGCGGAACCGTCACCTGCATACCGCTGTAGAAATCCGTGACGACCGGACAGAAGACCGGCTCGCTTGCAAGACCAGTAACAGCCTTCATTTCCTTCAGGTGCTTGTGCGTCTGGCCGAGCGCGTACTGGCGCGGCGCGTTCAGGAGAGGACTTCGCTCCGGCGCGCGGTATTCCGCGATCATCTTTTTGCCGCCGCCGGAATAGCCGGTCAGCGAATAGCAGCTCAGAAGCACATCCGGCGCAAGCAGTCCGGCGGAAATGAGCGGATAGACCAGCGCGATAAAGCCGCTGGCGTGGCAGCCGGGAACGGCAATGCGCTTTGCCTGCCGCAGTCTTGCCTCCTGCACGGGAGAAAGCTCCGGGAAGCCGTAGCACCATCCGGGCGCCGTCCGGTGCGCGGTGGACGTATCGAGCACGACGGTATCGGGATTTTCGACCCATGGCGCGGCCTCGCGCGCCGCATCGTCCGGCAGACACAGAAACACGACGTCCGCCTCGTTGAGCAGCCTTTTTCGGCTGGACTCCAGCTTGCGCTCCGATTCCGGGAGCGTCAGAAGCTGAATATCCGTTCGTCCATGCAGACGGTCAAAAATACGAAGCCCGGTCGTCCCGGCGCTGCCGTCGATAAATACCTTTTTCATGCAGATCCCCTCCCATGCTGCCCATCGCGCTTTGTTTGCTATAATATACATCACTATGCATGAATATGCAAGTAAAAAATATTATATTCATCATATTTGTTGATATATACATCTTATATTGAATATTTGCTGCTGCTTTGGACAATTTGACACGAGGCAGACAAAGGCTTCCCTTTGGCACAAGGGAAGCCTTTTGGGTCAGCCGGGGACTTTCCAGTATGGTTTTCCGCCCTGTTCTGCAACGTTCATGACGGAAAACTCCGAAATGCGCTCAAAGGGCTTCTCCGGCTCGAACGGGAGCAGCTCCGGCTCTGCCGGTGCGGGTTCCGGTTCAGGCTCCGGCTCCGGCTCCGGCGTCTGGTCGGTCAGGATGCGCGTCTGCCCGGAAAACGGGCAGCTCCGGTTGGAGAGCCTTGCCCGCAGCCGGAGGCCGTCCGGCTCCGGCTGCGGGACGCCCAGAACGGTGCGGGCGCCGTCCGTCTCGGCGATCAGACGGATGGGAAAGTCCCAGTCCTTGCTGCATACGGCGCTGACGTTCCAATACAGGCCGTCCCGCTCGGCCTGAAGCGTCCCCTCGCGGACGCCGGTGATCGGATATGAAAGCATAAAAACACCTCCTGCAAACGATATGCAGGAGGTGCTTTCCATATTCCATGCGGCGGCTCAGCTGCCCTGAAGCCCGAAGCTGACGGCAAGAGCGGAATCGACCTGCTCCATGACGCTGCGGTCCGCATGGCCGGTATGCTCACGCAGGCGGCGCTTGTCAATGGTTCGGATCTGCTCAAGCAGAATGACGGAGTCCTTCGTGAGTCCCACGTCGTGGCCGGTCAGCGAAATGTGCGTCGGCAGGCGCGCCTTGCCGGTCTGGCTGGTAATGGCGGCGGCGATGACTGTCGGCGAATGCTTGTTGCCGGTGTCGTTCTGCACGATGAGCACAGGCCGGCACCCGCCCTGCTCGCTGCCCACGACCGGGCTCAGGTCGGCGTAGAAAATGTCGCCGCGTTTGACGTTCGTATCCATTTGCTTCACACTCCGCGGAAAAAGTACGCGCGCGTTTCGCGCCGCTGTTTCTATTCTCCCACGCAGAGGTCAAAAATAAACAGAGGAACCTCGCTTTCTTTTCACATTCGGATGCTTCCACTTCATACTATGCAGAAAGCGGCGAAAAATGGCGGATCATCGTTCTGCATTTTAAGAAAGTTGAGCAGCAAGTTGACATAATCATGCGCTTACAAACGATATGGAGGGAAGCCCTGCTCAACCGACTCAAAGCGTCACGACAACATCGGCCTTTTCGATCAGCGTCGCGTCGTGGGACGCCGCAATGATGGTCGCGGACTGCTTTAGGCGCAGAATCTGCTCGATGACGACCCGGCTCGTTTCGGGATCAAGCTCGGACGTAGGCTCGTCGAGTAAGTACAGCGGCGCGTTTTTATAAAGGGCGCGCGAAAGCGCCACGCGGCGCTGTTCGCCGCCGGAAAGGAATTTTCCCTTGCTGCCCACGGTGAAATCCGCGCCGCGTTCTCGGACAAGCCCGTCCAACCCGGAGGCGCGCAGAGCGTCTTCAATCCGCTGTCCGTCCGGCGCGTCGCTGGCATAGGCCACGTTGTCCGCGATGCTGCGGTCAAAGAGGTAGGACGCCTGAAACGCGACGGAGACAGAGCTGCGCAGCCGGTCAAGCTGACCTGTCACATCCGCATGGTCGACAAGAATCCTGCCGCCCATGGTGGGCTGGTTTCCAAGCAACGCGTTCAGAATCGTGGACTTGCCGCTGCCGCTTTCGCCCGCCAGCACGACGAGCTGATGAGGCGCCGCGGTAAAGCACAGATCCTGCAGCTGCTTGTGCTCGCTGCAAGAGATCGTCACATGGTCAAATTCGACCGCGGGCGCGTCATGCAGCGCATACGGGGCGGCCGGGGACGCTGCCGCCGGCTTCAGTTCGAACACTCTGGCGAGCGCGGCGTCGGCCTGGAAAATATCGTTGCCGTACCGGCTGATCGAAGCAGCGGGCGTCAGGATATTGGACATATAGGAGTACGCGACGGCAATGCTGCCCGCAGTCGCGGCCCCGGCCAACGCAGAACGGGCGGAGAAGACGACCGCCGACAGATATCCGATGGTCATCAGCGTGTAGGTAATGCCCCAGTAGACATTAAAAATCCGCTGACTCTTTCTGTTCAGGGTATACATCTGATGCGAGAAGGCATGGAAGCCCGCCGCCTCAAAACGCTCGCTTCCCCATGCCTTGATAATGGGAATACAGTACAGAAGGTCGCCGACAGCGCCCACGAGACGACCGCTGGCCGCGCGCTGCTCGGCGGCAATCTCCTTGCTTTTGACCGCCACGCGCTTGCTGGCAGCATACAGCGGGAGCACCAGCGCCAGCGAAATCGCACCGAGAACCGGGCTCCAGACGAACATCATGACGACAGAGCCAATCATCTTAAGCACCATTGGCAGCAGACCGTTCAGCGGCCCCGCCACAGCGCGGACGACGGCTTCGACGTCCCCAGAAATCCGGGAAACAATGTCACCCTCCCGCCGTTCCTCCTTGTACGGCTTGTAGGACGCCAGCGCCCATGTCATGGCATCGTCACGCAGCGATTCGATGATTCCGCTTGACAGCATGGTGTTTGTGTAACCGTATACGATGCTGATTATGTGCTTCGCCGCGTATACAACGCCAAAGAACACAAAGTGCAGCGTGAGACTGGTTCCCAGAAGGAAGGAGAACGTGCTGTTGCCTGTGGAGAGAAGGTCGACCACCGCTGCGATGATCTGGATGGGGAGCAGACTCAGTCCCGCGTCAATGACGGACAGGAAGAAGACCAGCAGGATCGTGGGCCTTTTCGTTTTCAGATACGGGAGCAATCCTCGGATTCCATTTAATTGCTTCAGGTGTTTCATCATCTGTATGTCTCCTTGTCTGTAGTGTAGGTATGCACACACATCTTCAGGGGGCACTGCGGCAGGCTATGAAATGAAAAACACTTCCTTTCGGTGTACTTCGGGTATTATGTATAGATTATTTGACATGGGCAGGGCTCTGTGCCGTACCCTGTAGGTCCGTGAGAAAGCTGCGGATTCGCCGAAAAGCTGCACAAAATCAGACGATATATTGCAAAATCTGCGATGTCTCCGTGCCACGGTGGCAAATACGCGGAATGCGCTTGCTGATCTGGCAGAGGAGCTCATAATTGATCGTCCCCTGCGCGGCGGCAAGGCGCTCGCACGGCACGAGCGTGCCGTCGTCGTCATAGCCGAAGATCGTGACGATATCGCCGGGCTTCGCGTCCGGCACTTCCGAAACGTCCAGCATACACATGTCCATACAGATTCTCCCGATAACGGGAACCAGCTTCCCTTGCAGATAAAAGCTTGCCTTTCCGGTCAGCAGGCGGCTCAGGCCGTCGGCGTAGCCGATGGGCAGGACGGCGACGCGGGTATCATGCGTCGTTCTGTAAAGCCGTCCGTAGCTGATATCCGTCCCGGCAGGTACGGTGCGCACCTGCGCGATCATGGAATGCAGCGACATCATGGGCCGCAGGCTGATCGCGCCCTCCAGCTCCTCCGACGGCGCGTTGCCGTAGGTGATGATGCCGGGGCGCACCATGTCGAGCGCGAATTCCGGGTACAGGATCGCCGCGCCGGAATTGCAGCAGTGCCGGATCTCCGGCCGGATGCCGACGCCCTCCATGGCGCTGAGCATATCCATGAAACGCTTGTATTGCAGTTTTGTAAACGAAACGTCTTCCTCCGCCCGGCTGTCGGCGACGCAGAAGTGCATGAAAACACCCTCAATGTGCAGGTGCGGCAGCGCCGCAGCCTGCTTCAGCTCGTCCAGCGTCCGGTCATTGTCATAGGCAAAGAAGCCGATGCGCGTCATGCCGGTATCGAGCTTCAGGTGCACGTTCAGGATGTAGTTCGTCCCGGCCAGCGCCTCGTTCAGCTCCTGCGCGTAGGCCAGCGAATGCACCTCCTGCGTGATATCGAGGAAGATCATATTCGCTGCGTACTCCGGCGGCGTATAGCCCAGGATCAGAATCGGCAGGCGCACCTCGCCGCGCCGGATCTGCACGGCCTCCTCCAGATTGGACACGGCCAGATATTCCGCGCCGAGATCGGCCAGCGCCCGGCTGACCGGCACGGCCCCATGGCCGTAGGCATCGGCCTTCATCACGCCGAGAAAGCGCGTACCGGACGGCAGATGCGCCCGGATGGAGCGGTAATTGTATTCCAGATTGTCGAGCGAGATATCCGCCCAGGTTCTTTTGAGTGTCTTCATATCTATTCCTCTGTTGATTTCATCGAAAACGCGGAGATATCCGCGCGCAGTACCATCCGGCCCTCAAAGCTGATCTCTGCGCGGACGGGCGCAAGCGGCTCCTGCGAGAACCATGTGTCGACGACAAGCTCCTTTTCCTCGTAGCCCATCCGGTAGGTCGTGCGCAGAAGGCCGTCCTCCGTGCCGGTCGCGTCGATGTACTCCCCCGCCCAGCACTGTCCCAGAACATAGGGCGCTGCCAGCGGCGCAAGATTTCCATTTGCCAGCGAGCCAAGGCCGAGCTGCATCCCGTCATAGGAAACGGATGCTGCAGTATCCTTGACCTGCGCCTGAATGCCCGCGATCGACTCCGGCTCCGTCACAGTGACGGATGCGCCTGTTTCAGGCGAGAATACGCAGTCCAGCGTGAAGGACGCGGCGCTCTCGCCGTAGTCCGCCGTAATGGCGGCGGTGAACGAGCAGCCGCCGGACTGCAGAAGCGCCGTGCGGAACGTCAGCGGCGGCTGGGCCGGACGTTTGGCTGAGCAGGCCGACAGGAGCATGGGAACCGTGCAGAGAAGAAGCGCCAGTTTTTTTCGCAACAAATATCACCCTTATGGCAGAAGTCGCGGAATGCGCAGCAGCAGATCCTCCGGCACCATGCCATACTCCCCCAGCTCCTGCGCCGCAAGATCGGCGGCGGAGCCGTGCAGCCATGCGGCTGCGGCAGCTGCCTCCAGCGGCATGATATGCTGGCCCAGAAGCGACACGAGCATCCCGGCGAGCACGTCGCCGCTGCCGCCGGCCGCGAGGCCGGGGTTTCCTGTATGGTTTACATAAACATTCAAGCCGTCGGTAATGACCGTCCGGCTGCCCTTGAGCAGAAGGACGGCGTGCGTCCGGTCCGCGAGGCGCATCGCCTCCTGCGTCCGGTCGGCTGCTTTGGGGTCGCCGCCCAGCCGCAGGAACTCACCGTCATGCGGCGTAAGCACGACCGGACAGGCACATCCGCGCAACACATCTATATGCGGCGCAGCGGCGTTTATGCCGTCCGCGTCCAGAACGAGCGGCGCGCGGCAGACGGAAAGGACCGCCTGCACCAGCCGCGTCAGCTCCTCCGAGCGGCCAAGACCGGGGCCGAGCAGCACAGCGTCCATTTCGGGAAGCCGCGCTGTAATCGCAGGCAGCGCGGCCATGCAGAGCCGCCCTGCCTCGTCGCACGGGAGCGGAAAGACGATCTCGCTCCCCGCGCCTGCGGCGATGATCGGATAGATTTTCTCCGGCACGCCGAGATACACAAGGCCGCTGCCCGTGCGGAGCGCGGCCTTTGCCGCAAGCCTTGCCGCGCCGGTCAGTCCCTCGGAGCCGCAGAGCAGAAGGACTCTGCCGTAATCACCCTTGTGGCTCTCCCGCCGCCGGACCGGCAGCAGCTCCCCAATCAGCTTCCTGTTCGTGCATTGTGCTGTCCATGCAGGTCTTGCCATTTCCGCAGCCCTCCATATTAAAAATTATAGCTTCTTTTCGAGCAGCACGAGCCGCACATTCGGAATGCTGTTGAACGCGCACGGCACGATGTCCGCCTCCCGGTAGCCGAGCCGCGCGTATAAGCGCCGCGCGGCAGCGTTTTTTTCGTTGGTATCCATCCGCAGCACGGTGCAGCCCAGCGCTCTCGCCGTATCCTCATAGAATTGCACGAACGCGCGGCCGATGCCCCGGCCGGAGAGGTCGGGATCGACGGTCAGCGTGTGCAGGACGAAAACATCCCCGTCCTCCGCCGCATAGGCCCAGCGGCCCTCCGTGTAGACGTCCACCTGCCTCTGATTGAGAATGCCGGAGGCCGCGACGCGGCCCTCTGACTCACAGACGTACAGGTCGCCGCGCGCAAGCGCCTGCTCGGCGTCAAATCGGATCGGATATACACCCGTGACCCAGCCGATGGTCACGCGGCCCGCGTCCTCCTGCGCGTGGAGCCTGTCATAGATCGCCGTTACGGCGTCAAGGTCAGACGCGGCTGCTTTCCGAAAGGTCAGCGTTTTTGTTTCCATTTCTTTGCTTCCTCTTTTCCAAAAGCTGTCCGACCAGATGCAGCACCTGCTTCTGGTACTTCCACAGCAAAAACGCAATGCTCAGCATCAGCACGACCAGCACAGCAGAACCGATCCAGTCGCCGTGGATCAGATTGCTGCCCAGCCAACAGTAAACCAGCGTGCTGAACGCGCTGCCGAAGAACATGGCAAGCGTAAATTCCCACGGCTTCAGCCGGGAGCGGCTGGCGGCAATGGGGATAAAGCCGTTCGGGATGAGCGGCAGGAAGCAGAGCGTCACGACCATATAGGCCGGATGCTCAGACTTCGCAACGATGTCGAGTTTGTCCGAGCTGTTGTCCGGCAGGAACTTATCGAGGTACTTCCCCAGACGCTGGTAGAGCGTAAAGCTGACGCCGTGCGCAAGGGAGGACGAGACGAGGCAGATGGCGAACGCGCGCCAGACGCCGTAGACCACGCCGGCAGCCACATTGACGATCACGCCGGAAATGACGATGGACCAGACCTGCACCATCTGCAAAAGCGCCATATACAAAATGCCGGTGAACGACATATCGCGGCTCAGATACGCCTCCAGCGCCTCTTCGTCGCCGCTGCGCAGCAGAGGAATGATATCCGGCATCGTCTGCCGCACCACCAGATAGACCAGCAGCAGCGCCGCCAGCACAAAAAGTGCCATGATGCCGCCGCGGATAAGCTTTGTTTTCTTCATCATTAACCGTGCTCCAAATTGGAATGGAATTGATTTTACCACAATCGCGAAGAAATTGCAATCACGCGCACAGGCAAAATATACAAATTATGGATTATGCTAAAGCGTACCGCAGGTCTTCTGCGCCCGGCGTCTGGAGACGGGCGTGATGCGTTCCAGAATTTCCAGGACCTGCGCGGTCAGCACACGGTCCTCCACGTCCAGAATTTTCTGCGGCTTCGCGCCCGGATACGGAAGGCCCTCCGGGGCTTCGGCCAGCAGGTGCGCAAGCGCCGGGTGATTCTTGACGAACACCGTGTTGTCGCAGGCCAGCAGGACAGGCCTGTCATTGACGTAGATCTGATATTCGCCGAACATCCGCTTAAAGTCGACGCCCCGGATCCCTTCGAGCTGTGTACAGACAAAATCAAGATAGTCCTTTGTCGTCGCCATGGCGCGCCTCCTCCTGTTTTTCTGATGCAGTGATTATATCTGCGCGCATTCTGCCTGTCAAGGCGGAAAAACAGGGCTGGAAAACGCGGCGGTTCCGTGGTAAGATACGCTCAGTTCCATAGAAAGAAGGGGTTGTTCTGCTGTATCTCGGGCTGCTGCTTCTGGCCGGTATTTTGCAGGGCGTCATGGTTTCGCTCAATGGCCAGATGGGCAATTATTTCAGTCTGTTCGGCATCTGCTTTTTTGTGCACGCGATCGCGCTCGTGCTGCTGCTTGCATATCTGCTGGCAAAGCGGCAGACGCTGCGGTTCGCGGGTGCGCCGTGGTACGTGTATCTGGTCGGCGTGATGGGCATCGCCATCGTCGCCTCGTCCAGCTGGTGCACGCTGCACGTCGGCGCGAGCGCGTTCATGGCGCTTTCGACTGCCGGACAGCTCGTCTCCTCCGCGCTGATCGACCGGTTCGGCCTGTTCGGTATGCCAGTCACGCGCATCCGGAAGCGGCAGTTGCCGGGGTACGCGCTGGTGCTGCTGGGCGTGCTTCTGGTCGTTCTGAACTGAGGGAGGGCTGCAAAATGATCTATTATCTGACCGCCTTGATCAACGGCTTTTTCAACTCCGTCAACCGTATGACGAACGTCCGCGCCGGAAAGCTGTTCGGCACGGCAAACGGCGCGCTCATCAACTATGTGGAGGCGACGGTTCTGTCGCTGCTGCTGATGCTCGTGCTGAAAAACGGGAAGGAGCTGTCGTGGGGCTATATTGTATCCGTCCCATGGTGGGTGTATCTCGGAAGCATCTGCGGGCTGCTGGCGCAGCTTCTGCAGATCGTCGGGACGCTGCGCTCGAACACGCTCGTTTCGTCAATTCTCATGCTGGCAGGCAATCTGGGGATGTCGCTGACGCTCGATTACGTGTTTTACGGAACGTTCAGTCTGCTGCGCGCCGCCGGCATCTTCCTCATTCTGGCCGGTATGGCCTTGGTGGAAAAGGAGAAAACGGCAGAGGCGCAGACTGCAGCTGAAGAAAAGTAACGATCCGCGTGCGGAACAAGCAGCAGCGCGGCTGTCCGGTTGAAGGGACAGCCGCGCTGTTCTTGTTTTATTTCGCGCCCGGATACAGGCATTCAATGCCGTGCTCGGCAAAATAATCGAGCCATGCTTTGCTGGGCGCGGCGTTGGTCACGATGGTGTCAAACACGTCCAGCGGAGCGATGTCGATGAACGAGATCTTGTCGAACTTACTGCTGTCGAGGATCAGGATCCGCGTTTTCGCGCAGCGCAGCATGGACTGCTTCGTCTGTGAGTGGAATTCGGAGGAATCCGTGACCCCGGATTCCAGATCGATGCCCTTGCAGCTCATCACGGCCTTGTCAACGTGGTAGCGCCGCAGTGCCTGCTGCGTCTGGTCGCCGACGAGGGCCAGCGATTCCGGCTTGAGCCGCCCGCCGGTCAGGAGGATCGTCCAGCCCTCCACGTCGCTCAGCTCCACGACCAGCTCGACCGAATTCGTGATGACGGTCAGGTTTTTCTTTTCCTTGAGCTTTTTTGCCAGATATAAGGATGTGGAGCTGTCGTCGAGCATCAGATGGTCGCCGTCCTCTATGAGGCGGCTGGCAATGGCTGCGATCTGATTTTTCGCTTCCACGTTGGTCTTGTTCCGGATGGTATAGGACAGGTCTGTCTTCGTGCTGTTGCCGAGGATCGCGCCGCCGTAGGTCTTGGTGGCGTATCCTTCCTTTTCCAGCTTGTCCAGATCGCGGCGGATCGTCTCCTCCGTGACATGATAATAGGCGGCAAGGTCGCTGACGAGGACGCGCTGCTCGGCGCGGAGCTTGTCGAGGATCTCATTTTTTCTCTCGATGGCCAGCATTTCAGGATCCCTCTTCTTTCCTGTGGCAATCCCACATAAAACAACATCAGTATAGCACGTGTGGTGTGGGAAAGCAAGCAGAGCTTTTCGCGGAATGGAAGAAAAAGTTGCGCAAAGCAGCCGATTCCGCTTGAAAAATGCGCTGCTATCTGATAAATTAAAGAAGTCGAATTATGTAAATCAATGTCGAAGCTGGAGCGTTTGTGCCATGGTCTTTTCCAATCTGATCTTTCTGTATCTGTTTCTGCCGGTCTGCCTCATTGCGTATTTCTTCTGCCCGGGCATCCGCGCGAAGAACGCTGTGCTGATCCTGTTCAGCCTGATCTTCTACGCGTGGGGCGAACCGGTCTATCTGCTTCTAATGATTGCCTCCGCCGCGGTCAACTGGTACTTCGGCCTGCTCATCGAGCGCAGGCGGAAAAAGATTTTTCTGATTCTTGCGCTGGTATTGGATCTCGGCTGTCTGGCGGTATTCAAATACGCGGGCTTTTTCGTGGAGAATCTGAACGCGGTTTTCGGCGCGTCCATCCCCGTCCCGCAGATCGCGCTGCCCATCGGCATCTCCTTCTATACCTTTCAGGCGCTTTCCTATACGGTCGACGTCTGGCGCGGCGATGTTCCGGCGCAGCGCTCGTTCGCAAAGCTCCTGCTCTACATCTCGCTCTTCCCGCAGCTGATCGCCGGGCCTATCGTCCGCTATTCGGATGTCGCCGCACAGATCGACGACCGGCAGTTTGACGCCTCCGAGGCGTTCTACGGCGCGACGCGCTTCTGCATCGGCCTTGCCAAAAAGGTGCTTCTGGCCGACGCGGCGGGCAAGGTCGCCTCGCAGATCCTGGACGGCAGTCTCGCGTCCAACACAACAGTCGCCGCGTGGCTCGGCATTCTGCTGTATACGTTTGAAATCTATTTTGATTTCTCCGGCTATTCCGACATGGCCATCGGCATGGGGCGTATCTTCGGCTTCAAATATATGGAGAACTTCCGCCTGCCGTATACCGCAGTGTCCATCACCGATTTCTGGCGGCGCTGGCACATTTCGCTCTCCTCCTTCTTCCGCGATTACGTCTATATCCCGCTGGGCGGCAAGAAAAAGCACAGGCTGCTCAACATGGCGATCGTCTGGGCGCTGACGGGGATGTGGCACGGCGCAAGCTGGAACTTTGTGCTCTGGGGGCTGTATTTCTTCGTGATCCTCACGATTGAAAAGCAGGTGGGAGAAAAATCGATGCGGCGCGTGCCGTATCTGCTACGCAGGCTCGGCACGATGCTGCTGATCATCTTCGGCTGGAACATTTTCTATTACACCGACATGACGCGGCTCGTGCAGAACTTCGGCGTGATGTTCGGGCTTTACGGCGCAGGCTTTTCCAACGCGCAGGCCGGCATCCAGCTGACGAACAATCTGCCGCTGCTGCTCCTCTGCGCCATCGGCGCAACGTCCATCCCGCGCAATCTCGGCAGCCTGTTCGGCGGCGTGTGCGCGCAGGGCGGAAAAAAGAGCGGGCAGATCGTCTATGCCGCCGTTTCGTTCGTGTTTGACGCGGCGCTGCTCGCGCTGTCCACGATCGCGCTGGTCGGCTCGACCTATAACGCGTTTTTGTATTTCCGGTTTTAAGGAGGCGGGCTTATGAAAAAAGTATATACGGCGCTTCTGCTGATCCTGCTTGCCGCCATGTTCTCGGTCGGGGTCTATTCGCTGGCCGACTATGACGCGACAGGCTCCGTGTCCGAAAAGCGGGAGTTCGTCAAGCCGGAATTCTCCGTCAAATCGCTGCTGGACGGGACGTATATCCCCGCGCTGGAGCAGTATTATTCCGACACCTTCCCGGGACGCGAATCGCTGTTGCAGGCGAACCGGACGCTTAATAAATTCTATTATTACTCCGGCAGCGGCGAGGACAGCGTTCTGATCCTCAATCAGAGCGATTCCGCCGCACAGGGCGGCGAATCGCTCGACGCCGTGCAGAAGGCCAACGGCCAGACCCCGCAGCAGGAGCCGCAGACGCCCGCTGAGCCGGAGACAGTGCCGGAACCGCAGCCCGAAACAACGCCGGAACCGGCAGATTCGACGCAGCCGCCCGAACCGCCGGAGGAGCAGCCCGAAGAGCAGCCGGAGGCCGACCCGGAGCTTGACACGCCGGAGGAATCCGACGCCAGCTACGCTGGCTCCGTGGTCGTCGTAGGCGACCGCGCAATGGAAATTCCCACACGGCTGGACGATCTCATCACCAGCTACGCGGACGCGATCGACAATCTGGCCAGCGCCATGGGTCCCGACGTGCGCACGATCTCGCTCATCACGCCGAACGGCGGCGAGTTTTACTCGCCTGAGAGTCTGCACACCGGTGAGCACAGCCAGAAGGACATGATCGACTTCTGCTACAGTCAGATGAACGACAAGATCGTCACCGTCGACGCCTATTCCAAGCTCCGCAGCCACACGGACGAATATATTTATTTCCGCACCGACCACCACTGGACGCAGCTCGGCGCATATTATGCCTATACTGCCTTCTGCGAGGCCGCGGGCTTTGAAGCCGTTCCGCTGGAGCAGTTCCAGACGGGCCGCTACGACACCTTCCTCGGCTCCATGTACGGCTTTACCGAGGGCTATCCGCAGAGCGAGGTTTTGAAGCAGCACCCGGATTATCTGGAATACTATCTGCCCATCGCCGACACCCATGCGCGGTATTACGCAAACGGGAATCTCGAAAACGGCACGCCGGTGAGCGTCGTGTATACGGAGCTGGGCGATTCCGTTTCGAATAAATATCTCTGCTTCATCGGCGGCGATACGCCCATCTGCATCGTCGAAAGCGACGTACCGGGGCCGACGTGCATTGTATTGAAGGAATCCTACGGCAACGCGTTCGTGCCGTTCCTCACGAGCCATTATGGACGCATCATCGTCATCGACCCGCGCGAATTCAACCGCGACGGCAAGCCGAGCCTGAATCTGGCCGAATTTGCCGCCGATCAGGGCGTGGACGATCTGATCGTCATCAACTATCCCTACATGATCAACAGCAAGGCGTTTATCCGCTATCTAAACGCCTTGGCAGGCGTACAATAAATTTATGATAAATTTATGAGGTGAATGTTATGGAATACCGGAAGCTGCCTCATGGGGACGAGCAGATCAGCGTGATCGGCCTTGGAACCTCCGTCGGCTGAGAGCACTCTGTGCAGAACGTCGGCTTTGGCTTCATGCACTGTCTGGATGAAATCGGTGATTTGGAGGATTACGAGCGGAACGGCATTCTGCGCAATCTGCTTGACCTGAAAGCGCAGGAGCGGGACTATTCCGTCATTGCCACCCTCACGCCGAAGGACACGAAGGGCACGTGCGTATACTGCAAGCACTGCCACCCCTGTCCGGCAGGACTGGATATCGGCCTGATCAACAAGTATTACGACCTGTCCCGGCTGGGCGACGTGCTGGCGAAGGAGCGTTACGGATGTGGGTCTGCCGCTTGCCGGTACACATTGCCCCGGCAGGATGCACCGTTTTTTACGAAACTCCGCGGCGAATTCATAACTTCCCAACGGGCCGATGTGGGCATCGGCCCCTACAAGCGCATTGGGATGTCCCTACGGATTCGCCGTGGTTTTTTTAATAAATCCACGGCATCCCGCCGGGCGGAGCAAAGCCCCGCCCCTACCAACTACGGTTGGTTGACGCGTTCAAACAAAGAAAGGAGCTGCCATGCGCTCGATGCTGCCTGACCGGGACGTTCTTGTCCGGACGATCCGCATTCCGGCAGCGCACGGGAGTATCCCGGCGCTGCTGCTCTTGCCGCGCAGTTCGGCTTTGACAGGGTGCTCTGCGTCTGCGATGCGGACAATGCCGCGTCCGAAACGGTCATTTTGAAAAACGGCGGCGTTCTGGAAGACGAACGCTATGACCCGGAAGAGGCCGTCACCGTCAGGCGCTACTGAATCGATCTTCCCAAATAAATAGAGGCCCGGTGGGAAGCGCTTCTTCTCTCCGGGCCGCTGTCTGTTATATGGACGGCCAAATGTAATGTATTGATAATTCCCGCCCCATCTGTTACAGTATAGAAAAAAGCAAGGAGCACACTATGAATATTCTGATCTGCAATGTCGGCAGTACGTCGCTGAAATACCAGCTGTTCCGTATGCCTGAGGAGCTTGTGCTGGCTTCCGGCGGGGCTGAGCGTGTCGGCGCGGGCGAGGGGCGGTTTTACGCCAAAACGCATGAAAACGGCGCGCTGACCGACGAAAGCGCTGTCTTCCCCACGCACCGCGAGGCCATTGCGCGTATGCTGCGGCAGCTGACCGACACGGTTCTTCCCGATCTGTCCGCGCTGGACTGCGTGGGCTTCAAGGTCGTGTTGGCAAAGGGCATAAGCGGCGTGCAGGTTCTGACGGACGATGTGCTTTCCAGCATGGAGGCGTTCAGCTCCATCGCACCCGCGCACAATCCGCCGTATCTCGCCGCCATCCGGCAGTTCCGTGCGCTGCTGCCCGGTACGCCGCTCATCGGCGCGTTCGAAACGGCGTTCCACCGCACCATGCCGCCGGAGGCGTACTATTATTCCATTCCGATCGAGATTTCCCGCAACTATGACATCCGCCGCAACGGCTTCCACGGCGCATCCATCGAATATATGACCGAGTGGACACAGGAGCGGATGGAACGGGAGGACTTGAAGCTCGTCGTGTGCCACCTGGGCGGCAGCGGGAGCATCTGCGCCGTCAAAAACGGAAAATCGCTCGATACCTCGCTTGGCCTGACGCTGCAATGCGGCACGATGCACAACAACCGCTGCGGCGATATCGACCCCTATATCATCTTCTATCTGGTCGAATCCTGCGGCATGACGCTCGAGGAGGTCAAGCAGATGCTCCAGACGAGGAGCGGACTTTACGGGATGTCCGGCGGAGCGGGCCGCGATCTGCGCGACGTGCAGGCGGCAGCCGAGGCCGGAAACGAGGACGCGGAGCTGGCCATCCGCGCATACTGCTATTCGATCAAAAAATACATCGGCGCATACGCCGCAGTCATGGGCGGGCTGGACGCGATCGTCTTCGGCGGCGGCATCGGCCTGAACAGCCCGCTCGTGCGGGCGACGAGTCTGGAGGGTCTGGAATTTCTGGGTGTCCGGCTCGACGGCTTCAAAAACCGTATGGCGATCGCCGGAATGGATATCTCCATGGAGGACGCCCCCGTCCGCGTCTTCACAGTCCATACCGACGAGGAGATCATCGTCGCCCGAAAGGCGGCGGCACTGTTGGCTACACATTGATAAGCAACTTCATCCGAGAGCTGTTTCCGGCAGCTCTCGGATTTTTTTGAAGAAACTTGGGACAGAGGTGAGAGTTTTTTCGATTTCATGTACCTATATAAGTGAAAGAGCCTGACTTCAGGAAAAGGAAAGGAGGCTTCCACCACTATGTACGATACCGCAAGACGGGTCGCACTCGTCAAGCAGCGGGTGCGGGAAAACACCCGCCGGAGGCAGCGGCGCGAGGCAATAAGCCTCTCCGCTTTCTGCCTGATGTTATTCACGGCACTTGCCGGGGCGGCGGACGCACTTATCGTGCGGGGACAGACCGCCGCATGGGGCGCGTTCGGCGCGATGCTGCTGCGGGAGGACGCGGGCGGCTATGTGCTGGTAGGCGTTGTCTGCTTTGCCGCGGCGGCGGCGATCACCGCGCTGTGCTTCCGGCTCAGGAACAGAGAAAAACAGAAAAAAGGCGCGGCGGACAAGCACGCCCGACACGAACAGGAGGAGAAAAGCCAATGAAAAAACGAATACTCAGCATCCTGCTCCTATGCTGCATGGTGCTGACGCTGCTGCCGACAACGGCGTTTGCGGCGGATGAGCTACCGGATGTCAAGCTTTCCATTCCAACGACGTTTGACAAGACAGTGTACCTTACAAATCAGAAAAAAGAATTGAAAATCACGGACAGCAAGACCTATCTGATCAAGGGCTCCGCAGATCCGAACTGGTATTTTCAATACCGGATCAAAATCGATGGCGGGCGCAAGAAAATTACGCCGCACATATTTCTGGACGGCGTCCGCCTTCAGGCACCCAAGGACGGCCCTGCCATCGAGCTTTACGGCGGTGCCTCCGCCTGTCTGTACTTTATCGGCAACGACAGCGAGCTGATCGGCGCGGAGAATTTCGCCGCGCTGCAGAAAAACAAAACCGATGGTCATCTCCGGGTTCTGGTGCAGACGGGGACAAAGCTCACGTGTGAAGGCGGCAGGTATGGCGCTGGCATCGGAGGCTCAAAGGTCGGAATCAAGAAATTCTCGCAGGGACACGGCATGAACCTTCATTTCGGCTCTCTGGCGACGGATATCTATGGCGGTGAGATTCTTGCGACCAGCGGCGTATACGGTGCTGGTATCGGCGGCGGTCAGGGCGGCGTCGGCGAGCAGATTTATGTGTATTCCGGCAAGCTGATGGTGCGGTCCGTTTCGGAAGGCGCAGGGATCGGCGGCGGTCAGGGCGGCCCCGGACGCTTTATTTATATCAAGGGCGGCACGGTGAATGCCGGCAGCGAGTCAGGCGGAGCAGGAATCGGCAGCGGCGATCAAGACGGACAGAACAAGTCGGAAGATGCGCATCATATCGAGATTTCCGGTGGAACGGTCGAAGCTTGGAGTAACTATGCCGGTGCAGGAATCGGTGGCGGAAGAGACGGTTCGGGCTATGACATTTCCATCACTGGCGGCGTGGTGAGGGCGCAGGGCTACTTTGGTGCGGGCATCGGCGGCGGCATGAACGGCAACAGCGGGAACATTCTAATCAAGGACACAACGCTGACTGCGCTGGCCCTTCCGCTTTATTCGAGTCCCGATTATACAGCGCTGTCTGCATCTGCGGTCGGAAGAGGCTCGAACCGGGTGCACTACCAGGTAGTGATGCAAGATCAGGAATTTGCAATGTCTATAGAAGAGAACATCAAAATCGGAGCCTCAAACGGGAAGTCCGTGTGGCTGAGCGCGACAGGGTGGCAGTGGCGCCACAACCAGGAACCGAAGAAGTACTGGTACTGGGACACCACAACGGAGCTTCTTATCCCCAACGAAAATGGGCGCGTGGACCTGCAACGGCTGAGCCTGCCGTATGCCTACAATTACGGCAGAGTAATCAGCAAGCTGGAGCTGCGCTGCGAGGAAAGCACATGTAGCCATGAATTTGGCTGGGCGATCAGGGACGACTGCCACATCTGGGCCTGCATGAAGTGCGGCGCACGAGACCCCGCCGCGGAAATGTCCAAGCAAAACGGAAAGCACATCCCCGGCGACTGGAGCAATCAAAAGCAGCTCTGCACTGTGTGCGATCATGTGCTTGAGAGGGACACGAAAGCCCCGGTTATGGAAACTCTGACGGACGGCGAAAGCTACACCGTCGAGGATACCCTCGATGGAAAGCCCGGCGCGTACACATTCACCGTGATCGACCCGGCTGCATCGGGAGAGACGTCTTCCGGCGTCAAGTCCGTGACCATCAACGGTGTGGAGCAAGACGGCCCCACCTATCGTCTCCCCGCACCCGACGGCGGCAACAATGACGCGGGAGCGGAATATACCGTGGTCGCAACTGACAACGCGGGAAATGAGACTACGGCGACAGTCAGAACATACAGGCGACACCATGAGCACAGCTACGGCGACTGGAGCAAGGACGGCACGAGCCACTGGCACGAATGCGCGGATGCTGACTGCCCGAATAGGAACGAGAGCATCAAGGACAAGGCCGCGCACGTCTACACCGATGACGCGGATACGACCTGCAATGTTTGCAGCTACGAGCGCACCGTCACGCCTCCTGCCCATGAGCACAACTACGGCGACTGGAGCAGGGACGGCACGAGCCACTGGCACGAATGCACGGATGCTGATTGCCCGGATAGGGACGAAAGCATCAAGGACAAGGCCACGCACGTCTACACCGATGACGCGGATACGACCTGCGATGTTTGCGGCTACGAGCGCACCGTAACGCCTCCTGCACCCACCGAGTTCATCGTCACCTTTGACGGCAACGGCGGTACGGGCAGCATGGAGCCGGTCACCGTTGAAGAAGGCAGCCGGTATGTTCTTCCCGCCTGCGGCTTTACCGCGCCTGATGGTCAGGAATTCAAGGCGTGGGAGATCGGCGGCGTTGAATACAATGCGGGCGACGGCTACGTCGTGCTCGGAAACACCGAGATCAAGGCTCTGTGGAAGGATTCCGCAGTGATTCCGACCACGTTCACGATCACCTTCAACGCCAACGGCGGCACGGGCAGCATGGAGCCGGTCACCGTTGAAGAGGGCAGCCGCTATCCCCTTCCCGCCTGCGGCTTTATCCCGCCCGTGAATATGCAGTTCAGCGGCTGGGCGCTCAGTGCCGGCGGCAGCGTGATCGCCGACGGAGCTATCATGGTGACATCGAATATCACGCTCTATGCCATCTGGGAGCCGGTTCCCGTCAACGAATTTGTCATTTTCTTTGATGGCAACGGCGGCACGCCCGCCGTCAGCAGCATGACGACCATCGGTCACAAACTGGCGTTCCTGCCCGGCGCGTTCCGAAGCGGCAGCTACCGCTTCGACGGCTGGTACACGGAGCGAAACGGCGGTGAGCTGATCGCGACCAGTACCGTTTTCGCGGCAAATACCATCGTGTACGCCCATTGGACCTATACCGGCGGCAGCGGAGGCAGCGGCGGGTACGTTCCCGGCTATTACATCATCCGGGCGACTGCCGGTGCAGGCGGCTCCATCACGCCGAGCGGCGACGTCAGCGTCCGGGCGGGTGCGAACCAGACCTTCACCATCACGCCGAACAGGGGCTATGCCGTCTCCGACGTGAAAATTGATGGCCGGATCATCGGCGCGGTGCGGTCCTACACCTTCGAGAACATCAGCGCGTCCCACACCATCGAGGTGCAGTTCCGGGTACGCAGCAGCTTTGTCGACGTACCGTCCGGCAGCTATTATGAGGACGCCGTGGATTGGGCCGTTGCAAACGGCATTACCACCGGCATGGACGCCGCGCACTTCTCCCCGGACGGCATCTGCACCCGCGCGCAGGCCGTGACTTTCCTGTGGCGTGCCGCCGGAAGACCCGCGCCCGAATCCCGCACCATGCCCTTTACCGACGTTCCCGCAGACAGCTACTACTATGACGCGGTTCTGTGGGCCGTCGAGAACGGCATCACGAAGGGCACGAGCAGCACGACGTTCAGCCCGGACGATACCTGCACCCGCGCCCAGATCGTGACCTTCCTCTGGCGCTCTGAGCAGTCCCCGGCGGCAGGCAGCAGCAACCCGTTCACGGATGTTTCCGCCGACGCGTACTACGCCGACGCGGTCCTGTGGGCAGTAAAGGAAGCGATCACCACGGGCACCACCCGCACCACCTTCAGCCCCGACGCAGAATGCACCCGCGCCCAGATCGTCACCTTCCTCTGGCGCTGCAAAAAGTGACCGGCTGAGCTGCGGAAAGCCAGCAGAACGAAAATAAACGACCCGCACCGCCAATTTAAGGCGGTGCGGGTTTATATCTGCAAGCGGGAGAAGAACTGCTCGCGCGCAGTGCTGCGGTAGGTGCGGCTGATGGGAACGCGCAGGCCGCCCGGCAGCAGGACGCGCAGCTGAACGCGGAAGCCCTGCCGCTCCAGCTCCTGTGAGCGGGAAAACAGATACGCGTCAACGATCGGATTCTCGCAGATCCCCAGATGCGCCTGCACCTGCGCCTGCGCGGAAACCTCGTTTGAATACGCCGCGGCAGCCTGATACTGTCCGGACTGCAGCAGCGCCTGCATGGTGTCAAGATGCTTGGCAATATCGTGCCGCATACGTCGGATGTTCGCGTATTGCGCGGTGAGCGCGGCATAATGCTCCTTCTGCCGGTCGATCTGCGCGGAGAGAAGGTCGTTTTTCGCCTTGAGCGCACTGCGCTGCGCCATGCCGCGCACGGCAAGATACAAAAACGCGTCCGCCGCGATGCAGACCAGCATTGCGGCAATGACATATGTCATCCTCGGCCTGTGCGTGGCCGTTGCGGGCTTTATCAAGGTCAGCCGTTTCTCCACCATCAACTATTCCGTCGTCGCCAAGGACATTGAAATGGATGCGATCCTGGCTGTTGCGGTCGGCGGCAACAGCTACAGCGCCAATATGCTGGCCATCAACGTCAAGCGCACGAAATTCCTCGCGCACCTCATCTGCGGCATTCTCGCAGGCATCGGCGGGTTTGTGTACTTCCTACACGTCGGCTCCAGCTCCCCGTCGCACGCAAGCGGCGCGGAAATGAACGCCATCGCGTCCTCCATCATCGGCGGCACAATGCTGACCGGCGGCGTCGGCAATATCATCGGCACGCTCTTTGGTGTTTTGTCCCTGAGCACGATCAAGAATATCGTCTCCTCGCTGGGACTTGACGAGGCATGGTGGACAAATATCACGGTTTCTGCTATGATATGTCTGTTCCTTGTGATCCAGAGTCTGGTGCTCTCGCGCAAAAACAAGGACGAATAAGCACCGCAATCTGTAATTTTGATAGGAGAGATACTATGAAACACTATGAATTCTGGTTCATCGTCGGCTCGCAGACGCTCTATGGCGAGGACGTTCTGACCACCGTCGCCAATCGCGCGGAGGAAATGGCGCAGAAGCTGTCCGCCGTGCTGCCGTATCCGCTCAAATACAAGGTCACAGCTAAATCCAGCGCCGAGATCACGCAGGTCGTGAAAGAGGCCAATTATGATGATTCCTGCGCCGGTATCGTCACGTGGTGCCACACGTTCAGCCCGTCGAAGATGTGGATCAACGGTCTGGATCTGCTCCAGAAGCCGTGGCTGCATTTCGCCACGCAGTATAACCGCGAAATTCCCAATGAAGAGATCGACATGGACTTCATGAACCTCAATCAGGCAGCGCACGGCGACCGCGAGCACGGCTTCATCGGCGCGAGACTTCGCAAGCCGCGCAAGATCATCGCCGGGTACTGGCAGGATGAGGACGTGCAGGCGCGCATCGGCAGCTGGATGAAGGCGGCCATCGGCGTGGCCGTCTCGAAGGACATGAAGGTCATGCGTTTCGGCGACAATATGCGCAACGTCGCCGTCACCGAGGGCGATAAGGTAGAGGTACAGAAGAAGCTCGGCTGGGAGGTCAACACCTGGGCCGTCGGCGATCTGGTCAAGGAAATGAACGCTGTCACCGAGGCTGAAATTGACGAACTCATGAGCGTTTACCGCGAAAAGTATGACTTTGCGACCGACGATATCAATGCCATCCGCTATCAGGCACGTGAAGAAATTGCGATGAAGAAGATGATGGACGCGGAGGGCTGCAAGGCGTTCTCGAATACGTTCCAGGATCTCTACGGCATGGAGCAGCTGCCGGGCCTTGCCTCCCAGCACCTCATGGCGCAGGGCTACGGTTACGGCGGCGAGGGCGACTGGAAGGTCGCGGCCATGACCGCCATTCTGAAGGCCATGGGCGAAAACGGCAACGGCGCATCCGCGTTCATGGAGGACTACACCTATCACCTCGTCAAGGGGCAGGAATATTCCCTCGGCGCGCATATGCTCGAGGTCTGCCCGTCCGTTGCATCGGGCCGTCCGCGCATCGAGACGCACTTCCTCGGCATCGGCATGAACGAAAAGGATCCCGCTCGTCTCGTCTTTGAAGGCAAGGCTGGCAAGGGCGTTGTCACGAGCCTCATCGACATGGGCGGCAGACTGCGCCTCATCGTGCAGGATATTGAGGCCGTCAAGCCTATCATGCCCATGCCGAACCTGCCGGTCGCCCGCGTTATGTGGCGCGCGATGCCCGATCTCACCACGGGCGTCGAATGCTGGATCACCGCTGGCGGCGCACACCACACCGTTCTTTCCTACGACGTGACTGCCGAGCAGCTGCGCGACTGGGCGAGAATGATGGAAATCGAATTTGTCCACATCACGAAGGACACCACGGTCGAGGGCTTGGAGCAGGAGCTGTTCCTGAACGACCTTGCGTGGAAGCTGAAAAACTGAATCAGGGCATAAAAACGCCGGAGGCCTCCAAAGGAGCGCCCTCCGGCGTTTTGCATATCGTTACTGAAAGTGCTCCGCGAAAGCGTCCCATTGCTCACGCAGGTGCTCGCGGCTGCGTTTGAGCACGTCGCCGCACAGGCCAAGCGACTGGTAATACTCGTCGGAGAAGCGGCGGCGGGCGGAATGGCCACCGGAGCGGTACTGCTCGATCACGATCTCATAGCGCTGCTGCGCGCGGTGGACAGCGTCGTCCCAGGAAATATAAATTTCCTCCTGCGCCTGCCTGCCCACGCGCTTCAGAACCTCCGGTTCATGGCAGAGCTTTGCGAGCAGCGCTGCCATGGAGTCTGCGTTTTCCTCGATCAGGAAGCCGTTTCTGCCGTCCGTGATATCCTCTGCGGCACAGCTGCCGCGCACCAGCACGCTTGCCAGCTCACAGGCCGCCGCTTCGCGCACGACAAGGCCGTTCGTATCGAACGTCGACGGGAACAGGAACAGATCGCCCCGGCAGTACCACGCGCGGATGACGCTGCGGTCATATTGGGGCGAGGTAAAGAACACGCAGTCCGAAAGCCCAAGCTCGTTTGCGTAGGCGACGACCTCGTCCTTATCCCCGCCGCTGCCGACGAAGACCATGCGGAACGGGTGCCCCGCGTCCTTGAGCTTTTTGAGCGCGTCCAGCGTGATGCGCAGGCCCTTGTACCACATCATGCGGCCCACGAACAGGAAAACCGGCACGCCCTCCGGCAGATCAAAGTCCCGGCAGACCGCGCGCACGTCCTCCTCCGGTACGCGGCCGCGTGCGAAGTCGACGCCGTTCGGCATCACGCGCCAGTCGCCCTGATAGCCGAGCGAGCGCAGGTTCTCCCCTGCCCCATGGCTGACCGTCCAGACCTCGTCGAAGGCGCTGATGTTGTCGACGAGCAGCTTTTTTGCGCCCTCCTGCAAAAGCTTTGCGTGGATGGCGTTGGCAATGTCAATGTCAAACTTGGTGTGGTACGTAAAGACCGCCGGGACGTGGATGCGGGCGCGCAGCTCGCGCGCGAGAACGGCGGAGGTGATCGGGCAGTGGCAGTGGATAAGATCGAACGGGTATTCCATAAGCGTCTGCATGGTCTTCTCCGAGAACGGCAAGCCCGCATGATAGCCGACGAGCTTCGTCATGTCGATGCTGGGATAGCGCACGACCGGGAATGAGAAGCCGCTGTCATCCGCACCGGGATAGGCCGGCGTTGCGACGACGGCCCTGCTCCCGCTCTCGGTGATCGCGCGGCCATAATTGACGACCGCGTTCGCAACACCGTCTGTTACGGGCGGGAAGGAATCGTTGATGAGGCAGATGGTTCTGTTGGACATGAGGTGTCTCCTTTATGTAATGAGCGTGAGTGGTTTTCTACTGCGTATTTTAACGCACCCTGTAGGGGCCGACGACTCTGTCGGCCCGAAAATGTCGCAAATTCGCCGCAGATTTCCGCGAAAACGCAGTATTTTGCGGGCGGACAGAGTCGTCCGCCCCTACGCTAAAATGGGCAAGAGTCTTCGCATTCGCCGTAAATTCCCCAAAAATCACTGCAGCCCGTCGGGCGGAGCAGCGTCCCGCTCCCGCCAGAATTTGAGAGGAATCGAATTACAACCTGATTATACCCGATTTTCCGCCCAAAGGGAAGTCTAACCGCCGAAAATCACGAGGATCACGCCGTAAAGAACGCTGGCGACTGTGCCGTAGACGATGACGGGGCCGGCGATGATGAACATTTTGGCCGCCATGCCGGTGACGAAGCCCTCTGGTTGTGTCAAGATAGACATACAGTTTTTTCGGATTTTTTTCAGCTGCCTCCAAAGTGGGGGGCGCTTATTGTTTTAGCTTGCCGTTACAAATTCAAACCCGCTCGAAGTACGCATATCTATCTCAATCTCTCCTGAAGGGTACACACGAACCCGCTCTACAAAATTTCTAATTATTTCCGGATCATAATCTTTAAGCAGGATGATCTGATCTGCTGTTCTTTTTCCCGCCGCAAGATTACCTCGAGACTCATAGTGCTCTACCAGAAGCCGCTTGATCTCTTCAGCTCTACTTGAGAGTCTTGCCAGCTTCTCTGAATCTGTCTTCTGGATATCAGCAAATTTCTCTCTGCTTATGCGACCCGCTCGGTATTGCTCATATAGTTCAGCCTTTCTACTTTGGAGCCGTCTTGTCATATTGGTGTTAGCATCAAGCTCCGTTTGAATACTTGAAAGCTTTTTGTCAATGCATGCCTGCATCAAACAATGCTGCTCAAGGAAGCTCCTACTTTGTTCCCGCAGCATCTGAAGAACAGCTTGCTCAATTTGGGCCTGATTGACAAAGAGACCCGCACACTCAGCACCCTTAATACTGTCATTTTTCGGGCAAACAAGGTGTGGTTCCTTTGCTGGATTCTTTCGGAGCTTCCTCCCGCAGCAGCCACAAACAAACAGATTGTTGGCTCGGTTTCCGGCAGTATTCTTGTTAACATTCCGAATACGCCCTTGGAGCGCATTCTGTGCCGTTCGGAACAACTCCTCCGAAATGATTGCTTCATGTGTACCTGGCACTATGATCCATTGATCTCGGGGCAATGATCGCATCTTAGGCTTTCCTACTTCTTCTGTCTCTCGAGTATTGGTAATCATCTTACCGGTATAGCGTTCATCAGTCAAAATCTTTCGAACAGCCCCCTTGAGCCAGATTCCAGTCTCTTCCTTGACCACCCCATTATAAAACCCGCCATTTCGCCGTTTATGCTCTAACGGGGATGGAATGCCCATATCATTCAGCATTTGAGCGATCTCGCTCGTGGTCATGCCTGCAACGCAGGACTCGAAAATCATGACAATGATGTCACGAACCTGCTCATCTACGATCAATCTCTTTTTGTTATGAGGATGGACTTGGTAGCCATAGAAGCCGTTTCCTCCCCAGTATTCACCACGCAGATTGCGGGTACGAAAAGCTGAGCGCACCTTGGTTGATAGATCTCGGCTATACATATTATTGATGAGATTGCGGAGGGCTAACTCAAGTCCGCCCGTGACACCTAAGTAGTCATCACTATCAAAGGCATCATTGATAGAGATAAAGCGGACCCCATAAAGAGGCAGGATCAGTTCGAGGTAGTTTCCCATCTCAAGAAAGTTTCTTCCGAAACGAGATAGGTCCTTCACCATAATGCAATGAATTTCCTGATTGCGAGCCATCTCAATTAGCTCATCGAACTTTGGCCTGTCAAAATGTGTTCCCGTGACACCGTCATCGCAGAACACGATCACTTTATAACCATGGAGCGATTCATGTGTATCATAGTAATCCTGGAGTAACCGCCTTTGGTTGAAAACACTGTTACTCTCATTCTTCAATGCGTTTGTTTTGAGATCTCGGTCTTCACTCGACAAACGAATATAAAACGCCAGCACCTTATCCGGCATATCTCTCCGCCTCCTTTCCTCGGGTCGCAGCGACATAGAGAACCTGTTCAATCTCATCACGATGGCGGAATGCCACTTCAACATGGCCATCGTTAAACAAGGTAAGCGTCTCAACGAAGGCTGCTGCCATTTCAGCGTCAAGGGACTCCTGATCCTTATACTTTTCAATCAACAGTGCCCACTGCATTTTTCTGCCAAATCCCACTGAGTACTTTTCCTTTTCCTTCTCCAATTCAGCAATAAAGATCCTCAAATCATCCGCCCTCCTAGAGTAGTCCTCGCTCAGATCTGTGTAATCTTGATGGCTCAGAAGCCCATCTGCAAAATCGCCATACAGGGCTGCCTTCAGCTGATTGAACTTTTCAATTTTTCTCTTTGCATCATCAATCTGGGTTTCATATATCTGATAGCGGGTCTGCGAAGAAGGCGTAGCATTCAAGTTGGCAATCAGTCTCTGGGCATCGGAGAATGCTCTTATCTGAGTTTGGATAAGTCGCAGGGCAAGGGACTCTACATCCTCCTGTTTGACCGCTTTCTTGGGACAAATGGTGGCATTGTAATTCTCATGGAGAGTGCAATAATAGTAATAACCGCGATTAGATTTACTGCGCAAGTACATACTGCGACCACATTCTCCGCAACGAAGAATTCCTTTGAACATACTTCTTCGTTTACTCTTGGAATCGTAGATAGTCGCAAGGCCCTGTTCACTTTGCCTAGCCGAGAGGATGTCCTGAACCTTATCAAAAAGCTCTTTGGAAACAATGGGTTCATGCATACCTTTATTGATAATCCATTCCTCTTCGGGCGTTTTAACTGTAGTCTTTGTCCCCCGCTCGCACAGCTGGCTTCTGTACTTTCCGGACACAATCCAACCAAGATAGACCGGATCGACAAGAATTTTCTTGATCGTTTGCAGATACCAGATGGCATTTTTGAACTTCTCCGTCTTCCGCAAACCAATATCGTACAGATAGCGTCCGGGACTGGGCACCCCTTGCTCATTCAGAGTTTTCGCTATGAAGTGGAGAGTATGATTCTCTGCCACCATACGGAAAATGGCAAGAACGATTGGCCCCGTTTGCGGATCAGGAAATAGGTGGTACTTGTCATCCGGATCTAACATATATCCATATGGCGGAGTGCCAGTGGTCCACTTACCAGCAAGCTGCTGCGTCCGTTTCACCGCCCGAATTTTCTTGGAAATGTCTCTCGCATATGCCTCGTTTGCAAAATTTTTCAGTTGGATTGAAATGTCGGCATCATCCCGCAATGAGTCAAAGCGATCGGTAACGGAGATAAAGCGCACACCCATTCTCGGAAAGATCTGCTCAATATATTCACCGCTCTCAATCATATTTCGCCCCAGACGAGACAAGTCTTTGACAATCACACAGGTCACCTTGCCAGCTCGGATGTCATTCATCATTCGAGCGAATTCCGGGCGCACAAAGCTAACTCCCGAGATATCGTCATCACAATAGAGGTCAAAGACAACTAAATCCTGATGCTGGGAAACAAAGTCCTTCAGCAACGCAATCTGATTACCTATGGTGTCTGCTTCTCGCTTTTGTTCGTTCTCAACCGAGATTCTGGCATAGAGCGCTACCTTGTACTGGACGGGGCCTACAACAACTGCGGGTGTGGCTTGGACATTTTTTCTGCTCTTTCTTGCCATGCTTACATCGCCTCCCCTAGTATTCCACGCGCGGCATATTCCTGCAGGCTGCTCACCAAACGGGCATAGTCCTCGGAATGCTCAAAGATGATTTCCAACTTTTCGTCTTTGTGAATAACAACTTTTTCAATGCACTCCAGAACAACTGCCCGCGTGAGTGATTTCAATCCTCGATGTTCGGTAAATGTCTTCATCCAGTTGTTCGGGGACTGTTCGCCCGAGAGATAGATACTGAGTTCTCGGTCGATCTGCTCCTGAGCAATCAGCGCATCGGCAATTCTTGCATCATACTGACCTCTGATGTCACAGAAGTCAGTCTTCGAAATGAGTCCTTCTTTCATATCTTCATAGAGAGATGCCTTCAGATCGCGATAACGAGCGATTTCTGCCGCAAGTTTTTCTCTACGCTGCTCACACTTGGCAACATTGATTTTCTGATATGGCACCTGCTGAATTTCAGATAGACACCGGTCGAGCTCAACCACCGCGCTGATATGCTCTTGCAATAGCTGAAGGACAGCTGCCTCAACCTGTGCCTCTGGTACCTGCTTGAGTTCACAGCGATTCTCTTTCGTGCGCACGCTGCAGCGGAAATAGCTGTATAACTTATATCCGTTGTTAATTGTGCTTCGAGTAACTGCGTTCCCGCATTCTCCGCATTCCAACAAGCCGGATAGCGGATAAACTGTCGTTGCTCGTGGTGCTGCTCGCGTATCTATCAGAAGAGCTTTTTGAGCAAGATAGAATGTCCTCTTCGTGACAACAGGCTCATGGGCGTCGTGGATCACAACCCACTCGTTTTCTTCTGTTGGTATTGATTTCTTGATTTTATAGTTTGGTCTACGGCGAAGGCCTTGGCGGAGGGTTCCAATATAGATCGGGTTGGTGAGTATCCGGGCAACTGCCTGCGCTGTCCATTCGCACCGTTCCTTCATTTTGAAGCCGGAGAATAACGGCTCTCCCTTGTGGCGCTTATACTCCAGCGGCGCAAGAATTCCGCTCTCTGCAAGCCGAATTGCTATGCCATTGTTCGTCATGCCTTGAATTTTCCAGTTGAAAATATCCTGGACAACTGTGGCAGCATAGGGATCGGGCTCAATTCGATTGTGGTTTCCCTCGCACTTCTGGTACCCATACGGTGCAAACGGACAAATAAAGTCACCATGTTTCCGCTTCACCTGCAGCTGGCTTCTGACCTTCACTGAGATGTCACGGCTGTAGTTGTCATTCATCAAGTTCTTGAGCGTGATGCTAAACTCGCTACTCTCGTCACGGGTAATCGTGTCGATGTTGTCATTGATAGCGATTAAGCGAACCCCTAAAACAGGAAATAGACGGTGGATATACTTTCCGGAATTGATATACTCTCTTCCGAAACGGGACAGGTCTTTTACGACCACGCAATTGATCCGTCCAGCCTTAATATCGTTCAGCATGCGCTGAAAGGCTGGACGGTCAAAATTCGTCCCTGTATATCCATCGTCTATACGAATGGAGACAATATTAAATTCAGGCTTATCCTTCAGAAAGTCCAGGATAAGCTGCTTCTGGTTGGTAATGCTGTTGCTCTCACGGCCAGATTGCGCCGCAACGATGTCTTCCTTGGAAAGACGCACATAGATGGCGGTATTAAACACAGCCATCTCATTCGCATTATTCTGCATAATCTCACTCCTTTGGCGTGGTCTGTCTGCCTAAGGAGTGAGTATGCTTGATTTAGTCCGAGGCTATTATACCACATCTATGGCCCTTTATCCAGATGAAAAACGGACCTGGCAAGAATTACATCATGCTCTGCTGCTGCAGCAGATGCTTGAACACTTCCTCAAAGGATGGCCCGTCCTCTTTGTATTTCACCTTGACAGCAAAGTTGCCCACTCGGACACAGTATGGATTCTTCACTTGCTTCAGATAACTGAGCACTCTTTCACGCACAGGCAAGGATTCATCAATGTGAACGGTGCTCAAGTCTACAAGCTGAGACTTGTCTACTGTCCGAATATCAACCGCCTTCATCGCTTCCCACTGCTCGGGTGTGATATCTCTTGGATCATCAGGGATTTCAGATGCGATATATGGCACTGTACCAGAAGTAATCTTAGGTTCTTCCATAATACCGATAGCACCTCCTTGGGATATTATCCCTAGTATTATTTGGATTATTCCAGCAGTTCACTCCTCATAATGAATGTAGAAATGAGGGCGTGTTTGACCACCCCCCTCTACTAAAAATTTGTGATCTGCCCAAAAATCATTCCGGTCTCTCTACGCTGAAAAGAGGGATAATATCATAATTCCCATCTTCTGCAGTTTCGAGCCCCAGCTCTTCCAATACCTGTCTTTGAATGTCAGGCTTCAAGTCATCAATATAGATCTCAACGCTCATTTGTCTTCCTCCTGATAAGACTTTTTCAAATCAATCCACTTGCAGTCCGGATAGTTCCCTCGCTTACAGCCAAGGCAGTTGGTCGTAAGGCACTCCTCGAGCCAACAGGTGTAGCAGGTATCCATCCCAATATAGTCGCTTGAGGCATACCAAAAACCTGCAGGGTGGCGCTTAACAAGCCAACCGCCACAGACATTACAGTTTTTTTCTTTCCAAACGACCTTTGCAGATTTATCCCACTCAATCTCCTGGCCGCACATGGGGCAGAAGTTCCATCTCGGATGGTCATCATCGCCATCAAACAGAGCCTTCTCACAGTTCGAGCAGGTATAGACTGACTTGATGTTCGGTCGCTCTTGGTTTTCAATAGGAACCATATAGATTCTCCTCATACGCAGAGGGCTGCAGCTAAAATGCTGCAGCCCAAGTCATAATCATTTGTTCCGGAAAAGGTGCTTATAGAGATCATCTACGCCTTTCCGCTTTTGTGTCCAGGTAATCGGAGCCACCTCAAAGCCAGCAGCAACCCCCATTTCGATATAGCGATCACGCGCCTTTCGGACCTCTTCTTTGACCTGGTAGTCCGAGTCAACCATAATGTTGATTCGTACCACGCCGATAGAGTTAAGCTCTTCAAGCGCACGCTCGAACTGGGAATAGCTTGGCACTCCGGTAAGGCCGACAAAACCACTTTCATATGAGGTGCCAAGTGCAAAACTGTAGGCAATATCTGCCTTCATCACGCCTTCTGTGAGACAGACTACCTCGTCGCCTTCGTGAACCCCGACATAATGTGGACAGCACTTGGACTGTGTCCCATAGTACTGATCGATGCTCGTTAGGTTATAGAACTTCTGGTTATAAACCTTATCGAGTCGAACCTGAATGGCCTCAATTTGCCCATTAAGATTTCGATCCGGAAGCATGATTCCAGAACCTCTGATGTCGAGCGTCCACTGCCCGGTATCTTTCTGGCAATAGAAACCAGGAACACCATCAAGGACACAACCGCGCTCCAGCAACTCAGTCACGATCCGTCTCAGGCGTGTCGTGGGGGTTGTTCGATAGCCAAGCCAGTCAATCTCATCTCGGGTCAGGCCTCGTTCCTTCAGCGATGCTTGATGTGTGGGGCACAGGGTCAAAAGTGAGAGCAGATTTGAATAGGTGTTATCTCGCACCTCAGCTGAGGCTATCGGCAGTTCCGCTGTCTCAATTATCTTCCGCCTTCTCTTATACTCGCGCGGTTTTTCATTTCTGTCGGGACCGAATATCTTACAAAGCTCCTCATAGGCCGTATGGAGGGTGACTTCGCAAAACTCTGCGTAAAGGTGGAGGATGCCCCCACCTTTGCCGCAGCGGTTGCACCGAAACACATTGTCTCGGATCTTCACATTCATATGAGCTTTTCGATCTGCACAGAATGGACACCTACAATGTAGTTGCGTGCCGGTATCTCTGATCACTTCAATTCCAAGCAAATCAACTACCTGTTCGATGTCACATGGCAGATCTGGTTTTCTGCCCATCATCAATCACCTCCCTCGGTGAGGGGCCCAATCAGCTGGCCATCTGACCAACAGCTTCCAGCAGCTTTGTGGCACCTGCCTTGAGTGCAAGGTTATGGCCAGAATAGTTCTTCACATACCACGCCAAATCTCCGGGGTTCTTCATGGCAATATCGCCCAGGGTCCAACCGTTAAAGCGGCCGAAATCAACCTTAACGGCCTTGGCCTGCTCGATGGTCATGACTCTCATATACTCATCAACCGTCTTGGGCGGTTCAGGCGCAGCTGCTTTCGGCTGCTGTGCGGGTGTCTGAGGTTGCGTCTGCTGAGGTGGCTGAGACACTGGAGAACTCTGAGCCGGAACTGCAGGAGGCATCGGCTGCGCAGTAAAGCTGGCCGCTACATTTCCCGGATGTCCGGCGTCTTCATCAGGCGGCATTTTGATGGGAGCGTCAGCGATGATACTCGCCAGGGTTTCTCCATTCATGCAGAACTGCGTACCATAGCCGGCATCGGCCAGCGCGCGCCCTTTTGCCACCGTTTCTGCAATCTCCAGGAAGCGATCTCCAAAACGTTCCTCAGTAGGAAAGCGCTGAGAGTAGGCTTTCCCAATGAACTGGTCAGCAGGGTCAGCCTTGTCTGCGTAGACCTTGCAGCAGACAACAGCGCTCTTCTCGTCTAGATGAACAAGCTCCGGATCGATCTTGCCGTTCGGGCAGCGCAGCCGGAACCAGAGGAGTCGGTACTTGACATCCAAATAGAGATCGCTTTCACCTTCTTCTCCAACGGTGTTACGCACAAAGTCAGCAGGGTTAAATCCTTCAACGGCATTGATGGCCGGGATCGCGTTCGTGTTCAATTCACTCATGTTGAGTCTTCCCTTCATAATAAATGTAGAAACGAGGCGGCTTCTGACCACCCCGCTTCCCAAAAATCAAGTCACTCGATTGCTGAGCTCGCGGTTGTAGTAGGCCACGATTCGATCAGCGAGGACGGTGTTCCGTTGACCCACATCACATTTGTGGATCGCAATAAATACGGCTTGTTTCTGCCCAATCAGAATGACCTTTGCCTTGGCTCTGGTCACCGCTGTATAGAGCAGGTTTCGCCGCAACATGATATAGTGCTCCTTCAGAAGAGGAACGATGATGACCGGATACTCTTGCCCTTGGCTCTTATGGATGGTCGTACAGTAGGAGAACTCGAGATCCTCCAGCATTTCCTGCGTATATCGCAGTTCACGCCCGTCCAAGAGCTTGACGCAGACGATGGTTTCATCATCCTCTTTCTCCATGTCACTTATAATTCCCACATCGCCATTCGACACATTGATCCTGTTTACGGTTTGCATTATGCGATCACCTACACGGAAGACCCTGCCACCGCACTTCACTTCCTTTTTCAGGTTGTTCGGAGGGTTGACGAGATCCCGTAATGTCTCGTTCAATGCATTGGACGCCACAGCGCCACGCTTCCGAAACGGCGATAGGATCTGAACATTCTCTATGCCATGAATTGCAACTTCACGCAGATAGTTTTTTATGACCAGCTGCGCTGCATCTTCCGAGTTTTGCACTTCGAGCATCTGAAAGTCATCTCCATACTGAAGATGTGTGTCATTATGGTTGATTGCATGGGCGTTGGTGATGATCCGACTATTGGATGCCTGCCGGAATACCGTTTCCAAAACTGCCGTTGGCACCTTCTCACTACGGATCATCTCCCGTAACACATTGCCAGCACCGACAGATGGAAGCTGGTCAGCATCACCTACGATGATCAGTTGGGCTCCTGGCTTGATTCGCTCCAGCAGCACATACGCAAGGCGCATATCCACCATAGAGAACTCATCCACCACGATAAGATCTGCAGAAAGCATTTCCGTATCGTTGAGTGGACTATCCTCTTCGGTGACCAGACCAAGAGCAGAGTGAAGCGTGGAGGCATATTTGCCCGTTTGCTCCGACATTCGCCGGCTGGCTCTACCGGTGGGTGCAGCCAAAAGGATCTCGTTTGACGGGAACGCTGCCTGGTAGATGTCTAAGATAAACCTTAGCGTCGTCGTCTTGCCGCTGCCCGGTCCACCAGTCATGATGGTTATGGGATAGGACAAGCACAGCTTCACGGCATTGCGCTGAGAAGGGGCCAGCCTCTGATGCAAGTTTTTTTCCGCCCGATCGATCTTTTCATCCAGGTCACGGATCTCATCGAACCCTTCCTGGAGGAGCATGGACACAATCCGCTTAGCAGCTTTGACCTCACACATACGCTCATAGCTCAGGTACACACGAGATCCCTCAACATAGACACGGGACTCAACACGCTCATTGGTGATGGCCTGTCGGATCTCCTCCTCGGAGACCACCTCTTCTTCACAATCCGAGTTGAGCAGGTCATAGCACTGACCCACAGTCTCATCAACGGTGAGAAAGAGATGCCCGGACACCCTGGCCTCATCCAGCACATAATTGATTGCGCCGGAGTAACGCATTGGATGTTTTAGGCTCACCTTTGTTTTGCGGGCGATCGAGTCCACAGTCATAAAGCCAAAGCCTTTGATCTTACAAAGCTGGAAGGGATCCGACTTCACGATCTTCAGGCTGTTGTCGCCGAACTCTTCTTTGATCATCGCAGCCTTCTTCATTGAAACACCAAACGGCGCCAAGTAGATCATAAGGTCGCTCAGGGCCATTGTCTCCTCATAGGAGGCGATGATGGCCTTGAGCTTCCTCTGGGCGATTCCCTTGATGCTCAGCAGCTTCTGTGGCTCCTTGTCCAGCACCTCCATGGTCTTATCCCCAAACCTTGCAACAATGGCTTTGGCAATCTCCGGGCCAACGCCCTTAATCACGCCACTACTCAGGTATGCGAGGATACCAGCCTGATTTGTAGGAACGATCTCCTTACACATCGAGACCGATAACTGAAGACCATGCTTCGAGTTCTCCCAGATGCCCTCCAGCTCTACCTCCACTGCATTGGAAGCCACGAGATGATAGCCGATTGCAGTGAAGTGGATTTTGTCGTCATGGTAGAACGATCGGTTGCGCGCTTCCTTGGGAACCGACTGATCTTCGGTGCTGTAGGAGAAGATGCAGAAGCCCTTATCCGACTTGAAGATGGTGCGCTCATATCGACATAGCATTCGATCACTCCTTATGCGATGGCCGTCTTGACCACCTTGAAAATTCTCAATTCTGTCTGATCGACGAACTCGTCGTAGATTTCCGGATACTGGGCTCTCAGCGCCGACAATCTATCCTTATTGATCCCTTCTCTGTATTGAGGATTGTAGGTTACTCTGAAGCACTCACTGCCGTGCTCACAGGACGCCTTACAGGCAGTCCCCATTTGCTCGACAATGGGGGCGTAGAGCGACTTGATGCGTGTCTCCAATGCTTTGGACTGCGCATCGATCACCTTCTTTTCCTCCTTCAGGTTCAGAATTTCTTTCAGGCTGCCAAGGAACTTGCAGTCCAAATCAACACTCGGCTCAGACTTATCGGCCGGCCCGAAATAACGACGAAGGGACTCCAGCACTGCATCCGGCTTTTCTACCAGAGGCGGTTCAACACGAGCCAGAACATGATTGCGCCAGAACGCCTCCAGCTCCATAATCGTATTCTCCTCCTCATCGAGGTCGCGCTCAATCTTCTGCCATACGAAGTCGTTCTCATTGTTGGAAAACAGGCATGCGATAAAGGCGACATCGATGTTCATGACGGCCATGTAGTGTCGCACCTGCAGCTCATAATGGCGTGGCACAGAGCCATTCGCCCACTTGAACTGCATATCATAGTGCGCGGTTTTGCATTCGAGGATGGCCTTTCGACCATCCGGAAGCATAACGAACCGGTCTACATCGGCAATCAGGAACGGGAAAATAGGATGCTGGTACATCCAGTGGTCTTCAAAGACAGACAGGCCGGTCTTCTTGGCGAAGATCTGAGCCACCACATCCTCGAGCAGATGCCCAATTTGGAAAGTGATGCTCTTATCCGGACCTTCATCTGCCATGACCACTCCGATCTTGTCATAGTAGAGTTCTCTGGCCGTGCGATACGGAGAGGAATTAAGGGCGACAGCTACATCGCTGCCGCCAATCCCTTTGCGCCGCCAGTCCAACCACTGATCCTCAGTGAGGGTGGTGATATCGACCAGCTTATTGGGTGTGTAATTCAAATTCAGCGCCATAATTCACTCCTCCTCACAACGGTCGAAACCACATTCACCGCATTCCGAGCACTCAGCATCGTCCAGATTCTCAAAAGATCCGAAGTAGCTGATCTCGCCGCAGTTGCGGCACTTGCAGCGGCTCAGGTCTCGTTCAGCATGGTTAAGATTGCCGTCCTCGTCGCAGGTGACATGTTCCTCAAAGCACATTCCGGTCTCCGTAGAGCGGATTTCAACAGCTACATGATCCTCCATACAGGCCTCACTCAGCGTGATGCACTCGGCATCATTTCGCTGGGGGTAACCATCAATCATGCAGGACCAAACAGACCAGGCAAACATGATGAGGAAGGAATGCTCAGCAGTTTCGTTATCTGCTTTCCCTTCGAATTCTTCCATGGCATCCTTGACGCTCTGCTCTCGCTTCTGCTCGGAAAAGCTTCGGGCAAAAAACCGCTTTCCGGGGACAGTTGATTGATCATCGCTGCTGATGAAACGCTCCACAAAGGACTTGACACCCTCGCGAGTACCAGTCACCTTAACAGTTCCAAACGCCCAATTAGGCATAATCGATCCTCCTCATTCTTCAAAATCAGTGTTGTAGTGTTCAACAATCGCTGTTGGCTCGTCCGATGCGCAATCGCCATAGACGACTGTCTGGAGCAAATCTTTGTCCGGATCATACTCCACACAAGCCAGCACGACCGTGGCGCCATCCTCGCGTACAAAGTCGATAAAGACGCCGGGATAGTCTTCCGCACAATCGCTCTTATCGTGCTTGGCATAGACCTCAAGCTTTCCAAGCGGAGTCTCAATGGCGAAGCGTCGTGCCTTATTCATGATCAACCAACTCCTTTTTCTTTTGCTGTCTGTCGCTTGGCAAGCAGCAGATGCTTGGCCAGCTCAAGGCTGCAGGTATGCACTAAGCCAGTCTTCTCACTTCTGAACCGAACCATCGGCGACCGGAGCGTATGGTATCCTCCGGAGCCTGACGGGTACATTCCAGGCTGCAAAACTTCAGACACCACCAACACCTCTTTACTGACGAGAGCATAGTATTGCTGCCCAACTTCAAAGTGCTCATTGATGGCTTTCATGGGTTGCCTCCTGGTTCAAAACCAGATCGTCCACCTGGATCGAGTCATCTACATACTCGCCTTCAGGAAGCGGGCAATCCGGCCCCAAGGCGTATTCGATAGCGTCGTCCAGGGTATCAGCCTCTACATCCACATGCCCGTACATCTGCCAAACCAAGGGAATTCGAAAACTGCTCATGATGACACCTCCGAACCCTCGTTTCCCGCCGGGACACCGAGATCCTTCAGAACTGCGTCCATGTGACAGAACACCTCCCTGATTCCAGCGAAAATGTGGTCGCTATCCAGCACCCACATCAAATCATGGAAAACTCCATCCGGTGTATAGACAGAGCATTCCCACCAGTTGTTATGCTCCATATCGATCCAATACCGATTGTGCTTCCTGCAGATTGCTGCTACCAAAGCACGGTCAGTCTTGAGATAAGGCTGGATATCCGATCCAAATCGGCCGGAGTTGTTCTTGCCCTTCACATAGAGCAGTTCGCGATCGCGGTCGCTCTTGTCATAGAGCCATGCGTAGACATCGCCTAATGCATGGACCTCAAAAACGCAACCGTGAACCCGAATGGCAGCGATCTGGCCGCCGTACCATAGCGATGAATACTGTTTCCGTCGAATGGGCTCCATGAACTCGATTTCCACCGGTTCAGGAATGCTGCCAATCTCTTCGGTAATGCATTTGATCAGCATTCTCCGATGAGCGGCACTCAGTCCCTTACATGTCAGGTTTTCCATGCGTTCTCTCCTTTGTCTGAGTAATTAGGTCCAGCTGTGCGAAAATTCTCCGCCAATGCCAGACATCCCTGAAATACATCGGGGTGAGCCAGACATTGGGGCTGTTCTTGGGGATAAGTCCGTCCTCATCGTAGCTCTGCGCCGGATGGAGGATGGAATCGTCAATGACCACATAGCCGGGACAGCCGAGTAGGCTCATCTGGATGTAGCACATGCAGCCCGCCAAGAAGTCAATGTCTTGCGCGACAAAGAAAACGGAAGTCTGATAGTTGATGTGGTTCCTTTTGCACTCGTTTGCGAAGGCAAGCAGTAATGCGCCGGCCCCACAGGCGGGATCACTCACAGATACCCAGCCTTTTTCCTCTATCTGACTTTTCAGATCCTCACCCAGATTCATGGCTGCCATCGCTCTGCAGATGTCATAGGGTGTAAAGAACTGCCCCTTCCACTCATTCGCAAGGCCCAATGCCATGAACAGCTCGCCAAGCATATCCTGATCTGGATTTTGCTCCATCTCATCGACAACTTCGGCGAGCATCTGCGCTAAGACTTCCAGCTCGGAGGTTGAGTATTTTTTGCTACGCTCCAGATACATCGCTTCGCGTTGCTCTCTGTATGGGCCACCGAAAGCATTGGCAATGCTGACGGCAGACAGGACAATGAAATCCTGCCAAATATCCCACCTGGAATAGCGCCCTTCCAGAGAGTTCAAAAGCTTGATGATGGTCTTTTGCCTCTCACCCTTCGGGTAGTAAACAGCTTTGGCCATCGCAATCACCACTTGAAGTCGCCAGAGTGATCATACTCGTGCCAGTTCACATTCAGCGCCCGAGATACGATCTCCTCAAGCTGTGCAATGCGCATACCGGATGCGCCGTCACACTGGGCAGAGAAGATAACATCGCTCATCTGCATGAACAGGTCATACGCCGTACAGGGCGCATCACCGTGAGTGGCCATAAAGTAGTCCATCGCCTCATAGGAAGCCTTCTTGGGCGCCTTGATCCGCTTCAGCACCCGCATTAAGGTAGTAACGGGATAGCGGATCTCGATGTTCATGAGCTGAACCTGCTTATCGACTGCTTTCTCGAACTGCGCATAGACCAGACCAAGCTGCTCCTCGAAGTACTCCATGCCAGATCCGTTCTTGTGCTCGGTGCGGATGGGATATCCCAGTGGGATAATCCGGGACTCTGCGCCGGCCAGGAAGATCGGATAGAGGTTCGCTCCACTCATGCCGACATCGGAGGTGGAGAAACGCAGTGCGGGAACCAGTTTGTCGGCACGCAGGCCTTTGGCGGCAATCTCCCGGTGGTATGTATCAAGGAGTTTGTCTGCCTGGCCATCCAGGCACCAGATAGCGGTTGCGATAGAGTGATCGAAGTGGGCGGTCATGAAGCAATTACCGGGATACTCTCGATTGAGGAAGTCATTGGTCGCTTTGAATAGGGGCAGCATCTCCATGACCGTGTAGTCCTTGGGATCTCCACCGTGTACTGCCGATACCTTCTCATCTGCGACTTTGATCAGGCTGTCGCCGGAGGCAACGCCCATGCAGTAGTTGAGAATCTCAGCGAATACGCTTTTGGAGACTTTGTTGAGGGCATGACCGGAGATGCGGGCACGCTCCAGAACGGTCTTGAGAGCACAGGAACGGACCGGGTAGTCCTTACCATCCACCTTCAACAGGAGACTGGTATTCTCCATCGTGTCCTCCAGAACATCTGCGTCGCCGTTGTGGTCGTAGATCTGCATATACAGATTTCCGAGCGTGGATCCCCGTTCCACCGGCTCAAACCGGAGTTCCTTGGACGGAGCTGTCATCCACTTGCTGCGGGCCTGCCGAGCGCTGAGAAACTGAAAGAAGTCCCCCGACTCGCTGAAGCTACGACTGAAGTTGTCCGCGAATACTTTGCTTTCCATCATTTGCTTGTTCCACCTTTCAAATAAATAATTCTCAAACCCGCAATGCGGAATTTGGACAAAAAAAGAGCGCTCTGATCTGAAAATTCAAATCAAAGCGCAAAGAGAGCGGCGAAACAAATTGTCCGCCCAGAAATGCCAGAATGTGTTGGCTCACAGCTTATGAAGCTCCATAACGGAGATGAAATCTAATAAGTACAGAGTCAGAATACCATTGGAGCTTTACTCGTGCCAGAATACCTAATTCTGCTTTCCAGACGAAAAAGGATCGATCCCATTCAACAGAGATCGATCCTTCCGTCTTTATTCAGTTTTTGGGATATCTCATCAAGGTCGTCCAGCCACAGGGAAACCTGTACCAGTGACATGAGACCAAACAGCCGTAGCAGTGGCCAGTTCCTGCGTTAAGCGAGGAATGAATTGATCGGGCTCAGAGCCCACCTCACAAATCGTCATATGTGTATGGCCTTCGCCCCAACCACACAGGAGCAGAGTCCCTTGCTCAGTCAGCTCGATCGTGCGCCAGATGGGATTGCTCCCATCCCGCTTGATGGAGCAACCAATCATCTTACAGTGCAGAGGCATCGTGGGCTCTGGAAGCTTCATTAAAACGCAGAGCCGGCCAGCCGTGTTGCCGGCCATGACATCGAAGTCTGTAGCAAGATACTCGATAATGTCTTCATTGTCAGCCTCGCTGGGCTCGACATAGTTGTATGCGGTTGCCATGAACGCACCCTTCTTCTTGAGTGCATGTCGGATAAAACGCTGAGGCTGCAGGAAGAAGGAATACGGCAGATGGATGTGCTCATTGAAATATCTCTGGATAGCAGCGCTATACATTGTTACCTCCTCACTTACTCGAAATCAAAAAATATCAACCATCTCAAAAATAAAGCTCACAAAGGCGCCGTGGTCCGCAAACTCACGAAGCGCACAATCTAACACCGGATGGAACGAGCGGATCGTCTCACCCTCGTTCAACCAGCATTGGTGCTTTTTATCATCAATTCTCATAAAAATTCCTTCAAAGGCACTTTGCGCTCAACAAACCAGCGCCCGATCTTCGTGTCGGTCGGATTGGAGGAGCGTTCAAAATATAGATAGGTTCGTGCTCCGTTAACCTGAATGGTATAACGGTCGCCTTGTCCACCTGCCTTTGCTGCATAGGCAGGCCGAATATCAATCACTCGGTCTATGTCATATTTCAGACCATCTTCCCAGACTATTGTGCGTGGAAGCATTAGTCCCTCGGTAGTGTGCTCTACAAAAACATTGACATAGACCTTAAATGCTGCCCCCGGTAACATACTCAATTCAGAGGCTGCCCCAGATCGCGCTTGAGAAAATCCCCATGTGCGATGTAAGGGGCATTGATCTTGATGCCCTGCCGCTGCAAGATTCGCAGCTTGAAGTCCAGCAGCTCGGGCGGTACATACAGACATCTGGCCATCTGGAAGAAGTCCATCTGCATCTCCAGCGACTCCATGACCTCGTCATCACTCAGCATGAACTCCGCAGCGAACACATTTGCCTCATACTCCATACGATCCGTGTCATCAAACATCGCAAACTCATGGAATGCGCTGATGGCCGAATCGCTGTGAAGAACAGCATGTCCCAGCTCATGAGCTATGATAATCCGTTGAATGCTTTCGGGTAAATCACTGTTGATCACGATCAGCTTGCACCGAGAAGAGACCAGGAAAAAGCCCTTGCAGGACTGGGCGCTTGCGCCCATAGGCCGCTTTATTACCTGGATGTCCATGCTCGTGCAAATATCATACGGGTCGGTAGTCTGGTATTTCATTTTCAAACGATTTGCTTCCTGTTTAATCGCCATCGTCAGCAATCCACTCACCTCACTTCAGAAGTAGAATAGCCTATCGTACAGCATAAAGGTACCAAAAGGGGTGTCCAATAATCCGTACACACAGAGATGATCCGGCTTATTTCTTATAATCCTTGCGGGTGAACTTCTCGCTGGCACGCTGCTTGTTGGCAAAATAAGCCTCGGTGACTGCCTGGAAGAAGAGTTCCTTATCTTCCTCCGGTACATCGCCACCGGCGAAGAGGGCTCTGGTCTGAGTCAGTAGTTGCTCGACATCAGCGGCGCCTCTCTTACCGTAGACTGCCCGAGCACTCTCAATGTAAGGAGATTCCTCGAGTCCGTAAGCGGGATCTACGATCTCATCGTTGCTCAGATATGCGATGGAAACGCCAAGAACCTCGGCCAGCTTTTGCAAATTGGCGCCACGAGGCATCACACCCTGCTTTTCATATTTGGAGATCGTGCGCAGCGTAACGCCAATCTTTTCGGCCAGCTCAGTCTGGGTAATGCCCAGGTTTGCACGGCCTTCTCTGATTTTTTCTCCAGTCGTTTTCATAACTGTGCCTCTTTCTGCAGATCGGGAAAAGTTTTTGAAAGTTCTATTGACAAACCTATCTTCGACCTGCTATTTTGTTGTTAGAACTTTTATGGAACTATTTAGAACTTGGTTGGAACTTTAGCCTCATTATATTCTGGAAAGTAGAACTTGTCAATAGGAACTTTTAGGAACTTGATTGGAACTTTTCTTAAAAGCCACAGACAGGAGGCACACCGAATATGGGAGGTCGGGTTGTATTGCATAGCGACCTCAATAACTGCTATGCGAGTATTGAATGTATGCTGCATCCGGAATTGCGTGGAAAGTACATTGCGGTTTGCGGCAGCACGGAGGATCGTCATGGAATTGTTCTTGCAAAGAATCAGTTGGCAAAGCAGTGTGGGGTGAAGACAGGTGAAGTGATTTGGGAGGCGCGCCAAAAGTGTCCGCAATTAACGATCGTCCCTCCGCACATGGATCAGTACCTGAAGTTTTCCAGGATTGTGCGTGCAATCTATCTGCGGTATTCCCCGGAAGTGGAGTCCTTCGGCATCGATGAGAGTTGGATCGAGCTCACCGGCTCGCCCCTTTTGGCACATAAGACACCGGCCGAGATAGCCAACGAGATCCGAAAGGCAGTAAAGGAAGAAGTAGGGCTTACCGTATCTATCGGGGTCAGCTTCAATAAGATTTTCGCCAAGCTGGGATCCGATATGAAGAAACCGGATGCCGTAACAGAAATCACGGAAGCGTCCTTCAAGGAGCAAATCTGGCCCTTGCCAGCGTCGGAACTTCTCTGTGTTGGACGAGCCACCACAGAAAGGCTGCGGTGCTACGGGATCCACACCATCGGAGATCTGGCCAAAGCAGATCGTCAGATGCTTGTCCGACTGCTCGGAATCAACGGCGAGAAACTGTGGATCTTCGCCAATGGACTTGATCAGTCCCGCGTGATGCCCTGCGACTATGATCCTCCCATCAAAAGCGTTGGTCACGGCATTACCTGCACGGATGACTTGCTCTCGAAAGATGAAGTGCGCCATGTTCTCATGGAGCTTTCTCAGGAAGTTGGGCTGAAGCTCCGGAAGAATAAGCTGGCTGCCACACGGGTCCGCATCAGCGTCCGCGACAACACCCTCTCGCATCGGGAATACCAAGGAAAACTGACATTTCCAACGCAAAGCTACACGGAAATTGCAGCGGCAGGCTTTGAACTGTTCTGCAAGAAGCATACCTGGAACAACAATATCCGGTCTCTGACCATCAGCGCAATCGACCTTATCCCGTCTGACACGCCGATCCAGCTCGATCTCTGGTCAGACTTTACCAAGCACAACAAGCGCCTCATCCTGGAGCGCACCATGGAAGACATCCGTCGCCGCTATGGCCTCCATTCCATCAATTTCGCCGCACTCACCACGGGGCTGAAGATGCCTGCCCATCGGGAGGTTGAATACAAGATGCCCTCTGTTATGTATCACTGAGGAGGTATTGACTATAAACGCAGCAGTTGAAACGACTCAAGCCAGACACCCCATTTTGAGCAATGGCTATGGCTCCATCCAGATCGACGGATTTTCTGGTCTGATTCCCAAAAAGTGTTTTTGCATTATGGCCGATGGACATCGTTATCAGGAGCACGGTATTTCCACCGGCAGCGTGTTGTTCTGTCATAGGGCAGCCGAGATCAATGACGGTGACCTGATCGTCGTGAAGGAAAATGGAGCCTTCGCACTCTATCTCTACCTGAAAGATCGTAAAGTCAAGGCGGACGGCGAAAAGCGCATCCTCCACAATAAGTCCAAGGCCTATGCCAAAGTTCTTGGCTCCTTCAACTTTTACCATTAAAGAGGCCTGGCAGAAAGGACGAATAATGAGTAAATTCCAGAACTACTTGAAAACCTTTGACATCACCAGTACCCTCACCGAGGAGGATATTGATAAGACTTTGGCGCTGCTCCAGATTTACGGCCCCGCCGTTCGAAGGACTGCCTCTCGCATCGGTGAGATGGAAGAAGAGTGCTATGAAGGTAGACGGCAAAGCATCTCCGACTTCATCAATCTGGCCATCGACTATGACCGTGACACTGACCGGAAACGCATCGCCGATCGCCTTGCCGAGATGGGCCACTCCATGCAGCTTCTGTCCGTTATGGAGGATGCCCTGGTGCTCGTGAAGGACACGCCGCCCAATGGAGGCACCTATTTCAACATCCTCCAGGCAAGGTACTTTGATGTCTACTGCACCTCAAATGAGGAAGCATATCTCAACCTCGGAATCTCCTCATCTACATACTATCGGCACATCAAGCCAGCTATCCGTGCCTATGCGGCAAGCCTCTGGTGTGTCGTAATCCCTGATCTGATCATCAGGGAGCACCTGCAGCAAAGCGGTAGCGTCACCGCTCAGGTGGAAGTCTCGTGAGAGACAAATGAGAGACAATGTGGCAGTCAGATGAGAGAAAACATGATAGAAAATTGGGAGGAAATTGAGAGCCAAACGAAATTGTAGTGTAGAGACTCAGCCGGTATAATGGATTATGCTGGAGCACCTATAGCCTCTCGGGTCTATGATCCGAGGGGCTTTTTTCATACCCTTGTGCGCCAGCCAATACCGGAACAAAGAGCCGACCATTCTCGAAAACGAGAGTGGCCGGCTTTTTTGTTGCCCTGATTGGGAGCGTAATCCATGTCAAGAGCCAGCTACTGGGCCCGTGCGCCCCCTTCAAGTCGTTCGTCCGCATCCGCTAATGAAACGACTTGGAGGTAACACATGAAGACAATCAAAATCAAGGACTACTATGGCATTTATCAGGAAATTCCCGTCAGCGATGAGCTGTACGAAGAATGGCGTGCGCTGCAGAACGAAACTCAGCGTATTCATCGAAAGGAAGTATATCACCGCGACTGGACCCCGATGGACGATCTGGAGGAAATGCCGCAGCACTTTACGCTTAACGAGCTTGAGGACGCTCTGATCTGGGACGAGCAGGTCGTAGAGCTCTATGCGGCGATTTCTCAGTTGACGCCCATCCAGCAGCGCCGCATCCGTATGCTCATGGATAATATGTCAATCCGTGAGATTGCAAGGCGGGAAGGCTGCCATATGAACGCTGCATTGAAGTCGGTCAACGGAGCCCTCAAGAAGCTCCGGGGTCTTCTGCAAGACCACTAAACTACACGCAGAAAAACATTTTGCGTAGTTGTTGTTCTAAGAAAACACTATGCGTAAATACTAACAGACACATCAAGCGGGGCTTCCCGCCTCGCCTTGTTTCACCGGATAAGGAGGTAAATTTCCATGATTATTTCTGTCGATCACGGCAATAAGTCGATTAAGACCCCCAACGCGCTGTTCACTTCCGGCCTGATTGTATCCGAGGGGCTCCAGGGCTTCAAAACGGACTACATCTGCTGGAACAACAAGTACTATACGCTGACAGAGCAGCGCATCGCCTATCTCCGCGATAAGACGGAGGATGAGCGTTTCTATGTCCTCACCCTCTTTGCCATCGCCAAGGAGCTGGAGCGCCGCAAGGTGCCCGAGACACTCGATCCCATTGACATTACCCTGCTTGTGGGTCTGCCTCCCGCACACTATGAGCAGCTGCACAGCCGTTTCGAGCAGTACTTCCTGCGCCGACGCGAGATCGTGGATTTTGAGTATAACGGAAAGTACTACTCGATCCGGGTCAGCAAGGTACTCAGCTATCCCCAGGCATTTGCGGCTGCCGTTACCCAGTTCGGCACGCTGAAAGCTCATTCCGTCGCCTATATCATTGACATTGGCGGCTTTACCATCGATGTCCTGAAGCTGCGCAGCGGCCATCCGGATCTGGCGGTGGTAGAGAGCTTCGAGAAGGGTGTCATTACCCTCTACAACGGTATCGCAAGCAAGTGTAATGCGCTCTATGCCCGGATCCTGGAAGACTGCGATATCGACGAGGTCATCCGAAACCAACCCAACGTCCTTCCCGGCGAGGTACAGCAGTTGATCCGTACCATGACCAATGACTTCCTTACGGAGTTCTACAACTTCCTGCGTGAGCGAGGCGTTGATGTCTCCACCAGTAAATGCGTCTTTGCTGGTGGCGGTTCCTTGCTCCTGCGTGGAATGATCGAACGCGGTAACAAAGTAGCTTTCCCCATTTTCATCGAGGATATTCATGCCAATGCTCGCGGCTATGAGCTCCTCTACCAGAGTGAGGTGGCGGCAAATGGGCAGCAATAAAAAGGCCCGTGTGGTCCTTCAGTTCAATGAGATGGACTTTCGGCACCGGCGTGCTCTGGAAATCCTTCGCCAGCGACCACGCAGTATGTCTGAACTGGTTGTAAGCGCCATACTACACTACACCAGCTGCCCTGAGGTTGCTGATGAGCATAGCAAGGAGTGGATTGCAAGCACTGTGAAGGAGATCATTACCGAAATGATCTCCAGCGGCGAGTTGCAGATCTCGGCGCAAACTCCGGCTCCGGAGACAAATGGATCAAGCCTTGCTGCAGATGACCTCGCCGAGCTCGGTGGCGTTATGGGAATGTTCCGGACCAAGGGGTGAGCATATGAGTAACAAACGCTTTGGTTACGCTCGCGTGTCCACCACGGATCAGAATGAGGACCGACAGGTTCTGGAACTCCTGGAGTCTGGGATCGAAGAGCGTGATATCTATGTGGACAAGCAGAGTGGCCGCAGCTTTGAGAGAACCAACTATTTGGCCCTGCGCAACACCATCTTGCGAAAAGGAGATGTGTTAGTTGTCAAAAGCATCGACCGCTTCGGTCGCAACTACTCTGCCATCCGCGCGGAATGGGAGTTTCTCACAAAGACTCTTGGTGTTGATATCGTTGTTCTGGACACCCCCATCCTCGACACCACCCAATATAAGGACCTGCTTGGCAGCGTCATCACCGATATCGTCCTCGCTGTGCTCTCTTTTGGAGCACAGCTCGAGGTCGATACCAAGTCTAAGGCACAGGCAGAGGGCATTGCCGCTGCACACCTGAAAGGCGTCAAGTTTGGCCGGCCACGATGCACCGTCGAAGGCTGGGATACCTACTACCCCCAGTGGAAGCAGGGCCAAATCACCGCTGTCCAGTGCTATAAACAGCTCGGGATCAGCGCATCTACATTCTACCGTCTTGTACGGAAATATGAATTGGAGGACGAAAGCGAATGAGTCGTTGTTGCATATATTGCCGCATTGGTGGCACCGCAAATGAACCCAACCAAATAGCCATGAACAGCCAGCTTGAGATGCTGCGAAAGGCTGCTGAGGATCTCGGCCTTACCGTCGTGGCAGAAGTGACTGTTTTTGAAAGTGGCACTGACCCGCAGCGGCAGAGCATCAAAACGCTGATCCGAGATGGGAAGCACGGCGGCTTTGATTGCGTACTGATTGTTGATCCATCCAGATTATCAAGGAGCACTGAGGGCTGCACCTTGATTGGACAGAAGCTGAACCAGCATGGGATCAGAGTCTATACCCCTCAGGGAAAGATCCAGCTGGCCCCACCTCACGCCTTCTTCTATTCCAGATACCATAAGGAAGGAGAAAACGATCTTGGCTCAGGAAAGTAAAAACGAGGATCGCAAGCAAAGGATCCGCGAGGCGTTCCATGATGGGAAGCAGGTAGAGCGAATGCCTGCCCGAGAGGACATGGCCCCTCAGCATTCCGACGATGTTATCTATCGGGTTGCTCCGTACTGCCGAGTCAGTACGATGTCCGAAATGCAGGCGGAGAGTTTTGAAATCCAGCAACAGTACTACAACGAGTACATTGCCAAGCACCCGAATTGGACGCTGGTTCGCATCTATGCCGATGAAGGCATCTCAGCAACTTCGGTGAAGAACCGCAAGGACTTCAACAACATGATTGAGGATTGTAAGGCCGGCAAGATCGACCTCATCGTCACAAAGTCTGTCAGTCGTTTTGCCCGTAATGTCGTGGACTGCATCAAGTACGCCCGTGACCTGAGAGCCCTATCGCCACCCGTTGGCATCTACTTTGAAACAGAGAACATCAACACGCTATCCCAAAATGGCGAACTGCTCCTAACCGTTTTGGCCGCATTTGCACAGGACGAGAGCGTCAACAAGTCCATCAGCGTTGCCTGGGGTATCCGGCAGCGATTTGCTAAGGGCATCCCCAAACTGGTTAAGCCCTACGGATATCAGAATGATGATGGCAAGCTTGTCGTGGATGAGGAGGAAGCCAGTGTAGTTATTCGGATCTTCGCCTTCTATCTCGGGGGTAAAACCCCATATGAGATCGCAAAGATACTGACGGACGAAGGTGTCCCCACTCCCACAGGAAAGAAGCCGTGCTGGACTCTCTCTTCCGTCACCTACATTCTCGGCAACGACCGATACTGTGGAGATGTGATTATGCAAAAGAGCCTATGTGTAGACCTGTTCGCTCACAAGCGCGTTCGCAATCTGGGCCAGGTGGAACGGTACCGGATGCGTGATGTTCACCCGCCTCTAATCTCCAAGGAGGAGTGGCGTGAGGCAAAGAACCGGATCTCTATGCCCGATCGCGAAGCTGTTATTCTCGAAGAAATTACTGGAGAGGGAATTCTCTCCTCACTACATCCGATACTATTCAAGGAGGACATTGATGTATGAATGCCTGCATGTCTGAATTCCGCATTGTTAACCCGACCCTTCGCACCTTCAGCGCCGCTGAGGCGCGCATCGCCCACTCGAGCATCCGGTTCAATAATCTGAGTGCCGCTGAGTTGGGCTATCCGGAGCATATTCGTCTGCTGATCAGCTCGGATGGCTGCACGCTGGCCATTCAGGCCTGTGATCCGAAGGACAAGTGTGCCGTGCCCTTTATGGCCGGTCGCACTGCCGATGATCTGAAAGGTCAAAAAAAGTGGACGACTGTGAGTAACCGGATGCTCACCCACATCATCCGGAGCAAGCTGGGCTGGGAAACCGCAAAGACGCCGCGCCGGTTCTATGGCGTGCCCTGGCCTGAGCAGGGCGCGATCATCTTTGATCTGACCAAGATTGCACCGCCTCGTACCCGGACCCCGAACCTGTCTGCGGAAGATATGCTGCGTGCCTATGAACTGGCCGAGTCCGGCTCTCTGCTTCCTGTTATGGCCCCCGCATGGTCCCGACAGCCCTTTGCTTCCGTGCCTCCCAGTGAAGTCATCGAAACTCAGTATGTGCAAGTGAGCTAACAAGAAGCCCCCGGCATCCATAACGATGTCGGGGGCCTTCAACCTCTTGATAGTGAAGAGGAAAAATGGTATTGTAGGGTATGTCCGTTCTATTGGACAGCGAGTGCGATATCTTTAGGTAAGCTGGACCTTTGGCATCCGATCCTCCATGAGCTCTACTTTCCTGAGCATCAGGTCGTAGATCATGCCACGGAATTCAGAATCCGATATCGACTCGTTATTTGCCTCATGACAGACCTTCAGGAGCATTTCATCCAGTTCGCCAACAGTCTGTGCTTTCGGATACTCCTGCATAATTTCCTTTGTCACCATCAGCAGGAACTCGAAACCGGGCAATACGGATTGGTTCATCTTCTCTACTCCTCTTACGTGTTCTTTACAGGCGATTATAGAGGGATTTCAAAACAAATCAAGTCTTGACTTTTTCAGAAGGAGGCATCGCAAGTGATATATTGTATGTCCGACATCCATGGCGAGTTGGATCGCTTCAAGGCGATGCTCGACCTGATCAATTTCTCTTCAGACGATACGCTATACATCATAGGCGATGTGATAGATCGCCATCCAGGAGGCGTGGAGATCCTCAAAATCATCAAGGACACACCGAACATGTTCATGCTACTAGGCAACCACGAGCAAATGTGTCTGGATACCCTTGGCCCCAACAGTGTGTATGGAAGCAGACGGTTATGGCTAGAGAATGGTGGAAGTAATACATATCGAGAGCTGCTCTATGTATGTTCGCTCGCTGAGCGAAGCAGGATCATACATTTCCTGAGTACGCTGCCGGATCATTTTGATGTTGAGGTTGGCGACCGCAAATTCCATCTGGTTCATGCCATGCCGTCAGATGACCCGGATGATCGAATTTGGAGGAGGCCTAAACCGGATGATCCTCCGTACTTCGAGGATCGCATCGCAGTCGTCGGCTATACGCCCACCTGCTACATGAGTGGCGATATGGAAAGTCCCTTCGCCGTCTGGCATGGAAACGGGCTGATCGATATCGATTGTGGGTGCGGGAATAAGACAGAGCTGCGGCGCCTCGCCTGCCTTCGACTGGACGATCTGAAAGAATTCTACATCTAATAACCAATCAACATGAGGATGCCTTCTGCTTATACTGGTAGAAGGCGTCCTTTTTCTTGTCAACGATAATTCCTGCAATCGTACTAATTTGGTATTATCCGTACTGTTCTGCTCATTTTTGAGTCGCCGTTAATCTCCTATACTTAAAGGAAGATAATGATAGGTAGGAGATGTTCAATGAGCACCAATTTACATGTAATGGGCAACCGAATACGGACTGCGAGGCAATTCAGGAAACTGACTGCGGAACAACTCTCTGAGCAGCTTGGCATTGCCACGGAGTCTCTGCGCCATATCGAAAATGGTACCAGACGACCCAGTTACGCTCTGTTAGACAACATTTCGGATATACTCGATGTGTCCCTGGATTACCTCGCCGGTAAAACTGAACTTCCCCTCGAGCGCAGAGTACGCCGGGAACTTGAGAATATGGGCCTGACAAAAGCCCAAGAGGACGCTTGTGTGGAGATCGCACTCAATGCGATACCTGTCATAAAACGAATCTGCTAAGCCATGCACCTGCCGGTTTTCGGTAGGTGCATATCTTTTTTTGCGCACTCCCCATGATTCGACAGGTTTTGCGCTTACTTCCCCTTATTATGTACTTATCTGGTACGATTAGTATCAATATAGTACAAAGGAGATAGTAAAAATGAGCGTAGCAAGTATGCTGGAAAACATGAAAAGGCGTGCCCTCGACTCCACTTACGACGCATATATCTGCGAGGAGTACGATGCATGGGCAGTAGAGTCATTCGCAACGGAAGAGGGCGAGTATGATGCGGCAAGATTGGAGTTGCCCAAAGTGCTCAGTTCCGAGCAAATGGAGAAGTTGAAGACGATGGAAGAGCGCTATCAGCAGAATCGCAAATACGCCTCCCACTATGGGTTTGAAGCGGGCCTGTTCTCTGGCTTCCAGTTGTTCTTCAGTGGGAATGGGATAACAGAGGATGGCTTCGATCGCTACCTCATGAAAAGCCTTATGGAGATGCCCGGTATGCAGCGCCATGTAGACTACTACGCCCGCAACGACGAGATTCTCCGCCTGGGGAAGGAGCTGGGCGAGGAGCTGACGGATGAAAACAAGGAGCATGTTGTCTCGTTGGAATGCGCTTGGGGCCAACGCATTCACTCCTTTGCCTGCCACGCTTTCTATTGTGGCTATCGTGCGGCGCTGAGGGTTATTGACGCAGTCGGAGGGCTTGAGAGCATGAGTATGATCGACCACACGCTTCTTCTGGAATACAGACTTGGGTACATCGGCTCCTATGAACAGGTTGAACGGGAGCAGGAACGGAAGAAGAAAACCGCATAATAGCGAAAGGGGCAGGCCGCAATGGCCTGTCCCTTTCGCATAAGCTCTCGCTGTAATTCTGCTCGATATCGAATCGCAAAACGGAACATCCGCTTCTCTTCCAATGCAAGGATCTCGTTCTCCGCTTTATCAAGCGCAGAAATCAGCTCTTCCGGCACGCCATATTGTCGCAGGTTTTCTGCAATCTTACAAAGTTTTTCCACGGCTACCTCATATTCACAAGATGAGTTCCCGCCATGCTCTGAAACAGGAATGCATTTTCCTTGAAACAGCTTTTGCAATATGTTCATTTTGATCCCCCATATATGAGACACCAAAACAGAGAAAGTGCAACATAGTTTTTGAAAAAACCACGGCGTTGTACTGTAATTACTACCTCCCCGCAGGGTACACATATGTGCTGTCCGTTCTTTTGGACACCCTCTATTGTATGCTATGGCCATAATCCGATAGGTCTCACAAAGGAGAGGTGACAGAGATGTATGTTCTGATCGATATGGAGTGGGTTACAAATCGCCATGGAAACCACTGGCCAACACAGCTTGCGGCAATCCGTGTAGATGAAGAATGGCAGACGGTGGATTCCTTCTCTGTACTCTTTCGGCCCAAGGATATCACCTTCCAGAAGTGGGATCACATGGCCTTCTCCGGTTGGACTCGTGACAACTTTCTGAATGCAGATTCGCTCTATCCGGCACTTGACGCCTTTGAGCACTGGCTACAGCCCGAGGACATTCTCTGCTGGTGGCACCAGGAGGCCTATGACCTCTATATCATGTTCACCAAGGTAGCACAGATCCGTGATCGGGCCTCTATGGTAGTATTCCTCTCCGACTACATCTACGGGTTCCTGGCCGGTCAGAAAGGTGCCGTAGGAAGTCCCTACAAGATTTGTGCGGCAAGAGATATCCCGACGCCAGAACCTGCACACTGTTCCATCAATGATGTTTTGGCGATACAGTCTCTCGTTCAAAGCATCGATTTCCAGCAAAGAAATCTGCAGGCGCCACCCAAGAAGTGGGTAAAGGACACCACTGCTCTGAAAGGATCACCGGTGTTTCCGCTTCTCTACGATACCGCAACCCAGCTGCTGCACCACTCTGATTGCGAGCTGCTTCCGGATAACCGTTACCTGCCGGCATACACTTCGTTTAAGGCACCGATCCGGAAGAGGTATAAACCCTGCGCCTGCTGCCATGATGAATTTCTGGATGCGCTTTGGGATCGTAACCAGGACTCCATCACCCGATCTGATTACAATTATGTGTATTCCAAGCAGTCCAAGGTGTTTCATACACGAAACTGCTCCCATGTGCTGCTATCCTTTGACATTCAGGGTACCGTATCCTATGAGACCTGCTTGAAGAGCGGACGCCGGCCCTGTAAACATTGTAAGCCCGTGCCGATAGAGCGCAAGCGTATTTCTTTGCCGATAAAGCAAAACAAGCCGCAGAAAGCGGAAAACCGCAATCTGAACGGCGAAGAACGAAAGGCCCTAGGTCGGTTCAAGCGAGCTAAGGAAGAACGCGAAACAGCTTTCAAGCGCGGCGATTTGACGGAGGCTGAGCGCAATACCGTCATGGCCCTTTCGCAACCCGGTCTTGCTTTCTGGGCAAGCAAGGGGTATAGCACCTTCCACACAAGAAACTGCTCAAAGATTACTGGGCTCAACCAACTCAGGGGTTTTGCGCGGTATCAGGACGCTGTGCGAGCCGGCTATTCTCCTTGCCGCCATTGCAGACCCAGTCCCAAGCAGGATGTAAAATTCTCAATTCCTATCACCAATAAGGAGCGACACGGCGAGACTACGGACACACTGATTCAGCTCTGTACGCAGCACTGTCTGCCCTTCGAATATGACATGCGATATTTCACGCTGCAGACCATGGCCGGCAAGTGGCGTATCGACATGAGTTTGCGGCCCGTTCGGCTGGAGCATATCAATCTCGTCACCGAGCGCGGGAACACAAAGAAGTTCCATACTCAGCCCCGTCTCTTCCTCTCCCTCAAAGACACCTTTGATTACATCATGCGCCATGACAGCAAGTTGATTGAAGAAATTGTCGCCAAGGACAATCAGAGCCAGGAGCTGGCAATGGGTTAAGTAAGAAAGGCGCGGCAATGGGTAGCTCCATCGCCGCGTCAATTTCGTTTGATTCTGTTGTTAAGCAATCCTGCCATCCGTAAGTGGTATTGGGAGTATCCAAACTCCTGCCAACGAAAAGGAGTGAATAAAAATGGACAGAGAAGAAGCAGCAAAAGAGTTGATGGCCATGCTCGAAGAAGCACAAGAGGGCCCATACTATTCTGAGGAAGAAGTGCGAGCCCATCTGCTGGAAATCCTGGCCCCTCGCAACCAAGTATATATGACTGGCGACACCCATGGGCAATTTGAGCGCGTGATCGAGTTCTGCGCACGCAGAGAGGTTGAACCGGAAAACACCTTTGTGATCTTGGGCGACGCAGGGCTGAACTACTACAATGACCGCAGGGACCGAAAGAAGAAAGACCAACTTGCCCAGGTACCCATCACCTTCTTCTGCCTACACGGCAATCACGAGATGCGCCCGTCCGAAGAGCTCGGTTATGAGGTCGCTGAATATCACGGTGGCAAGGTATGGATGCAGCCGGCTTATCCTAATATCCTGTTCGCCATTGACGGCGAGGTCTATGACTTCAATGGCAATTCCTGCATTGTCATCGGCGGCGCCTACAGCGTGGATAAATACTATCGTCTGGCCCGTGGTTGGAGCTGGTTCCCAGATGAACAGCCTTCCGAAGAAATCAAAGCCAAGGTGGAGCGCGTCCTCGCCGAGCGCAACTGGAAGATTGATATTGTGTTGTCTCATACCGGCCCGCTGAAGTATGAGCCGACCGAAGTCTTTCTGCCCATGATCGATCAGAGTACCGTGGACAAGTCTACCGAAGTATGGCTGGAGCAGATCGAGGCGAAGCTCGATTATGAGCGCTGGTATTTCGCCCACTACCACACCGAGAAAGAAGTGGGCAAGATTCGGATCATGCATAATGACTACACTATGATCCCTCACGAAGCCTCCGTTGCGGCAGAAAAGGACATGATTCGCCGCATGCATCGTCAGGCGGAGATTGTGGAAGCGCTGGGACTTCTGGATGATGCACCAAACCAAAAGAATGGAGATGATATCTCATGAGCACCTATTATGATTTCATGGTCGAGGCCAAGTACGAGGGCAAGTGGTACAACATCGACTTCCATACCAAGGATATTGACGGCAAATTGCGTCATCAGTACCTCGCCACCATTTCACGCAGCTTTATTGGCTTGCTGGAGGATCAGGTGAACGGAGCATGGGCCATTGGCTTTGATGACTTGGCTGAGAGCACGCAGCAGCTTTTACTTGCAAGTACTTTTGAAGGCCGAGAGGATAGTCTTCGACTGGAGCGCTTCTATGTAGCCGGGAATCTCGATGATTTTGAACGGCTGCTCAATGGCCCGTACCAGATGGAATACTATGTCACCCGCAACCAGATTGCAGCTTATGAAGAACACAAGATTGACGAAATTTACGAATACCTGACCGCTCACGAGTTGCTCGAATTGCCTCAGGCTACCCGAAACGAGTATGTGCTCTATCGCTGGAACGACACCTTTGCAAACACAGAGAACATCCGGGCTATGGTGGAGCGCCTGAAGTATCAGGTTGAGTGCTTCAATGATGCGCTCCCTTACCGGGCGGGTCAGTCCTATGGTGATCGGGCTGCCTCTCAAATCCGTGTGATCTACCGTATCACCTAAGGAGGGATCGGATGAATTATTACATTGGAGATTTGCACCTATTCAACCGCAACCAGACAGATGAAGGCAGAAACTACGACAGACGCCCGTTCGCTACGGTAGAAGAGATGAACCAGTACATCCTCGAACGCTGGAACGCCAAGATCAACAACGGTGATACCGTCTATATCCTGGGCGATATGGCCATGCGGGGTAAGAACAGTGCACTACTCGCGCTGGTTGCCCAGTTGAAGGGCAAGAAGATTTTGTTTCGCGGTAACCACGATGACCTGTCCGACTATCGCTATCAGCGGCTCTTTGAGGAAATCACTGACTACCGGGAGATTGCCGATTCCTTTGATGGAAAGACATACAAGCTCTGCTTGATGCACTATCCCATCCTGATGTGGAACGGCCAGCATCGCGGATCGATTCTTCTCTACGCCCATACTCATAATACTGTGGAAGAGGCATTCTTCCAGAAATGCGTCAAAGAGCTCAACGAGAACAAGAAACTGAATGTTCAACAAGGAAAGCCCATTCGCGCCATCAATGTCGGCTGCATGATGCCTTACATGGGCTACGAGCCGAGAACGCTGAAAGAAATCCTATCCGCACATGAATAAGAAAGGAGTGCTGCCTGTGCTGCCAAAAGCACTGTTTTTGAGCACGATTGAGAAGATACGCCAGCAGGAGGCTCGTATTGATGAGTTCGATAAGGCCCTCAGTAAAATGTGCGATGGTTTTCCTGCCTTCGACAAGGACAATCTCTACCTGCTCGCACTGCGCGATTTGCTGAAGTACACTATGCAAGACCAGTATGACAATATCGGCTGGTGGTTATACGAAGCGCCGGATGCCGGTTACACCGTATCCTGGGAAGAAGCCGGCAAGGAAGTCTCTGTTGATTTGACTGAGGCCGGCGCCCTCTATGTAAAGAAGTCGGGATGCGAGTTTTTAATTTATAAACAAAATGACGATAATTTAAATCGAAACCAAAGAAAAATCGAATATAACAAAACGAATACTCAAAAATAGCAGGAAAGTGTGAACAAAGATCGCTGATTTTGTAAACGTTGGCACTCGTATATTGACATTGCTAAAAACGGGGTTATAATGAACACGATCTTAGGGAGAGGGATAAAGAGATCCCCCCCAAGAGATCAAATCAAATTATAAATACTCAAGCTCCGGACCGGGAGCTTCTCCCGGAACCGAGAGCGGGAATTGAATGGAGGAACAATTTATGTTACCCAGTATTTTTAGTGAGAACCTGTTTGATGATTTCTTTAATAGCGCAATGTTCCCGAAGGCCGAACATGAGCTGTACGGCAAGCATGCGAAGAACCTGATGAACACCGATGTGCGGGAGGTCGAGAACGGTTACGAGATCGACATGAACCTGCCCGGTTTTAAGAAGGACGAGGTAGAGATCCAGCTGCAGGACGGCTGCCTGACCGTCAGCGCCGCCAAGGGACTGGACAAGGACGAGGAGGATAAGAAGGGCCGTTATATCCGCCAGGAGCGTTACGCCGGTTCCCTCAGCCGCAGCTTCTATGTGGGCGAGGATGTGGAGCCTCAGGATGTGAAGGCCAAGTATGAGAACGGCGTTCTGAAGCTGTTCGTCCCCAAGGCCGAGGTCAAGCAGGTGCCTGCTCAGACCGCTATCGCCATTGAGTGACCAAATGGCCGGGGCCCGCAAGGACGGGTCCCGGCCGGTTTCTTTTAACGGCGGTTCTGCGTCGTATTTCCGTCCGGGTTCCGGGCGGGGATACGAAACAAGATCGAATGGATCGACGGGAGGAAAGTTGGATTCCCCTCTTTTTCCTTAGGAGGCATGATGTATGAATAAAACCGTTTCCCGCGTGCTGTGGATCGTGGCAGGTGTGCTGCTGATCGTGGCGGGTGGTGCGTGTATGCTCCATCCCGGCGCTACCCTGAGCGGGCTGTCCTTCCTGTTAGGAATGGCCATGTTATTTTCCGGTGTGGTAGATATTATCATTTTTGCCACGGCGGGCAGCAGTATTTACGGTTCCGGATGGTTTTTGGTGGATGGCATCCTTACGGTGCTGCTGTCCATCTTCCTGCTGTGCAACCAGATGTTCACCATGATGACTCTGCCCTATATTCTGGGTATGTGGCTGTTGTTCTCCGGCATCACGAAATTTGTAAACTCCTTTGATCTGCGCCGGTTTGGAGTGCGGGGTTGGGGCTGGGTGACAGCCTTCGGCCTGCTGATGGCGGCGGCTGGATTCCTCTCCTTTATGGACCCCTTGGCTGCGGCGGTGACGCTGTCCGTTCTGGCGGGGCTGTTCCTGATGATCCAGGGCGTGGTTTCCATTGCGTTCGGGTGTCTGTCCGGACGGTTCTGGATGTAAAGCTTAACAACAAAAATCCACGGTCGCACAGGCTGACTATCTTGTTGAAGAGGTTGCGCATAGAGATGCCTTGAAGGCAGTGCACGGCAGTCATGACTCATGGGAGGAAACACAATGAGTACGCAATATGAATTTATGAAACGACAGGTCGTTGAAGAAGTGGCTGCTCTTCAGGAAAAGCTAATCGCAATCCAGGCGGATTGCATCAACCGGATCAAAGAAATCCCCGTCACTTCTGACCTGGAGGACACCATGGATGAACTGCTTAATAAAATCTCAAATCAGTTCCTCTTTCAGATTGAGGAACCGGAAAGTGCGTCCGTCGTGATCGGCACAGCAAGAGCCGGTCATTTTTCCTGGAGAGTCGAGAATGGGTTTCGAGACATTTTCTCCGTAGAGCAGTGGCTCCGCGACAATCCCGAGTTCAGCATCTATGATGAATACGGTACAGCTATTACATGGGAGCAATTCAAAGAGGCTGTAGCCTGGTGTAATGGGTGAAAACTGCACTTGAAACGGTTTGTGCATTCTGACATATTGGGACCGCATTTTTTGTACAAGGAGTCGATGACCATGGAGTACAGGGGCCTTTATGTTTCTGCAACACCAGATTGTGAGCCTAATGAAGGCGGATGCTATTGTCAGGTATATGCCGACGAGGATTATGGCGACCAGATCGACGACTTTTGTATCCATCCAGATGAGCTTGAAGAGAATGATGATATTAAGCACTGGGGCAAGGTCAATATCGACGGCAGCTACCGATACTATGTTGAGAATGGTGTCATCTCTCCAGAAAACAGCGATATTTAACCACAAGTTGAATGACAAACCGAAAGAGTTGTGGTATAGTACAGTCAGAAACCAAGAACAATTCTCTACAGAAAGGACGCAGAACCATGAAGACTATTTCTTCCGCTATCTTCTATATGAGCGAATGGCAGGCTATCTTCCAGTGCGAGGAATATAGCTTTTGCGAAGCACGCCCATATCAAGATAAGCAGAAGAATATGATCGGATTGAGTACCTGTTGACCTGAAAGAATCGGTCTATCAGGATCTCCTTCTCTGAATTATTGAAGCCGCTTGTCTTGAGTGCAGACAAGCGGCTTTTTCATGCCCATGAGGCCAAATAATTCAGATAGGAGGTGTATTTGAGAATGAACATTCCAACGATCAACCTTGCTCGCACAGGCACCAATATTGTGATGCTTCGCAAAGCAGCGGGGCTGACGGTGCATGACCTACAAATGGCATTCGGCTTCAATTCCCCGCAGGCCATTTACAAGTGGCAAAACGGCACTGCGCTGCCGACTGTAGATAATCTTATCGCCCTTGCTGCACTGCTGCATGTGCGTATTGATGATATCCTCATTACCGATCACTCGGTTGCTTAATATGCAGGGAGAACTTCTCCCTGCCATACGGTCCGCTCGTCTAAATGGTTAGGACACAGCCCTTTCACGGCTGCAATGACCGGTTCGAGTCCGGCGCGGATCTCCATAATACTGGGATATTGCTAAGCGGCTAAGGCACCGGCCTTTGATGCCGGCCACTGTTGGTTTGAATCCAACTATCCCAGCCATGATACGGTACTCAAGAGGTTGAAGAGGACAGCCTGCAAAGCTGTTAATCGTCGGTTCGAATCCGACCCGTATCTCCATCTGGTGCCTTCGTCTAATTGGTTAGGACGCAAGCCTCTCAAGCTTGTAATGCTGGGTTCAAATCCCGCAGGCATCACCATCATCATACAGGGGTATAGTTTAACCGGAAGAACAGCGGTTCCCAAAACCGCCCGTGGGTGTTCGAGTCGCCCTATCCCTGCCAATATACTGGGGTGTCGCCAAATGGTCAAGGCACCGGTCTCTGACACCGGCATTTGTTGGTTCAAGTCCAGCCACCCCAGCCATATTTGGAGAGTGAACCCGGAAGGCCCGGGGACCGCCCGCTAAGCGGATCGTATCAGAAGTGATATCAGATTCGAGTTCTGCGCTCTCCGCCATATGGGTCAGTGCGCGTAGTTGGCGATCGCAGCGGTCTGTAAAACCGTGACATCTGAAACATCGTTGGTTCAATTCCAACCTGACCCACCAAAATAGAGGGGTACCCGCTTCTGGGTGCCCCTCTTTCATAATGGTCACATCATTGGCCGGGTGGTCGTAAAACAGTAAAATGAAAAAATGGTGAAAACCTTGAGTTTTCAAAGGGTGCGGCGTGACTTCGGTCACGCCGTTTCCTCTTTCATCAGCTCATTCAGCGGGATGAAGCCCAGCCCATCGTACTGGATGTGAATGTGCTGCACACGCTTCCCGCTGGATTTGTCCGGTGCGTCCACATAGATGGCGGACACCAGTTCCCGCAGAGCGTAGCCGTCCAGCTTATCGATGCCCACATACTTGTGCGCCGTCTGAATGAACTTCTCAACGTTTTCGTTCTGTCGTTCCTGTACTTCAATTTCCTGTCGCAAAGTTACGCACTCGGTCTCCAACTGCTTCTGCTCCGTTTCATAGGTCAGGCTCAGCATATCGAAGCGCTCATCACTCAGCCGTCCGCAGGCGTTGTCCTCGTAAATCCGGATGAACAGCCGTTTCAGTTCAGCGATGCGGTTTTCGTTCCGTTCCAGCCGTTTCCTTCGGATGCGGATCTGCTCACTGCTTTCCAGCCGGAGTTGTTCCTCCATCACTGCACGGAAATGTGCCTCATGCCGCAGAATGTAGCCCGTCACAGCCTGAATGTGTTTCAGGACTATGTGGCTGAGTACGGTTTCCCGGATGTAATGAGTACCGCACTTGTCCTTGTGCTTCTAATGGAGAGAACAGTCAAAGAACGCGCCCTCCGGTCGGTAATTGTTCGTCGCCCCTTAATACAGCTTCTCACCGCAGTCGGCACAGTACACCAGCCCGGAAAAGATGCTGCTTCGGCCTGTACGGGTATTGCGATGCCGCTGCTGGCGCACCTGCTGTACCTTCTCAAACACGGCTTCCTCGATGATGGCCTCATGTGTATTGGGGAAGATGGCTTGCTTCTCAAGGGGATTGTCCCGCTGCTTCTTGTCCCAGATGGAGTTGGTATAGGTCTTGAAGTTCACCGTACAGCCCGTGTACTCCCGCCGTTCCAGAATCGCCACAACGGTACTGCTGTGCCAGTCGCAGGGGTCCTCCGGTTTCTTGTTTGGGGTCTTGATGTCCTGCAAGGCCCTGTATGCGCTGGGCGTTAGCACCTTGTCCGCTTTCAGTTGGTTGGCGATCTGCATGGGACCACGGCCCTTCATACACAGGTCGAAGATGCGTTTCACCACATCAGCGGCTACCGGGTCAACCACCCAGCGGCGGGGGTTCTCCAGGTCTTTTACATAGCCATAGGGCACATTGGTGGTCAGGGGTACGCCTCGCTCACCCTTGGCTTTCTGGACGGCTCTGATCTTGCGGCTGGTGTCCCGGGCATAGAACTCGTTGAACCAGTTTTTGATGCCCGCAAAATCGTTGTCCACACGGTTAGGGTCAATGGTGTCGTAGTTGTCGTTGATGGCGATGAAACGAACACCGTTCTGCGGAAAGGTGAAGTTGGTGTAAAGCCCGGTCAGCGCGGAGTTGCGGCCCAGTCTGGAAAGGTCTTTGGCGATCGCCACGGCCACCCGTCCCGCCTCGATTTCGGCCAGCATGGCCTGAAAGCCGGGACGGTCATAGGTCACACCGCTTACACCGTCATCCACGAAAAAGGTTGGGTTGGGGAAGTGATGCTCCCTGGCATACTGCAAAAGCATGGCCTTCTGAGACGAGATTTGTCAAGGTTATTTTCTCCCGCTGAATACAAATGTCCAACTTTACTGTGAATAGCTCAGATATAATAAACACAGAGCCGCAGAATGGCCAGGGTTGCCATCACCGCCGCAATGATTAGGATGGTGTTTCGGTTTTCTCCGGCCACTCCGATGTCAATCATACTGGCCAGGGCAGTAGGCAGCAGCATGGCTGTCACAGCGGAGAGCAGCATCAGCGCCAAGAGGGCGGCCACATGCTTTCCGCTGAGTTTTACACGGGAAAAAATCGTACCCATAGTTTTCCTTTCTGCTCGTCGTACTCGCATTTTAGCTTGACAGGGCAAATAGCAAATGATAGTATAAATGAAATGATAGTATCATAGATGCTAGAATATCACAGAAGCAGGCGTTGTCAATAGTCCGAGCGAAAGTGGAACAAATGACAATCCTTGTTTCAATGATACGCAATTAAAGGAGACGTTTCTTATGCGAAGGACAACGGCTACAACAGACTATCTGAAAGAATGTATGGGTACAGCGTTGCTGGAACTAATGAAAGAAAAACCCATTGAAAAAATCAGTATTGAGGAGATGACTGCCAAGGCAGATGTAGGTCGCTCCACTTATTTCCGTTATTTCAAAAGTAAAGATGAAGTTCTGTCTTTCAAAATCACATGTCTGTGGAAGCGCTTTTCCGACGAACACGGTGCTACCAACTTCGCCACTGGTAGTTATGACGGCATCAGGCTGTTTTTTGAATTTTGCCTTTCCACTCGTCCTATTTGTGATCTGCTCTACTCAGCTGATCTCCAATATGTGATTCTAAACTTCTATTTACAAGAAGCGGCATCCATTGTCGCTAATGCCGATGCCAAAACGCACTACTTTATCCAATTTATTACATATGGATTGTTTGGGCTTATGAATGCGTGGGTATTACGAGGCTATAAAGAAACCCCGCAGGAAATGGCACAAATAGTTTGCGATTGGGAAGCATCTTCGAAGGAGAAATAACATAGAGGGGGGTAAACATATGGGAAAAATCATTCGACGCATTCTAACAATTATTCCAGCGGTGGCTTTACAATCGCTCTGGCTTTTGCTGTTGATGAAATGGCTGACCCCTTACGCACCGATTATTGTGTCACTGCTTTCCGTTGCAGCGTTTTTCTTGGTGGTATTTATTATTATAAAGAGAGATGAAACCGCTTATAAATTGCTTTGGCTGCTGGTTATTCTGTCACTACCTTTGGTAGGAGCGTTACTATATCTGCTCTTTGGAAATAAACGGACGGCCCGCCCTCTAAAAAGGCGCTTGCAGCAAGTTCAAAAGAGTTGCAATCCGCAGCCTCTTCCAATAAAAGAAGCGCCCTTTGACGGCGAAAAACGCATGGGGCAAACAGTGCGGTGGCTGGAAGAAAAAACGCAATATCCGATGTGTGCAGTTGAGCAGGTTCGTTACTATCCGTTGGGCGATAATATGTTCCCTGATATGCTTGCCGATTTGAAAAATGCAAGAAACTCGATTTACGTAGAATACTTCATTATTGAGCCGGGGCATATGTGGGACGCAATCGTGAACGAACTGGAAGTAAAAATGGAGCAGGGCGTTGATGTACGTGTGATATACGATGATCTTGGCAGTATTTCTTCGTTCAATTTCAGTAATGTCCGTGAACTGAAAAAGAAAGGCATTCCATGTATTCCTTTTAATCCTTTCCTTGCCTTAAAAGGAACTGCAAACTATCGCGATCATCGCAAAATGCTGATTATTGACAACGAAGTTGCTTATAGCGGAGGTATCAACTTATCAGATCGGTATATCAATTTGGAACATCCCTATGGACACTGGAAGGACATAGGCTTTCGGATTACTGGTGAGCCAGTAAAAAATTTTACCCATATGTTCTTGACCTTTTGGAACGCATTTTCGCTGGAAAAAGAAGCAGGACAGCTTGCAATGCCCACATATCCCAAAAGGTATCCTGCGCCGCCGCACACATTTGATGGTTATGTGCTTAGTTACTACGATTCGCCCCTTAACCATGAAGCTACCAGTAATCAGCTCTTTATTGACTTGCTTTCTCAAAGCACGGATTACGCATGGTTTTTTACACCGTATCTTATGCTTGGCGATGACTTGATGGATGCAATGATTTCCGCTGCTCAACGTGGTGTAGACGTGCGGATCATTATGCCCGGCATCCCTGATAAGAAGCTGATTTTCCGTATGTCTCGGAGCTTTTATCAGGTGTTGCTGACTGGCGGCATCAAGATTTATGAGTATACTCCCGGCTTCGTTCATGCAAAGAGCTTTGTATCAGACGACAAAGTTGCGACGATAGGAACTGTCAATCTGGACTACCGCAGTCTCTTTCTCCACTTTGAAAACAATTCGTTCTTTTATCGTTCCAGTATTATTGCAGCAATAAAGGACGATTTCATCGCTACACAGGCAAAATGTAAAGAGGTAAAGCCCTATGATATGAAACATTATTCGCGCCGCTGGGTCGTAGATGGTGTCCTTCGTATTTTCGCACCGCTATGTTGAGGTTTTTATGAAGCATTTTCTTATGTGTCTGCTATATATCGCGGCGTTAGGGGTTCTCTCCTTTGTAGTGGGGCGCTTGATCCCGAAGCATTGGTTTCACGCCGATCGTTTTCCTTGGGTCTGCCACCCGGCAGAGCAAAAACTATGGAAGCGGCTTCATGTTCGGAAATGGCAGGCAAAGATCCCCGATATGAGCCGCATATTCGTTAAAATCATGCCGGAAAAGAAACTGACAAAGGAAAACTATGAGAACTTGCCGCGCATGATAGAAGAAACTTGCGTGGCAGAGTGGACACATATTCTGTTGTCTATCGCCGGTCTTGGACTGCTGAAAATATGGTCCGGTGTTGGCGGGGTATGTATAACGATTATCTACATTGTGCTGGGTAATTTGCCGTTTATTGTTGTCCAGCGCTATAATCGCCCACGCCTGCAAAAGCTGTTTGCTATGCAGCAAAGGAAAAAATAGGAGATTCAAATGCAAACACTAATTCTAAGCTGCAACACTGGCGCAGGGCATAACTCCTGTGCGCAAGCAGTTCAGGAAGCCTACCACTCTCGCGGAGAAATCTGCAATATTACAGATTCTTTGCAGTTTATTTCAGAAAAAGCATCCACGTTTATTTCTAATTGGCATACCCGAATTTACCGCCATGCTCCAAGGCTTTTTGATGCTGGGTATCAGCGTGCGGAATCTCACGAAGATATTTTTTGTGAGGGAACGCCGATCTATAAGCTACTTTCCTCCGGCGCAGAGCGGATGTATCAATACATCCGCTCTGCAGGCTACGATAATATTATCTGTACTCATGTATTCCCAGCCTTGGCGTTGACAGAAATGCGCCGACAGCACCCATGCTTACAGCTTGTAACGAGCCACATTTCTACAGACTATACCTGCGCTCCCTGCACAGCGGATTCTGCGCTGGACTGGTATTTCATTCCGTCCACTTCGCTGTTAGGTGAGTTTGAACAATGTGGACTTCAACCTCAAAAGCTGATCGCCAGTGGAATCCCTGTGCGGCAGCAATTCTACCAGCGTGTGTCACAAGAAGCAGGAAAAGCCAACGCCGGAATCTCTCCTGCTCATCAGCATATTTTAATGATGTGCGGTAGCATGGGCTGCGGTCCAATGGAGGAGATTATATCGTATCTCTGCCCTTACCTCACAACAGAACAAGAACTTAGTGTTGTATGCGGCACAAATGATGATTTACGCAAAAAACTCCAAAAAAGAACAGAAAAGTATTCTCAAGTTCATGTTCTGGGAACCGTCAATAATGTGCCGCAGCTCATGCAAGCCTCAGACCTATTCCTGACAAAGCCCGGAGGTCTAAGTACATCTGAGGCAATGGCGGCAGAGTTACCAATGGTGCTTATCGATGCAGTGGCTGGCTGCGAGACACATAATCTGAATTTTTTTCTGCGTAATGGAATGGCCGTCACAGCCAATACGCCAAAAGCAATCGCAGACACCACAATAAAAACGCTAAATGCCCCAGTGCTTCTTTCTAAAATGCGCGCGGCAATGCGGTCGCAGACGGAATGTACGGCAGCCGATAAAATCTATGAATGGATATACAGTCATGCAAAGTAATCATATAAAGCCGGAAGTTAATTACCGTGAGTTCCGCATCCATAAACTTAATACACCTGAATTTTCTCACGTCAGGCTATTGCTTTACTGGCCAATTTTCGGCTTGCTGTTTTTGTTTCTTGAGCGGTTGCAACCGCAACGAAATTACTATCCCGTCTATTGTGGACTCGATGATATAATACCATTTTGTGAATGGGCGTTGATTCCGTATCTATTTTGGTTTGTCTTTCTAATCGGTACGTTGGTTTATACTTTTTTCGTCGATGTACCTGCATTTCGGCGTATGATGTATTTTGTGATAGTCACCTATACGATCACGGTTTTGATTTACCTGTTCTTTCCGACCTGCCAAAATTTGCGGCCAGAAGCATTTGTACGCAATAATCTACTTACACGCTTTATTGAATTATTCTATAGTTTCGATACCAATACAAATGTTTGCCCCTCACTTCATGTAATAGGCTCTGTTGCCGCGATGTTTGGGTTATGGGATTGCAAGGCGCTCCAAAGCGTCGGATGGAAAATCGCTGCTACATCAATCGCCGTGTGTATCAGTCTCTCCACCGTTTTTATGAAACAGCATTCTATCATGGATGTTCTCGCTGCATTGCCAGTCTGTTTCTTTGGTTGGTGGATTGCCTATAAGATACTCCCCAATAATAAAACAAACCGATTTCTTACGAGGATGTAATCATGGATAAATCCTACAAAAAGCCGCTTCTACTAATCACGTTTGGGGTGATCTTATTTGCGGCATTCAACAATCTAAACTATGTTGCCAACTTTCTAAAATCGTGTATTGGCTTGCTCGCTCCGATTTTATCAGGCCTTTTGCTGGCCTTTGTTCTGAGTGTACCCGTGCGCGGACTGGCAAAGAGGCTTCGACGAAAGCTGACTAAAGCTACAGATCGGCAAATAGACATGATAAGCCTGTTACTGACGCTGATATGTGTTATTGCGATTATTGCTCTTCTGTGTGTAATTGCGATTCCACAGCTCACTGCATCTGTAAAAAGCATTGCTGCTCTTGTTCAAGAAAAATGGCCTGACTGGGTCGGCTTATTGCAAAGATACGGCATTGACACAGAGAAACTGTCGGCACATTTTGCTGCGCTCGATTGGAAATCTATTCTGCAAAGCATTTCGAGCGAAATGAACACAGTGATTTCCTCAGTTGCCAATGTTGCTGGCTCTACGGTATCTGCGATTGCTGATGTTGCAATTTCACTTGTGATCACATTCTATGTGCTAATTGGATGGCGTGAATTGAGCAGTCAAAGCAAACGGGCACTGTATGCCTACTGTAAGGAATCCGTTGCAGATAGAATTTGCCATATTTCGAAACTTGCACATGACACCTATGCGAAGTTTCTTTCTGGTCAGTGTGTCGAGGTTATGATTCTTGGAACATTGATCTTTCTTTCGTTTTCTGTTGCAGGGATTCCATATGCGGGGCTAACAGCCGTTTTAACTGCCGCCTTTGCATTCGTTCCTTATATTGGAGGATTTCTCTCCTGCGCTTTCGGCATTTTATTTACTTTATTGGCGGCTCCGAACAAGGCGCTCCTATGCTTGATCGTCTATCAGGCAACTCAGTTTGTTGAAAATCAGTTCATCTATCCGCACGTCGTGGGAAACAGTGTAGGGCTATCCCCGTTCTGGACGTTGTTGGCGGTTTTGCTGGGCGGTAAACTGTTCGGTGTCCTTGGCATGATCTTCTTTATTCCGTTAATGGCTCTTGTATCTCAGCTTCTACACGAATCAATCGAACGGCGGCTGCATACCCGCAAACCGGAGCTGTCCAATGTACAAAGCAACTCAGACGAGAATGATAGTCCTCATAAATAAGTCAATTTTGCAGATAAAATTAGCAACTCAGGAAAAAATGATTTGCTTGGAGAAATCGAAACGATAAGCTGAGATAATGGTTTCTCTTCTTTAGTGAGCCTATGAAATTTTTTCTGTAAAATAACCTAAGTAAGGTCCTTCTATGATACAATAAATATCATTAGGAGGGCCTTTTACTATGGCAAAACAAAAGAAACCAGTTCACAGAGTTGAAATGACTGAAGGAAAAAGGAACATCATCCGCCAGCTTCTCGAAGAATACGATATTCATTCAAAATGGAAATCTTAAATCCGAACTTCAGTATCTCATGGATCAGACGGAACAGGCAAAAGAAACCCATAGGATGGAAATTGTAAATGACATCTACAAAAAGCTACATGATCTGGATTATTTTTTGCTGCGATATGGTCCTAAAGATGTCGCTAAGTATGTCGAAGATGATTCTACGGTATCTAAATACTACGGCACCCTTCCTTTCTATTAACCTTTCCTCGCAAAGAACTCCGACATGGTAATGCCCAACCCATCGCAGATCCGCTCTATCGTGTCGACAGATAATTGTCCGCCGCGGCGTTCGCTGTTTTTCAGGGTCGAATGAGATACATCGCATATCTGAGACAGCTTAAAAAACGTAAGACTCCGCTCATCTGCCAACTCTCTCACGATTGCAATCGTGTTCATCAAATCCCCGCCTTTCAGCATTTTAATTTTCAAAGTTTCTTACAGCACACGCCCAATGACTCGAAATCCTCGTTCCGGGCTAATGATTCGATCAGAATAGTCTTTGTTATACGAAATCAAAACCGGCTGCATGTGGAGCCTTCCGTAGCTGTCCGTAAATGCGTCACGGTCGCTCTCG
>OMAN01000016.1_pt1 | contig 181722 bp, 157 predicted proteins | sample 1644701 | NCBI WGS metagenome assembly OMAN01 (sample SAMEA103958124, study PRJEB25191) | human gut metagenome | biome: human-associated habitat [ENVO:00009003]; feature: intestine environment [ENVO:2100002]; material: feces | place: Germany | collected 2013/2015 | reverse complement strand
CGTGCAATAAATATATAATAATTCACTATATATACATAAAATTATATGTATATAAGATTGTATAATTTATTCAAAAATATTACTACTGTAATTTAGCTGGAAGATTTTTACTATTGTATAAAATGCTTTTGTAATATAAAATAGTTCCCAGTCTGTATTTTACAGGGTAAAAATTATACAAACTGTGAAAATAATTCACTTAACAGAAAGGAGTAAAGTTATGAAAAAATATACATCCTGTTCTTTCGACTCCCCCTATTTTTATGAGATGACATCTACACACAAGTCGGTTTGTGGCAAAGAAACAAGGGTGTACGGGATAAAGCTGTATAAAATTGGCTGTGATGATTCGCTAAACCCTGCCGAATGTTTTATAGCTACCGACGTTTCTGCAGACAAAGCGTACGTGCAAAGGCTCTTGGCCCTTTTTTATGCCAATACAGTTATGCCGCTGCATGCACCGGACATTCTTGAAGAATGCCTGTGCTGTTATCCCGCGTTACCTTTTTAAGTACGAAGAACAATTTGTTCTTCTAACTTTTCCGCCCTTTAGAGGCGGTATTTTTTACCCATTTAAAATACTATTTGTATATTTTTATGTATAAATTACATTTTTGTTACATTTTGTCCAAATTGCCCTTTTCTGTGCGAGTTTGCCATATTTTAATAAAACCTTCCTTGTTTCATTTTTATAAATATTGTACAAGCATTTGTTTATAATGCCGATTTTTTGTTTTTTTTGCTCTTCTTTCTCTTTTGGCTTGCATTTACAGCCAGTATATGTTAGACTGTAACCAAATTGTTACAAATTGTAATGCGCTTGTTAACTTTGACTTTTTGTTAACATTGCATTGACAGCCGGCATTTAATTAAAATGTCTGTTATGTACTGATAATTTTTAGGAGGTCTGAAACAATGCATAAGACGTTGAAGGTTACAGTATCGTTGCTTCTATCTGTTATGATGCTGTGCACTGTATTTGCTATAGGCGTTACTCAGGCGTTTGCCGCTACAAGCACAGGAGTTGGCCTTTCTGCTTATGTGCTGAACGCGTATTATGAGGATTGGTCCTATGTATGGGGCGGTTCTTCCCCCGGCGCAGTTGACTGCTCCGGCTTGATCTACTCTTACAACGGCGTTGGCGGTATCCGTACCGATATGCTTGCCGCTTCGTCCGAATGGGGATACGTATCAAACGGAATTCCCAGAATCCACGGCCTTGGCCTGCACCATCCCGGCCACGTGGGCGTTTATGTGGGTAATGGTATGGCAGTCGACGCCAGAAGCTCTTATTACGACATGTGCTATGAAAGCGTTGACAGCCTCAACTGGGTCGAATGGTTTAAAATATCCGGCGTCAGCTATCCTACAGAAGGTTGGGTACGCTATAACGGCGATTCTTTCTATTATGAAGACGGCCAGTATCTGGTTAATACGTCCAGAACGTTTGACGGCGTTACATATAACTTTGGCAGCGACGGCGCTTCCGATAAAGCGCCCGCCGACAAATACTTCGAAGCAACCGACTATACGCAAAGCAACGTTTCCATATCCGGCGGCTCCAGCTCTTCGTCCGGTTCTTCCCTGTTGAAAATTGGTTCTCAGGGGCAGGCCGTTGAAAAGCTCCAAAACAGGCTGAAAGCTCTGGGATATTTTGAGGATGACGTCACAGGGTATTATGGTACATATACAGAAGCTTGCGTTATACAGTATCAGAAAGCTGCTAATCTTTCTGTCGACGGTATCGCCGGGCCTGAGGTTTTGGGCTCCATCTATAAGGACGACGCACCTGAAAAGAGTAAACCCGCTGCTGCAGACCCTCCTGCAGAAAACAGCGCTTCAACAAACGAAGCAACTGCACCGGTAATTTCCGCCGATAATCAGGAAGAACCTACACAGCCTCCCACGCAAGCTCCTACGTCTGCTCCTACCGAACCAGTCACGGAAGCTCCTACGCAAGCTCCCACCGAGCCGGTAACGGAAGCTCCCACACAAGCTCCTACAGAGGATCCGTACAAAGATCTTCTGGCACTTGGCGGCTATGGCGATAAAGTAACGCAGTTACAGGAGCGTCTGTATGAACTGGGTTACTACACAGGTGCAATTACCGGGCAATTTGACCAGGCTACGCTTGAAGCCATGCAGGCATATTACAAAGCGTCTGAATTCAAGCCTTCTGATACGATGACAGACGAGCAGTTTAACTATTTATTTACAGATAGCGCGCTGTCCGCACCGGAATATGACGAGCTTCAGCTCAATTATGAAGGTGCCAGCGTAAACTCCCTGCAGGAAAGCCTGATTACGCTTGGTTATCTGGATACAGATCAGGCAAGCGGCGTATTGGATGAAAACACCGTTAACGCCGTTAAGACCGCGCAGGCAAATTTTGCACTGGAAGTTACAGGCGTTGCAGATAAAGATTTTCTGAATGCAATTGATTTGCAGACGGCGCAGGAACAAAACGTGCAAAAAACGCAGGCCGTTGCAAAATCTGCATCTATGGAAACCGTCGCTCTTTCCACAGAAGAAGACGGCGTATTTGAACAAATAAGCTACAACAGCGGCAATAACTCCTATATTCTTCTTGTATGGGTCGCGGGGATCATGTTCTTTATTTCCGTATGCTCCCTGGTTGTATTTTTAAAAACACGTAAAAGATCCGCTGTATCTGTAAACAGGTACGGCAGAAAATAATCAGGACAAGCTATTATAAGCAGACAAAAGGGCAGCCGAAAAAACGGCTGCCCTTTTTGCATATCTGTCCCGCCCCTTCTTACGCTTTTAAACAGATGCGATGCAGACAGAAAGCATGTTATTTTCTTTAAATACGAACATCTCACGCTGCTTTACAAAACGCTGCGCCCGGGATGTAACGACGATATCTATTCTTATTTTTCATCATAGGCTCTGCACGCAATTGCAAAACCCAAAAAACCGGTAAGAGCGGAAAACATGGCAAGCGCCGTTCTTACCGTACCGTCCCAAAACAGATAAGATGCAAAAGAAAGCAATAACAGCACCACAGAAACAGATAAAATAATTCCCGAAAGCTTTGGCAAACTCATAACATATACCCTTCCTTTTCCTGTAAATAACCGTATAGCGTATTGGTAACCGACGCAAATTGCTCCATGGAAAGCTGCTCTGCACGGAGACTATGCCCAACCATGGCAGCTTTAAGCACTGTACAAATCTCTTCCTTATCCAGCGCCAATCCGGAAGCCAATGCGTTTAAAAGCGTTTTTCTTCGCTGTGCAAACGCGCTTTTAACCACCCGAAAAAAAAGCGCCGTGTCTTCTGTCTGCCATGGCGGATTTTTATACGGCTTAAGCTGAATCACAGCAGAATCCACCTTTGGAGCAGGCAGAAAGCTGCCTGCAGATACCTCAAAGAGCATTTGCGGCTCACAGTAATAACGCACGGCGATTGTTACCGCACCGCATTGTCTTGTACCGGCAGGCGCGCAGATCCGCTGGGCCGCCTCTTTCTGTACCATAACCGTAATAGCCGCGGCACGGGTTTGCTCTTCCAGAAGCTTCATAATAACCGGAGAAGTAATATAATACGGCAGATTTGCACAGACACAAACCTGCATGCCTGCAAATTCCCGTTCTATCAGCTTGTTCAGATCGAGCTTCAAAACGTCGCCCTGAACCACCTTCACATGGTCAAAGGCGCCAAGCGTCTCATCCAAAACAGGCAAAAGCCTTGCATCAAGCTCTATGGCGACCACTTTTTCGGCAAGTTTTGCAAGCTCGCAGGTAAGCACCCCAAGCCCCGGGCCGATCTCAAGCACACCTACGCCTTTCCCTGCGCCGCTTTCCCGCGCCATGCGCGGACACACGGAGGGATTGATCAAAAAGTTTTGTCCCAGAGCTTTTGAAAAGGTAAAACCATATCTGTTTAAAATACTGCGGATCGTTGCAATATTGGTAAGCTGTTTCATCACTTTTCTATCTTTTCTCCTTTTATTTTCAAATATTCCGAAGTCCTTTGGGATATTTGTTTTTAAGTATACCGTTTACACATTTCCCAAATCCCGTTATTACGCCGTCAACGCTTACCGCCGCGTACCCCTTCTGCCCTTTTTCACAAGGGATTTCCTCTCCCCGCAAAAAGCGCGCGGCCATATCGCTTTTTGCGCAAAGCGGTATTTCCAGAGCCACCGCCCCAGGCGTCGCCGCCATAAATGCGCCGTGCGCCGGCTCTATACGGTTTTTTCGCACTTGCCCCAGCAACACACCCGCACGCAACACATGTAATCCATGCAATTGTGGCAGATCTTTGGGCAAAAGCAATATTCGATCCCCTTCCATCGCAAACCGGCTGCCAAAAATGCGGTATTGGAAAATACTGTCGTACAGTTCTTCTGCCAATGCCCGCAGCGGCTTATTTTTCCCGGTAAACGGGTCAGAATATAAACAGGGCGTTGCCGCACAGCCTCCTTCGCTGCCCGGTTGCTTGCGAAGCCTGGCTACAAAATGCCCTTCTCCACCATCCATAGGAAAGATACGCCGCGCCTTTTCCATTGCCGGACGCCCAAACGGAACGTTTGCATCCTCCAGAACAAACGTATTTTCTCGTTGTAAAAATTTTTCAAGCACGCCCTCGTTTTCTTCTGCAGAAAACGTGCAGGTAGAATATACCAAAACACCGCCTGCCTTAACCGCCTTAGCAGCGCTTTGTAAAATGGAAAGCTGTCTTTCGGCGCAGGCCCGTACGTACGTTTCACTCCATTGCAAACGCGCCTGCTCATCCTTTCTAAACATTCCTTCGCCTGAACAGGGCGCATCCACAAGCACCTTGTCAAAAAAGCCTGCCAGACTGTCGCACAATTGCTGTGGATGGCAACAGGACACCACTGCATTTCGGATCCCCATACGTTCAATATTAGAAAGCAATGCGCCGGTTCTGTTTTTTACAACCTCATTCGACCACAAAAGGCCGCTTCCAGCAAGCTGTGCGCCGATTTGCGTAGATTTTCCACCAGGCGCAGCGCAAAGATCCAACACTTTATCGCCCTTTTCAGGAGCAAGCACCGTTACAGCGCTTGTTGCAGACGGCTCTTGTACATAAAAAGCGCCTGCATGGTGCATGGCTGTTTTTCCAAGCGCCTGCGCTTGATACGGTATATAATAGCCGTTGCAGCAAAAAGGCGAAGGCTGCAGCGCAAAATCAAACAGCGCCCGCGCCTTGTCAGCGCTGTACTTCAGCGTATTTATCCGCACCCCTTTAAAATATGGCCGGGTAAGCAGGGAAAGATACGCCTTATATTCATCATCCTGTAACAACTGGCGCATTCTTTGCAAAAAAATTTGTGGTAAATAAAAATTCATATATATCTCTCTGCTTTTATAGAAGAATAAAAAAATAAAGTTTACAAATACTATTATGCGTAAAGGGGGTGAGCAAAATGGAGAACAACAGGTTCAACAATCAAAATAGAAACCAGAACAACAACCAGAACAACAACCAGAACAACAACCAGAACAACAACCAGAACAACAATCAGAACAACAATCAGAACAACAACCAGAACAACAACCAGAATAACAACCAAAACAAAAACAACAACCAAAACAAAAATTTCAACTTCTAATCCTTATATATCGCATACCGAACACGAAAAACAGAAAGCCTGCTTTTCGTGTTCGGTTTACATAAGTGTGCGGTCCTGCGCCGCGCACTTTTTTCGCGCCGGTTTCCGTTTTTTTCCCACACAAACCCGCTGCACAGCGCCCCAGGCCAAATCAAAAACCCAGACATTCTCCAACAAGAATGATCTTTATTCTCCCTTTGTGGCGCTGCCGTGCACTTACAACGAAATTACAGCAAATCCTGGCGTCTGTCTGACATCCGTCACACATGGAAGGATTCTGCATACGAAAGGAAGCACATTCCCCCGTTTTACTGCAGGGTGTATCCATAGAAAGCTTCATTGTGTTTGCCGGCGCCGCTGTCGTTTTTACGCGCGCGACAGCATCTTCCAGTGTTCTGACAATTTTATTATAGCCAACAACCATAATAACGCTTTTGGGACCATATAATATAGCCGACACCCTGTTGGAATTTCCATCTACGTTATATAAAAGACCGCTTTCCGTAATTGCGTTTGCGCTGCACAGATAAGCGTCACATGTGTAGGTTTCCCTGTAAACCTGCTCTACCTCTTCCCGGGTCATGCCGGGCCTGCTTCTGTCAAGGTAACGGTATTCTCCGTTTTGAATCCTGTCAAGCACTCCTGTTTCCTTTAAAGTAACAGAACCGCCGCTGCTGACAGTACACCCCTTTGGCAGCAGGGATTCCACAAGTTCACACACTTCTCTGCTGGTTTTGCAATAATAAGCGTCCATATTGTTTTTCTTTAAATTTTCCATGGTTCTTGCAATTCTTTTTTCTATTATTTCCCGCTTGCTTTCCTGCATTATAAGACCTCCACCATTTTTTTGTAAGTTTATTATACTACACTCCCCCAAACTTTGAAAGGCTTGTACGTAAATCCCGTTAAATTTGCAGAGAATTCACCGCGCATTTTTTCGGCGTTTTTCTTTTTGCCGGCGTTTATGCGAATGTACGGTTAAAATCCGGCAAAAATATTGAAAGCTCCGGAAATTAATGGTATAATAGCAGAACAAATGCGCAAATAAAATTACATCTGAAAGGATTTATAATAGTATGATCAAACCAAACGAATACCGCACGTATCTTTGCGGAGATTTAAGAGAGAGCGACATTGGAAAAGACGTCCGGGTTGCAGGCTGGGTTGAAAACATCCGCGACCATGGCGGGGTTATGTTTCTGGATGTGCGCGACCAGTATGGCGTGGTACAGGTTGTAGTACACAATGCAGCGCTTTTAAATGATGTAAACCGCGAATGCACCGTTACAGTAAGCGGCAAGGTTCTCAAAAGGGATGAAGAAACCTATAACCCGAAAATTGCTACGGGCACCGTGGAAATTGCAGCAGACACCCTTACCGTTTTAGGCAAATGCAAGGCAAATCTTCCGTTTGAGGTGTCTGCTTCTACAGAAACCAAAGAGGACGTACGCCTAAAATACCGTTTTCTGGATCTGCGCAATCAAAAGGTTCACAACCATATTTTGCTGCGCTCCCAGGTCATTGCGTTTTTAAGGGAGTGCATGTATAACCTTGGGTTTACCGAAATTAATACGCCCATCCTTTCGGCAAGCTCACCGGAAGGCGCGCGGGACTATCTGATCCCCAGCCGCAAACACAAGGGAAAATTTTATGCGTTGCCACAGGCTCCGCAAATTTTTAAACAGCTTTTAATGGTTTCCGGCTTTGACAAATATTTTCAGATTGCCCCCTGTTTTCGCGATGAAGACGCAAGGGCAGATCGCTCCCCTGGGGAGTTTTACCAACTTGATTTTGAAATGGCGTTTGCCACACAAGAAGATGTCTTTGACGTCGCGCAGCAGGTGTTGTATCAAACCTTTTGCAAATTTTCAGATAAAGCTGTGTCCGAGCCGCCGTTCCCACGCATTCCCTATAAAGAAGCTATGATAAAGTATGGCACAGATAAACCGGATCTGCGCAACCCTTTGGAAATCAAAGACATAAGCGACCTGTTTATACAAACAGATTTCGCCCCGTTCAGACAGAAGACCGTGCGTTGCATAAATGTGCCCGATGCAGCCGCACAATCCAAAACCTGGTTTAAAAAAATGGAGGAATTTGCGCTGTCTATCGGCATGAAGGGTCTGGGGTATGTGAAGGTTCGGGACGATATGACTTTTGATGGGCCGATTGACAAATTTTTAAAAGAAGGTGACCGGGAAAAGCTGCTTGCATTAAATCAGTCTAAAGCCGGCGATGTAATCTACTTTATTGCAGACAGTAAGGAAGAAGCGCCAAAGCTTGCAGGGCAGATCCGTACCGAGGTCGCCAAACGACTGGGCCTGATTGATGAAAGCTGCTATAAGTTTTGTTTTATCGTTGATTTTCCCATGTATGCACACGATGAGGAAACAGGCGCAATTGTCTTTACGCATAACCCGTTTTCCATGCCCCAGGGCGGGATGGACGCACTCTCAAAGCAGGATCCAACCGAAATTCTTGCTTATCAGTACGACATTGTGTGCAACGGTGTGGAGCTTTCATCCGGGGCCGTGCGCAACCATGATCTGGATATTATGATCCGTGCCTTTGCGCTTGCAGGCTACACACAGGAAACGCTTGCAGACAAGTTTACATCGCTTTATAACGCATTTCAGTACGGCGCGCCGCCGCATGCGGGTATGGCCCCCGGTATCGACAGGATGCTTATGCTCCTGACTGGCGAAGAAAATATACGGGAGGTTATTGCCTTCCCCATGAACAGCAACGCGCAAGACGTATTGCTGGGCGCTCCAAACGAGGTAAGCGAACAGCAGCTGCGTGAAGTTCACATTAAATTAAGATAAAAAAAGCGGCGGGCCTGATGCCGCCGCTTTTCTAAATACCCTTACGAAAGGTAGGAGCAGCAATGGTTACACATGAAGACGTTTTACAGATTGCGCGCCTTGCAAAGCTTTCAATTAAAGAAGAGGAGCTTGACGCGCTGACAAAAGATATGGCGGACATCATTACTTTTGCAGACACCATCAACAATGCTTTTGAGCCAGGGGAAGAATTTGACAATATCAACCATCTTTCCAATGTATTCAGGGAAGACGTCGTGGTTCCTTCTTACGACCGCGAGCAAATTTTATCCAACGCAAACGACCGCGAAGACGGACATTTTCTTATAAAAAAACGTATGCTTTAACGTATTTTCACAAAGGAAAGGACTGGTACGAATGAGCCAGATACGGGGTAGGATCGCCCATATCAGTAAATTGCTCCAAAATAAACAAATATCCTGCGAGGAGCTGACAAACCAATACTTACAGCAAATCGACCAGTTAAACGGAACACTTAACGCCTATGTAAACGTAACGCCCGAAGCAGCGCTTGAGACAGCCAGGAAAGTAGACCGCAAGATTGCACAGGGAACTTCCATCTCTCCGCTTGCCGGTATTCCCATGACACTGAAAGACAATATATCCACCAAAGGAATTGAAACCACCTGCTGCTCTAAAATTTTAAACGGTTATACGCCTATATACAACGCAACTGTATGGGAAATTTTGCAACAGCACGATGCCGTTTTGCTGGGAAAGACCAATATGGATGAATTTGCCATGGGTTCCTCCTGTGAGACCTCCTGTTTTGGCGGCGCGCGCAACCCCCATAATACGGGACATGTGGCCGGCGGCAGCTCCGGCGGCGTTGCCTCTGCCGTGGGCGGCAATCTGGCCGTATACGGCCTTGGGTCCGACACAGGCGGTTCTATCCGACAGCCTGCAAGCTTTTGCGGCATTGTGGGGCTTAAACCCACCTATGGCGCGGTATCTCGGTACGGGCTGATCGCATATGCCTCAAGCCTTGACCAGATTGGACCTATTGCTACAACCGTTGAGGATGCCGCTTTGGTTTATGACGCGATTGCGCTTTACGATGAAAAAGACTCCACCTCGCAGGGAAAAAGGGATGCAAACACTTTCGATACGCTTCAAAACAGCCTAAAGGGTATGAAAATCGGCATTGCCAAAGAGTATCTTGACGGTGTGCGCGACGATGTGAGGCAATCCATTGAAAATGCGGCAAAGATTTACGAGGAGCTTGGCGCACAGATTGTCTATTTTGACCTTCCCGCATTAAAATACGCACTTCCCGTATATTATATTCTGGCCTGTGCGGAGGCCTCTTCCAACCTGGGCCGCTATGACGGTATTCGGTACGGTTATAAAACGCCGCAGTACCTTGACATAAACGACATGGTCTGCAAAACACGCAGCGAAGGTTTTGGCAAAGAGGTACAGCGCAGAATTCTTCTGGGTACTTACGTATTAAGCGCCGGCTATTACGACGCTTATTATAAAAAAGCACAAAGCCTGCGGGGCTCCATTGTAAAAGCCTTTCAAAATGCATTTGTAAATTGTGATGTTATCCTTGCACCCACTGTTCCCATGACTGCCTTTCAGGCGGGGCAGGCGGTAAGCGACCCTATTGAAACCTACCTTACAGATATTTGTACTGTTCCGGTCAATATAGCTGGCCTTCCCGCTGTATCTATTCCCTGCGGCTTCAATGCAAAGGGCATGCCCATTGGTATGCAGCTGATTGGCAACAGCTTTTGCGAAGGCAAAATTCTAAACGCCGCATGGCAATTTGAAAACGCTGCGCGCGATTCTGTTTTTAAATCCGCAGAAATGGGGGTAAAAATATGAAGTACGAAATGGTAGCAGGGTTGGAAACCCACATTGAACTTGCTACAAACACCAAAATTTTCTGCGGTTGCACCACACAGTTTGGGGGCAAACCCAACACCCACTGCTGTCCGGTTTGCATTGGCCTTCCCGGCACGCTGCCAAAGCTTAACCGCCAGGTGGTCCGGTATGCCATACTGGCCGGGCTTGCAACACATTGTCAAATTGCCAATATATCTAAAATGGACAGAAAAAATTACTGCTACCCAGATCTGCCCAAAGCGTATCAGATTTCCCAATATGACAAACCGCTTTGTCTAAACGGTTATGTTGAGCTTTCAAACGGCAGAAAAATCCGCCTGACCAGAATCCATATTGAAGAAGACGCCGGAAAACTGGTCCACAGCCATGGAGATACCTACGTAGACTACAACCGCGGCGGCGTACCTTTGATCGAAATTGTCAGCGAGCCCGACATCCGCAGCGTGGAAGAAGCCAAAGAATACGTGGAAAAGCTGCAATTGATCATGAAATATATTGGTATATCCGACTGCAAAATGCAGGAGGGATCCATGCGGTGCGACGTAAATATTTCTGTCCGTCCGCAGGGCAGCGAAAAATTCGGTACAAGAACAGAAATCAAAAATATGAATTCCATTACCTTTATGGCAAAGGCCATGGAGTACGAATATTCCCGTCAGGTCGATCTGATTGAAAACGGCGGGGAAGTGGAGCAGGAAACGCTCCGTTACGACGAGGCAACCGACACCACTTCCAGTATGCGCGGTAAGGAAGACGCACACGACTATCGCTATTTCCGGGAACCGGACCTTGTAACGATTGAAGTGTCAGACGAAGAGATTCACGCTCTTAAAGAACGACTACCGGAGCTTCCATTTGAAAAACAGGCTCGTTATATTGATCAACTGCAGATTCCAAAGGCAGACGCACAGCTTCTGACCAAATACAGAAAAGTCGCCGAGTATTTTGAGCAGGCCATCCACGGTACGAAAAACCCTCGCACGGCGGCAAATTTCATCATTGGCCAAATTTTCAGAACCCTGGAAAATGACAGCGCAAAAGAGAACTTTGATGTAGCCGTTTCAGCGGAAAATTTAAACGGGCTGATTCGGCTGCTCGACGAAGGTAAAATCCGTATGAACCTTGCAAAAACCACCCTTGACAAAATGCTGAAGACAGGCAAAAAGGCAACAGACTTTCTTTCTGAAAGCGACATGGGCGTTTTAGACGAACAGGCGCTTTTACAGCTGTGCCGACAGGCAATTGAAAGCAATCCGGGTGCAGTAAGCGACTATAAAAGCGGAAAAACCAAAGCGTTAAAGGCTCTGCTTGGCTTTGTTATGAAAAACAGCCGGGGCAAGGCGGACGCCACCGCGGCGGAACAAAAACTCGTTGAGCTGATCGATTAATTTTAAATACGCATATGTCTTGGGATATATGCGTATTTTTTCTCTTGCATAATTGCACTTACCCTTATACAAAAAAAATCTGTTGCTTCTAACATAAAATTTATTTTTTCGCTATTTACACGGAGTCCAAACGGGACTATAATAGTTTTACAAGTATTTTTATTGGAGGTTTTACATCATGAAAAGCTGCCCTAAGTGCAACGCGCAGGTAAACGATACCACCAAGTTTTGTCCCAGCTGCGGCACGCAAATTCCACAGCCTGTAACAGCAAGTGCACAGCAACCCGCCTCTTTTCCGGGAACAAAAAGCACCCAGCAGGTAAATGCGCAGACACAGGCAAGTCAGCATGCTACATACCAGCAGCCGTCCGGTAATCAAAGGCCGCCGCAAAACGGTACAGGTCCCACCCCCGTTACACCTCCCCCTTATTATACGAGCACGCAGCAGACTGCCGGACAGGATGCATTTAAAAACGGTGTGAACAGTGCGGTGGATAAAACAAAGAATTTCTTTTTTAATACAACAGACGAAAGCACGCTTCATGACCAGGAAGATGTTGCACAAAACAAGGTTCTGGCGCTTGTAAGCTATTTGCATTACTTTTTCTTTATTCCAATGATCATTAAACCGCAGTCCAGATATTTGCGCTTTCACGGCAACCAGGGGCTTACTCTGTTTCTTTGCAGCCTTGCTCTTGCAATTGTGCACGCTGTTTTATGTACGCTTTTTGGGCTGTTCGCTTTTGCTGGGCCGGCCGGCGCCATTGCTTCTATTTTTCTCGTTTGCCTTTTCAGCGTTATCATTTACGGCAGTATTCTTCTCTGGACAATTTTGGGCATTTACAACGCTGTTACGGGAAAAGCCAAAGAGCTTCCGTTGATTGGGCGTTTTCGTCTTTTAAAAGAATTTTAAAAGAACCAAAGGACATAGTAGCCAAACGGTAATTTTTTAATATGTTTTTTCTGCCGCGCCTTTGTTTTTAATCGGTATTTACAATACGCCGTCCATATGATATGGGCGGCTTTTTCTTTTTAGCGCAACAGTTCCCCGCTCCTACTGGAGCGGGGAACTGTCTGTAAAGCTTTCAATTTTTTATTTTTTAGCCTTACCGGTTTTATTTCATGTCTTATTTCATGTTCTTTTCGTACTGCTCGATCATTTTCTTAACCATCTGTCCGCCGACAGAACCTGCCTGGCGGGAAGTCAAGTCGCCGTTGTAACCCTGCTTGAGGTTTACGCCAACTTCAGAAGCTGCTTCCATCTTAAAACGGTCAAGAGCTTCTCTTGCTTCAGGTACTACGATCTGATTGCTGCTAGCCATGTCTGTTTTACTCTCCTTTTCTTAAGATTTTCACATATTTTATTGTCATTTCAATTGCGATGTATCAACCTCTTGATGAACACCGCAATAGTATTGTGTGATAATCTTTTCGATATATTGCAAGAAATATTTGCCCTTTTTCTTACCGCTTTTTCTCTTACAAAACAAATAAAGACAAAAAAATTCTAATAAAAAACAGTAAAATCGGCCAGCAGCACAGCCTTCACAATTGGCTTTTTTGTGTTATCTTTTTTGCTTATATCTGTCTGACTTATTCCTGCGACGCATCATATACAGTTTGCTGCGCCGTGCTTTCGCCAAACTTTCTGAACCGGTCATATCTGCATTGTAACAGCTCCTGTATCTCCATATGCGCATATTTTTCAAATGTGCGGTAAATCAGTCCTTTGAGGCTTTCAAACATTTTGCTTTCTTTTGTTTTTGGTTCGCGGATAATTCGTTCTATCACCTGCATTTCAAACAGGTCTTGCGCTGTCATCTTTAAACATTCTGCCGCTTCCGCCGTTTTTGTTGAATCTTTCCACAATATGCTTGCACAGCCTTCCGGTGAAATTGCAGAATAGACCGCGTTTTCCAACATCCAAACCTCATCGGCTACTGCAAGCCCCAATGCGCCGCCGCTGCCGCCTTCTCCAATCAATATAGTGAGGATCGGTGTTTTCAGGGCTGACATTTCCATCAAATTTTCTGCAATCGCCTGCCCTTGCCCGCGTTCTTCCGCACCAATACCGCAAAACGCCCCGCTTGTATCCACAAGACACAGTACCGGCCTTTTAAATTTTTCTGCCTGCTTCATCAAACGCAGCGCTTTTCTATAGCCTTCCGGGTGCGCAGACCCAAAATTGCGTTCCATGCGCTCTTTTGTATCCCTTCCCTTTTGCAGCCCAATCACTGTAACCGGCATGTTTTCCAGGCTGGCAAGTCCGCCAATCACTGCTTTATCGTCACCAAAGCGCCGGTCTCCATGCAGCTCGAAAAAGGTGTTTCCAAACAGGCTGTTTATATAATCGACAGATGTAAGCCTGTTGTTGGACCTCGCCTGCACTACTTTGTCAAATGCGCTCATAAAAGACACAAATCCTTTCTGCTGTTTTTCAGGCCTTTACTGTAAGCCGTGCAGCTTCAACAGCTTTATAATGGTCATTTTTAAATCTTTCCGTTTTACAACCGCGTCAATAAATCCTTTATCCAGTAAAAACTCCGCCGTTTGAAAATCTTTTGGGAGCTTTTGGCGTATGGTTTGCTCAATGACCCTTGGGCCTGCAAACCCTATCAGTGCGTTTGGCTCTGCAAGGATAACATCCCCTTCCATTGCAAAGCTTGCCGTTACGCCTCCGGTAGTGGGGTCTGTCAGCACCGTAATATACAAAAGCCCCTGATCGCTGTGGCGTTTAACTGCAGCGCTTGTCTTTGCCATTTGCATCAGCGACAAGATTCCCTCCTGCATTCTGGCGCCGCCCGACGCGGTACATACAACAACAGGCAAGCTATGCTTTGTCGCATATTCAAACGCTCTTGTAATTTTTTCCCCGGTAACGGTTCCCATGCTTCCCATCATAAATCCGGATTCCATCACGCATAACACCGTACGGATCCCGCCAATACGTGCAATACCCGTAATGACAGATTCATTTTCTCCACTTTTTAATTTACTGCTTTTAAGTTTACGGTCGTATTCGGGAAATGCCAAAATGTTTTTGGACTCCATATCCCCGTTTGCCTCTTCAAAGCTGTCCCTGTCGGCAAGCAGGGCGATCCGTTCCCTGGCCGACAGCCGCAGATGATGTCCACATTTTGTGCAAACCTTGTTTGTTTCCTCCATATCAGACGCCAAAAGCAGGGTTTTACATTTTGGGCATTTCATCCACATGGCGTCGGGTATATAGGGGCGGTTTTCCTCCACCGGTTCCCCTTCCAGCTCATTTTTTGGCTTTAAAAACGTAAAAATATCGCCATGAAACATAAGCAACCGTCCAATCATCTCTATTTATTTTCATATGGTTCATGCAGGTGTCTCTATCTTTGCAAATTTTTTTCTCTTTTTTCCATAAAATCGGTCGTATATGTGCCGTCAACAAAGGCAGATGCAGAAAGTATTTCAATCTGCAAATCCCTGTTGTGTTCCACTCCATGAATATTCAATTCGCTAAGAGCCATTTTCATCTTTCGGATTGCCTGCTCTCTGGTGCGGGCCTGAACAATTAGCTTACCAATCATGGAATCGTAAAACGGAGGGATTTCATAATCCTGGTAAATTGCCGTATCAAAGCGCACGCACGGCCCGCCGGGAATATGAAGCTTATAGATTCTGCCGCAGCTCGGCCGGAAATCAAGATCGGGGTTTTCTGCATTAATTCTGCACTCTATAGCATTTCCATGTATGTAAACCTTATCCTGACGGATCGTAAGTTCATTACCTGCAGCAATACGAATTTGCCATTGGACAAGATCATTATTTGTAACCATTTCTGTAACAGGGTGCTCAACCTGCAACCGGGTATTCATTTCCATAAAGTAAAAATTTCCATCCTGATCCAGTAAAAACTCTACCGTTCCAGCATTTACATAATGGACGGCCTGCGCCGCTTTTTTGGCAGCCTCCATCATTTTCTGTCTTGTCTGCGTATCGATAGCCGGCGAAGGGCTTTCTTCTATCAGCTTCTGGTTTTTTCTCTGTATGGAGCATTCCCGTTCTCCCAGACAAATAATATGCCCGTATTTATCGCAAAGCAACTGCATTTCTATATGCTTGACCGGGCTTAAAAATTTTTCCATATAAACGGCGCCGTCGCCAAACGCACTGTGCGCTTCGCTGGAAGCCGCATAAAAAGCGCTTTCAAAATCCTCCATATGGTCCACGCGGCGTATTCCTCGTCCACCGCCGCCGCTGCGCGCTTTAATCAAAAGCGGAAATCCAATTCTTTCCGCCTCTGCTTTTGCCTGTTCAATACTGCTGACAATGTCGCAGCCAGGTGTCACGGGAACCCCCGCTTCCCGCATAGTTCTTCTTGCTTTATCCTTATCCCCAAGCAGCGCAATCATTTGAGAAGAGGGGCCGATAAACTCTATATTACATTGCTCACACAGTGAAACAAATTTTGCATTTTCCGAAAGCAGCCCATACCCTGGATGAATTGCCTGCGCACCGGAAGCCACCGCAACGGTAAGGATTGCCGCCATATTCAGGTAACTGTCCGCCACCTGCGGTCCTCCAACACAGTAGCTTTCGTCGGCAAGCTGCACATGCATTGCATTTTTATCCGCCTGGGAATAAATTGCAACCGTTGCAATCCCCATTTCTCTGCACGCCCGTATAATCCGCACCGCAATTTCCCCACGATTTGCTATGAGTATTTTGGAAAACATTTTATTCCTCCATAAAAGCGGATGTCTTACTATCCGCTGTAAAAATTGTTGCCGCCGCTGTAAAAAAGTACAGCCTATTCTTCATTTTTTACAAGTGCAAAAGCAAATTCCGCACTTGCGCAGAGCTTGCCATCCACATAGCCTTTGGCCTCTACAAAATAAAACGCACCCCTGTTTTTTACCAACGTACATACCGTCTCAAGCGTGTCGCCGGGCAGCACCTTGTTTTTAAATTTTACATTGTCCATTTTAGTAAAATAAGGCGTGGCCCCTTTGGCGCGTTCTCCCAAAAGCACACAGCTTGCCTGCGCCATCGCTTCGCACAAAATTACACCCGGCACAACCGGATTTCCGGGAAAATGCCCCTGCAAAAAAAACTCGTCGCCACGAATGGCAAGCTTTCCTTTCGAGGTATTTTCGTCTATTCTGTACGCTTCATCCACCAGCAGCATTGGCGCGCGATGCGGTATGATCTTTTTAATCTCTTCCTGGTTCATGGATTTCCAACCTTTCTAAAACAGCGCTTTTCCTTTACAGCTTTTTATTGTATAAAAGCCGATAAACCCCCATGTCTCTTACAAAATTTTGAACAACGGCTGCCCAAACTCTACAATATCCCCATTCTGTACACAAATTTCCTTGATTGTGCCACTCTGGGTCGCCGTAATTTCGTTCATCAGCTTCATTGCTTCTATAATGCAGATCACATCGCCTTTTTTAACAACAGAGCCTACGCTTACATACGGCGGCGCATCTGGCGAAGGCGCTGCATAAAATACACCCACCATAGGCGCCGTAACAGACTGCACACCGTCGTCCTTTTGTACTTCCACCTTCGGCGCTTCTGCCTGCTGAGAGGCCTGCGCTGCAGCATTTTGCGCCGGCTGTACCTCCCGGATCACTGTTGCCGGGGCAGCCGTTTCTTTTTTAATCAGCAGGCGCTGGCCTTTTTCATCCCTGATCTCAAAACAGGAGATCCCCGTCTTATCAATCGTGTTGAGCAAATCTTTCAATTGCTCCAGTTCATACATAGCCATTGCAAACTTCTCCTCAAATTGTATTTTAAACCCTTTTGAATACAATACAGGCGTTATGCCCGCCAAAGCCCAGCGAGTTAGACAATGCAAAGTCCACCTGTTTTTCTATCGCCTTGTTCGGGATATAGTAAAGGTCGCATTCTTCATCTGGAACTTCATATCCGACTGTAGGTGGAAGCACAGATTTAGAAAGGGCCAAAACCGAAAGAACCGCCTCACACCCGCCTGCAGCTCCCAGCATATGCCCGGTCATAGATTTTGTTGAGCTGATATAAAGCTCCTTTGCCCTTTGGTCAAACACCTGCTTTAACGCCCTGGTTTCCACCTTGTCATTCAGCGGAGTGCTGGTTCCGTGGGCATTGACGTAAATCTGCGCGTCCGGCCCAACCTGTGCTTCTTCTATTGCAATCGCAATCGCCTTTGTGGCGCCTTCCGCTTCCGGATGCGGCGCTGTAACATGATATGCATCACAGGTATTTCCATAACCGCAAATTTCCGCATAAATTTTAGCGCCTCTGCGTTTTGCATGCGTATATTCCTCTAAAATTACAATACCGGCGCCTTCGCCAATCACAAAGCCGTCGCGGCGCTTGTCAAAGGGAACAGACGCTGTTTTGGGGTCGTTTCTTGTGGTAAGCGCCATACAGTTTGTAAAGCCTGCAATCGAAAGCCGCGTAACCGCGGCTTCCGCCCCACCCGCTATAATAGCGTCCGCATAGCCGGCTGCAATTGCATGATATGCCTCTCCTATAGAATTCGTGCCGGTTGCGCATGCCGTTACAATGGGAAGACAAACACCCTTTGCCTGATTTCTGATTGCAATGGTCCCAGAGGCTATATTGCTGATCATCATTGGTACAAAAAACGGAGAAACCTTTTTTGCCCCGCTGTTTTCAAGCGCAATGCAGTTGGCATTAAAGGTTTGCATACCGCCTATTCCTGCTCCAACATATACGCCAAAGCGCTGCGGATCTATTGCTCCCTTTATCCCGCTGTCCTCAACCGCCTGCGTAGCCGCAGCCACTGCATACTGCGTAAAAAGGTCTGTTTTTCTGATTTCTCTCTTCTCAAAATAGAGCGTTGGGTCAAAATTCTTAACCTCCGCAGCGATGGTTACTTTTAAATCAGACGTATCAAATTTCTGAATTGTATCAATCCCGCATTTCCCGCTTTCAATAGATTCCCATGTTGTCTTTACGTCGTTCCCCACGGGCGTAACCGCACCAAGCCCGGTTACTACAACTCTTTTCATGATGGATATCCCTCCTTGTCTTTTATCCTGCAGGACCCCTTCCCTGCAAAAAATGCCTCACATTGCCATACCGCCGTCTACGCGCAATACCTCACCCGTTATATAGGACGCATCGTCAGAGGCTAAAAAAGCCACTGCGTTTGCAATGTCCCGCACTTGCCCCGTTCTGCGCATGGGGATAGAGGCTTTGATTGCTTCTTTTACCTTATCGCTCAACGCGTTGGTCATATCTGTGTCCACATAACCGGGCGCAATCGCATTGCATGTTACGTTTCTTGCCGCAAGTTCCTTAGCAACCGACTTGGTAAGGGCAATGATTCCCGCTTTTGCGCTTGCATAATTGGCCTGCCCCGCGTTCCCGTTTAAACCTACGACAGAGGCCATGTTGATAATCCGTCCGCTTCTTTTTTTCATAAAATGGGAGTAGGTATTTTTAATCATATTAAACGTTCCTTTGAGGTTTACGCGCAATACGCTGTCAAAATCTTCTTCCTTCATAGAAAGCACCAGGCTATCTCGTACAATTCCGGCGTTGTTTACAAGGATATCAATCCCACCAAATTGCTCAATCACATCCTCACACAACTGTTTTACCGATGCAAAGTCGGAAACATCACAATTATACAGCGTACATTTCGCCCCAAAAGCCTCTACTTCTTTTTTCGTTTCTTCCGCTTTTGTGCTGTCGCCTATATACACGGCGGCAATATTGGCGCCTTCCTCTGCAAGCTTTAATGCAATTGCCTTTCCAATCCCCTGTGAAGCGCCGGTAACCAGCGCCGTTTTCTTTTCAAATCTCATGCGTACCGTCCCTTTCTATGATAAAAAATCCTTCGCCGCCTCTCTTTTGGGCGATTTACAGAAGCTCTTCTTTCACCTGTGCAAGCGTCTGTGCGTCTTCCACATGAAATACGCGCGCCTGTGTGTCTATTTTTTTTACAAGCCCGCATAGCGTTTTTCCAGGCCCTACTTCTATAAAGGTATCTGCACCCTGCGCGACTAAGTTTTCCACCGTTTTTTGCCAGTATACGGGGCTTTGTACCTGTTTTGTCAACAATGCCCTGCAGTCGTCTTCATAAGGCTGCGCCGTTGCATTGGCATAAACTGGGATTCCCGGCCTGCCCCACGCAGCATTTTTCAAATAAACGTCCAACCCCTGCGCCGCGCTGTGCATAAACGGACAATGAAACGCACCGCTTACAGCCAGCTGTATTGCTTTTCCCTTTTGTTCTCGGACCGCATTGCAAAATGCCTCCAGGTTTTCCTGTGCCATTGCAACAACTGTCTGTAACGGGCTGTTATAATTGACAGGCCATGTATTTTCAAACTGCCGGCAGAGCTTTTCCACCTGCTCTGCCGGCAGCTTTAAAACAGCTGCCATAACGCCCTGCCGCCGCCCTGCCGCCTGGTCCATCAGCCGCGCCCTTTCACACACAAGTGCAAAAGCATCCTGCTGCGTTAAAATTCCTGCATAGCCTACTGCTGCAATTTCACCCAGGGAAAACCCTGCTGCAAAATCTGGTATGATTCCCGCCTCCCTTACCGCGCAGGCAGCGGCAAGGTCTACTGCAAATACACAGGGCTGAGTATTGACCGTTTGGTCAAGCGCGCTCTTCTGCCCTGTAAAACATAGCGCAGACGTTCCGGGACGTATACGGTCAACCATATCAAAAACCGCCTTTGCAGCTTTGGAACAGTCGCCAAGTTCTTTTCCCATGCCGGTGTATTGGGAACCCTGCCCTGCAAACATAAATACTATCTTACCCATTTTTTGGCACCGCCCAATACTTTTTCCGCCTGTGTAAACAGGTCTTCTATAATTTCCTTTGCGGTCTGCTCCTGCTTAACCATGGAAGCTACCTGTCCCGCCAGTACACATCCGCCGGATACATCTCCCTGTCTGGCCGCCCTTCTAAGTGCGCCTACACCCAGTTGCTCAAGCTCTTCGTCTGAAATCTGGCTGTTATACTCCTGTTTTAAATATTCTCTGGTAAAAGCATTTTTAATGGACCGCACAGGATGGCCCAAACGCTTGCCTGTCAAAATCGTATCTATATCCTTTGCTTTTAAAACTTTATCCTTATATTCCTGCGAAATGGTACACTCTCTGGCAACCAAAAAGCGCGTGCCCACCTGTACGCCTACGGCACCCAGCATAAAACACGCAGCAAGCTGCCGTCCGTCTGCAACGCCGCCTGCGGCAATTACAGGGATCGACACTGCGTCCACAACCTGCGGAACAAGGGCCATCGTCGTCAGATCGCCCACATGCCCGCCGGATTCTCCTCCTTCTGCAATGACTGCAAACGCACCGTTTCTTTGTGCAAGCTTTGCAAGCGACACAGAAGGAACCACCGGGATTACCTTAATACCCGCCGCGTTCCATTCCTTCATATATCTTGCGGGGTTGCCCGCGCCTGTTGTTACAACCGGAATTTTTTCTTCAATTACAACCTTTGCGACCTCCCCCACATAAGGGCTCATCAGCATTACATTTACTCCAAACGGCTTGTCCGTCAGTTCTCTCGCTTTTTTAATTTCTTCACGCAACTGTTCTCCGTTTGAATTCATTCCCGCTAAAATCCCCAGGCCGCCGGCATTGCTTACGCCCGCCGCCAAAGAGGCGTCTGCAACCCAGGCCATACCGCCCTGAAAAATAGGATATTCAATCCCCAGCAGCTCATTAATGGGTGTGCTTATCATATGCTTTTCCTCCGTTTATGTAATGTTGTTTTTGCAAAACGTCGCTCGCCGGTTGGGGCGGCGGCTTTTTAAATATCCCACCGAAGCACACAACTGCCTGTGGTAAGACCCGCGCCAAACGCGCACATGGCGATCATATCTCCCTTTTTCAGGCGCCCGCTCCTGTGCGCATCGTCCAGCGCCATCGGCATGCAGGAAGCAGACGTATTGCCGTAATGCGCAATATTTTTAATATACCTTTCCGCCGGGATCTGCAACCGTGACACTGCTGTGTCAATAATCCGCGTATTCGCCTGGTGCGGAATCACATGGTCAATTGCATCTTGTGTCAGCCCGGCCTGGGCAATGGCGTCTTTCAGCCCGCGCACCATGGCTGTTACGGCAAATTTATAGACTTCCGGCCCATCCATATGCAAAACCGGCCTGTAGGATGGACGCCTGTAAAACGGCGATGTATTTTCCCCCCGCGGAGCATATAACACGTCTGTGTCGCCCTTTGCCGTAAGACAGATCGATTTCAGGGCGTCTCCCTTTTCCAGCACCACCGCGCCGCCGCCGTCACCAAACAGCACACAGGTGGAACGATCCTTCCAATCCGTAATATTGGAAAGGTTGTCCGCCGCTATAACAAGCACTCTTTGCACTCTGTCCCGCGCAAAAAAACCGGCAGCTACATCGAGCGCATACATAAATCCGGAACAGGCCCCGTTAATATCAAATGCAGGGCACGAAGCACCCAGCTCCTTTTGAACCACGCAGGCCTGGGAAGGGGTAATATACTCCCCTCTAAGCGTTGCGCATATGATCAAATCCAGCTGTTGCGCGGTAATATTTGCATTTTCCAGTGCATTTTTGGCTGCGCCTACGCAAATATCGGTAATCGTTTCTGTCGTGCATATATGTCTTTCATGTATGCCGGAACGTTTTTTAATCCATTCGTCGCTGGTATCTACCATAGTGGAAATTTCTTCGTTGGTGAGTATGTACTCCGGAACAAATTTCCCCGTACCTGTTATACTGAAGCTCACGATTTTAACCCCTCCATCTTTTTAAGCCTTGCGCTTAAAAACGTATTCATTCTGTCCATACAGTTTAACAAAATGCCTTTTTCCTGCTGTGTCATACCGCTTGTAATACTTTTGGCAAGGCTTTTATGAAAACGCTTATGTATACGGTCGGCATGCCTGCCGCTGTCTGTCAGCTGCACATATACCAGCCTGCCGTCCTCCAGGCCTTTTTTCTTTACGGCATACCCCTTTTTTACAAGCTTATTGACCGCTATAGTTACAGAAGAGGGCGTAATCATCAGTTCGTTTGCAATATCTCCCATTACCCTGCCTCGAATCGGATCACGGTTAATCACTTCGATCAGATGCAATTCTGTAATGGAAAGATTAAAACGTTTGGAGCGCGTAAGCATATTTTGTTCTACTCTGGAAAAAAGCGAATAGCTTTGTTCCAATACAAAATGAAACCTCTCAATAAAATCCGCCGACATGCTTCCGCCCACCTTTTTATAACCTTTCCGGCCTATATAGTTTGATTGCTTAACTAATTTTATATCTACACTTTATATTTGTCAAGAAAACAACGCGCAATTCTCCGTCTGTCTTCTCTATTTTACCTTTATAATATATTTCACACGATTTTTTTGTAATAATATGGTTTATATCACGATTTGTCCGGATTTCTTTCTTTTACACGGCCGTCAGCTGCAGAAATCTTCTAAAAGCCTGGTCAGCTCTTTTTGCCCATGTGCTTTTACTCCCTGCCTGAGTGTCTTCTGATCATATTCCGGCAGGGTTTTAATCTCCACTTCCGTTATTTTAAACGGACTTTCACTGCCTTCTGAAAAAACGGCAAGCCGGCCGTTATAGTCTTTAAGGTAATATATCGTTTCATTTGTTGTGTCCGTTGGTTTTTCCACCTGCGCCTGACTTTGCGCCGGAAACAGCGTAAATACCAAAGCTGTTACGGCAATTGCCGCAAAAAGCACGCTTACTATTATAACCAAACGTTTTCTGACCATAGCTGTCCCTTCTCCTCCCTGCCGCTGTATGATTTTCCCGTTTTTTATAAAACTTGGCCACCGTATCGCAACTCTTTTATCTTTAGTATTGCAGCGCCGATAAAGTTTATACCGCTATGATTAAAACGCCTTGAAATTAACAGAATATTAATGAAATAATCAAAAAAAAGATTCCTTTTTCTTCCTTTTAGTGTTATAATGTGAAATAAGTGTATTGTCTTTTTATGTCTACACCTTGTTTTTACAGACCTTTTATACTTGCATTTTCAATTTTTACAGGGAGGTCGGCCACTCTATGCGCAAAACCGACATTAATAAATTTACAGGCGAGGCGGAACAGCAAAAAGCTGTGACGACAAGCGCCGCCGTTAAAGGAGCCAAAAGGGCGCTGTCGATTGTATGGAAGCTGCTGTCTACCTTTTTAATGATTTTATGCGTTTCCTTTGTGGTCGTTGGTATTTCCGTACTGATCTACCTTTTCGGTCTAGCCAACGAGCCGACGGGCATTGACTTGCATGCCTCCAAGCTACAGCTCACCAGCTTTATTTATGTAAACGACGAAAACGGCAATCCAGTGGAATACCAAAGGCTGCATAGCACAGAAAACCGCATATGGGTAGATTATGAGAATATCCCCCAGGCAATGAAAGATGCGATTATTGCCATTGAGGACAAGCGTTTTTACGACCACAACGGCGTGGACTGGGTGCGCACGGCCGGCGCTGTGTTCAGCCTTGCTTCCGGTTCCGACAGCTACGGCGGTTCAACGCTGACGCAGCAGCTGATCAAAAATATTACAGATGACAACCAGGTCAGCATTACCAGAAAATTAAGGGAAATTTTTCGCGCTTTAAATTTGGAACGGGATTTTACAAAAGACGAAATTTTGGAAGCTTATCTGAACATTGTCAATTTCGGCAGCGGTTGCCGCGGCGTGCAGGCGGCGGCGCATTTATATTTTGGTAAAGATATTCAGGATTGTTCGATCGCGCAGTGTGCAGCCATTGCCGGTATTACACAAAACCCGGCGGCCTATACGCCTCTTGATTATCCGGAGTCCAACAAAGAGCGCCGCGAAACCGTTTTGCAGGAAATGTACGACCAGGGAAAAATCAACAAGGAAGAATACGACCAGGCCATGAAAGAGTCGCAAACCATGACCTTTGTAGGCTATGTAGAGGAGGAAGAGGACGAAGAAGAGGAAGAAGAGGTGCCAAACTGGTATATTGACATGCTTTTCCGCGACCTTCGTACAGACCTGGCACAGGAACTGAACATCAGCGAAGATGCCGCTTCTACCAAGCTGTACACCGAAGGGTTGAAAATTTATTGCGCTATGGATACCAAAATGCAGGAGTTTGCAGAACAATATGTTTTAAACCTGAACACGCCTTCCGACCCCAACCTGCAGATGGGCCTTATCATGATGGACTTTGACGGGCGCATCATTGCCTCTGTCGGTAGCCGGGAAAAAAAGGACGGCATGCTCTTGTGGGATAGAGCAAATATTTCGGAACTGCAGCCCGGCTCCTCTATTAAACCTTCGTTTGTTTATCCACTGGCTATTGAAAATAAAATCTACCATTTTTCCTCATTCGTATTGGACGAACCGATTGAACACTGGGCCTGGACGGAGGACGGCTGGATCTCCGGTCCGAACAACTCGGGCGGTTATTATTATGGTAACGTCCTGTTGCCCGATGCAATCGAAGCTTCTCTCAACGGTGCAGCTGTGCAAACCATGCAGCTGGTGGGCGTTAAAAACGCCTACAATCAAGCTGTAAATAAAACAGGCTTCCGGCATCTGACAACAGAAGATTCTGAAAATATTGGCGGTTTGTCCATCGGAGGTCTCAACGGAGGCGTCACCGTAAGGGAAATGGTCGCTTCTTATCAGTATATGGGGAACGGCGGTAAATACTATGAACCGTATTCCTACTATTACGTAACAGATCAGGATGGGGACATTATCCTTGACAACCGTGAAAATATTCCAATTCAGTCCTATTCTGCTGAAACTGCTACAATTATGAACCGCCTTTTGCATTACAACGTTACCTACTCCAATCCGGCGCATACGGCCGCCGGTATGGCCGCCATTTCAGGCTGGGATATTTTGGGTAAAACCGGTACGACAGACTACGGCAAAGACCACTGGTTTATCGGCCTTTCCCCCCATGCTCTGTTGGGTATATGGACCGGCTTTGATACGCCTGCCTCCATTGTCGGCAGCACCAATGTTGCCGAGCAAACCTTCCATGACCTAATGTCAGAATATCTGTCCGACAAGGAAGCAAAGGAATTTACGCTTTCGCCCAATGTGGAGGCTATTCCCTATTGCGCATCAACAGGGCTTCTTGCCACCAGCTACTGCGGAGAAACCTATATGGGATATTATACTGAAGATATGCGGCCCGATTATTGCTACGGTGGCCATGGATACAGCTATTACGATGACAGTTACGACGATTATGATGACTACGACGATGATTACGATTCCAGCTATTCCTATGACGACAGCTCAGACGTTTCGTCCGATGATGCTTCGAGCGAACCCGATTATTCCGATATTCCATCAGACGATCCCGGCAGCATGGCCCCTGAGCCGCCAGCCTCGTCTGACGCTCCTCCTGCCGAAAGCGGCGGCGATGATGTTTCCACTGGCGGCGATGTTTCCGGTGATGCGTATATATAAGCTTCTCTTCGGTGGCATATTCGCCTTTGGAGCAATATAATAAGAATTATGAAAACTTTTGAAGAGGTGTAAAATGATACAGGTAGCGATAATGGGCTATGGGGTTGTCGGCTCCGGGGTTGCGGAAATTTTGCTCACACACAGTGAAAGCCTGAAAAAAAGGGCGCAGGAAGAAATGCATATTAAATATATTTTAGATATACGGGACTTTCCAGACAGCCCTCTGTATGACAGATTTACCAAAAATTTTGACGATATCTGTAACGACGAGGAAGTAAAGGTTGTTGTAGAAACAATGGGTGGCCTGCATCCGGCTTTTGATTTTGTAAAGCGCTGCCTGGAAAAAGGAAAAAGCGTTGTTACCTCCAATAAAGAACTGGTCGCGGCCAAAGGTGCGCAGCTCTTGCAGATTGCAAAGGATAAAAACGCCAATTTTCTGTTTGAAGCAAGCGTTGGCGGCGGCATTCCCATCATCCGGCCGATCAGCCAGTGCCTTGCAGCCAACGAGGTAAGCCAGATTGCTGGTATTTTAAACGGGACAACCAATTTTATTCTTACAAAAATGATTCATGAACAAATGAAATTTGAACAGGCACTGGCACTGGCACAAAAGCTTGGCTATGCCGAGCGCGATCCCTCTGCGGACGTGGACGGTTACGACGCGGTACGTAAAATCTGTATTTTGGCTTCTCTTACATTTGGCAAACATGTTTATCCAGACAACATATATACAGAAGGCATTCGAAACATCACTTTAGAGGACGTTGCTTACGCTTTCGCCTGGGGCGGCGTGATCAAATTGATCGGCAGCGTAAAAATGCTCGACGACGGCCGGATTGACATCTTTGTAGCTCCCATGTTTATCAACAGCCAAAGTCAGTTGGCCGGTGTGGACGACGTATTCAACGGTATTATGGTCCGCGGCGATGCAACCGGCGACGTTGTATTTTACGGTAAGGGCGCTGGTAAGCTGCCAACAGCCAGTGCGGTCGTAGCAGACATAATAGACTGCATTAAGCATTTAAAGGCAAGAAAATACTTGTATTGGGCCGACGGTACGGACGATTACGTGCTTCCGTGGGAACAAAGCGTTACATCCATGTTTATCAGGGCTTTTGCAGACAATACAGAAAAAGCGCTTGCATACGCTAAAAATATTTTTGGCGCTGTCACCCCGCTTGCCCGCAACCATGCTGTAAACGGTGAACTTGCTTTTATTACGCCGGAAAAAACCGTAGGCGCTATTCTTGCTGATATCGACAATCTTCAAAGCAAGGGCGTAAAGGTTGCATCAAAAATCAGAATTGGGGATTTGTAATTATGATTCGGATTCAGGTTCCCGCGACAAGCGCAAATTTGGGCTCAGGCTTTGACAGCCTGGGCATTGCTTTGAGTATGTATAACCAGGTCTGGATGGAAGAATTTGATGGAATTGCCATCGCCTCAAAAGACGGCGTTGCAATTCCAACCGACCAAAGCAATCTGATCTACTGGTCTGCTTCTTATCTTTATAAAGAATGCGGGCGGCGCTTTCCAGGCTTAAAGCTCATACAGGAAAACAATATTCCCATGACAAGAGGGCTGGGCAGCAGCAGCGCCTGTATTGTCGCGGGGCTGGTTGGCGCTAACCGCTTTCTAGGCAACCCGCTTACAAAGCACGATCTTGTCAATCTTGCATGTAAAATAGAAGGCCACCCGGACAATACTACGCCGGCTGTTACCGGCGGGCTTGTCGCTTCTGCCATAGAGGGCGGGCGCGTCCATTCTGTTACAGTTCCTATTGCCGCGCATATCCGCTTTGGCCTTTTTATCCCCCCCTTCGAGCTGAAGACTGAAACTGCCAGAAGCGCCCTGCCAGAGTCCTACTCCCGCGAAGACGCCGTTTATAATCTTTCACGTTCTGCACTAATGACTGCTGCGCTTTTTTCCGGAAGTTTAGAAAACCTCCGCGTGGCTGTACAAGACCGCTTGCATCAGCCTTACCGCGCACAATTTATTCCAGGGTTGGACACGGTCTTCCGCACAAGCTATGAGCTTGGCTCCTATGGTACATATATAAGCGGCGCCGGTCCAACCGTTATTTCTATTATAGACGACAAGCTGCAGAACACTTTTCACTTGCATGCGCTTGCCTCTCTTGAAGAAAAAGGTATAAAAAACTGGCGTTTTGAGGTTTTAAGTCCGGATGCCTGCGGCGCACAAATTATAATTGATTGATTTTTTACCCATGTATTTTCGGCGTTGACAAACGCCTAATTTGCATATAGAATTTTTTATAGATTTTTTCACAATGGCCAATATATTGGAGGTAACACTTTATGAGCCTGATTGTACAAAAATTTGGCGGCAGCTCTGTTGCAAACGCGCAGCGCGTTTACAATGTCGCCCGCATTGTAACAGATACCTATAAAAAAGGCAACCGCGTAATTGTTGTGGTTTCCGCACAGGGTGACACCACCGACGATTTACTTGCCAAGGCAGAAGAAATCAACCCCAATGCTTCCAAACGGGAAAAAGATATGCTTTTAGCCGCAGGAGAACAGATCTCGATTGCCCTTTTATCCATGGCAATTGAAAAGCTGGGCTACCCTGTTGTTTCCCTGCTGGGCTGGCAGGCAGGGTTTCAAACTACGTCGATGCATACGGGGGCACGCATCAAAAGAATTATTCCGGAGCGCGTTAAACGTGAGCTGGATAAAAATAACATTGTCGTTATTGCCGGCTTCCAGGGGATCAGCCGTTACGAGGATGTAACAACACTGGGCCGTGGCGGCTCCGACACGAGCGCCGTCGCCATTGCAGCGGCCATGCATGCGGATCTTTGCCAAATTTACACGGATGTAGAAGGCGTTTATACCGCAGACCCGCGTAAGGTAAAAAACGCCAGAAAGCTTGACGAGATTTCCTATGATGAAATGCTTGAGCTTGCTACATTGGGCGCGCAGGTGTTGCACAACCGCAGTGTGGAAATGGCAAAAAAATACAACTTAGAGCTTGAAGTTCTTTCAAGCTTAACTTGCGCACCCGGTACAATAGTTAAGGAGGCAGCTAAAATGGAAAAAATGTTGATCAGCGGCGTTGCAAAAGACACAGATGTAGCAAGAATATCTGTCACAGGCGTACCAGACAGGCCCGGCCTGGCCTTTAAAATGTTTTCAAAACTTGCGGCAAAGGATATTAACGTAGACATTATTCTACAGTCTATTGGCCGTGACGATACAAAGGACATCTCCTTCACCGTTGCAAAAGATAAGGGAAAGGAAGCCGTTGCGATTCTGGAGGACTATATTGCAACCATTGGCGGCAATAAGGTTCTGTACGATGACAGAGTTGCAAAAATTTCGATTGTCGGCGCCGGTATGGAAACGCATGCGGGGGTTGCTTCAAAAATGTTTGAGGCACTTTATGATTCTCAAATCAATATCCAGATGATCTCTACAAGCGAAATTAAAGTCTCCGTACTGATTGCTGTTGAAGACGCCGACCGGGCGGTCAGCGCCATCCATTCCAAATTTTTTGATGTATTAAGTTAAATCTTTATTTGACATTATCCTTTATACATGTTATAATGAAGAGCGGTGACGGGGTAACCCCGCCACCGTTTATATCCGGGTGTGGCGCAGTTTGGTAGCGCGCTTGAATGGGGTTCAAGAGGCCGCTGGTTCGACTCCAGTCACTCGGACCACCAGGCAGGGCCTGGAGCCAATTCGCGCTCCAGGCTTTGTTTTACCCAAAATGCAATGCCCGCGTCCAACGGGCATCTTTTTTGTCAACGCTTCCCACCCCGTCGCGGACTTTGTATCGTTCGCGACGGCTTTTCTTTTTGAAAATCCATCGGCTCACACGCACCGTCGCTCCTCCTTTCCGAAAAAGGTCACGCGTAGCTTTGGCTGTTCGCTCGCAAGCGCACTCCTGGCGCCTGCGCGGCGCTACCAACCTTTTTCGGTTTTTTCTACGCGGTAACTTACGGTATCTTTTTGTCAACCCCTCTCAGAAGAATATCGAAAGAAGTCGACTTTTTCGCTGTTGACAGATTATTTTATGGATTGGAGAAAATATTATGGAACACAACTGTGCGTTTCAAGACGGGAAATACAAATTCAGATACAGAGCGGCAGCTGTAATAATTTGCAATAACCGTATTTTAATGGTTACAGCTGATAATGTGGATTACTACTATTCTATAGGCGGTGCGGTACATTTGGGAGAACAAGCCGAGGATGCTGCTGTTCGTGAGGTTTATGAAGAAGCAGGGGTTCATTGCGAAGTCGATAGGCTTCTATTCATTCACGAAAATTTCTTTAACGAAAATGGTTTTGTTAACCACGAAATTGCCTTTTATTTTTTAATGAAACCTATTAATCCAGAGGCAATAAAAATGGCCAGCAACTCCTGCGGTTTTCAAGAATACCTCAAATGGATTCCCCTTAAAGATTTATCAAATCTAAAAGCATATCCTGCATTTTTTAAGGACGAATTGGCTATGTTACCCACAATACCCAAACATCTGATTACAAAATAAATTTTCTAATAACTTTTTTCTGCGAAAGTTTAAGTCCTATCTCAAATTTAGGTGAATCGCTCTTTTTTTGTAGCACCATTACATGTGCAAAGAGGCCAAATTTTGGAACTCAAATATAAGACATCCAAATTCCGGCCTCTTTTTCTATGCTGTAAACCCAACATTTAAGCCATTGGTCAAGATTTATCTCTTTTTTTAGAAATGAGACATCAAAAATAAAAGCTTGAAAAACGTACTGCCAAAAAAAGCGGTTCTGTTCTAAACCTACAATTCTCATTTTCCGCTTTTGCAGGCGGGTATCCTTTTTGTCAACACTTCCCACGCCGTCGCAGACTATGTATCGTTTGCGACGACTTTTCCTAGCGTTCTTGTTCGCTTAAGCAAATCAAAAAAACGAGCGGCAGATTTTTCCTCTGCCGCTCGCTTGAATTTTATCCAATACAATTCGATAATAGCGCACTACACACTTAATTACCAATTAACCATTAATGGCTGTAACAACGCCGGAACCTACTGTACGTCCACCTTCGCGGATAGCAAAGCGCAGACCTTCTTCAATCGCGATCGGCGTAATCAGTTCAACGTCCATATCTACGTTATCGCCAGGCATGCACATCTCCGTGCCTTCCGGCAGAGAAATTACGCCTGTAACGTCTGTTGTTCTGAAATAGAACTGGGGACGGTAGTTGTTAAAGAACGGCGTATGACGGCCGCCTTCTTCCTTTGTCAGAACGTAAACCTGTCCACGGAACTTTGTGTGCGGATTAATCGTACCAGGTTTTGCAAGAACCTGTCCTCTTTCAATTTCTGATCTCTGTACGCCGCGAAGAAGAACACCAACGTTATCGCCAGCCTCTGCATAGTCCAGAATTTTTCTGAACATTTCAATACCTGTAACAACAACTTTTCTTCTTTCTTCCGTAAGACCAATAATTTCGACCTCTTCAGAAGTCTTCAACTGGCCTCTCTCCACTCTACCGGTAGCAACTGTACCACGGCCTGTAATCGTAAATACGTCTTCAACAGGCATAAGGAACGGAAGGTCAGCCTTACGGTCCGGCGTGGGGATAAATTCGTCAACTGCATCCATCAGTTCATGAATGCACTTGTACTCAGGCGCATTCGGATCCTTGGAAGCACTGTCAAGAGCCAGAAAAGCAGAACCACGAATGATCGGTGTTTCATCTCCCGGGAATTCATACTCGTCAAGCAGTTCGCGAATTTCCATTTCTACCAGGTCGAGCAGCTCCTCGTCGTCAACCTGGTCCGTTTTGTTCATGAAAACAACAATATAAGGAACACCAACCTGACGGGAAAGCAGAATGTGCTCTCTTGTCTGGGGCATCGGGCCGTCTGCAGCAGATACAACCAGAATCGCACCGTCCATCTGGGCAGCACCTGTAATCATGTTCTTAACATAGTCGGCATGGCCGGGGCAGTCAACGTGCGCATAGTGACGCTTTGCTGTTTCATACTCAACGTGCGCTGTGTTAATTGTAATACCGCGCTCCCTTTCCTCCGGAGCCTTGTCGATATTGGCATAGTCGACAAAGTCTGCGTCGCCTTCCAGGTTTAAAACCTTTGTAATGGCAGCCGTCAATGTCGTCTTACCATGGTCAACGTGGCCGATCGTACCAATGTTAATATGCGGTTTATTTCTTTCAAATTTTTCTTTTGCCATTGGAATTTCCTCCCTTGTAATAAAAAGATTTAAATTTTTCCAGTTGTCAAGCTATATTTTAGCAATTTTATTATCAAATTGCAATAGGTAAATGAAAAAAGAACGCTTTTACAATCAGTCTTCTTTCTTTGTCCGCGAAGAAATAATTGCCTCTGAAACAGACTTTGGAACTTCCGCATAATGGCTGGGCTCCATCACATACTGACCGCGGCCCTGCGTCTTGGAGCGCATATCCGTTGCATAGCCAAACATTTCGGAAAGCGGTACATGCGCGTTAATTCTCTGCGCGCCGTTTTCCGCCTCCATACCCTGGATCATACCGCGCCTGGAGTTCAAATCGCCAATTACGTCGCCCATATATTCTTCCGGAACAATAACCGTAACCTTCATAATCGGCTCCAGCAATACAGGGCTTGCCTTCTGCATGGCTTCTTTAAAGGCCATGGAACCGGCAATTTTAAACGCCATTTCAGAAGAGTCTACCTCATGGTAGGAACCATCGTACAGCGTTACCTTTACGTCCACAACATTGTAGCCCGCCAGCACACCGGAAAGCATGGCTCCCTGAATACCCTGGTCAACCGCAGGAATATATTCCTTTGGAATCGCACCGCCGACAATTGCGTTGACAAATTCATAACCTTTTGTCGGATTGGGCTCAATCTTGATCTTAACATGGCCATACTGGCCCTTACCGCCGGACTGTCTTGCATACTTTCTATCTACATCTGCAGTGGAACGGATCGTTTCTTTATAAGCAACCTGCGGTTTACCGATATTGGCTTCCACTTTAAATTCGCGCAAAAGCCGGTCGACAATAATCTCCAAATGGAGCTCGCCCATACCTGCAATAATGGTCTGTCCCGTTTCTTCGTCGGTATAAGCCTTGAAAGTAGGGTCTTCTTCTGCAAGCTTTGCAAGGGCAATCCCCATCTTTTCCTGGCCTGCCTTCGTCTTTGGTTCTATGGCCACGCGGATAACCGGTTCCGGGAACTCCATAGATTCCAAAATAACCGGATGCTTTTCATCACAAAGCGTATCGCCCGTTGTTGTATTCTTCAGGCCAACGGCTGCTGCAATATCTCCTGCATAACAAATGTCGATGTCTTTTCTGTCGTTTGCATGCATCTGCAAAATACGGCCCATGCGTTCGTTATTGTCCTTCGTTGAGTTATAAACGGTGGAACCGGCCTTGACTGTTCCCGAATACACACGGAAAAAGCACAGCTTGCCTACAAACGGGTCCGCGGCAATCTTAAACGCAAGCGCAGCAAAGGGTTCTTCATCAGAAGAGTGGCGAACGGTTTCTTCTTCTGTTTCGGGGTTTATACCCTTAATTGCCGGAACATCCGTTGGAGCCGGCATGTAATCTACAATAGCGTCGAGCAGCTTTTGTACGCCTTTGTTACGGTAAGACGTGCCGCAGGTAACCGGCACCATTGTGTTTTCAATCGTGCTCTTGCGAATCTGCGCTTTAATCTCTTCTACTGTAAGTTCCTCGCCGCTGAAGTACTTTTCCATAAGCTCCTCGTTTTGTTCGGCAACATGCTCGATCAGCTCATCATGGTACTTCTGGGCAAGCTCCTTCATGTCTTCAGGGATTTCTTCTTCCCGCATATCTTTGCCAAGGTCGTCATAATAGACCTCCGCCTTCATTTCAACAAGGTCAATAATCCCCTTAAACGTTTCTTCCGACCCAATCGGCAGCTGGATCGGTACCGCGTTGCATTTAAGCCTGTCTTTCATCATCTGGACAACCCTGTAAAAGTCAGCGCCCATAATATCCATTTTATTAACATATACCATTCTGGGAACGCCGTAATTGTCCGCCTGGCGCCATACGGTTTCAGACTGGGGCTCAACGCCGCCCTTTGCGCACAGAACTGTAACAGAACCATCCAACACACGCAGGGAACGCTCTACTTCTACAGTAAAGTCCACATGCCCCGGGGTGTCTATAATATTGATTCTGTGTTCTTTCCAAAAACAGGTCGTGGCAGCAGAGGTAATGGTAATACCCCTTTCCTGCTCCTGTACCATCCAGTCCATAGTGGCGCCGCCATCATGCGTTTCACCAATTTTATGGTTGATACCCGTATAGAACAGGATACGCTCTGTTGTGGTAGTCTTACCGGCGTCAATATGCGCCATAATGCCGATATTTCTTGTCTTTTCAAGAGAAACCTGCCTTGACATAAAATCCTCCTTAAACAATTACCATCTGAAATGTGCAAAAGCCTTATTGGCCTCTGCCATCTTATGCGTATCATCACGCTTCTTGGCAGCGCCGCCTGCGCCGTTCAAAGCATCAAGGATTTCACCGGCAAGTCTTTCCTTCATTGTTTTTTCACTGCGCTGTCTTGCATAAGTGGAAAGCCAACGCAGTCCCAAGGTCTGCCTTCTTTCCGCTCTTACCTCCATAGGAACCTGGTATGTTGCGCCACCTACGCGGCGAGCTTTTACTTCAAGCACAGGCATTAAATTTTCCATGCACTGTTCAAAAACCTCTAACGGGTCTTTTCCTGTTTTTTCACGGATGATATCGAACGCGCCATAAACAATTTTCTGCGCAACGCCTTTCTTTCCGTCATACATAATATTGTTGATCAGACGTGTAACAAGCTTTGAATGATAAAGCGGGTCCGGTAAAACATCACGCTTTGCTATTGAGCCTCTTCTTGGCACTTTACTTCCCTCCTTCACAATTAAGAGATATCATCGGTACTCGAAAGCGACAAACTCCCGTTGGCCAATACAAAAGGCTTTCGTATCTTAACATATATAAAAGCACATCTGTATTGTACTGGTATTTACAAAAAATAACCTTATCCCATTGAAAGCCTTGTCAATTCCTTCTTACTTACCTGCTTTCGGACGCTTTGCGCCGTACTTGGAACGGGCCTGCATACGCTTTGCAACACCCTGTGCGTCAAGCGTTCCCCTGATAATGTGGTAACGCACACCAGGAAGATCCTTGACCCTTCCGCCTCTGATCAGAACAACAGAGTGCTCCTGCAGATTGTGGCCCACGCCCGGGATATAGGAACTGACTTCGATACCGTTTGAAAGCCTTACCCTTGCAATTTTTCTAAGCGCTGAGTTCGGCTTTTTAGGCGTAGCTGTTTTTACAGCCGTGCAGACGCCTCTTTTTTGTGGGGAGCTCTGGTCAATTGCTCTGCGTTTTTTGGAGTTCCAACCCTTTAAAAGAGCAGGCGCCTTTGCTTTCTTTTCAGATACCTCGCGGCCCTTGCGTACCAACTGGTTAAAGGTAGGCATAGACACAAATTCCTCCTTCCTAAAAAATTTTTATGTGAACGGGAAATATTATAATATGTCCCGGCCAACAGCACTTTATGCAATTATTGGTAATATACAGAAAAAATGCGGTTTTCAGTATGTTTTTGCAGCAGAAAAACCACCGTAAAACATACAAAACACCATTACTCGGCAATTTAGAATGATACCACAAGCAACGGCGTTTTGTCAACGTTTTTATGCAGTTGCCATGGGAATTTTACAAAATAACGGGCAAATTTTTATCCGGCTGCTTTTGCACATTTGCCAGTACGGCGGGCAGCCTGCAGAGTAAAAGCAGGCATCTGTGTTTCACGCTGTATGTTTTACTTATATCCATTGTAACGTCCTTACATATTTTACAGCAGCAATTCTTTTTCCATGTCGTTTCTAATTGATTTAAAAATGAATTCCCCATATTATTAGAAAAGACGCATTTTCAACTGTACGGCGTGCAATACAACCGTCTTAATTTGCCTGGTTTTTTATACGTAACGCGCGTGCAGTTTTGTAGGTTTTGTAAATATATTCCATTTTTACATTGCCTTTTGTCCAAAGATTTTCTTTTGTTTTTGTAATATTCTACAAATAAAAAAAATCATGTGAAAAACTGTTGACACAAATTACAACAACACTTATACTGAGGGTGTCAAAAAAAAAGTGGATTTTGGCATTAAAAAATGACATCGATTTCATGGAGATTTATATGGGTAACGTAAACATCAGCATCGTCGCACAAAAAGCACAGGTTTCACAATCCACCGTTTCCAGAGTACTCAACAACAGTCCTCTTGTAAAAGAAACAACGGCCAATAAAGTCAGACAGGTTATCAAAGAATTGGGCTATACCCCAAACGAGCTCGCGCGCGGGCTGCGCAGCAACGAAACCAAGACGGTCGGCGTCATTGTATCAAATGTGCTGAACCCGTTCTTTACTTCCATTGTGCGTGGTATAGAGGATCTGGCGAATAAAGCCAATTACCATATTATGCTTTGCAACACAGACGAAAAGGCCGAAAAAGAACAGCAATACATACAGGCTCTGCTAAGTAAGCGGGTAGACGGCCTGATCATTGCAAGTACCGGCACCAAAAACGACTATGCCGCCCTGATCGGCAATAAACCTGTCGTATTTGTCGACCGCAAACCGGAAGGCAGCAACAAGGGGAAATTTGACACCGTTCTGGTTCATAACCGGGACGGCAGTCGCAAAGCCGTAACCCAGCTGATTGAAGCGGGGTACCAGCGTATTGGCATTATCACTGGCTCCAACGTATCGACCACTGGTTACGAACGTCTTTCTGGCTATGAACAGGCTTTTTCTGACAAAAAGCTGCCGCTGGACCGTTCTCTGATCAAGCTGGGTGATTTTTTAGGTCACACTGCTTATCAAAATGCAATCGATCTCATTAAAAATTGCAGCTGCGATGCAATCTTTGCAGCAAACAATATGATTTTACTCGGTGTTTTGAGGGCGATAACAGAGCTGGGTGTAAATATCCCTGACGAAGTAGGAATATCTGCTTTCGACGATCTGGAATGGATGCAGTTTTGCCAGCCGCAGATCACCGCCGTCAGGCAGCCCACCTATGAAATGGGCACGGCCGCTATGTCCCTTCTGCTTGATCGCATAGCGGAGTCAGAAGAACCAACCAGAGAAATAAATCTTCCCGTAGAGCTCATTGTCAGACAGTCCTCACAAAAACAAATTACTTAAAAAATGGAGTCGTTTCATTTTTTGCCGCAAAATGAAATCGATGTCATTTTATACCAATTGCAAATTTCAGTCTGAAAAAGCAAAAATGTATGAAAAAGAATGGAGGAAAATTTTATGAAAAAAATACTTGCTATCGTCATGTCCCTGGTTTTGGTCCTTTTGCTTGGCGCATGTTCTACCGAAGGAAATCCCAGTTCCAGTTCTAATCCTTCTTCCGACAATTCTTCAAATCAGGCCGAAAAGGAGATTACTATAGGCGTTACCTTTATGACGCTCAACAGCCCCTTCTTTGAAGCCATGCAAAGAGGCGTCCAGGAAGAAGCGGACAAAAGCGGCGTAAAGGCGGTTATCAGTGACGCACAGCTGAACTCTGCACAGCAGATCAGCAGCGTTGAAAATCTGATCGCCCAAAAGGTAGACGTCATTCTGCTTAACGCGGTTGATTCCAAGGCAATTGTCCCTGCTGTCGAAGCGGCAAACGAAGCAGGCATTCCTGTTATCTGTCTGGACGTTATGGCAGAAGGCGGAGAAGTGGCTGCTTTTATTGCTTCTAATAATGTGGCGGCCGGCGAAATGGGCGGCGAGTTTATCGCAGAGCAGCTTGGCGGCAAGGGCGACGTCGTTATCCTAGACGGTCCTCCCATCAGCTCCTTCCAGGACAGAGCCCAGGGCTTTGAAAACGCGCTGAAAAATTATCCAGACATCAACATCGTACAACATATCAACGCAGTTGAAAACAGTATGACCGCATTCGTCACCGCGGCAGATAACATCCTTTCGGCACATCCTGACCTGAGCGCTGTTTTAGCGGTCAACGACTACGGTTCAATCGCAGTTGAATCTGCAGTTAAATCTGCAGCCAAAGATTTTGACGTAATCTCTGTTGGCGTGGACGGCATGGAAGACGCCGTAAACGCAATTGTAAACGGCGACGTTGTTGCCGGCTCTGTTGCGCAGCAGCCTGCAGAAATGGGCCGCATTGGTATTCAGACTGCAATTAAACTGGTAAACGGCGAAACCGTCGAAGAAACCATTGACGTTCCGCTGAAAATGCTTACAAAAGAAACCGCAGAAGGCTTTTCCTGGTAAATCGGACAGTAACATGGCCTTCGGGATGCATGCGTTTGCATGCATCCCGAAGATCCGGAGGTGAACAATTTCATGGCAGTTGAAATTCTAAAAATGGCGGGCGTAACAAAGCGCTTTCCGGGTGTGTTGGCACTTAATAACGTCAATTTCACTTTGGAGGAAGGCGAAACGCATGCGCTGGTCGGTGCAAACGGTGCGGGGAAATCCACGCTGATCAAAACACTGGCGGGCGTCTATTCGCCCGACAGCGGCACAATTGAGCTTCGGGGCGAAAAGCAGGTATTTAAAAGACCAATGGACGCCAAACAAAAAGGCATTGCGGTCATTTATCAGGAATTTACTCTTTTTCCAGACCTGGACGTTGCCAAAAATATTTATTTTGGCATGGAGCCCGTCTACGGCAAAACGGGGCTGGTTAATTGGAAAAAGGTATATTCCCAGGCAAAAAAGCTGATCGAACGCTTTGGTTTGGAACTGAACATTTATTCTAAAATTAAAGATTTAAGCATTGCGCAGCAGCAAATGGTTGAAATTGCTAAAGCGCTGGCCTGTAACGCAAATATTCTTGTAATGGACGAACCCACAGCAACGTTGACCATTTCGGAAGTGGAGCGTCTGTTTGAAATTATAGAGGATTTGAAAAAGAAAAACGTATCTATTATTTATATTTCCCACCGTCTGGACGAAGTCGTTCGTATCAGCAACCGCCTGACTGTTTTACGGAGCGGTACAGTAGTAGGAAGCGCTGTAACCGGGGAAATTACCAAAAATGAAATAGTGAAAATGATGGTAGGCGAAAACATTAATAATGATATTACGCCCAATCCTGTGGTAGAGCAGCCGCTGGTTATGTCTGTGAAAAATATCTCCAATGCATTTATCCACGATATCTCCTTTGACCTTAAAAAGGGAGAAGTTCTGGGTATTGCCGGACTTGTAGGCGCAGGGCGCACAGAGGTTATGCGCGCGCTGTTTGGCGCCGACAAAATACGCTCCGGCGAAATAATAATCAGCGGAGTAAAGCGCAGCATTAACCGTCCAAAAGACGCCATTAACTGCAAAATCGGGCTTTTACCGGAAAGCAGAAAAGCGCAGGGGCTGTTTATGAACTTGAACATACGCAGAAATATTACGATCGTCAATCTCAAAAAATTTATCCAGGGCATATTTATTAACAGAAATAAAGAATGTCAGGAAGCAAAAAAACAAATTGAGGCGCTGAAAATCGTTACGCCGTCGACAGAATTTCCCGTACTGAACTTAAGCGGCGGCAACCAGCAAAAGGTTGCTCTGGGGAAATGGCTCTGCGCAAATTGCGATATCCTGATATTGGACGAACCCACCAGAGGTGTAGACGTCGGCGCAAAAGAAGAAATTTTCCAGGCGGTGAGCAATCTTGCTGCACAGGGAAAATCCGTTATATTTATTTCTTCTGAACTTGAAGAAGTCCTGCGGGTAAGCAACCGCATACTCACCATGTATAAAGGGCGTATTACGGCCCAGCTCGACCAGAAAAACGCAGATATGAATCTGATTATGCAATATATTACAGGAGGCGACTCAAATGAACAGCTCGCTTAAAACAAAACTTATCAATTTTACAAAGCGCCGCGAATTTATCGCTTTTATAGGACTCGCCGTTATTTGCGTCGCCTTTAGCTTCAGCAGCGAAAACTTTTTTACCCTGTTTAACATTATGGGCGTTTTACGTCAGGCTTCTATCAACGCCATCCTTGCCGTCGGCATGACATTTGTCATTGTTTCCGGTGGTATAGATCTCTCCGTCAGCTCAACTGTATCGCTTTCCGGAACAGTTGCCGCCATTGTAATGGTCAATTTGGGCCTGGGCGTTGTCGCGGGCCTGCTTACCGGATTACTGGTGGGGCTGATCGTCGGCGCAGTCAACGGTATTGTTATTACAAAAGCAAGCGTACCGCCTATTATTGCCACGCTTGGCACAATGACGGTTGCAAGCGGGCTTGCCCTTGCCGTTACAGGCGGGTATTCCGTTTCCGGCCTGCCAGATGCGTTTGCCTTTTTTGGCCGCGGTAATTTAGGCTTTTTACCGGTGCCGGTCTTAATCGTTGCCTTAATGTATGTCATTGGCCATTTTACCCTGCAAAAAACCAAGTTCGGCGCGTCTGTTTTTGGTGTAGGCGGCAACGAAGAAGCCGCCAGGCTGGCGGGGATTTCCATTGATAAAACCAAAATCGGCGTATATATGCTCAGCGGCGTTATGGCCGCCGTCAGCGGCATGATCTTGGCTTCCCGCCTTGATTCCGGGCAGCCCATGGCCGGCGACGGTCTGGAACTCAACGCCATTGCTGCCGTCGTTATCGGCGGCGCAAGCGTAAACGGCGGTGTTGGCGGCGTAATCGGCAGCCTGATCGGCGCCTTGATTATGAGCGTACTGAACAACGGCTTTGACCTCATCGGCGTTGGCCGGTATTATCAAATGATCTTTACGGGTATCGTTTTAATCCTCGCCGTTGCCATTCAAAAGAAGTCCAAAAACAAATAAACGGAAAATTCCAACAATTTTTAAGGGGGTATTCCTTATGGGCGCAGATATCCGTCTGGCCATCCATAATACCATCGAAAAAAATAAATCTGCCTATTTTGCATTTTTAAAAGACCTGGTTTCGTTTGACAGCCGGATTTTAGAAGCCGGAAAATATGGACAGGAAAAAGGTATACAAGACTATTTAAAGCAATACTTTCAAAAATTGGGCGCCCAGGTAGACGCCTTTTCCCCGGAAAACGAAAAAATTTGCAAATATGCCGGCTTTAATAAAAACCATACATACGAAAACCGGGAAAATGTCGTTGCAACATTTAAAGGCGCCGGAGGCGGGCGTTCTCTTCTGATGAATGGCCATTGCGACATTGTCCCTCCAGGCGACGAATCCGCTTGGACCAGTTCGCCGTTTACCTGTGTAGAGCGCAACGGCCGTCTGTATGGACGTGGTACAACAGATATGAAGGGCGGGCTGGGCGCAGCTATTTTGGCGGTAAGCCTGCTTAAAGAACTTTCCATCCCGCTGGCCGGCGATATCATTATCGAATCCGTTATTGACGAAGAGGGCGGCGGCAATGGTACGATCGCCTGCTGCGACAGAGGATACCGCGCCGACGGCGCAATCATCATGGAACCCACCCGCATGGCGGTAATGCCTGCAAACCGCGGCGCATTTCTTGCCCGCTTTACCGTAACCGGAAGACAGACACACGCTGCAACAAAAGGGCTTGGCGTCAATGCCGTTGAAAAGGCGATTAAACTGATAAACGCCATCAAAGAGGTCGAAACGCACTGGTTAATGACAAAAAAACACCCTCTTTTGTCCAACCCTACCGTTAATATAGGAAAAATTGAAGGCGGACTGGGTGCTTCTATCGTTCCTGAAGCCTGTACGGTCGATTTTGATGTAGAATTTCTTCCAAGTGAATATGACAAGGATTACCGTTTAATTGCGGTAGATCCGCAGGATATAAAAGACGAAATTCAGCGCTGCTTAGACTTTGCCTGCGCAGGCGACCCATGGCTTTGCAGCCACCCTGTTACAGTCGACTGGTATCAGGAAACGCTTTGCTTTGAAACCGACGCAGAGCATCCTTTTGTACAAACCGCGCTTAAAAGCTGCAGAAGGGTCCTTCCAGGTGCAGTGCTTGACGGCCTCCCCTGCGGCTGCGACGGCGCCCCGCTTTTCCGCATTGGAAAAATGCCTGTTGTTATTATGGGGCCCGGTGATCTGGAAGAACTGCACACCACAGACGAAAGTATGGATGCAGAAAAATTTTACCAGGCAATTGAAGTGTATGCCAATCTGATTCTGGACTGGGTTGGGACTGTAAAAACGGAAGAAAAGAAAGAAGGTGAAAGTTGTGATTACTAAGGAACAATACAACGCTGTAAAAGCGCGGGTTATCGCATATTTTGACGCCGCTGGTATTGCTTTAACAGAAACCGAAAAAGAGAACATAGAAATTGCCGACTTTGGCCTGGAAGATCTGGAGCACAGCGCGTTGCAGCTTGTCACATATATTAATACAGACAGGGTGTGCGCAAAGGAAATGGTTCTTTTACCCGGGCAGACCTGCCCGGAACATCGGCATCCTCCTTTTGGAGATTACCCCGGAAAAGAAGAAACTTTCCGCTGCCGCTTTGGCAGTGTGTATTTGTACGTCGAGGGTGAACCTACACCCTGTCCAAAAGCCAGCCCGCCTCAAGCCGACAAGGCCTACTATACGGTTTTTCATGAAATTATTTTGACGCCCGGGGAGCAATATACCATTCCCATCAACACGCGCCACTGGTTCCAGGCGGGCGAAAAAGGCGCCGTGGTTTCAGAATTCAGCACTCCCAGCTTCGATGAGAAAGATATTTTTACCGACCCGCGCATTCGGCGCATACCGGAAATTGCAAAGGAGGCATAGCCATGTTTGACCAAAAAATCTGGAAGCAGCAGGCAAACATCATTTGTAAAGTGCTCGAACAGGCGCCTGCTTTTGACAAAGATTTTCTGCTTCCTCCTGAAGAATTTGCTGCGCGCCAGCGCAAAGTGTGGGATATGCTGCAAAAAGAAGGCTTTGATTGCGGCGTTGTATACGCAGACGAGCATTATTGCGGCGATGTCCCCTATCTTGCTGGAAACCCCAACATTATCGTTGAACCAATTGCAGCCATACTATCCAAAAACGGTCTGTATTTTATCGCCGGCCTGGAAAGCGGTATTGTCGCTGAACAATTTTGCCACCGTTCCGGGGTAAAGATCCGCAAAGTTGATATTTTGCGCGTCGACGACCCGGATTACCCCGGAAATCTGCTGACCCCCTCTGATATTATAGAAGAAGCATGCGGCGGCAAGCCCGGAAATATTGCACTTTTAACAACAAAGGGCGTTTTCCCCCTTGGGCTGTACAACACGCTTAAACGCTATGTGGGGGAAGAAAACATAGGTGATTTGTCAAAAAAGTACTATCAGATAAAATATGAAAAATCCATGCTGGAAATGCGGCTGATAGAAGAAAGCTGCCGGATCAGCGACAGCATGCTTGAAGGTATGCTGCGTATTCTGCGTCCCGGTCTTACAGAAGCGCAGGTCGCCCAGTGGGGCTACTGCATTGCGCACGAACTGGGCGCACAAGCAATGGGTTTTCAGGTAATGGTCACAAGCGGCAAAAACAACCGCACCATTGTCGCAGCAGCCTCTAACAGGGTTATTCAGGAAGGCGATATCGTCCATATAGGCGTCTCTCCCAAACGCGACGGGTTGTGCGGGGCACAAAGAGCAACCGTCATGTGTGTAAAGAACCCGCGTGAGGTTACAAAATCTTACCGCACATGGATCGAATTTTTACAGGGTGCGTATGCGCATGCGGTTGCAGAATTTGAAAACATTGCAAAAAACAACCTGCCGGGATATCTGCATGAACAATCTATGATTGCATATTATAATCAGCAAGCGCCGAGGCTGCGCGCCCAAACGGGGCTTTCTCTGGAACGTTTTAGTGAGCTCAAAGGTTATGTAACATCACACAATTCCGGTTATACCGAATGCCAGGAATTTTATGGCGCGCTTTCCTGCGACTTTAAAGACCCTCTTGCAAATACAATGGTACTGATGCTGGATGTAGGCCTCAAGGGATTTTACGACACATGGACGGACGTTGCAATTCCTGGTCTGGATTATATAGTCATCGAGAAAACCGCTGGGAAGTTTGGCGACCAGGTGCGCATTTTAAACCGCCTTCCCGTTGATTTACAGCAATTTGTAGGAGAAGCATTTTAACGTTATGGGGGCGGCTTACAGCGCCGCCCCCGTGTTTTATATAAGAAGGAGGTACGGGCCATGCAAAAAAATGCGCTGCTGCGCTATGTGGGCAGCGCCGAGCAGCTTCTCGGAATGAAGGATTATACGATAAACGGCGGCAAAGCCAGCGGTATGCGCGCAATAGAATTATATAATGCAACCGGCCTTTCTTTTACCGTATTGCCAGACCGCGGTATGGATATTACCGGACTATCCTTTCGAGGTATAAATTTAAGCTTTTTGTCTAAAACCGGGCTTACCGCCCCGCAATTTTTTACAGAGGACAGGGACAAGGGATTTTTTAAAAGTTTTTTCGCCGGATTTCTGACCACATGCGGGTTAAGTTATATGGGGGCACACTGCCGTGACGGCGAAGAAAACCTGGGGCTGCACGGCGTTATATCCAACACACCCGCCTATGAAGTCTGCCCGGAAGTCCTTTGGGAAGAAAACGGCTCTGCTCTTACTCTTAGCGGGAAGCTCCGGCAGGCGCAGGTTTTCGGCGAGCATCTTTTGATGCAGCGCCGCATTACACTTGCGGGGGAAGAAAACCGTTTTACAATAGAAGACCGTATAGAAAATCTGGATTTTGTACCGGTTCCATTTATGCTTTTGTATCATATCAATTTTGGGTACCCCATGCTTTCACCGCAATGCGAACTGCTTCTCCCTTCTCTGTCGATAACGCCGCGCGACAAACAGGCTGAAGAGGGTCTGTCTGCCTCAGATAAAATTACCGAGCCGGTAGATGGCTTTAAAGAACAGGTTTTCTTCCACAAAATGCGCCCGGACCGTCAGGGAAAGGTTCATGCCATGCTTATAAACCATAAACTTCTAACAGCCTTGGAACTGATTTATCCCATTGCACAGCTTCCCTGCTTTACACAGTGGAAATGTATGAAAAGCGGCGAATATGTACTTGGACTGGAACCGGGAAACTGCCATGTAATGGGAAGAGCCCTTGCAAAAAAGGACGGCTCCCTGCAATATTTGAAGCCCGGCCAGCAGCAATCCATACGGATGGAAATTAAAATACACCATTCTCTAAAAGAAATTAACCGTGCGCGGGCTGTTTTTGAAACCTGAAGAAGGAGGGCTTTCAATGAATTACTGCATGGGAATTGACGTTGGTACTTCTGGTGTAAAAGCCGTTTTATACGCAGAAGACGGCGTATTGATTGCAAGCGCCAGCGAAGGGTATGCCATGTACCAGCCGCAAAACGGCTGGGCAGAGCAAAACCCGGAGGATTGGTGGGAAAAAACGATTTTGGTAATCCGGCGTGTACTTGCATCATCTCAGGTTAGGCCCGAGGAAATATCCGGTCTGGGCTTAACCGGTCAAATGCACGGCCTTGTTATGCTTGACCAAAACTGCAAAGCACTGCGTAACGCCATTTTATGGTGCGACCAGCGTACTGCGCAGGAATGCAAAACGCTTACCAGCTTATTTGGGCATTCCCAATTGATTGCTGTTACCGCAAACCCTGCGCTTACCGGGTTTACCGCATCAAAAATTTTATGGGTAAAAAACCATGAACCGGAGCTATTTTCCAAATGCAAGCATATTTTGCTCCCAAAAGATTATATTCGCTTTTGCTTAACCGGGGATTTTGCCACCGATGTATCAGACGCTTCCGGCATGCAGCTACTAGATGTAAAAAACAGACGTTGGTCGCTGGAAATGCTTGACTGCCTTCAGCTAGACCCCTCTATGTTGGCCCAGGTTTACGAATCCCCACAGCTAACGGGGACCATCAGTAAGCAGGCGGCGCAGCTGACCGGGCTTTGCGAGCGCACAAAGGTTGTCGCAGGCGCGGGCGACAATGCGGCGGCGGCAGTTGGAACAGGCATTGTCTATGATAAAAAAGCGTTTACAACCATTGGTACCTCCGGCGTCGTTTTTACTCATACAAACACGCTGCACATAGACCCCAAAGGACGCGTACATACATTTTGCTGCGCTGTTCCAGGCGCATGGCACGTAATGGGCGTTACACAGGCCGCAGGCCTTTCGCTGAAATGGCTGAAGGAAAATGTTCTGTGCGATTTAAAAGCATTGGCACAGGAAAAAGGCGCCGGCGTTTATCAGCTTATGGACTGCATGGCGTTGCAGAGCCCCATTGGTGCAAACCGACTTTTATTTTTACCATATCTAATGGGGGAACGTACGCCGCATCTGGATCCGGACTGCCGCGGCGTGTTCTTTGGGCTAAGCGCCATGCACACGCGCTGCGACCTGATACGTGCAGTAATGGAGGGCGTAGCCTGCTCTTTGCAGGACTGTCTTTCTGTTTTGCAGGAAATGGAAATAAATCCAAACAGCATGGCCCTGTGCGGCGGCGGCGCAAACAGCCCGGTCTGGCGGCAAATGCTTGCAGATTTGTTTAATTGCAAAGTAAACACCATGCAGGCAAACGAAGGGGCAGCACAAGGAGCCGCTATTTTAGCCGCCGTGGGAAGCGGGCTGTTTAAAACTGTGCAGGACGCCTGCAACATATTTGTAAAAGAAGACAAATTTTTTCCACCCTCTTTGGAAAACGTACGCCAATACCGCAGAATATATGCGCAGTATAAGGCTTTGTATCCTGCTTTGTCTCCGTTTTTTAAAGAGCTTGGCAAACTATAACAAGCTATATTTTTTAGGTCAGCAACTTGTTTTAGATAAAACCTCCTCCAATACCCTTTCTCCGAAAAGAACCCGGCGCGGGGCATACGCCCCGCGCCGGGTTCTTTTGTGTCTCTTCACATGTTGTTTTATTTTTTATAGCCCGGTTGCACAAAACAGTATTCTACTCCAGAAAGATACGGAAGGCTGTGGGAAGCGCATATTTTTGCCTAACTTGCTCCATAGTGGCCCATGTAAAGTCCGGTGCTTTTTGTGTGCAGCACATGCAATAACAGGTCATATCCCATTGAATATGTGTAAAAACATGCCGGTAATGCAACACTTTTTCCAGCGTAATTTCTCCACTTCCCCAGTTTTCGGCTGTTTGTACCGCTTCCTCTTCTGTAAGCGCCCCCTGCACGTTTGGCAACTGCCAGAGCCCTGCCAGAAGGCCGCTGCTTTCTCTTTGACAGACTGCAATATCATTTCCACACAATAACAAAAACACCGTTTTTTGCTCCGTTTTTCGCGCACGCTTTGGCTTTTTAACAGGGAGCATCTGTTGCGACCCGCTTGCATATGCCAGGCAAAAGTTCCGGGCAGGGCAGCACGCACACTTTGGATTTCCGCCCGGCAGGCATATTGTTGCGCCAAGCTCCATCAGACTTTGCGTAAAGCTGCCGCATTGCCCTAAAGGATACACGCTTTCCAGTATCTGCGCCATTTTCTTTTTGACCTGCGGCGCATCCACTTCTATAAATTGCTCTGTCACCCTGGAAAGCACACGCAGTACGTTGCCATCCACAGCCGCGCGCGGCTGTTCAAAACAGATAGAGGCAATCGCTCCTGCAGTGTAGGGACCAACCCCGGGAAGCGAAGCAATATCCATATAGCTGGAAGGAAACACGCCGCCGTAGTCACGTACAATTTTTTTTGCCGCTTTTTGCAAATTGCGTGCACGGTTATAATAGCCAAGCCCCTCCCAATATTTAAACAGCGTATCTTCACGCGCCTGTGCAAGATCTTCTATTGTAGGAAACGCCTCCAAAAAGCGTGCATAGTAGCCTTTCACCGCCTCTACACGCGTTTGCTGCAACATGATTTCCGACAGCCACACATGATAAGGCTGTGTATCCCTGCGCCAGTCGAGCTGCCGTGCGTTTTCTTTATACCATTGCAAAAGCGCCTCCGGCAGCTTTCGATACAGGCTTTTTTTGTATGCCTGCAACGCTTTCATACGACGGTGCAACTTTTCATATAGCACAAGCATATGCGCTTCTGCACAGTAATTTCGAAGATCCTGTACCGCAATCCAGCGCACAGCGCTGTTTTCATCCGGCTTTACAAAAACAGGTTGCTTTTCAGGTACAATCAGGCCGTAAGCAACAGAATAATGTATATGCGCAGGTACCGCTTTTCCATTTTTGCTGTGTGCAGGAACCTGCAATATGTCCAGCGACAATATACCGGCGCTCAAAGGATAAACCTGCTGTACGCCCGTTTCCTCACGCGCTTCCCGAATTGCCGTATAAAGCAGCTTTTCTTCCCCATCTGCGTGTCCGCCGGGCCATGTAAAGGTATGAAAAAGATTATGATGCACCATAAGCGCTTTGTCCATCGCAGGGTTTAGCAACAATGCCGAAGCTGTAAAATGTGCTTGTTCATTTTCTCTGCACAAAAGCGTCTTTCCATGCGCTTCCCATGCGGCGAGCATTTTCTTGCGCACCTGCGCTTCTTCCTTTGTTTGCGGGACAAAACGCAAAAGCTGCGCTTTTATATCCATATGGCCACCCTCCCATACAGCCAGTATACAGGATTTCTCCCGGCAATGCAAAAAAACGCAAATTTGCATCTGAAAGCAAATTTTTCAGATTTGTTTTTTACTCCTCCTGCATCTTCCTTTTTTAACATACTTTTTCCATGCCTGAACCACTTGCCCATTATGAAAAAAATGGAAATCCCAGTTTACATTAAAATTTCTTAATTTTTGCTTTTTGGCATCTCATTTTCAAGTTAAAATATAAATCTTGATAAACAGCTTAAATACTGGGTTTATGGCATGAAAAAAGAGGCCGGAATTTGGATGCATCATTTTTGAGTTCCAAATTTCGACCTCGATTCAGCTATAAAAAAGATGCCAACTATAAACGCGAGTATAAAAACATAAACAAAAATAAAAACCGGCGCCATGGTCCCATGGTGCCGGTTTTTTGTATATATTCTAATTCTATATCAGATCAAATTTTTGCATACAGGGGCTTTCTTATGGCAATACAATCTTTCCTGTAACATCCGCCAAAAGCTCCCGCATCTTTTGCGCCTCGCGCAACGCGGCCCCTGCATAATCCTGCGGGTCGCATTTTTCCTTCTGCCAGGCGCACATAATCCCACGGGATGAATTTACAATCGCACCCAGCCCGTTTTTGTCAAACGCGCCGGCTATATTGCTTGCCGTCCCCCCCTGCGCGCCGTATCCCGGTACAAGGAAAAAGGTCCGCGGTAGCTCTGCGCGCAGCTCTGTCAGCTGCTGTGGATATGTCGCACCCACAACTGCACCTACACCTGAATATCCATATTTTCCGGGGATTTCCTCCCCCCATTTTTCGCACATTTTCCCCATGCGCAGGTAAATACTCTCCGCACCCTCCAAACACAGATTCTGCAGTTCGCCGGAACTTGGGTTCGATGTTTTTACAAGCACAAATATTGCCTTATTCATCTTCCTGCATACATCGGTAAGCGGCAAAATACCGTCTGACCCAAGATAGCCGTTTACTGTAAGCGCATCTGCGCCAAACGCCGTAAATTTTTCCCCGTCAATCTCCGTTATGCCAAGGTGCGCCGCGGCATAGGCCTGCATTGTAGTGCCTATATCGTTGCGCTTTCCATCCATAATCACAAACATGCCTTTTTTCTGCGCATATGCAACTGTCTTGGCAAGCGTCTGCATACCCTGCCATCCATACATTTCATAATAGGCGGCCTGTGGCTTTACAGCGGGTACAGCTGTACATAAAGCATCAATCAGTCCCCGGTTATACACCCAAATCGCTTCTGCCGCGCCTTCCATTGTCTTTCCAAACCGGGCAAACGCCGCCTGCTTAATATGCTCTGGAATATAATCCAACTTTGGGTCAAGCCCCGCAACTGTGGGGTTTTGCTTCTCTGCAATTTTCTCAATCAATCTGTCCAATGCCATTGTGTTCCCTCCATATGGCTTCTTTTTTTGTTCTGTACAGCCGCCGTGCTTTACCGGCAGTCCATATCCTGGTAAACAACCCTGCCTGCAAGAATGGTCGTTTTAACCTTTCCTTTAAGAGTCATCCCTTTAAACGGCGTATTTTTTGATTTTCCATGCAGGCGCTCCGGGTCAACCGTCCAGGAAGTGTCTGGATCAAACAATACAATATCCGCGGGCATACCCGCACGCAGGCTTCCGGCTGGAATACGCAACAGCCTTGCAGGCGTATATGACATCTTATCCAGCAGCTGCGGCAGCGTAAGCGCTCCGGTTTGCACCAAAAACGTCAATCCTGCGCTCAATGAGGTTTCCATTCCAATCGCCCCGTTGGGCGCTTTTTCAAAATCGGCCTTTTCCTGCGGTGCGTGCGGCGCATGGTCCGTTGCAATCGCATCAATGGTCCCGTCGCACAGCGCGCCGATAATGGCTTTTCTGTCTTCCTCCGTGCGAAGAGGCGGGTTCATTCTAAAATCCGCATCCCTTTTTAAAAGCGCCCGATCTGTAAACGCAAAATAATGCGGCGCAGTTTCTGCCGTTACCGGCACGCCCCTGCGTTTTGCATCCCGGATTAGCTCTACAGACGTTTTGGTACTCACATGGCAAATATGCACCGGTACACCATATGCAGCGGCAAGCGCAATTTCCCGCGCCGTACCTGCATCCTCTGCCGCGGCAGAAATCCCTTTTACGCCAAGGCGTTGTGAAACCTCCCCTTCATGCATAATACCGCCCTGCGCCAGGTACAGATCCTCGCAATGGGCCACAACCGTCATTCCCAGCTTTGGCGCCTGTTGCATGGCCTGCGCCATAAACGCGGTATTTTCCACCGGTCTTCCATCGTCTGTCAACGCGATTGCTCCACTTTTGTGCAGCTGATGTATATCGCACAACTGTTGGCTTTTAAGGCCTTTTGTAACACTTGCAGCCACATATACATGCGCATCGGCCATTTTTGCCTTGTCTAAAATATAACGTACTGTCTGAGCGTTGTCCACCGTGGGATCTGTGTTTGGCATGGCAAGCAAACTTGTCACCCCACCTGCAGCTGCCGCCCGGCATCCGGAAAAAATATCTTCCTTTTGCGTATAGCCAGGTTCGCGCAGATGTACATGCATATCTACCAGACCGGGCGCAGCAACCAGTCCGTCTGCTTCTATTACTGTATCAGCTGTCTGTACGTGCGTACCAAGCGCCTGCACTACGCCTTTGTTTATGAAAATATGCATAATCTGGTTCAACCCTAAAGATGGGTCCACAACTCTTGCATTTTTTATCAGCATCCCGCCCATTGTTGCACCGCCCCCTTTTTTATCTGTATTTATCCCAGTAGCTGTCGGTTTCAAAGGCCGATACAATCTCGTCCTCCCGTACAATCGCATGCACTGCTTCCGGCCGCTTCCTTTCCTGCCGTGGAACCCGTTGCTGCACCGGTTTTTTCTTTTTGGGAGCGCCTTTATGTATGGGAGTACTTCCGTTTTCTTTTATTGTCCCTTCATTTGTGTATTTCCATACATTGCCGGCAGAAGATACCGAATTTTTCGCTTTTGAGCCGGCCCTTCCTACAAAAATACGCAGTTTACCACTTTTTTGTAAGTTTTCTTCTGTAACTGCTTCGTCATAATCTTCATTGTTGCTTCTGGAAAGCTCTACGCTGTCCTTTTCCTCTTCTAACACAGTCTGCTTCTGGGACTCCGCGTTTTGGGTTGCATTTTTCTCTATCGCCACTTCTACGTCTACCCGCAACGGTTTATTTTTAAACACCCGGTCCTGCGGCTCATTTTTTCTAACGTCTACGCTTGTAACACTCTGCACGGGTACGGGTGGCCGGCCATTGAACAGACCGTCTTTTTGCAATTCATCATAAAAATCATCCATGGGTGAATGCGCACTGTGCAGCTGCGGATATACACATGCTTCCCCATTTGTGCGAATACGCTTTTTTGTCCTGAAAAAAATAATCAGCGCAAAGGCTGCGGCCAGTACAAGTACAACGGCAAAAGCAGCAAGCAATACAACGCCCATATTTACATCCAGCGGTTTCTCCACAATCTGGCTGAATGTAACACTGCTAACCATATTATGAAAAACGCCAAGCTCTTCTACCGAAATATTGTCCCCTGCAGATTGCAGGCGCAGCAGGATCTGCCGGCCGTTGACAATTGTATAGGCCGTTATCGTATGGGTTTCCCCATTTTGCAGCGCTGTATGCGTTTCAAAATCAAAAAACAATGCCTGCGGTGTCTCCGTGACCGAGCCGTTTACACTGTTTTGTCTCTCCAAAAGCTGCTGTTTAAACGCAGCAATCTGCTTTTCAGACAGAAATTTCAAATTATGAACCTCTTTACTTTGTTCGTTTTCAGTCATCTCCACATCAATTTCATAAGATTGGTCTGCCGGGTAGGCCAATAAATACAAATTTTCTTTTTCCATACGGTCCTGTGTCTGCGCAGCATCCAGCCCCAGCTTTTCATACAGCGGACTGTTTTTTTCCGTTTGCCTTGTGACAACAAGATCGTTCCCGGGAAGCTTTACGCTCATGGAAAGCGGTGAAAGACGGTAGCTGACGTCTACGTCAGACGCAGCTGCCGGAAGGGCCAGGACCACCAACAGTAAAATTGCAAACAATATACAAATACAGTTTCTCTTTGCTTTCAGAAGCATAGCCACTCCTCCTGCGGCAGATGCAGCGCCTGCCGGCTGTTCCGTTTTTATACGCACAAAAATCTGTGTTAAAAAATTATACTATAAAACAGACAAAAATACAAGAAAAACAGGCCAGACAGTTGTAGTTGTCCGGCCTGCTACAGGTTCTTTCCTTTACTTTTTTATGAAAGTCTGGCAAAAATTTTTTGCCCTTTAAAACGCATAAACAAATAAAGCAGCACGTTTAATAAAATAAAATACAAAACGCAGAACACAAGCGCCAGCGTGCCGGAAATGGCCGAAACCAAAGATGCAAAAAGGGCAAGTACAAACGCTATGACAAACGGCGGAGCAGACAAAATTATTCCTGCCAGCAATGCGATCAGCACGCTTGCACTTTGTTTTATAACTGCCGTTTCATTTACCCAGTCAAAACGCGGGCACAAAAGATTTACACAAACACCCAGCATTCCGCTAAATACGCATACCAAAGCCGGAACCAGCAGCAGCAACAAAATATCGGCAACTCCAAACGGCATAACAATTGCGCCAACAACAGCCGCAACCACAATCCCTGGCGCACTGACAATCAGATTGGTCAGAGATTTTGCAAAAAAGATATCCATTACCGGAACCGGCTGAGCCTTTAAAATCCAAAGCGTTTTTCCTTCCAGAGAAATAGAAGGTGCGGAAACATCGTTCATGGCACAGCACAAACTGATTACTGCACACCAAAGCACCGGCAAAATCGCCGTTAGACCCGGCGAAACATCTCTGAGCATCACAAGAAGCTTATCGCCTTCAAAGAGCATAACACCGGCAGCCAGCACGGCCATTATTGTCCCAAACGAACAGTTTAAAATATAAGAAGGCATGCTCAAAAAATACGCAATTTCTTTCTTTAAAAGCGCCATCTTTATACTGTTTTTTCTCAGTTTCTGTTCCTTATACTTCACCCTGCCCAACGTTTTGGTTGCTGTAACCATTCGGACAAACCGTTTGGACAAGAACCAGTAAACCGCGCCAATTGGCAGAACACACCATAATATAAGCAAAAGCATATGCAAAACGTCCTGCTGCCCTACTGCGCACCCAAAGCTGTAAGCAGGCGGCAGAAACTGCCTGACCACCTGGGCAATCTGCTCACTGTTGGCCACAAGCTGATCAAGATAGCTTTGCAAGTTGGTATATAAATAGAGATAAAGGCCTATCAAAGCAAACATCAGCAGTGCTACGACAATATTTTTCCTGCGCAGTCTTGCAAACAGCAGTCCCATCAGCCAGCCCAGCACACAGGAAAGCGCCACTGCAAGCAGCGGCAGCAAAAAAGCGCCCAAAACAAAGCACAAAAGGCCAAAAGGTGTAAATGCAGCAAAAAAGCTATATGCAACTGCCGACGGTATCATAATAAGCAATTCATAGATATACGTCAGTACCAGCAGCATAAGAAGGCGGCTGAGCAAAATGGCCGAAGGCTTCACCGGCATGCTTAAAAGCAGCTCGTTGTCCTTTGCCTCAAACAGATAAGACTGCGCCGTGAAAACGCTTCCAATTAAACAAAACAGCAGCGAAACGGCAGCGGCAATGGCAAAATAAAGCCACTGCTGGCCTGCATGAATTAGCGGCGGCGCAATCGCTGCAAACAAAAACGTCATAAACAGAAAAATACAAAAAAACAGATAAACCGCTAAAAGGGTCAATAAAACCGTTTTTGTCGTACTGGTCTTCTTTCCTTTTGACATTTTAAACATTGAAAAAGCCAGAGCCTGTAAACGGTTTTTCAGCAGCAAGTAAACAGTTTTAGCCATCGGTACCCTCCAATTCCAAAAAAACCTCTTCCAAAGATGTATTGCCCCGCACCTCTTGCGTAGGGCCGCTTACAACCAGCCGCCCGTTTTTAATAATGGCAATTTTATCACAAAGCTTTTCCGCCACCTCTAGCACATGGGTCGAAAAAAAGATCGCGCCGCCATCGTTGCAAAGCTGCCGCATCTGTTCCTTTAAAAGGTGCGCAGCCTTTGGGTCCAGCCCAACAAACGGTTCATCCAGCAGCATAAGCCGTGGTTTGTGAAGCAAGGCAGAAATCAGCGCAATTTTTTGTTTCATTCCATGCGAATACGCGTTAATCGGTTCCGAAAGATTTTGGGTAATCTCAAACATATCCGCATACTGGCGGATCCGCTGCTGACGGTCTTCCTGCGACACATTGTAAATATCGGCAATAAAATTTAAATACTTGGTCCCGGACATAAAATCATACAGATCCGGATTATCCGGAATATAAGCAAGGCGCTGCTTGCAGGCAATCGGATCTTTTTGAACAGATATGCCGTCTACCAGTATCTCTCCCAAATCAAACTGCAATAATCCACAGCATGCTTTGATTGTTGTGGTCTTCCCGGCGCCGTTATGCCCGATAAACCCATATATCTCTCCCGGCAGGATCTCCAAACTCAGGTCATCCACGGCTTTTTTAGAACCATAGGTCTTTGTAAGATGGCTGATTTTCAGCATAACATTTCTCCCCCTGACATACACAGAATAGAGCTTTTTTATATTTTAAAAAGCCATTTTATAGAGTATTTTACACGATATTTATCCTATTTGCAAGCACATTGCCGTTAAAATAAAGAGGCGGAAATACTTCCGCCTCCAACTACTCTGTTCTATTTTATACAGCAGTGCAAATCCAGCAGTTTACCACCGCGCTTCCAAACTTTTGTAAACATGGTGGCAAACGTCTTTTTTACTCTTCTGCTTCCTGCTTTGCACGCTCTATCACCTTCTGTGCCACGTTCGCAGGCGCGTCCTCATATCTTTCAAAAGTAAAGGTAAAACTTCCCCTGCCCTGTGTAACTTGACGAATATACGTTGCAAAATCACTCATTTCGGCCATGGGGACCTCCGCCTCCACAATCTGCATGCCATCCTCTCCGGGATTCATTCCAAGCACGCGTCCGCGGCGCTTGTTAACCTCACCCATAACATCGCCCATATTATTGTCCGGCACGGTAGCCTTCAACGCGCCAATCGGTTCAAGCAGCGTTGGGTTTGCCTGTGGCAACCCATTTTTATATGCAACGGCAGCAGCCATTTTAAATGACATTTCTGATGAATCCACCGGATGATATGACCCATCATACAACGTTGCTTTTAGCCCGACAACCGGGTATCCCGCAAGCGGGCCCTTTTTAATACAGTCACGCAGCCCCTTTTCCACCGCAGGAAAAAAGCCCTTGGGAACAGCGCCGCCAACCACTCTTTCCGCAAATTCAAGATCTCCGCAGTCACAGGGCTCAAATTCAATCCACACGTCGCCAAACTGGCCATGTCCGCCCGATTGTTTTTTATGCCTGCCCTGCACCTGCACTTTTTTGCGTATGGTTTCTCTGTAGGCAACTTTTGGCTCCTCCAAATATACGTCTACACCGAATTTTGCCTTTATTTTAGAAACGACCACGTCCAGATGCTGTTCCCCCATACCAGACACAAGCATCTGATGCGTTTCCGTGTTGTTGGCAAATTTAATCGTCGGGTCTTCCTCAGCTATACGCGCAAGCGCCTGCGCCACTTTATCCTCTTCGCCCTTTGTTTTTGGGTAGATGGCCATAGAATACGACGGGGCCGGGTATTCCACAGGATCCAGTACCACCTTTCTTGCAGGGGCACAGAGAGTGTCCCCCGTGCTGGCGTCTTGCAGCTTGGCAACGGCGCCAATATCCCCGGCGCCAACATACGGAACCTCCTCCTGCTTTTTTCCGCGTATAATTAGCACCTTGCCAATACGCTCAGGGGCGCCGGTGCGCATATTCACAAGCGGCGTATCGGCGGATATTTTCCCGGATATAACTTTAAAATAAGAAAGCTTTCCCACAAACGGATCCGCAATCGTTTTAAAAATAACGGCTGCAGCGGCGCCGCTTTCATTAACAGCAAGCTCAACCGGGTCGCCGTTTGTGTCCACGCCGATCTCCGACCCCTTATCGGCAGCGCTTGGCGCAAGCCAAGTAAGGCCATTCAACAACTGGTCAATCCCGAACGTATTTTGCGCGTCGCCACAAAATACTGGGCTGATGGTTCCATTTTTTACGCCGGTGCTGATCCCAACAATAATTTCCTCGGGCGTAAACTCCTCCCCGCTAAAATATTTTTCAAACATTTCATCGCTGGTTTCCGCAACCGCCTCGCAAATTGCCGTGCGCAGGCCGTCAAGCCTGTCGCCCATGTCCGGCATGGCTGTGGGCGTCATCTTTCCATTTTCATACAGATAAGCTCTGTGCTCCAGCAGATTTATGTAGCAATTTGCTTTACCATCTACAATATAAGGGACGACAACCGGGCACACAGACGGGCCGAAAGAAGCCTTCAGCGTTTCAAACACCCTATAAAACCGCGCGCTTTCATCACAAAGCCCGTTGACAAAAAATGCTTTTGTAAGCCCCGACTTCGTCGCCGCCTTAACCGCCTTTTCTGTCCCAACGTTCACACCGTTTTTGCCAGATACAACAATCAGCGCTGTATCGGCTGCGCGCATCCCTTCGCTTACGCCGCCTTCAAAATCAAAAAGCCCCGGCGTATCAATTAAATTTATTTTATAGCCCTTCCATTCCAGCGGCGCCACGGCGGTCACAACTGAAACCTTGCGTTTGACCTCTTCCGCATCAAAGTCGCAGACTGTATTTCCATCGCTAACCTTACCAAGCCGGTCAGAAGCTCCCGCCAAATAAAGCATTGCTTCCGCAACAGAGGTTTTTCCCGCTCCACTGTGCCCCGCAAGCGCTATGTTGATTATTTTTTTTGCATCATACTGTTTCAATTCAGGTTGCTCCTTTCGATTACCTGCGTAAAAGATATTTCGCCAGGATAAGACATTTTTTACAATTACAAATATAATCGCTTGTTAATTGTAGCATATTTGCACATTTGATTCAAATAAAATTTTGCTTCATTATAAAAATTCACCCCTTGTAACAATAATACAAGGGGTGAATTGTTTATTATGCACAAATATCCTGCAAATTTTTATCGCCAACATTACGGCTTTATCTATGTATATTAAGCAAGCACAGCGCCTGTACTGCCCGATGTAACGAGCTTTGCATAACGCGCAAGATATCCCGTCGTAACCTTAGGCGGCTTGGGCTGCCACTGTGCCCTGCGCGCTTTTAACTCTTCTTCCGAAACAAGCATGTTAATCGTATTTTTTTCTATATCAATTTCAATAACATCGCCTTCCCGGATCAAAGCAATATTGCCGCCCACCGCCGCTTCAGGCGATACATGCCCGATCGCCGCACCACGGGTTGCACCGGAAAAGCGCCCGTCTGTAATTAACGCCACACAGCTTCCCAGCCCGCTACCCATAATCGCAGAGGTCGGATTGAGCATCTCACGCATACCAGGGCCGCCCTTTGGCCCCTCATAGCGAATCACAATCACGTCGCCCGGATAAATTTTCCCGGTATAAATGGCGTTAAGCGCCGTTTCCTCACAGTCAAATACACGGGCCGGGCCCGTATGGTGCATCATTTCCGCCGCAACAGCGCTGCGTTTTACTACACAGCCGTCGGGCGCAAGATTCCCCTTGAGGACAGCGATCCCGCCGCTTTTGCTGTACGGATTCTCCGCTGTACGGATAATATCCGTATTTTTAATTTCACAGCCTTCTATATTCTGTCCAACTGTTTTTCCCGTACAGGTCATGCAGTCAGTCGCCAGCAATCCAAGCTTTGCAAGCTCATGCATAACAGCATATACGCCGCCCGCCTCGTCCAGCTGTTCCATAAAATGGTCGCCTGCAGGCGCAAGGTGGCACAGGTTAGGCGTCCTGGCCGAAATACCGTTTGCTATGTCCAGGTCAAGCGCAATTCCACATTCGTGTGCAATCGCAGGTAAATGCAACATGCTGTTGGTGCTGCATCCAAGCGCCATATCTACCGTAAGTGCATTTTTAAAAGCGCCCTCCGTCATAATATCCCGCGGACGAATATTCTCCTTTAACAGCTGCATAATCTGCATACCGGCCCTTTTTGCCAGCTGCAAACGCTGCGAATACACCGCAGGGATTGTCCCGTTGCCGCGCAGGCCCATACCAAGCACCTCTGTCAGGCAGTTCATGCTGTTTGCCGTAAACATACCGGAGCAGGAACCACAGGTGGGGCAGGCTTTGTTTTCATATTCGTCCAGCTTTTGATCGTCTATTTCGCCCACTTTATACCTGCTTACAGCTTCCGATACGGTGGAATAACTGATTTTCCTGCCGTCTACCGTCCCTGCGAGCATGGGGCCGCCGCTTACAAAAATACAGGGGATATTCAAACGGGCCGCCGCCATCAGAAGACCGGGCACATTTTTATCACAATTTGGAATCATAACAAGCGCGTCAAGCGCATGCGCCTTTGCCATCGCCTCTGTTGAATCTGCAATCAGCTCTCTTGTCACCAGCGAATATTTCATGCCCTCATGACCCATCGCAATTCCGTCACACACGGCAATCGCCGGAAATACAACAGGCACACCGCCCGCCATGGATACTCCCATTTTAACAGCCTCTTCAATTTTGTCCAGATTCATATGGCCGGGTACAATATCGTTCTTGGAACTTACTACACCTACAATCGGCCTGCCGATTTCCTCGTCCGTCAGGCCAAGCGCATGCAGCAACGCACGCTGCGGCGCAGCGTTAACAGATTTTGTAATAGTATCGCTTTTCATCATTTCACTCTCCTATCGGCGCTCCTACAGACTGTGCCCTTTTTCCACGCTGGTATTTAAGCGTTTGGCAGCGGCTTCATGGTCGGGAAGAAAGTAACCATCTTTTCAATCTGTCCTAAACCTCCCCCATATGTCATAACAGGTCTGAACAGCGTTTCTTCCGAAATCGCTATTTTCCTATAAATCCGCGTAGTTTTGCGGTGGATTGGAGTACAAATTGGTGTAAATGGTGTATAAGCTTTTTATCATCGCCTATGAAATGTCCCTCACCCATTTGACACTTTATTATACTCATTTTTGAAATATGAGTCAAGACCCTCAAATTCGGACTGTCTCAGCTCTTTCGCCACACCAGTATGGATATTGAGCGCTGTGGAAATATCTTTATGACCAAGCGTGTTCTGAATCACCCTGACATCCCCCTGCTTTGGGCATTCTTGTTGTAAAGATATGTCCTAATGAACGGCAGGCTATCGCCAATAAGATTTTCAACTTTCAAAATCGCCTCGCTTTTAAATCAAAATTTGAAATATATGATGCAATGTATCCGTAACGCTATCCAACTGCTTCTGAAGCACACTCCCATCTTTATAGTGCAGGAAAGCACATTCCTGTACCTTTTCCATACCGGCTTTTTTCAGATTGCTGGTACCGGTCAAGCAGTAAGTACAGTGCATATTGCATATATGCTCTTTGACAACAAGATCATTAATCAAAAACATCCTCTTTTCTCCTCTAATCAAAACATATCGGACAAGGCCGCCTCCGCATAATTCTCAGGATCCAGCAGCTTAAAGCATTCCATATAGTCAACTTGTTTGCGCATGGAAAGCTTAGCTCTAAGTGCATTGAGCGCGATCGTCTTCTCATAAATTCCATAATAGCTTTCCTGAGAACGGTAACAGCAAAGTGCCTCTTTTTTTATCTCATACTGTAAGCTTACATCTACCAGACAATTCGGATATGTAATGGGAGTCCAGATTTCATACATCGCAATTTTCACAAACGAATAGTCCACCCGTATCAGACTTTTTGCCAATACACGGTTGACAGCTTGATGATCGCTGTTGTAATCCAGTAGGTACGGTACAAAAATCAGGCGGAAGCTGTTTTTTTTCAAAATTTTAGAAATTTTTTCACAGAATTCATCTTCATAAAGAACAAGGCCTCCATCAGGAAACGCCAGGCGGAAATCTTTTGTAAAGCCAAGTACTGTTTTCGCACACTCAAACTCATGCATCCGAATTTTTTTTATATTTGGCATTCGGCCGCCTCCATTACCGTCGGTCACTAGTAAAACTGCGACGGTAACGTCGTTTTGCAGCATTTGAGCAATGATTCCTCCACAGCCTAATGTTTCGTCGTCCGGATGGGGCGCGATAACTAAGACTGTGTTTCCCGGTTTGCACGGCAGCGTGTATTTTACAGAATCGGCCGGACCAAATAGCTGTTTGATAATTTTTGTATTTAACATAACGTTGCTCCCTGCTCTGAAGCGCCTGACGGATATGCATAAATTAAATGAGTGAAAATATTCTCAATGAATTGATGTCTTATTTCCCCATACCCGCAAGCACGTAATTCTTTACAGGTTTCATCCAAAAACAGGTGATGGATTCCCCCATGCGTAAGCCAGTCCAGTAATACCGTTGAATGAAACATTGTATCATCCTGATAAAAAACGTCGGCAATACAAAGAAGCCCATCTTTTTTTAGCAGTTGCTTCATTTCCGTTATACGCTTGCTGAATGCCTCAGCAGATAAGTAATGTACCGTATTCATCATAAAAATGACATCAAAGCTGTCTTTTAAAGATTTTATCTCCTGCGTTTGTTCGCATATGGTGTTGTGGACAGCAAGCTTTTTTGCCAGCTTTTCCGTCATTCTTCCTTTGCTCCTTCCATATTCCCCCAGAAGATCCCAGATAAACGGTACCTCCACATCGTTGCTACCCATAAATTCTCCGGCATAATTTTGTGCCTGCGTTTCCCAAAACTGGTATATTCCATGCTTGCCCGGATTAACTCCTGTTAATGACGTAACCCATCCCGGCGCCGTATGGGGAGGTGTGGTAGAAGGTAATGGATAAAATATCCCTTCCAGTGCCAGTTGCTCAAAGGTTGGCAAAATACCTTCGCCAATAAATTGCTGTATTAATTCAAAAGAAGCACCATCCAATCCAATTGACAATACCTTCATGCTTTCACCCGTCTTTCAGTGGTTAACGCACCGCGTTAAAATTGCTTTGTGTAATCATTCACTTGAATATTGCCCGTCAAACAAAGCGTCATAAAACCTGTTATTTCCATGCAGCTCACTTGGAGTTCCAGCTCCCACAATTTCTCCGTTGTCAATCACATAGCATTGATCTGCACCAATTACCGAAGACAACCTGTGTGCCGCTATAATCATCGTTTTTTGTGAAGAAATATCAGAAAGTGCACGATTAATCATTTTCTCGGACTCCGCGTCCAGAGAAGACGTCGCTTCATCAAAAACAATAACGTCCGGATCAGCAATCAATGCCCGTGCTATTGCAAGCCGCTGTTTTTGTCCGCCTGACAATTTTATGCCCTGTTCGCCGATGATTGTATCCAGTCCCAACTCCAGGCTTTGGACAAATGAACGCAAATATGCCTTCTCCAGTACAGACCACATTTCTTGTTCGTCTGCTTTGCAATTTGCCAGTAATAAATTGTCTCTGAATGACAAATTAAGCATGTATGGATCCTGCATGACTGCCGCGATTCGTTTATGAAGCGTATCATCATTTATTTCCTGAATATCTTCCCCGTCAACTTTAATTGTATTTTTTCTAACCGGATACACTTTCAGCAGCAGCTTAATGATTGTTGACTTCCCCGCCCCGCTGCGCCCGACTATCGCTACACGTTCACCGGGGCAAATTGTCATGCTAATATTTTTCAGCACCGGTCCGTCGCTTTGGCTGTACGAAAAAGATAATTTATTAATCTCGATATTTCCTGATATTTTCTGCTTCCTGACTCCCTCTTTTTTTTCATAAGTACTGTCAAGAATAGAAAAAACCTGATTTGTAGCTACAGCATTGATCAGGAACCCCTTATCCGCTTCAATGATTCCATCTATCATCTGATTTATTATTTCGTAGTAGGTAATAAACATAAGCAATGAACCGACCGACAGCGTATTGGCAATTATGAAGCAACCGCCAAGCACGTAAAGGCTTAACCTGGTTAAAATATGGAATTTAAATTCAGAAAAAATAATACCAAGCGTCCAGATAATATCGTTTTTATAACCAATCTGATTAATTTTTTTTTCAAAATTTTCATATTTTTCTGCGACTTCAGGTATTATTCGAAGCGACTTTATTTCCCGCCAGTTGCGAAACATATCAAATGCATAATTTTTCTGTTCGACAGTGAGCGACCATTGATCATAATATGCGGCCTGAAGGCGCTTCCCAATAAACTGAGTCAGCCAAAAAGACAAAGGGATCAAAGCGAAACCAAATAACGCCAGTCTCCAATCTGTCATTACCAAAATAACGGCTGTAATGAGAATATTCAGACAGTTGAGAAGATAATTTACAACTTGCTCGACAGGAAAATCCTGAATGAACTGAGTATCCCGATATAATCTGTTGTGCAAATCCCCGGTATTGTGCTTTTTAAAAGCAGGAGTGCTCATGATTAAATAAATCCTTAAGAGCTTTTTTCTTAAATTCAGGGATGTCCGATATGTAATTTGATTTTTGAGTTTCTTTTGTAAAACCGTCAGAAATGCACGCAAAGAAAAAGTAATGATATATGCAAGAATTAAAATCCATAAAAGATTTATATTCCCTTCTGTCATTATATTGTCAACAAGTATTTTATATAGGTATGGATTTACATATGAAAGAGCCAGCAGAAAAACACCTGAGCCAAACAGAAGAAACATATATCGGGGCGCAGGCATAAAATTTCTGATGTGCTGTAATACATTTATTTTTTTTCTTATCAGACTGAACATAGGACAAATCCTTCATCTTATATTTTTGAAATGATCCGGCCGGGATTATTTTGCTCCTGATATAAATCACAATAGATTGGACAGCTGTTCAAAAGCTCTGTATGCGGAGCGCACGCGGCAACCTTTCCCTGATCAATCACCGCGATTCTGTCGGCGTTTATAATGGTTGATAGCCGGTGTGCAATTATGATCATTGTTCTACCCTGCGAGAGCTCCGCCCACGATTCTTTTACGATCTGTTCCGTTTGATAATCCAACGAAGACGTCGCTTCATCAAATATTAAAATTTCCGGTTTCATCACAAAGGTCCGGGCAATCGACAACCGCTGCTTTTGCCCTCCTGAAAAATCCATATCGTTTTCCCCCAGGATCGTATCTAATTGGTCAGGCAGTCCCTGTACAAAGTCCTTTAAATCTACTTTTTGCAGAACTTCCCATATCTCCTGGTCGGTAATATTCTTTTTCACGCAGGAAAAGTTTTCTCTGAGACTGTCATTGAATAAAATAACATCCTGATGAACAATACCAATATTCTTCCGAATACTTGCAAGCGAACAGTCGTTTAAATTCTGACCATCAATATAAATATTTCCTTCCTGCTGTTGATAAAAGCGCAGCAGCAGATGAATCATTGTACTTTTTCCAACACCGCTGCGACCAACCACTGCTATTTTTTCTTTCGGCTTTATATGCAGCGAAAATCCTGATAACACCGGGTTGGAGCGGTCATACGCAAACGTAACATTTTCAAAACAGATTTCTCCATTGTCTATTTGAAGCTCCGTCCCGGTCTCATCCTCAACAGGTTGCCCGTACAGCTCCGCCAATCGGTCAACCTTTGCATAGAATTGAGGAAATTCAAAGATTTTTTTTACTACTTTATTCATAATGGTGATGGCATCGTTGTAGTATAAAAGGCACGTAATAAACCCGCCGATCGTAAACAGATTTATGATGATCATGAAAGCTGATACAATATACAAAACCAAAGTAGAACCCAGCTGAACACCTGCGTTGAGCCATTCATTTTTTATCTCCATCTTGTCAGAATCAATTTTCAGGCGGAAAAGTTTAATCAGCTTGCCGACAAATTGTTTAAGCATGCGCGTCCCTGCGGCCATCAGCTTAATTTCCTGCATGCCTTTTATAATCTCCATTGTCCATGCTGTAAATACACCCTGATTTTTATAGTAATCCTGCTGTAAAGCTGCTATTTTCCTAATATATAACCTGGAAATGAATACCGTCAGCGGTATCAATACAAAAAATGCAAGTGCTGTATATAGGTTGATCGTACTTAGCACATAAACGGTTGCCGCAACCTTAATAACAGGCCCGATCACCCAAACAATATTGAGTATTAAAAAGCGTACAATATAATCTGCGCTTTCAATGCGGTCCAGATAATCGCCCGTTTTCATATCAGATAACACATCTGCCTGAAAGCGCAGCACCCTCTTAAACATCATTGTATGTACGCGTGTTTTCACCTGTTTGCAAATGTAGTTGAGGACAAACAGCTGCAGCATATTAAACAGCAGCTGTAATAAAAACACAACGGCATACAGTAAAACCTTACCGAAGAACGCAGAGATATCTTTATCATAGATAAATCCGTCAACCATCTGCCCTAATAAATATGGTCCGGCAACCGATGCAACCCATTCGGGGATGACAACAAGCATATAAAGCAGAAACCAAACTTTTTCCGGACGAATTAAAGTCCAAATAAAACGTGCTCTTTTCACAATGTAATTAACTCCATAACCTTTTATGCTTTGTATAAATTATTATAACCGTAAAACGCACTGCCGATTGCCGTACCATTATCGCCCGCAGCCGGCTGAATAAAATATTGATCAAATAATCTTAGCTTATAAATTTTGTAATTTGCCACACTATTGAGCACCACACCACCTGCCAGGCACAAACGTTTTGAACCTGTCAATTTTTGCAGATATGCGGCGAAATAAACCATTACATCTTCCGTCACTTTCTGCGCCGCCCATGCATAATTTGCTCTTTCTTCAAACTGCTTCTTCGGATCTTCAATATGATCGATTCGGTTTTTAATTTCCAACAGCGCATAAATATCATTAGCGGTCATTTTTATACAGCCGTTTCCCGTAAGGCGAAGATATTGTTTCACCTCTTGGTAGCGTTTATCGCTGCCATAAGGTGCCAACCCCATGGTTTTGCCTTCTTCCATTTCATTAAAACCTGCTACCTGCGTCATAACGGAATAAAAAACACCCAGTGAGTTTTCAATATAATCTGTTCCTGGTAAATTATCGCCGTATTGCTTGAATAATGGATGGATTCCCTTGTTATCGGCTTTATAAAGAGAAACGGTTTCATATTTTAATTTGCCGTCCACAGAAAACCTACTTCCTACTGCATCCACCACCATCACCGCGGCTTCCTGGAAACCGGAGGGATAAAAGCAGCTGGCTGCATGCGCTAAATGGTGATTGATTAAAGACACCTTTACCGGTATTCTGAAATACAGGCTTTTCAGTAAGATATCGTTTGCAACAACTTGACTTATTTGTTCAAATCCAATCCCCGCCTGCTTTAGGCAATATTTCCATGAAGCTCCCTTTGCTACTTCAATCCCTAAACCCAATCCATGCTTTTTCCGTGTAATACGTTCTTCTTCAATCATACAAACAATCTTTCCATTGTGTAAAAGGCAAGAAGAAAAATCATGATTAGAGCCGCCAAGTCCTAAAACATACATGAGGAGTTTCCTTTCTGCGTTACTTTATTTTGCCTAAAATTAAGCTTGAAGCATGTCCGCCAAAGCCCAAGCAATTTGCCATTACTGTATTGACTTTGCATGACAGGGGCTGCGTTAATACTCCCATATGTTCTAATAGGGGATCTGTTTTTATGGTATTTACAATCGGCGGGATTACCTGACGTCTGATTATTTCTACTGCAACGATCGCGTTTAAAATCCCCGACGCGCCTTGTGTATGACCGATAGCCCCTTTTATTGCAGTAACCGGTATGCGGTTTTCTCTGTTTTTTGAAAAGACAGCATTCACTGCCGACATCTCAGCAGCATCTCCGACGGCAGTCCCTATTCCATGCGCAAGAATACAATCAATTTGATTTGGCTTCAACTGTGCACAGGATAATGCATTCTGCATTGCTGATACAATGTTCTGTGCGCTTTTATCTTTACCGGACAATGAAAAGCAATCAAAAGAAGATCCGGTTCCATAAATACTCACAACAGCAGCCTTGTTTCTTTTTTTTACTGTTTCGTACGATTCCAGCATCAGCATGCCGGCGCCTTCCCCCAAGAGAATGCCTTCACGGTCAATATCAAAAGGTCTAAATTGCTCAGATGCCATTATTCTATATTTTGCTAAAGTAAAATGCGCAAGAAGGCGAAAAACGTCGACTCCACCGCACAAGGCTATATCTACCTGATCCCTCTTAATCCAGTCATATGCCGTTTCAAGCGCCAGCGCTCCCGAGGCACAGGCTGCCGTAACGGTTACCACCGGGCCTGATATTTCATATTTCTCTGCAATCGTATCCGCTATATTTTGCAACGGATATCTTTTCAGCTGCGGGGACTGTCTTTTGGTTAAGGGCTGCCAGTAATTTGCACAGTACCAGTTTTCCATATCGCCTGTATCTCCGGCAGCGGTACCAACGCATAATCCCACTCTGAATTTCTTTATGGTTCCGCTGTCTATTTCCGCCTCGGAAACAGCCTGCTTTGCAGCTTGCAGCATAAAATAGCAGGCACGCCCGTAACGGTCTTTTTCAGATGGATCTTTTTTTTCATCCGGTATTAGCACCGCTTTTTTTTTGAAAAAATCCTGTAACTGTTCTTCAGGCAAATTGGCGGCTGCACAGCGATTCAAACACAAATTCTGAAAAAAAGCATCGCAGCCTAAACCAAGTGCATTTACCACGCCAATACCAGTTATATAAACTTTTGTTTTTTCCATCAGTTATTCGTCCTCTCTGCGGCCGCCTTATCCGCTGCAAGGTTTTGTACTGCCTGGCTCCAGGCAATCAGCGATGGAAAACCGCCAGAGAAATACTTTTTTAAGAGTTCCAGACAAACATCGTTATGCTTTTTGCAGAAGAGCTCCAGTGTGCGGTCGTGCTTTTCTTGTATATCTTTGCGGAAATGACCCATGTGATAATTCGTTGCGATGTAGCTGTATAGAAAAGATACGCCCACATGCGCCAGACGATAGCCCAGCTCTAAATCTTCACAGCCCCACTGTCGGCCAAAAGCTTCGTCAAACAATCCGGCTCTTAACAAATTGTTTTTTCTTACAGAAACATTTCCTCCTGTAAAGCACATCCAACCAGTCTCCGGACTGTCTGTTGCATGCAACAATTGTTCTATATCTTGTTCAAATCTGCTTTTTTTTGCATAACGCTGAAGGTATGGGTTGATTGAGCCATCCATAAGCATTTCTTTTTTTATAACCAACGACTTGTACGACGCATGTGGATTCACATTTTTCAAATACGTGCCCGAAGCCGGATCAGAAAAAAGCTTTAAATAAGGCAAGTCAAATATCTGTCCGTGAACCGCGAGCATTTTATTGTTTTTATGCGCTTCCACATGCCCAGATAAAAACAGTGGATCCAAAAGCAAATCGTCGTCAACAAAGATGATAATATCCCCTTTTGAATGGTGAACCCCGGTATTCCTCGCGGCTGCTCTTCCACGGTTTTCTGTTTCTATAACAGTCAGCGGCATCGCTTGATATTCTGCCTGAAATTCTTTTAATATTAGATCGCTTTGATCTGTTGATCCATCGTTTACAATAATCAGTTCAGAATTCTTAGTCTGTTCAAGACGCTTTACAGATTCCAATGTAAGCAACAACCGGCTGGCTTTGTTATAAGTGATCATCACAATACTGGTAGTTATCAGTCTGTTCCTCAAGCTGACCCTTTCCTCCGTTTTCCCTTATAATTTTTTTTACCATGTCCACAATTGACCCGAAGGTTGCATATTGGTCCATTATTAAACTGTCATCCGGAAATTCAATATCAAACGACTCTTCCAGTAAAACTATCATTTGTATAAATTTTAAAGAATCTATATTGTGAGACAGAAGGCTTTCGTTCATATTGTTTTCGTTAATTTTGTTCTCTTCCATAAACTGATTGATTACTTCTAAAACCTTTTCCGAAGAAATGTCCATTGTATTCACCTAATTCCTGATACTTTGTTATAGATATATTCACAGCAATATGGAAGAGATTGCAGCAATTCGGCTCCTAAATCCTCATCGGGTATTTGAAAGCCAAAGGTATTTTCCAAATTGAGGAATATTTCCAGTGCGTCGATTGAATTGATACTGAGTTCTGTAATTAAATCTGTACCGACAATTTCCGCAGGAAGCTTATCCAAATGCAGAGAAATCACCAGCAGTTCCCTCATTTTCATTTCAATATCCTGCAAATTCATGGCGATACCTCCATAATTTTGCTGCTCAACGTTTCAAGCGTCTGTACAAGCTCCTTACCAATATCCACATCATCAATGCTTATGCCAAAATCCCTTTCCACAATGATGATCAGCTGAATGGCATCAATAGAAGACAGATTAAGCTTTTCTATCAAATCTGTGTCCGGAGTCAACTCATCTAAAATAGTCTGATCCAGATTCAACATATCTTTTAAAATTGCTTTCAGTTTTTCCTGTATTTGCTCCCGATTCATTGACCTGATCCACCTCTTATCAATAATTCCCACATATTTATCTCCATCTCAAAAAGTTTTTGCCGTTTCAGGCAAAGCATGGAGTATATGCTTTTGTTTTTAGAAAAATAAGCCTTTAACAGCATATTCTTCATCCATTCCCAGCTTTTTGTCAGACTATTGCAATTGGCCATTAATTTAATAAAAACATCCTTATTTAAATAAGAAATACAATTTTGAAAAAGAATCTGGTTTGCTTTCTGCCTGTACATAACAGCTGAAGCATTTTCAGCATTAATTCTATATGCCGCGTCTCCCATCGGGAACTTCCAAAGATTCTTTTCCCGGCCAAGCTGCTCAAGGGACGCAATAATTGACTCTGCATTTTTTTTGATGTCCTCTATGCAAATATCTGGTATTAAAATCTGCTGAGGAATATGGAAATAGTAGCACTTTATTTTTTGTTTTGCATATGTCATTGCGTCCAAAATTTGCTGTTGGTCAACTGCATAGCGGTTATAGCCTTTGGCCCCGTTTTCAAAAATATAAAATTGGCTTCCCCCCTCGTCATAACCGGTCAGTAAGGTGTAATGGGACAAATGACTTTTATGATAATACATTATATTAGATTTAACAAGATAATATAAATCAGTCGCTATGTAAATAAAGTTCCCCTGATCCAATAACTGTTTCAACTCTGCGATAGCTGCGTTCCCACTTTTTAACATGTAAGGCTCCCCCATAGGAATCTCACTGTGAAAAAATTCATCCAAAGTTCTGCACGGCAGTTCTTTTTGAAACAGATGAAAATAAGCCCTTGCATAAGATTTTAACTGGTACCTGACCCGTAGGGCTTTTTCGCCCTTCTTCTCATCATCTCCGCATTCAACAATTGCATATTCGTAATCGTTGGTACACGTCAATTTCTGATACTCCTTATCGACAGAAGTCAAAATTGAAAAAATGCCGTTCATAAAACAATTTGTATAAAAATCCGTAAAAGGTTCAATTGTTATCTTTTTATCCGTAAGCATTCACCCAATTTCTATTGATTAAATGTGGAAAACAAGCTAAGTATTCGTGCTTTTTGCTATGCTCTGCAACAATTTTTGGCTTCTGGAAGCCATAGAATAAAAATTTCCGGCCGGTTTGATTCTGGCAAGTTGTATTGGGCTGACTCCCACAAATGGATATGCTGGATCAACGGAAAGAACATTATTTACAGCTAATTTTGAAAACATTTCAAACAGGCTTGTGTCCTCTTCTTCCAACAGCATTCTGACAATGCGATCGATTGTAGGGCGTGGAATAACCATTTCATCACACGGAATACAATATTGAATATAAAAGTTAATATTTGTCAGATATTTTTGAAATCTAAAATTTAACGGCGGCTTTTCGGAGGAATCACTCAACTGCCCTGCATAATTGTAATATGCAATATACCCCGTGCTGTCTTTATCTTCACGCAGGGAAACCAGTCCGGCAAGCAAAAATGCGACCAGGCCATCGTAATCCTTTAATCCGCTTGCAAAAAAGACGTCAAATTTGTTTTTTAAACAATTTGGAAATTCTTCCAAAATATTTACGCAATAGGTTTCGATACCAAGCTGGTACCGCTCGCTTATTTTACGTATATACTTTAATATTCTGTCATCGATATCTACAACTGCAATTTTTTTGGCTCTGCCGTTGAGTGCATAAAACAGGCTAAAAAGCTCGTCGTCACCAATAAAAATAACCGATTTATCGAGTGTGTCGCGATATTTTTCCATAAAACAAAATCTTTTTATCAGGCTTTTAAACGTATTAAACGACTGAAAAAACTCTTCATTTGCTTCATATTCGCGAGCTTGTATAAGGTCATAAGCCTTTGAAAAATTTTTCCTGTTGATTTTTGTATTAATCAAGTCATAGGAAGCAAAATGACACATATCTCCGGCCTTATCTTTATCCGGAAGAACAGCTGCCCTGCATTCATTTTTTAAAGCCAAACGGTCGAGAAGATCATCTTCCAGCATATATCTAAGCAGAGCAACAGTGGCCGCAAACGAAAGATCCGTATGAAAGGCTTCTTCCAGTCTGCATCCGTCCGTTACTTTGCATAGGGCTTCCCCCACACCTGCCAGGCTTAGCGTTGTATCATTTGGAATCGTTTTATATAGTTTTTGATAATATGTTTGAGCTGTTTGCAGACTTATCATCATAAGGCGCTCCTTTTATGATACTTTGACCAGAGAAATTTCTGTCATTTTTTATATTCAGAATACTGTAAATTGTGGGAAGGATATCCTCCACTGAACAGATTCCATCCCGAAGCTTTCCCACATGGGGTCCAAGCATTCCAAACGCGCTGACGTCTCTGTGCCAGCCTGTCTGGCAATTTCTGTGAATATAGTTGCCCCAATATGTATCACCGAAAAATAAATACTGCCAGTCGTAAGGTTGCAGCAAAATATCTGGGATCTGGTCTCCTTCATATACGCTTTTCCCCGGTAATACACTTGCAAACATTGGCTGGTCGCAAAAGGGATTGGGCATTTTCTTTAAGCAGTCGATCGTATGTTTCAGGACTTGATCGTACTCATTATCGGATACTGTTCCATCCTGGTAAAAAGATTTGCGATTAATATTCACACCGTTTGACCCCTGTACAGACTCAAAAGCTGTACTGCGGGCATATGCTGGCATTTTAGAGTCCGTATTATAAGAGAATAATCCGCATTCGGCTAAATAATCGTTAACGGGTACAAACGTTTTATGGGTGTCGAATCCAACTTCCGAGAAAAACATCAAATCTACGTTTTTCGTGTAGACTTTCTCCATCAGATCCCCCAGTATCTTATCGCATTTCACATATGCCTGAAAGACGGCTTTCTCTTGCAGAGGGCAGTCCTGATGTATCTCTCCAAAATAAAAGTGACTGACCCGTTCTATTAGGGTATAATTTACAATAAGGATGTCCAGATCTTCTTTTAACATCTCCTTACACGTGCGATGTCTCAAATCCTCTATTTTTTCAACTCCATGGAAAAAGGAATCTTTGGTATAGCCGGGATTATAAATGACTGCAGTATCCTGGACGCACAGCGCGTTTTTTCTGCTCAATTCATATAACAAATTTGAGGGATAGGTATAGTGCAGGCTTTTTCTCATTGCATAACTGACCATTACCCCATTAATCGGATAAACCGGGTCCGTCCCAAACACATTGATAACTCCAATTTTATAATCTTTAAATTCATTGAAATTCCAAAAAAAATGTTCCTTTATCTGATCGGATTTCCAAACTACAGGCATATAATCTTCGTTATGCACATGAAAATATGCCAGAATACCATGCTCCCTATCCCTCATACCTGAAAAAGCTGAAACCAGCCCGGCCGGTTCATAGGGAATTCGTGTACATTGCAGCTTGTCCAAATGCCCTTCTTTTGACAAACGTTTAAAGTTGGGAAGATAACCTGCGTTCATCCACTCTTGCAGCAACTGATAATTTATTCCTTCAAAAATTGGAATCAAAAGCTTTCTCATAAGATAATCCTCATATAATTATGTATATTTTAATTAACGCAGTTTTTCATAAATATAGTTTCCTACAGCCCAGTTTCGTAAATTATGCAGCCGGGCTCCCTTGTCGCCATGCTCGGGATCGTTAAACAAATCGATCAGCTTCTCACAGGGCATATCGGGACATAAGCCGCAATGTTCATAACCTTTGCTGATACAACAAACGGCTTTGTCGCATTCGCCATAAAACATATTACCTTTTTGCCCTTTACAGCCCAGGCAGTTGATTTTATCTTTCCATACGCATATACCACAGTACGTACCACACCTTGCAATCATTTCGTTGTCCATAATGACCCTCCTATTAGTTTATTTTTATTAGTATAAACATAAAAATATTTTTTACCGCCTCCAATAAAATGATCGCAATAGCATGAATTCAGCTTATCCACTTCACTGTAAAGCATTTTAAAATTTTCATACCTGGTTGCACCGGATTCTAATTGCATATTGTCCAGAACATAATACAAGTCCCTCTCCGAATCATATCCTTTCAAAATGATATAATGCTGCTGATGATTTATCTTATAATCTGCCGCATATGGCAGTAAATACAGATCGACTGGCAGAACCACTATTTTTTTATCATCAATATTTTTCATTATTTCTTCGTTCAGGTCATCGTTCGGTTGAACATATTCAATCTTAAAAGAAACGCCAAATATATCTTTTAGTGTTTTTGTGTAAAAATCCACAAAAGTATTATCCAGTATATTGCCCATCTGATCAATGAGGTAAAACTTACTGTAGGATTCCCATAAAAGAAATAAATCTAAAAAATCTTCGTTAAAAGCAGAAAAAGCAATGGCTATCGGCCGGGTTCTACAATCGAGTTCTTGCCATAAGAACGGTATATTTTTAGAATGAATAGCTGTGTTTACATGAAATTTCTTTCTATTAACGATTTCCATTTCTATTACCATTCCTTTTAATTTGACAAAATACCTGTTTATTACATTTATAATATATTAAAAATATATCAAAATTATATATGTATGTCAACAAAAAGATTAATTTTATCGATTTTTTGTGAATGTTCACAATATTAGTGTTATAATTTAAAAAAATGACGAATAAAAACAACCTGCTTACAGTTTAGTTGCAGAAACCGACTGATAAAGGTTAAACACTTGTCATAAAAATTGTAGCAAGCACAATGAGATATTATCAAACCATAATAAAAGATAGAAAAAAGGACGTTTTGAGCTACAAAACTAACAAATTAAATATCCGTTGATGAAAAGATAAAGCCTTACGCTTCAATAACTTGCCGGCCGTTCTCACAGACCCATTATCGTTTGAAACATCACACAACGCCGAGCTGTAGCTCGTTTCTGAAATAGTATTTGGGGCAGGATCGAATAAATCTTTCTGTCTGTCATTTTCAGGTCTCTCTTCCCAATGATGTGCTTCCTTATTTTTAACACATCTGTCAGAACAAAGTTGACAGTAAAAAACGCCTGTTCCATTTATTGCTCTGCTTATAACAGTCGCCTCTCTCTCGTGTCCGTACCTGCATTGCCATATTATTTTCTTGTGGGAAGCAACAGAAACCGCAGTAGACTTCCATTTTTTTGCCGACCATTTTTGCGCCAGTAAGGGCTTTATCGTGGCTAAATTATTGATACCCTCTACTCCCCTTGCTTCTGAGCATATAGGGTTTTCTTACCCTTTGAGCGCACCTTTACACTTATCTGCCACTCGTAACCGCAAATACCTTTTCACCATGCCTTTTTGTTTGATCCAAAAGTTATCTTGTCCGGTGTAAGCAGCAGATTTTTATCCGACCATTCCGAAACAAGCTCAGGGTGTACCTCTGATAAAAGATTACTCATATCAAATCCCCTCCTTCCTCTGTGATTACATTATATTTGGAAAGAGCTTTTTTCGTAGTTTGCGAATCTACTTAAAATAAAAAGTCGTCTGAAAAAGGATAAATCCTTTTCAAACGACTACAATATAAAATTAGCTCTGTCGGTTTATTGATCTGAACGCTTCCAATAATTCAATTTTGGCAACATAGCCGCCATATATTCTCGTACCTGTTCCGGAGTCCAGTTTTCATCTGCCATATGATCGGCACAAAAGTTAATCAAATCATCCATATTGTCGTATGTGAATTTCCCTTCAGTGTAACACCACTTGCAGTATTCTTCATTGAATGTCCCATCAAGTTCTTTACTGATAGAAGAATCATCAAGAGGCATACCGCAGCATTGGCAAATAAGCTGTCTTGGGGAACCTAAAAGCGTATTGATAGAAACATCAAAAAACTTAGAGAGCAGTTTTAAGGTTTCTGTATTTGGAATTGTTTCTCCGTTTTCCCAACGGGATACCGCTTGCCTTGTAACATAGAGCTTTTCTGCAAGTTCATCTTGTGACAAACCTTTTTTCGTTCGCAATTCGAGTATAACATCTTTCGTATCCATTAAAATCACCACCTTGTAAATATTATAATATGTGTACATTCTACAAGCAAGCAACCCGCTGTTGCTTATACAGGTTACTTTTTCTCTCGTGTCAAAACAGCTCCAACAACTGCTCCAATAAGGAGAATCGGTGCTACTCTGACGAACAGCCACTCCAATGCGTGAAAGCCTACTCCCATAACTGCGGTTTCGGGTTTACTGTAATCCCACCCCAAATATGGACTGTTCAGCACGGATAAAACCGCAAAAGCAATTACGATCAACGCACACAATGAGATAAAACCCCAATGAAATATCTTTCGTCTCGTTGTTTTCCTTTTGGCGAGCTGGAGATTTATAACCTCCAGCTTTTCGGAAATCACTTTTAAATCATCCGGCTTTGGCTCATCAATCGTTTCTCCAAGCAAAGTGCTTACAGGAGTTTCTAACGCTTCTGATAGGGAAATCAACATATCGGAATCAGGAACAGACAAGCCTTTTTCCCATTTAGAAATTGTTTGCCGCACTACATTTAGTTTTATAGCGAGTTCTTCCTGCGAAAGCCCTTTTGACTTTCTGATAGATTTAACATTTTCATTTAACATTATGGATAACCACCTTTCTTTCAGTCGTTACCATTATTGTATTCAAAACAAGCCGTTGCTACAAGCAACGCATATTAACATGGGATCTGTTCGCCCTATCCCCTTTGTGATTGCATTTTGTTTGAAAATAGTTTTTTGTAGTTTGCGAATGAAGATAAAAAAGACTTTGAGAAAGTAATATGTCTCAAAGTCTTTTCGGGATTTATCTCCCTTTGTGTTTTTCTTTTCGTTTTTGTTGTTTTAAGTCATACTGGCGTTGCTTTTCCGCTTCTCGCTTTCGTCTACTGATTGCTTTTCTTATCAGTTTATTTTCTTCTCGCTGCTGTTGCAATGCCTGTTGCGATTTTGTTCCGATACCGGACTGAGCAGATTGTTTTCGTGCTTGTCTTTGTATTCGCTTCGGATTTTTCGCTTCTTTTCTGACTTTCACATCAACAGACGGACTGAACTTGAGCTGACTGTAATTTTTCACAACGAACTCTAACACTTCATAATCTTTGGGTTCTGCTCCGAATGTAACTTTGCATACAGATAATTTTTCATCTTCTATACGCTCAAATACACCAACCCAAAACGGGTTTTCAAAATATACTGTCAGCTTTCCGATACTTTCGCCCATAACGAAACCCTCCTAAAATGTATTTCGCAGAAATGGACAACCCGGAGGGGAAGGTTACTTACCTGAAACATTATCAGACGGCTGGGCTACCTACCAGCTCTAACACACCAAATGATGTGCATTGCGTTTTTATCCTGCGATTATATAAAGTGCTTTGTTGCACAATATATCAAATATATTCCATTTTCTTTTACCTGTAACTTATTTGGCAAATGGGCAATCCCATTAAGGAACTGCCTATTTATTCCGTTCATTATGCGATTTTCCGCCTCTGCACACTTTCTTGCACCAAATGATGTAAATTTGATGTAAAAGTGTACTGTCACAGCTTTTTCCGACTATGAAGTACATCTCGCTTTACAGGGTAAAACGGTACATCTTAATAGAGCTTTGCGCCAGCTGGAATGTAATCGTCTACCATCAGCAGATGGAGTTTTTCTTCGCCCTCCTCGTGGTGTACGGCGGAAATCAGCATACCGCAAGAGTCGATACCCATCATTGGTCTCGGCGGTAGGTTTACGATTGCAATGCAGGTCTTGCCCACCAGTTCTTCCGGCTCGTAATACTCGTGAATACCGCTTAAAATCGTCCTGTTTTCGCCTGTACCGTCATCTAGCGTGAATTTCAGGAGCTTCTTAGATTTCGGCACAGCTTCACAGGCAAGCACCTTGACCGCACGGAAATCAGACTTGCTGAAAGTCTCAAAATCTACAAAATCCTTGAACAAAGGCTCGATCTCTACTTTGGAGAAATCGATCTTTTCCGGCTCGGCTTTTACATCATTCGAGGCGGTTTCGGAAGCACGATTTACTACATCATTTCCCGCATTTACATCTTTCAAGGGTTTCATGGTGGGGAAGAGCAGAACGTCCCTGATCGCCGCGCTGTCTGTAAACAGCATGCACATTCTGTCAATTCCAAATCCAATGCCTCCCGTCGGAGGCATACCAATCTGCAGCGCATTCAAAAAATCTTCATCTGTGGTGTTGGCCTCCTCGTCGCCCTGTGCCAGTTGTTCCTCCTGTGCCCTGAAGCGTTCTCTCTGATCAACCGGATCATTGAGCTCGGAGTATGCGTTGGCCATCTCCCATCCATTCATAAAAAACTCAAAACGTTCCACATAGTCCGGATTCTCCGGCTTCTTCTTGGTAAGCGGCGATATCTCAATCGGGTGATCCATCACGAAGGTCGGCTGAATCAGATGCTCCTCCGCATATTCCTCAAAGAACAAAGAAAGGATGTCTCCTTTCTTATGGCGCTCCTCAAACGCAATGTGATGCTCTTTCGCAAGCGCTCTCGCCTGCTCAAGAGTTTCCACCCTGTCCCAGTCGACGCCGGCATATTTTTTCACCGCGTCGACCATGGTGATGCGCTCAAACGGCTTGCCCAGATCCATCTCAACTCCGTTATACACAATCGTCGTCGTGCCGAGGACCTCCTGCGCCACATGGCGGTACAGATTCTCCGTCAGATCCATCATTCCATTGTAATCTGTGTATGCCTGATAAAGCTCCATCAAAGTAAACTCCGGATTATGCCTTGTGTCAAGTCCCTCGTTTCGGAACACACGGCCAATCTCGTACACTCTCTCAAGCCCCCCGACAATCAGCCTTTTAAGATATAACTCAAGGGAGATGCGGAGCTTAAAATCTTCGTCCAGCGCATTGAAATGCGTCTCAAACGGCCTGGCAGCGGCACCGCCCGCGTTGCTCACAAGCATCGGCGTTTCCACTTCCATAAAGCCCTGTCCGTCCAGATATCTGCGGATTGCGCTTATGATTTTTGATCTTTTGATAAATGTATCCTTGACCTCCGGGTTCATGATCAAATCCACATATCTCTGGCGGTAGCGCATGTCCGTGTTGGTCAGCCCGTGGAATTTCTCGGGAAGAATCTGAAGACTTTTAGAAAGCAGTGTCACTTCAGACGCACGAACAGAAATCTCCCCGGTTTTTGTCTTGAAGACTTCTCCCACAATACCAACCACATCGCCCACATCAAGCTTTTTGAACGCTTTGTAGTTTTCCTCCCCCACGCCGTCTCTCGCCACGTAGGACTGAATATTACCCTTCAAATCCTGCACATTGCAGAAGGAGGCTTTTCCCATCACACGTTTGGACATCATACGTCCTGCGACAGAAACTTTCTTTCCTTCCAGCCGGGCATAGTTGTCCTTGATTTCCTGGCTGTGATGCGTCTGGTCATATTTCGTGATAACAAAAGGGTCGCGCCCCTCCTGCTGAAGTGCCAAAAGCTTCTCTCTGCGTATCTGTAAAAGCGCATTTAAGTCCTGCGCCGCTTCTTCCTTCTGGTTTTCCACAGCGCGCGGCGTTGTTTGTTCCCCCATTTTTATTTCCTCCTGTTTTCCCTTTTACATGCAAGAAGGCGTGCACAAGGCACGCCTTCGCTTTTATATAAGTCTGCCAGACCTTAACAAAAGTGTGGCGTTAAAAACACATCGGTATCTTATTTGCTGATCTCCAGCACTTCGTACGCAATCGTACCGCCTGGCGTTTCTACCGTGGTCTTATCCCCCGGCTTTTTCCCCAAAAGTGCTTTGCCAACAGGAGATTCGTCAGAAATACGCCCTTCCAGCGGATTTGCCTCATTAGAACCGACAATTTTATAGGAACTTTCCCTGCCGGTCGACAAATTTTTAACTTTTGCTCTGGAGCCTACATGAATAATTTCCGTATTGATCTCATTTTCATCAATCAGCTTTACATTTTTCAGCATGGTCTCAATCGTTACAATTCTGGATTCCACCATGGCCTGTTCATTTTTGGCTTCATCATATTCGCTGTTTTCAGAAAGATCCCCAAACGACAACGCTACCTTAATCTTTTCTGCAATTTCCTTCCTTCTGACCGTTTTCAGGAAATCCAGCTCTTCCTCCAGCTTTTTAAGGCCTTCGTCGGTAAGCAACACCTGTTTTTGCATTTCACATAACCATCCTTTTTTCAATGTAACAGCGCACCGGCGCCAGCACGCTTTTATTATAAATATATGTCCGTTTATATAATAGATTTTATTATAGACAACGCGCAAGTCTGTGTCAAGTATTTATCCCATAACCAACGCATTTTTATACGCAGGAAGGGTAAATCTTTTATTGTCTTTCATTCCTTTTCTTTTTTATGGAGACAAACGCCGGTTTTTAAGCATTTTTGTCTAAAAAAACAAAAAGGAACACCGGGAAAAAGGCATAAAATACAGCTATAAATCCAAAATAAAATGTGGTATGATAATGTGTATTAAAATAAAGATTTTTCTATAGGAGTTTGCTATGGATACGGTTTTATTTGATCTGGACGGCACATTGCTTCCCATGCAGCAGGAGGCTTTTGTCGAAGGTTATTTTTCCGCGCTTGCAAAAAAATTTATTCCATTTGGCCTGGATAGTAAAATGCTGATCCGCGGCATCTGGACGGGTACGAAAGCCATGGCAGAAAACGATGGCTCTATTACCAACGAAAAAAGGTTCTGGCAATCGTTTGCCTTGTTTATGGGGCAAGATATTTTAAGACTTGCGCCTGAATTTGACAAATTTTATATGCATGAATTCAACAACGCAAAGCAAATGGTAGGTTTTACGCCGCTTGCGCATACCTGCACACAGCTTCTGAAGGACAAGGGCTACCGGTTGATTGCTGCGACAAATCCCATTTTCCCCGCCAGCGCTACGCAAAACCGGCTGCGTTGGGCCGGCGTAGACCCCAATATTTTCCATTTTATCACAACCTATGAACACTGTACCTTTTGCAAGCCAAACCTTGGCTATTACAGGGAAATCCTGCAAAAAGCCGAAAAAGCGCCGGGCGACTGCCTGATGGTAGGCAACGACGTAAACGAAGACATGTGCGCCGCTGCGCTGGGCATAGATACATATTTAATCACAGACTGTTTGATCAACAGTAAAAACAAAGACATTTCCACTTACAGGCATGGCAGCTTTCATGATTTCTACCAGTTTGTACAAGAGCTTCCTTCCCTGAATGAAGCGAGTAAAAGCAATGAGGAAGAATGAATACTATGCATTACGATGTTGTCATTGTCGGCGCAGGCCCTGCAGGTATCTTTACCGCAATTGAAATGCTCCGGCGCCATACAAATAAAAAAATTGTGATTATTGAAAAGGGATGCCCCGTTGAAAAACGCCGTTGCCCCAAGCTTAAAACGAAAGTTTGCGTCAATTGTAAGCCCTACTGCCACATCACCACCGGGTTTTCCGGCGCCGGGGCGTTTTCAGACGGCAAGCTTTCCCTCAGTTGTGAAGTGGGTGGTGATCTCCCGCTTTTGGTCGGCGAAGAACTGGTGCAGGACACTATACGCTATACAGATAAAATTTATCTGGAATTTGGCGCGGAAGAAAAGGTCGAAGGCGTTGGGCAGGAAGAAAAAGTCAAAGAAATCCGCAAAAAAGCTATTCAGTCCGGCTTAAAACTTGTGGACTGCCCCATTCGTCATCTGGGCACCGAAAAGGCGCAATCTCTTTATAAAGAAATTGAATCTTATCTGCTGGAAAACGGCGTAGAGATCCTGTTTGGTTATGTCTGCAGGGATTTGCTCATCCAAAACGGCGTTTGTACCGGCGTGATTGTAGAAAGCGTATATAAAAACGGGCAAACACAAATGATACAAGGTGAAAATATCATCGTGGCAACGGGCCGAAAAGGCGCCGACTGGCTGGAAAAAATATGTTTGGAACACAACATCGCCCATCAACCCGGCACGGTAGACGTCGGTGTGCGCATTGAAGTCCGTAACGAGATTATGGAAGAAGTCAATGAAGTTTTGTACGAATCCAAGCTCATTGGTTACCCAAAGCCGTTTAAAAACAAAGTACGTACCTTTTGTCAAAATCCCGGCGGCTTTGTCAGCCAGGAAAATTACGACAACAACCTTGCTGTTGTCAACGGGCATTCCTATAAAGACATGAAATCCAATAATACAAACCTTGCCATTTTGTGCTCTCATAACTTTACAGAGCCGTTTAACCAGCCCATTGCATACGCGCAAAAGGTGGGCGAGCTTACCAACATGCTTGCAAACGGACGTATTCTGGTCCAGCGTTATGGCGATATTCTCGACGGCAAGCGCACCTGGCCTAAAGAGCTGAACCAGTCAAACGTAAAACCCACCATACCCGACGCAGTGGCGGGAGACATCACCTCTGCCATGCCGTATCGATCCATGCTCAATATCATTAATTTTATTCAATCGGTGGATCATGTAGTACCGGGTTTTGCCAGCACGGAAACTTTACTGTATTCGCCGGAGCTGAAATTTTACAGCAACCGCGTAAAGATGGACAGCGAGTTTCGCACCAATATCCGCGGCCTGCATTGCCTGGGCGATTCCAGCGGCTGGACCAGAGGGTTGATGATGGCTTCGGTCATGGGTGTTCTGATGGGTAGAAAACTTTAATCGTACGCGCTTGCCAAACAACGTTCATTTTTTCAGTGTTTTAAGGATATATGCTTTATACAATATTTCCACACCCGGATTTGTCTAATATTGACATTTTCCGCACTTTATGCTATAATTCCTAATCTATTAAAGGCCAAATTCTGTGTATTTTGCATGCACATTTCCCCAAAAATTTAAACAGGCGGCTTTTGCAGCCGCCGCAGGACAGGGTATGGTGAAATGAAAAAAGTTAATCCAAGAAAGGTCGTTCTTGCACTTGCAGATATGTTCATCATCTGTGTAAGCTCCCTTTTAACCAACTATCTGCTCGACCTTTTTAAAATAAAAGCGCTGTGGCCCTCGCAACTGGGCGTTTTTACAGTACTGCTGGTGTTTTTATGCTTTGCCTTTCTGCTGATGAGCGGCGCTTACGCCAAGCTGTGGCGCTATTTTAATTTAAAAGATTACCTTTCCTGCGTGGTGGGTATGCTCTGCGGCAGCCTTGTGGTGCTTCTGATCACCTATCTGCTATATCCCGAAGCGCAGGTCAGCCAGTTTCTTCACTTTTTAATTTTACAGTTTGTCATCGGCACCTGCGGCATTGTTCTGTTCCGCATTATGTTCCGCAAAACCTTTCTGGTTTTGGTTGACGAGGGCAAAAACGAAATTAAAAAGCGCACGCTGATCGTGGGTGCGGGGCAAGCCTGCAAAATTATTTTAAAAGAGATTCAAAACGCGGGTAACGACCCCAAAAATCCCTGCAACGACTATTTTCCCGTGTGCATTGTGGACGACGATCCCAAAAAATACAAAACAGAAATACGCGGCATACGTGTGCTGGGAACCAGTGAAGACATCATCCGCCTGTGTAAGGAACAGGAAATCGACGTCATTATTTTTGCCATTCCTTCCTGCACAGAGGCCGAGCGCCGCTATATTCTGGACCTTTGTTCCGAAACCTCCTGCAAAATTAAAATTGTTCCGTACTTAAGCCAACTGCTTTTCGACGGGGACAAGCTCAACATCATGCCGCAAATTGCAGATATCAAGGTAGAAGATCTGCTCGGTCGGGAGCCAATCACCTTTGATAAAAAAGATATTAAGCGCTTTGTCGACGGCAAGGTATGCATGATCACCGGCGGTGGCGGCTCCATCGGTTCTGAACTTACGCGCCAGATCGCCAAATACCACCCCAAACAGATCATTATTGTAGACATCTATGAAAACAATGCGTATGATATTCAGCAGGAGCTTCTGATGGAGCACGACGAGGACAGCTTTCATCTTGTCACACTGATCGCATCTGTACGCGACCATGAAAAAATGAAGCGCATCTTTGAAAAATACAAACCGCAGCTTGTATTCCACGCCGCGGCGCACAAGCATGTGCCGCTGATGGAGACCTCCCCCGAGGAGGCCGTTAAAAACAACGTGTTGGGCACATTTAACGTAGCTTCTCTTTCAGAATTTTACGGCGTGGAAAAATTTGTGATGATCTCCACAGACAAAGCGGTCAATCCCACCAACGTCATGGGCGCAACCAAGCGCTGCTGCGAAATGATCGTACAGTACATGGCGCAGTTTGGCAACAGCAAAACCGAGTTTGTCACCACGCGCTTTGGCAACGTGCTTGGCTCCAACGGCTCCGTTATCCCGCTGTTTAAAAGACAAATCGAAAGCGGCAAACCCATCACCGTTACCCACCCGGACATCATCCGCTATTTCATGACCATACCGGAAGCCGTGTCGCTTGTTTTGCAGGCGGCCGCCATGGCGCACGGCGGCGAAATTTTTGTGCTGGACATGGGCGCGCCCGTTAAAATTACAACGCTTGCTGAAAACCTCATTCGCATGTACGGCAAGGTTCCGTATAAAGACGTGCCAATCAAGTTTACAGGGCTGCGCCCCGGTGAAAAGCTGTTTGAAGAACTTTTGATGGACGAAGAGGGCCTCAAGGCCACTGCAAACAAAAAAATCTTCATCGGCAACCAGATTCCCATTGACTCCGAGCAATTTACGGAAAATCTGACAAAGCTGAAAAAATACGCTTTAAACAATAACGCTGAAAAAACGCTGGAAATGCTGAGCGTTATCGTCCCCACGTTCCATCATAAAACAAACGGGGCGAACGAAGATATTTTGGAATAACCCAAACGCCGCACGCATACAATCAAGCGGTGCAAAATTTTAAAACGGAGGTAGACAAGGTATGTGTGGTATTGTAGGCTACGTGGGCTACAGGGACTGCAGCGACGTACTGGTCAGCGCTTTATCCAAACTGGAATACAGAGGGTACGACTCCGCCGGGATCGCCGTGTTTGAAAACGGCGAAATCAAGGTGGCAAAATCCAAAGGAAGGCTTAAAGACCTGGAGGAAAAAATGCAAACGCTGGGCAAGCCGCAGGGCCACGCCGGCATTGGGCACACACGTTGGGCCACACACGGCGAACCGTCCGACCGCAATTCGCACCCCCACAGCGGTGAAAAGGTTTCCATCGTGCATAACGGCATTATCGAAAATTATAAGGAACTTAAGGAGTTTCTGCTGCAAAAGGGGCAGCAGTTTTTAAGCGATACAGACACCGAGGTTGTGGCGCGCCTGCTCGGCTATTATTACGACGGCGACCCCCTGCGCACGATCATCCGCGCGGTGCATGAACTGGAAGGCTCGTTTGCGCTGGGCATGGTGTTTCAGGATTTTCCAGACGTTGTGTACGCCGTTCGCCGTGAAAGCCCGCTGATCGTGGGCGTGGGCAGGGATGAAAGCTTTATCGCCTCCGACGTTCCGGCCATTTTAAAATATACCAAAGACTATTACCTGCTGGAGCACGACGAAATTGCCGTGCTGACGCACCAGAATGTAAAAATATACGACCTGCACGGGCAAGAGGTCGAAAAAGAGCTCAAAACTGCCGACTGGGACATGGACGCTGCCGAAAAATGCGGCTACGAGCACTTTATGATCAAAGAAATCCACGAACAGCCCACGGCGATTAAAACAACCGTGACCCCACGGGTCGAGCAGGGCCTGCCCTGCCTGGAAGAATGCGGCATTACGCTTGACAAAATCCAGTCCTTCCGCCAGATTTTTGTGGTCGCCTGCGGTACGGCCATGCACGCCGGCATGGTTGGTAAATATGTGATCGAAAAGCTCGCGCGCGTACCCGTTACAGTAGACATTGCCTCCGAATTTCGCTACAGGCAGCCGCTTGTCGGGCCGGGTGATCTGGTGATTATTATTTCCCAGTCGGGCGAAACGGCCGACAGCCTGGCCGCCATGCGCCTTGCAAAGCAACTTGGCGCGCAGACGCTTGCAATCGTCAACGCCAAGGGCAGTTCCATCGCGCGGGAGGCAGACATGCTCATTTACACCCACGCCGGGCCGGAAATTGCCGTGGCCTCTACGAAAGCGTATATTGTGCAGCTTTCCGTCATGTACCTGTTTGCGTTTGAGCTGGCGCTTGCAAAGGGCACCGTTACCCGGCAGGAATGCGCGGATTTAACCGCCCAGCTGTTGCAAACGCCCGCGCTGATTGAAACGCTGCTGCAAAACGACAAACCGTTGATCCAGTTTGTTTCCAATCAGCTGATTACGGCCGACAGCCTTTTGTACATAGGCAGGGGGCTTGATTACGCGCTGAGCATGGAAGGCTCCTTAAAACTCAAAGAAATTTCCTATATACATTCTGAAGCCTACGCCGCCGGGGAGCTCAAGCATGGCACCATCTCCCTGATCACGCAGGATATGCCGGTAATTGCCGTGGCCACCCAAAGCGCGCTTCTGGAAAAAACCGTAAGCAATATTAAAGAGGTCAAGGCAAGGGGCGCCAAGGTTATCCTTGTCTGCCGTGAAGATTTCTCTGTAGACGAAGAAGCCTTTGATTACCGCATCAATATCCCCAAAACAGGCGAGCTTTTAGCCCCCATGACCGCCGCCGTGCCGCTGCAGCTGATTGCATATTATACCGCCGTGCTGCGCGGCAACGACGTCGACAAGCCCCGCAACCTTGCAAAGTCCGTTACCGTGGAATAACCAAATAGCCCCATACATACAACGCATTTTGAAACAAAACGAAAGACAAAGGCCCTTCGGGCGGCTTGTGCTGCCTGAAGGGCCTTTTTTCCGTTATGTATGTTTTTGCTTTTACCGCACAGGCGTGTAATCTATTACAGCTTCCTCCTGTGTGGCCTCCAGCTTAAAGATCACCGGGCGCAGCCCGTCGTTGCAGCTGCATATGGCCACGCCAGGCTTTCTGATCCAGTCGCCATAATAAAACAGCCCCTCCCCTGCGCCGTGCGCCAGCGCAAACACATACTGGTATATGGCCTTCCAGGCCTCGTCGCACAGGCCCTCCGGCTTTGCATAGTCGGCGTAAAATACCTGCCCTTCCCGCAGCATGGGGCATGCGCCCAGCCCCTTTACGCCGTACTCCTGCGCAAGCTCCCTGTCCAGCGTGGTTTTTAACACGGTAATTTTCACCTTGTTCATAACAGCGCGCCTCCTTTAAAATTTTTTATGCATGGTTCCATAAAAATTGTAAAGGGTTCTTGGGAGGATGTCAAACGCCTGTGGGTTATTTTTTATTAAATCAGCCATGCCGGAACATACCAGTTTTTGGAATCAATGGGCAGAAGGTCTTTTGCCATACAGACAACGCTTCCTTCTCCAACGTCTGTTTTCAGCGCATGAATTGCGCCAAATTTTTCCGGCTCCTTTACCGCATCCAGCACATGAAAGCTTTTAACCGCTGCTTTTCCGGGGGAAGCCGCCTTTTTCACTTCAATGGGGCAGAGCGTTCCGTTTTGATATAACAGCAAATCAATTTCTTTCTGGTCTTTGTCCCGGTAATAGAAAACAGGGGGCTCCTTTCCTGCATTTAAATAGCTCTTATAAATTTCAGAAAATACAAAGCTTTCAAAAAAAGCGCCGGACATCGCCCCTTTTTCAAGCGTCTGCGGATTGCCCCATTTAAGCAGGTAAGCGGCAAGACCGGTATCCAGAAAATGCAGCAGCGGCCTTTTTACCACGCGCTTGAGCACATTATTATAATACGGCTGCACCAGTGCGGCCACGTGAGACGAAACCAGAACAGACAGCCATTTCTTTGCCGTTGGCGCAGAAATTCCGGCTGCACCGGCCAGTTCTTCATAAATGACAGGCTTTGCAGTGTGTGCCGCAACAACCGTCATAAAATGGTAAAATTCCATTTCATCGGCCACCTGCGCCAAATCGCGAATATCGCGCTGTAAATAGGTATCTACATAAGAGCGGTAATACGTTTCCCAATCCATCGCTTCGTTTGCATACAGCGCCGGCATGGAGCCTTTAAAAATTCTTGCGTAAATCTCGTTGAGGCTTTGCGCTTTGGCAATATCCAGCCGTTTCAAAAGCTGCTGCGGGTTTGTTGTAAAGGGCTCGCTTGCATAGCCGTACAGTTCGGCGTTCGAAAGCCCAAGAAGATGTACAATCCCCACCCGCCCGGCAAGGCTTTCGCTCACGTTTTTCATAAGCCGAAACACCTGTGAACCGGTAATCCAAAAATCGCCCCTGCGGCCGCTTTCGTCTACGCTCATTTTAATATAAGGCAAAAGCTCCGTTGCATACTGGATTTCATCAATAAACACCGGCGGCGTGTACCGCTGCATAAACAACGCCGGGTCGTGCTTTGCAAGGTAGCGCACGTCGGGGTCGTCCAGCGTAACATATTTGCGCCCCGCTTCCGCCATTTGTTTTAAAAGCGTTGTCTTTCCCACCTGCCGGGGGCCGGTAACAAACAGCACCGGAAACATGCCGGCTACCTTTGCAATGGTTTCTTCTATTGCGCGTTTTATATACATAAATGTCTTTCTCCTTTTCCTTACAGGGCGGCTGTTTAACAAAAAACGTCTAAACCAAACTTGTAATTTTATTATAACCGGGATTTACGGCCATTGTCAACGCATTTTTTGGCTATTTTAAACTTTTAGTTTAGTATAGACGGGATTTTTTGTTTTTTCTGCAAATTTACGGCTTACTTCTTATTTTGCTCTATGCAGGCTTTTATTTTATCCATCGGTTTTCTACGTTTATATAGCTTTCTTTTAATAAGCTTTTTAGAACAAATGTATATAACAAATAAACGCTACTTTTTACTGGGGACATTAAATATAACTGTAGTCGAAAAGAGAACGGAAAAAACAGAAAAATACAACTATTTATTCTGTCACATTACGTCTATAAATAATATAGAATCGTATAAAATGCTAGAAAAGTAAATAAAATGGAGATCATAGCATGGATCGCAACACGAAAAGGAATATCGGAGCCAGTCCAATAGCAAATTTTATTAGAGAAAAAATCACACAACTCCGACTTGATAAAGGACTGTCAGAATATAAACTCAGCTTAGATCTTGGACATAACAAAAGCTACATACAAAATATTTCATTAGGAAGGGGGCTTCCTTCCATGTCGGAATTTATATATATGTGCGATTATTTTGATATTGCTCCAAAAGATTTTTTTGATGAAGATATTAAGAACCCTATCAATGTGCAAAAAGCAATAGATGGCATAAAAGCATTAAATGATAAAGATTTAGAGGCACTTATACTTTTAATCTATCGCTTAAATAATGCACAGAAAATGTAAAAAATGATTATACCTCACAATTTATATGCTATTACGAAAAACCGATTGCATCCAATAAAAGCAGGGAGGACCAACCATGAAACAAAAAAGCCGCCGCGGGTTCCCCGCGGCGGCATACTGTTTTGTTTGTTCAGTTTGTAATCGTCTGTTCTGTTTCCTTGGAAAAAATATGGATTTTCTCAAGATCCAGCGCAATTTTGATAATATCGCCCGGCTTTGCCTTGGAGGTAGGCTCTACTCTTGCGGTAATCGGAATACCGGAAATATTCAGGTACAGATAAATTTCCGCGCCCATCAGTTCGGTAACATCTACATTGGCTTCTATAATGCCTTCGCTTACCTTTTCCAAAAATTCCGGTTCATCGTGCACATTTTCAGGGCGTATTCCAAAAACGACTTCCCTGCCGGCATACCGTGCAAGGCAGTTATTTTTATTTTTAGAAGCAGGAAGCTTTACTTCATACTTGTCAAACTTCAGGGTATAGCCGTCGCTGACTTTCCAAACGGTAGCATTGATAAAGTTCATCTGCGGCGAGCCAATAAAGCCCGCAACAAATTCGTTACAGGGCTTGTCATAAAGATTTTGCGGCGTGTCCACCTGCTGGATCAGGCCGTCCTTCATTACAACAATCCTGGTGCCCATCGTCATTGCTTCGGTCTGGTCGTGCGTAACATAAATAAACGTTGTGCCCAGCCTTTGGTGCAGCTTTGAAATCTCCGTGCGCATCTGCGCCCTGAGCTTTGCGTCCAGATTGGAAAGCGGTTCGTCAAGCAAGAAAACCTTCGGGTCACGCACGATAGCACGTCCAAGCGCAACACGCTGGCGCTGGCCGCCGGAAAGCGCTTTTGGCTTACGGTCTAGCAGATGGGCAATATCCAAAATTCTTGCCGCTTCTTCTACCCTGCGGCGCATTTCGTCTTTCGGCGTTTTCCGCAGCTTTAAGCCAAACGCCATATTGTCATATACAGTCATATGCGGATAAAGCGCATAGTTCTGGAACACCATGGCAATATCCCTGTCTTTTGGTGCTACGTCGTTTGAAAGCACGCCGCCAATATAAAGCTCCCCTTTGCTTATATCTTCCAGGCCGGCGATCATGCGGAGCGTCGTCGATTTACCACAGCCGGACGGTCCAACCAGGATAATAAATTCTTTATCCTCAATTTCCAGATTAAAGTCAGAAACCGCCGTTACCCCGCCGTCGTAAATCTTATAAATACCTTTCAACGATACATTTGCCATCCTACAATACCTCCTGCTACCCTTTATCCCGCCAGGCGGATAAAAAAGAGTAGGTTTTATTTCATTTAATAATATAACAGATTTTTCTTAAAGTTGCTACTATTTTTTTCACTAAATCTAAGACTTACATTTTATATAAATCCGACACCCGGCAAAATGCAATTTACTTTTTTAGGGCATTTTGCTGATAAAAACAGCCGCAACTTCTCTTTTCGTCAATTCCCGACACTGTCCTTTATGCAAATTACCGTCAAGTACTAGCCCTCCAATCGCCGTACGTTTTAAAAAAAGCACGTGCAAACCGCAGCAGAGAAACATTTTTTTCACCTGGTGGAACATTCCCTGGCAAATCTCCACCTGTACATGCGTTTTATCCTCCCCGCACACAGCCAGCCGCGCGGGCATACACTTTGTCCCGTCTGCAAAAACAACGCCCTGTTCAAAAGCGCGGACCACAGCTTCCGTTACAGGCCTGTCAACCCGCGCTTCATAGCGCTTGTACACCTTTTCCCGGGGTGACAGCATTTTATGCGCAAAATCCCCGTCGTCTGTTAAAAGCAGCAGGCCTTCGGTGTCTTTATCCAGCCTTCCCGCTGGAAAAAGCCCCTTGCGCTTTAACGCCTCCGGCACCAGGTCCAACACCGTTTTCGCGTGTAAATCGTTTGTAGCGCTTAAAACGCCGGGCGGCTTGTGCATCATAATATACACGTGCCTCTTAAAATTTAGTAATGCGCCGCTTATCTCTATTTTATCCTCTTCCGGGTCAATTTTCCTTTCAGAAAGCAGGCAGACCGCACCGTTTACCCGCACGTTTCCCTTTTTTATCAGCGCTTTTACCTCCTTACGGCTGGCCGTTCCCTGCCCCGCAAGAAGTTTATCCAGACGTTCCTTTGCCAAGCGTCCTCCACCTCTTTTTACGGCTGCGCCTGCGGTTTTTCAAACCCATGCATAAAGCCGTCCAGCTGCGTGCTGCATATATCCCCGCCGATCACCTTTCCTTCATAAATCAAAAGGTTTGCGCGCACGCTTTGATGCACGTCTTCCTGCGTTTTGGGATAATTCGTCACAGCATAGCTGACCCGCCGGCAGCTTTTTCCTTTATATTTTGTAAGATCCAACCCCTGCTCAAGCTGAATTGCGTTATAATTCTGGTATGTTTCATTAAAGCTTTGCGGGATCAGAATATCCGTCATTTCAACCGGGTCGCTTTCCACCTGCCAGCCAAACTGCTCCAGAAAAGCAATCCTCTGCGCGTTGTCTTCCGCTTTCAGGCTGTAAACGCCAATAGACGCTACCGCCGTATCCTGAACAGAAGAGCAGGAAGCCGCCCGTATAATAAAAAACAAAATGAGCAAAAGCGATATGCCTACCGTAATAACTGTAGCCTTTGAAATTTTCTTTGTAATAAACACTTTTGCTCCCCCTTATTGTAAGCGTCCTGTAAAACAAGCCACTTCATTTATATGAAAAGCAAAAGCAAAACATGTCTTTCAGGCGGTTAATCTGCAAATAAATAAAAACGAAGCCCCTGTGCGTCGTCCGCCAGTTTGTCAACCCCCAGGTTGCGCATCTGTTCGGTTTTTCCAAAGCCATAGGTAACGCCAATAAAATCGCAGCCCGTTTCCATTGCGCCAAGCGCGTCAAAGGCTGTATCTCCAATAAGGACCATTTTTTTTGTCACCGCGCAGCCAAGTTTTTTCGCCACATAACGGATAATGTCCGCCTTTTCCTTTCTGGAACCGTCCAAATTAGAACCGCAGATCAGGTCAAAAGCGTCCGGTATGCCGATCAGCTCCAATACCTCCTGTACAAAGCCCTCATATTTGGACGTGGCAACGCAAAGCTTTACCCCCGCCTGCCTTAAATCAGAAAGCAGTCTGTCTATCCCTTTATATAAGGTATTTTTATACTTTCCGCTTTCCTCATAAGCCTGCCGGTAAATCTCTACCGCCCGTATGGCTTCTTCACTTGAAAGGCCGCATACTTTTATAAAAGTTGTAATCAAAGGCGGCCCCACATACAGACTTGTGTCGTCAAGGTTTGGTACAGGTTTATCCATCCTTTTGAGCGTGGTTTCTATCCCGTCCCTGACTCCCTGTGCAGAGTCGCTGAGCGTACCGTCCAGGTCAAACATGACCGTTTCATACCTGCACCTCATTGCGCGCCACCCTGCCCCTTGTTGTTTTCGGCGGGCGCTTTGCGCAGCTTGCCGTCCGCTTTTTGTTGAAAGCTGTCCGCCTTTACGGAAAAACGCGTATGCGTCCCTTTGGCAACGGCCCCGCCTTCATCAAACACTGTAACGGAAAAGGTAAACTCTCTTCCCTGATGTTTTAAAAGTTCCGCTTCCGCCCACACCTTTACACCGGCTGGGGTAGGGCTTAAATGCGCAAGGTGTATATCGGTTCCCACCGTGGTGCATCCCTCATCCACATATTCCTGCGCAAGCGTACAGGCCGCGTTTTCTGCAAGCGCCGCCGCCACAGGCGTTGCAAGCACGCGCAGGCTGCCGCTTTTTACCGCGCAGGCAAGCATTTCCTGCGTTACTGTTATCTGTTTTGTATATCCTTTTTTTCTGCTTTGTTCCATTTACATTCTCCTTCGAAAACCATACGTTTGCCAGGTAAAGATTGCAATCCGCTTTACATGATGCTATACTGAAATGCAGCGTCTGCGTTTTGGCAGTTCCTATTATAAATCAAGATACGTAAATTTGCAAAAAAGCTTGAAACAGGTGATGCTTTGACTGGCTCTGTACAAACCAATCGCAAAAGGATTCATACCATGGACGAAATACGCGGTCTTGCGGTAATCGCCATGGTTGTTTACCATCTTTTCTATACAATGGGGTATGTTTACCATATACAGGCGGGCTCGGCTACCTTTTCGTTTTTAAGGCCGTTTTCACCCATTGTTCCCATCGTATTTATTACAATTTCCGGCATTTCGTCCCAGTTAAGCCGTTCCAATATCCGGCGCGGCGCAAAATTGCTGCCCATAGCGGCGGCTGTTACGCTGGTTACGGTTTTAATCACACCCCAAAACGCCATTTACTTTGGAATTTTACATTTTTTGTCTATTGCCATGCTTTTGTATGGCCTGGTTAAACGATGGCTTGACCAAATTCCCCTTCAGGTTGGGCTGGTTGTCTGCCTTGTGTTGTACCTTATCGCCTATGGAATTCCTTCCGGCATGCTTGGCATCCCCGGAATTCTTTCCGTTCGTCTGCCTGCGCAGCTTTACAGCACAAATTTTCTGTTTCCTCTGGGGTTTCCGGGGCCTGGCTTTGTTTCTGCGGACTACTTCCCCATTTTTCCCAATCTGTTTCTGTTTCTTTTCGGCACATACCTGGGAAAATATGCGCTGCTTGGAAAATTCCCCGGTTTTCTTTACAAAAAGCGGGTTGCGTTTTTGGCCTTTACAGGTCGGCACGCACTTTGGATTTATATTTTACACCAGCCCGTGATTTTCGGGATACTTTGGCTTATTACAAGCCTTACATCATAACGTCTATTGCGAAAGGAAGGCAAAAAATATGAAATTAGGAATCGTAGGCTTGCCAAACGTGGGTAAAAGCACGCTATTTAACGCAATTACAAACGCCGGGGCGCAGTCTGCCAATTATCCGTTTTGTACAATAGAACCCAACATCGGCGTTGTCGCGGTGCCGGATAAACGCCTGGACGTCCTCGCCCAGATGTACGAGCCGGAAAAATACACGCCCGCCACAATAGAATTTGTCGATATCGCCGGGCTTGTCCGGGGCGCTTCCAAAGGGGAAGGGCTGGGCAATAAATTTCTGTCAAATATCCGTGAAGTTGACGCGATCGTTCATGTTGTGCGCTGCTTTGAAAATGATGATATTATCCATGTAGAAGGCAGTATAGATCCCAAAAGAGATATAGAAACCATCAATCTGGAACTGATCCTTTCTGACGTTGAGCTTCTCCAGCGGCGTATTGATAAAACACACAAGCTGCTGAAAGCAGACAAAAAATACCAGACAGAGCTTGACTTTTTCAACCGGGTGCTCAAAGCGCTCAACGAAGGGCAAACGGCGCGCTCCATCCCCTGCACAGAAGAAGAGCAGGCTCTTTTAAGCAGCGTTGCGCTTTTAACAAATAAACCGATCATCTATGCCGCCAATATGAGCGACAGCAACTTTTCACAGGGGCTGGCCTCCAACCCGTATTACCTGCAGGTCAGCGAAACGGCAAAGTCCGAGCATGCGGCTGTTTTGCCCATCTGCGCAGGCCTGGAGGCAGAAATTGCCGATATGGACGAGCAGGAAAAAGAAATGTTCCTTGCAGATGTGGGACTTTCGCAGTCCGGCCTGGACCGTTTAATCCGTGAATGCTACAGCCTGCTGGGCCTGATCTCCTATCTGACCGCCGGTAAACAGGAGGTCCGGGCATGGACGATCAAAAAGGGAACCAAAGCACCGCAGGCGGCGGGCAAAATTCATACAGATTTTGAGCGCGGCTTTATCCGCGCCGAGGTAATTTCCTTTGACGATCTTGTCGCCTGCGGCTCCATGGCGGCAGCCAAAGAAAAGGGGCTTGTCCGAAGCGAAGGCAAGGAATATGTCATGCAGGACGGCGATGTAGTCCTCTTCCGCTTTAACGTATAAAATACAGAGCTGTACCGCGCTTTTCAGCGCCTGCTGCCAATGATTTCATTACGTACAGTTCTCTGGATAAACATATTCAGGGCAGAAATACATTTACTACTGTTTAAATATTTTTCAGAGCAGCAGTGTACTTCTCAAGAAAAAAGCCTGTGAAAAGGGTTTTTACGTAATCCCTTTCACAGGCTTTTTACAAATTCCCACTGTTTTTGGGCAAAAAACAACCACCCTACTGGGTGGAAGCTTTCAAGTGTCGGCATTTCCCTATTTTCCCAGGCCGTCTCCAGCCAAGTATTTTCGGCACCACTGGGCTTAACTTCCGTGTTCGGGATGGGAACGGGTGGACCCCCAGCGTCATCAACACCGACTATCATCAGGCAGCTTTCAAACTGCTTTGCTATTATAGCATTCTGTTTTTTAAATTGCAACCCTTTTTTAAAAAAAATTTCATAATTTTTTAAAACTTTGGAAATTCCCTAATATATTTGCATTTTTTCCTTATTCTTCTATATAATTTGACCGTTTTGGGGAATCTTTCTCTGCGGTTTGACTTCATGCAAAAAAAACTGTAGAATAAATAAGTTAGATGAAACATTTTGCTGTCTGCAGCAGAAGAAGGGAAGGCACAGCTATGACAATTACAGAAAAATATGCGCTGCTTTTGTCCTCCCTTTCCGTTTACAGGGGGGTTCTGCAACACAGCGTACCCAAAGCATACCACAGGCTTTTATGCGCCCACAGTGCAGACCCGCATGATTTTGTAAAAGCATGGAGCGGTTATTTTTCCCTGCTTTGCGACAAGGGCGCTGCAGACGATGTGTGCGGCTATATCACGCGTACCGTATTATTTGATGAAAATGCGTTTTCAAGGGCCGCCGTACAAAAAAAAGAACACCTGCTTCCACAGGAGCTGCTCACCGCCGCCGCGTGCGACCTGGACGCCATTGTATGCGCAGGCTTGCTTTCACCTGAGCTGATTCTTTCCGATTACCTATACAAAGACCAGCTTGCAGAAATTGCCGGCAGCCTGCCGCGCTGGAGGCCTGGCAAGCCTGTTGCACAGCTGGCGGACAAATCCAACCGGCTTTCCAAAACGGCTGCATTTTACTATACAAACGGATGCGGGCTTTTTGCACGCTACAAAGCGTTTATTTGGCGCGACGGCGGAATCCTTCCCGTAAAACACCCGGACAGCATAACGCTGGACGATCTCAAGGGCTACGAGCGCCAGCGTGGTCTTGTTTTGGATAACACCCTGGCTTTTTTAAATGGCCTAAGCGCCAACAACTGCCTGTTGTACGGCGATAAGGGAACAGGAAAATCCTCCACTGTCAAGGCAATTGTCAACCGTTACTGCACACAGGGCCTGCGGATTGTAGAAATACCCAAAGAAGCTTTACACGATTTTCCTTTGTTGGTCGACAGGATCGCCTCTGTTCCCATGAAATTTATTATTTATATTGACGATTTGTCTTTTCAAAAACAGGACGACCGCTATGCCTCGCTCAAGGCAGTCCTGGAAGGCGGTCTTGCAGCGCGTCCAAAGAACGCATTGATCTACGCCACATCTAATCGCCGCCATCTTATAAAAGAAAGCTTTTCCGACCGCGATGGAGACGATATGCACCGCAACGACTCCATACAGGAAAGCTTGTCGCTTTCCGACCGTTTTGGTCTTTCCGTCAATTTTTCCGTTCCCGATAAACAGCGTTATCTGGATATTGTTCTGGCACTTGCACGGCAGCGAGGCCTGCAAACAGATACACAAACGCTGCTTGCCAACGCAGAGCGTTGGGCGCTTATGCGCGGCGGACGCTCACCGCGCTGCGCCAGGCAGTTTATAGACGCGCAATTTACGCATAATAACAATACGGAGGTCACAGAAAATGGTTAAAAAAATTGCAGCTATATGCCTGATCGCATGCCTGCTTTTCTCTTTTGCAGCATGCAGTGCGGTCGACAGCCAGAAGGAATACCCTGTAACCATCGCCCACAGCGTGATCACACAGTCCCCCCAAAGCGTGATTACACTGTCTGACAGCATTGCCGACATGCTGATCGCATGCGGCTACCAATCTAAAATCAAAGGCCGCTCTGACGCGTGCACGCAAAGCGTGCTGGAATCTGTACAATCTGTAGGCAGCAAAAGCGATCCGGACGCAAACAGCGTAATTCAGATAGCGCCTGATATTATTTTGGCAGACGATACCCTTTCCGCAGAAAAGCTTTCCATATTTGAAGATGCAGGGATCACCGTCCTTCGTATGGTTCCGGCCCAGACAAGGGAGGAGCTGACGTCCATGTATCAAAAGATCGGCGCCGTCATGGGAGGCAATATTACAGGTGCAACGGTCGGTGAAAACGCCGCCAACGGTATCCTGACCTCCCTGGACGACAACGCGCGCCGTATACCGGAGGTCAGCGTTGTCAACACCGCCTGCTATTTGTTTAATATAGACGGTAGCGCTGTTACCGGCGATATGTTTGCAAACGAACTGTTTCAGGATGCGGGGGCTGTCAATATTGCCTCCGACCTGACAGGCGGTACACTGGATTTCGCCACCCTTTCACAACAGGACCCCAAATACATTTTCTGCGCCGAGGGTATGAAGGAACAGCTTGCCCAAAATGACGATTACAAAGAACTTACCGCCTATAAGCGCGGTAAAATTGTAGAAATCCCCGCCAGTCTTATAACACGGCAGGGTTCCAGCGCACTGGAGGCTGCAAAGCTGATGGCGGAAGCCATTTATCCCTCTCTGCGCAGCGGGCAGACAAGCGCAGACGGCAGCGTGGCGGACCAATACGGTATTACACTGCAGGAAGGCCTGACCTTTACGCTCGGCGACGGATCAGACGACCCAGACGATAACGAAGACGGCAAGCGCGGGTCTATTCTTGCCATACAGCAGCGCCTGGACGACCTGGACTACTGGCCGCTGGACGAAATTACCGGCTATTTTGGCGAAACCACCGAAATCGTCGTGCGGGAATTTAAAGAAAACAACGGTCTGGACGGTACAGACGGTACAGTGGATGAGCAAACGCTTCTGGTGCTCTTCTCCGACAGCGCAATCCAGCGGGAAACACCCGCCAGAGAAAAGGACGAAGCATCCACACAAACTGCGACAGGCACCGCTTAATAAAACGTTTTCATAAAGGGACGCCGAACTGGCGTCTCTTTTTATAATACCGCATAATTGCCTCTGAAAGCCTGACAATACATTGTAAAATAAGCAAATTTCAAAACATGTTGTGAGGAGATCAAATGGAAATATACCAGATTAAACAGAACAAAAAGCAGTTCCTTACCCTGCTGCTGCTTGCCGACGAGCAGGAAACCAGAATAAACAGTTACCTGGCGCGCGGAACCCTGTATGTTTTAGACGATAAAGGCGTGAAAGCTGTCTGTGTCGTCACCGACGAAGGAAATAAAATTGCGGAAATTAAAAACCTTGCGGTAGACCCCGCCTGGCAAAAAAAAGGATACGGAAAGGCCATGATCCGTTATATTATACAGCGCTATAAAAAGGCATACCGCATTTTACGGGTAGGCACCGGCGACACCCCGGCAACGGTTCCGTTTTACGAAAAATGCGGCTTTTGCAAAACCTTTTACATAAAAAATTTTTTTACAGACAACTACGACCACCCTATATTTGAAGGCGGCAGGCAGCTTATTGATATGGTCTATCTTGAAATGAAGCTGTAAAAATTCACGGATTTCCGGTTCTCCATTAGGGCAAACCGCTTCCCCATACATTGCAGCAATCTATCGCGTCCGGGCAATGCTGCTGTACAAAGCACAGATCCAATGGCACAAAAACGGCCCAATTTGCGGTGCTCAAATCTCTTTTGGCAGCGGCGCGGAAGACGCCTGCTGCATAAGGTCAAACACATGGCGGTAGTAAGAGGCAAAAACGCTTTTCTTCCGCCACAAAAAGGTAAAATTGTGCGTAACAGAAAAATCCTGCAACGGAATTTTCACTAAAAGTCCCGCATCCAGCTCCGTTTGCACTACAGGCTGATAAAAAAAGGAAATCCCAATCCCTGCGCATACCATGGATTTTATAGCGTTTAAACTGCCCAGCTCTGTCAGCAGCCGAAAATCCTCTACCGTCAGGTTCCGTTCCTCCAGCGCGCGCTGCAGCACCTCGCGTGTACCGGAACCCGGCTCCCTAACCAAAAGCCGCTCTTCTAGTAAATCCTCCAGTTTTTGCACCGAACTGCAATGTGTATTCCCAGGCGCACAGACCGCTAAATATTTCTCTGTCCGGTAGACCATGCTGTCATACGCCTGTTTTTGGAAAAAACCTTCCACAATTGCAAAGTCAATTTTTCCCTGATCAAGCAGCCGCAAAAGCTCCGACGTATTGGCCACCGTCATACAAAGTCGGGTATCCGGCTCGCGCTCCAGAAGGCGGGTCAACGGCTCCGGCATAATATATTCCCCAACTGTCAGCGTAGCCCCAAAGCATATCCGGCGACTGGACGCAAGCTGTGCAACTGTATCCTGCAAATGCTGCGCGTCATGGCGCATTGTGGTAGCAGTCTGCAAAACCATACGCCCTGCTTCCGTCAGAAAAAGCTGTTTACCCACATGCTCAAACAATTTTGTCTTATATTGCCGTTCCAGCGCGTGTATATGCTGCGAAACGGCCGGCTGTGTAATATGCAGCCTCTTTGCTGCTTTTGTAAAATTCATGACTCTGCACACTTCTAAAAAGGTTTCTATACGAAAATCCAGCATAAACTTTCCTCCCAGCATAAGCATAACATAAAATTATCATAAAATAAAGAATCATAATTTTACATAATGTCAAAAAAGCTGTATGATGGGGGTAAGAAAATAAAAGGAAATCTATGGAATCCTGTCAGGAGGAATTGCACATGCGCACCATACAAAAACTTGGTCCCGGTCTTTTGCTATGTCTGGCTATCGCCATTCCCTGTTGGCTTCTGGGTACGGTACTTCCCATTGTTGGCGGCCCGGTATTCGCTATTCTGGCCGGCATGGTTATCACGCTGTTTTATAAGCAAAAGACAGCCACGCAGGCCGGCATTGCCTACACCTCAAAAAAAATTTTGCAGCTTGCCGTCATCCTGCTGGGCTTTGGCCTGAACCTTTCTGAAATCGCCCGGGTAGGGGCTTCCTCGCTTCCGATCATCCTCTCTACCGTCTCCACTTCTTTGCTCATGTCGTTTCTGCTCTGCAAGCTTATGCGCGCATCGGCAAATATTTCCGTTTTGGTAGGCGTTGGCTCCTCTATTTGCGGCGGTTCTGCCATTGCGGCAACAGCACCGGTTATCGGCGCGGACGATGAAGAAATTGCGCAATCCATATCGGTCATTTTTCTGTTCAACGTCATCGCAGCCTTAATCTTTCCCACATTGGGCAGCATGCTTGGCCTTTCCAACGAAGGCTTTGGCCTGTTTGCCGGCACAGCCGTTAACGATACTTCGTCTGTTACCGCCGCCGCCTCTGCCTGGGATGGCATACATCCCGGCGCAAACACACTGGAGCAGGCCACAATCGTCAAACTGACCCGCACACTGGCAATTATCCCCATTACGCTTATCTTAGCGTTGTGGCGCATGGCCCGGGCAAAAAAAGCCGGATATACGCAAAAAAACGATTTTAATATCAAAAAGGTGTTTCCCTTTTTTATCCTGTTTTTTATCCTGGCCTCTTTGATTACAACGATTTCCGTATCCGCCGGCGCCAGTGCTTCGTTCTTCCAACCATTTAAAGAACTGTCTAAATTTCTGATTATTATGGCTATGGCGGCAATCGGTTTAAACACCGACATTGTCAAACTTGTAAAGACCGGCGGAAAACCTATTTTTACGGGTTTTTGCTGCTGGGTTGCAATTGCGGTGGTCAGCCTTTTTATGCAGCATGCCCTTGGCGTCTGGTAAACGTTTATGTATAATTTTTAACAGAGCAGGCGCCTACCTTTTGGTAGGCGCCTGCTCTGTTTTTCTTTCATTAACTGTCTGCCTTTTCATACACGGTAATCACCAAACCGCCGACCCCGTTATATTGCGTGTAAAGCACGCCCTCCTGGTCGATAAAGGCCTGGGTCGCCCCATCCATTTTACAGAGGACCTCCCATCCGTTTACCGTATAGCTTCCCGTCCCTGCGCTTTGCTCGCGGATCAGCATGGTAAAGCTTCCGTCCGCTGTAAAGCAGTATGAGACGCCGCTGTTTAAGGCAACCTCCGGCGCATCTTGCCCATCCACTGTGGCAGACACAGGCGACCATACGCCGGCAAGCGCCGCCTGCTGCACCGGCGTGTTTTCCTGCCCGCCTGCAAGTGAAACGCTGCTCTCTTTGTTTGTACGCCGGCCTGCAATCACATTGCAGCCTTCCTTTCGGCACATAACGCCTGTTCTACAAAAGTTGCTGTTCATTAATTACCAGCTTAAATTTCAATTGCAGCCGCTGCGCGGCTTTTCGGCAAAGCACCATGCGGTTTAAAAAGATTTCAAAATAGTTCATTACCGAACAAACCTGTGTGTCTATTTTCAGGCGCAGTTCAATTTCCGTACACGCCTCATTAATATGAAGCCTGGATTCCACAACAGAGTAATTGACCCTGTCGTGTATGTCGAAGGTCGCAATGTCGCTGTTTCGCACACGGGAGCGGCGTACGTCGCTCTTATCCGCTAAAATTAACGCTGCGCATACTGGGTTAACTGCATAAGCAGTTCCCTCGTCATGGTTGCCGATCGCCGTAATAATGGTGGCTATATCCTTTGGACTTGCGTCCATATGGTCCAAGATCCTGAACGCCATAACAGCGCCGCTTTGCGCATGGTCCACCCGGTTGACAACATTTCCAATATCGTGCAAAAATCCCGCAATCTGTGCAAGCTCAGCCTCGCGCTCCGAGTAACCCAGTGTCAGTAAAATATAGCGTGCAGTAGCCGCAACTTTTGTCACATGAGCATAGCTGTGCTCGGTATAGCCCATTGCAATCAACGATTCATCTGCTTTTTCAATATACGTGCGGATCTCTTCACTCTCCCGCACCTGCGCAAAGGTAATCAAACGCCTTCATCTCCGTTTCCGTTTACATACCGCCGTTTTGGGATCCGGTCTGCATTTCCTGTGCAAAGTGCGCAATGGCCGCATTATCCAGCCGCACGGGAGGCCCGCCCTTGCCCTGCAGTTTTGTAACCATCCCGGCAACCAGTCTGTCCATACCCCTTAAACGGTCAGGTTCCAGTTCACCGCCAAAGCCGGTGCAGATAAGCGCATGCGTGCGCAGGCTTTGTGGAAAATTTGCTCTAAAATAGTTTTCCATATTTGCCTGGTCTGTAAAAGCGCTGCATAAAAACAACCCCAGCCTTTTCTGTATAAGTACGGCCTCGTTTACAGCCATAAAACGGCGCAACGGCTTTTGTACACGCCCCATACGTATACTGCCGCCCAAAATCACAGTGTCATAGGAAGCCAACGCACAGCCGCATCGGGCAAGATCTGCTGCATCGGCGCCAAGCAGATCTTTCAGCCTTTGTACACATTTTTGTACGGTTCCCGTTTTTGTTGTATACAAAATTATCGTTTTCATGCAGATGCCTCCTTATATTTCACAAAGTTATCATACCACCCTTGTCTGATACAGGCAAGAAAAATTCCCTTTACAAACAGGCGCGCCGCCTAAATATGCGGCGCGCCTGTTTCATACTGTTTCTTTTATCCATGCGTCCTCTTTTTGCGATATACACCCACAGGCCGCCTGCGCTTTTTCATCATTTTTAAAATTTCATCCACTGCTTGGATCACAAATAAAAATAAACATACCTCCAGCATAGATTCCCCTCCTTTACCGCTATAATAGCACATATCCTGTCCTATAAAACGGTCTATGAGAGAAAATCGTTACTTATACTGCTTCATTGTCTTTTTCATTTGTTTTTTAAACTGCTTGACTACATTTTGCGGGGACAGAATCTGTACATCCTCCCCCAAAGCAAACAGCCATGCAAAAAACTGTGGGCTGGTTATAACCTTAACCTGGATCACAAACGCGTCGTGTCCATCCTGTGTTAAAGAAATATCTTTTCCAAAGCGGTCCACCACTACACCAATTTTATCATTTTTAAAACGCAGTTTAACCTGCTCTTCTTCTCCGCCAAACATACCAAATGTCTTTTTTACATATTCTGCTATATTAAACTTATCAAACACATACCGTCCGTCTCGGTCATCCTGTGTGATTTCAATCGACTGCATTTTGTCCACGCGGTAATGCTTCATTTTCTTTGCCGCACTGTCGTAGCCTACTAAATAATAATTTTCATCATCCCATGTCAGCGCCCAGGGGCTTACAACATATTTTTCGCCGTTTCTGCGGTAACGCTTTTTCAACTTGTCTCTGGTCGTAAAAGACACTGCCCATTCAAAGTAATAAAAGGCAGCCTGTTTTCCCTGCGAAATAGCAGTATGCAGCTTGTCTACATTATAGTAAATGCTTTCATTCATGGTTTTAACACGGTTTGCCACAACAACCTGTCTTTGCAACTGTCCGGCCTGATACGCGCTTGCAAGCCCCTCTATCTTTTTAATCAGCTCGTTTGATTTTTTATGTGTAATAAATTTAGAGGCCTGCACGGCGTCTACCAAAAGCTTTAATTCCGGCAGTTCAAAGGTACGGTTTGCAATATAATACGCATAGCCCTTTCCCTTGCGCATTTCCACATCTATGCCATAAACGCGCAGCGCTTCCAGATCATCGTAAATACTTTTCCGCTCTGCCGTTATACCGTAAGCCTGCAGCTCCTGCAAAATCTGTGCCAGTGTAATGGCGTGCGCATCGTCGGTTCTTTCCTGCAAAATCTTCAGCAAATATAAAAGTTTTAATTTCTGGTTTGGACTTTTGGGCATGGTACGTTCCTCCTTTTTTCCGTGTATCCCACTGTTTCTTTTTTCTTTGGAAACTATCTTCGTCTGCCTTCCTTTGCCGCACGCGGCAACCATCTTATTTATAGCATAATCTTTCGGCAAGCGTCAACCAAACATTTGTTAATAAAAACAGAAATTATTCCTGTATTTATAAAATGGGCTTGCAAACAACAAAATATTGTTATATAATAGACCCGAAGACGCAATATATTGATTTTAAAAGAGGAGGAAGAAGCATGATCGCAGTAAATGTAACCGGTGGAGAGCTTTCGCAGAAAGAAATTGATCTGTACATCGACCACAGCCAGAAGAAATATCCTGAAAGAAAGATAGAATCCATGGATATCCACCTTGACGGGGAATATGTTGACCTTACCTGCCATTTTGAAACAGTCCCAATCGAACGCATCCGCCGAATTACCGGTTATCTGGTCGGTACGCTGGATCGTTTTAACAACGCAAAAAGGGCAGAAGTCGACGACCGCGTAAAGCACAGCATTTGTTGTGATATATGATTAATAACCTTCCATCTCATGCTGAAAAATTGTTACAGAAACAGAAAAACCGCGATTAAACCGCCATTTGTTTGACAGAATAAAAAAAGCAGTATATAATAGCTGCGTGGTAAAACCGCATATTAAAAAGCTAAAATTGCGATTTTTATATTCTGAAAGAAGGTATGTTAAGATGGCACAGGCAAAGAAGGCAACCCCTGCAAAAGCAACGGAGACAAAGGCTGCTGCCGCAAAGGCGACAGAAGGAAAAACAAGCGCCTCAAAGGCAGCGCCGGTAAAAACAGAAGCACCGAAGGCTGCAGCTGCAAAAGCAACGACAACCGCTAAAAAAACAACCGCAGCAAAAACGGCAGCCACAAAAAAGGCGCCTGCAAAGAAAGCTGCAGAGGTTTCTTTGTTTATCGAATTTAATGGCGTAAAGGTTCCTGCGGAAGAGATTATCAAGAACGTAGAAGCAACTTATAAGGCGCAGGGCGGCAAGGCCGCTATTAAAACTCTTGAGGTTTACGTAAAACCGGAAGAAAACGCGGCATATTTTGTTGTAAACGGTGAACTGGAAGGCAACAGAATGGACGTTTATTTTTGCTGATCCAAAAATGGTTTAAAGAAATACAAAGCAGCTTCTTATCAAGAGATAAGAAGCTGCTTTTTTGCCTGCAAAATATTTGTTATATAAGAAGGGCAGTCGTTCCAAATTCAAACTTTCTTCTCCAACGTTTTTTTACTCACCCCAAAACCAGCCGCGCCGTATCTACGCTTTCCTTGGCATCCCTGCAATAATAATCCGCACCGATCTTTTGCGCATATTCTGCGGTAAGTACCGCGCCGCCCACCATTATCTTGCAGCTGCAGCCGCTTTTCTTCAGCAATGCAATAGTGTCTTCCATTGCGCACAGCGTGGTCGTCATCAATGCGGACAATCCCACCAGCCGTACCTTGTTTGCGCGCACCGCATCCAGCACTGCCTGCGGCGAAACGTCCTTTCCCAAATCTAAAACGGTGTAGCCGTAATTTTCCAGCAAAACCTTCACAATATTTTTTCCGATATCATGTATGTCGCCCTTAACGGTGGCAAGCACAATTTTCCCTTTGCTGACGGGCGCATTTTTATCGTCCGCCAGCTTTTTTTTAATAACCTCAAAGCAGCTCTGTGCCGCTGTCGCGCTTTGGATCAGCTGCGGCAAAAAAATCTTTCCCTGCTCAAACTGCACGCCTGTTTTGTCCAGCGCGGGGATTAAAATGCCATTTACAATATCCATCGCGGCGGTTGTTTCCAAAAGCTTTTGCGTCAGGCGGGCGCAATCGCTCTTTAAACCGTTTTCTATCGCGTAAGGAAGATCTATTTCGCCGGAACCCTCTGTCTTCCTCCGCTCGTTTCCTTCGTTATATGCAGCAATAAACGCCGCGGCGTTTTTGTCTATATTTGCAAGCAGCCTGTAGGCGCGCACCGCACCTGTCATTGCGGCGGCATTTGGATTAATAATCGGCAGATCCAGCCCGTTTTGCAGCGCCATCGCAAGAAACGTTGCGTTTACCAGCTCTCTGTTAGGCAGTCCAAACGATATGTTCGAAACGCCAAGCGCCGTTTTTACCCCCAGTTCTTCCTTTACGCGCCTAAGCGCCAAAAGCGTCTGCATGGCGCCCTCCTGCTCAGCAGAAGCTGTAAGCGTTAAACAGTCAATAAAAATATCGCCCTTTTCAATGCCCAGCGCGCATGCCCGGTCTACAATACGTTTTGCTATGGCAAAGCGTTCTTGCGCTGTTTTGGGGATTCCATTTTCATCAAGCGTCAGCCCTATTACCGCCGCGCCATACTTCTTTACAAGCGGCAGCACTGTACAAAGCGACTTTTCCTCCCCATTTACAGAATTCACCACCGGCTTCCCGTTATATACGCGCAACGCCGCTTGTAAAACCTGTGGGTCGGTAGAATCAATCTGCAGCGGTGCGTCTGTTACGCTCTGCAGCGCTTTGACAGCTTTGACCATCATATTTTTTTCGTCAACCTCCGGCAGGCCTACGTTCACATCTAAAATTTCTGCGCCCGCGCGCACCTGTTCAATCGCCTGGGCCAAAATATAGTCCAGGTCGTTGTTTTTCAACGCCTCTTTAAAACGCCTTTTGCCGGTGGGATTGATCCTCTCTCCCACAATCCTTGGGGAATCTGTCCGCACTGTTTTTACCGCGCTGCACACAGCATGCGGTACCTGTACCTGTCTTTTTACAGGCGTATGGCTGCAAAGCTCCTTTTTTACCTGGCGCATATATTCCGGCGTTGTACCGCAGCATCCGCCCACAATCTGTACGCCCAGCGGCAAAAGGCGGCTTACGCTTTCTGCAAAATCCTGCGGCGTTACATTATATTGGTTTGTCACAGGGTCGGGCAATCCGGCGTTGGGCTTAACCGCAATGGGAAGCTTTGTCCATTTTGTAAGCTCTCCGATAACCGGGTACAGCTCATCTGGCCCCAGTGAGCAGTTGACGCCTATTGCATCTGCCCCCAACCCGGAAAGCGTAAGTGCCATAGCCGGCACGGAACAGCCTGTAAACGTACGCATATTCTGCTCAAACGTCATCATACACATGACCGGCAGCGCGCTGTTTTCCTTTGCAGCAAGCAGCGCCGCCTTGAGCTCATACAGGTCGGTCATTGTTTCCAGTACAATCAAATCTGCACCCTGCCCAGCCAGCACCTGCTCCTTAAAAATTTCGTATGCCTGCTCAAAAGCAAGCGCGCCGTTTGGCTCCAGCAGCTGGCCCACAGGGCCTATATCCAGCGCCACAAGCGTGTTTGTCCCTTCGCATGCACGCCGGGCGTTTTTCATCGCCGCGCCTATAACCTGTTGCACGCTTGCCTGGTGTCCGGAAAGCTTATAACGGTTTGCGCCGAAAGTGTTGGTATAGACCACCTGCGCACCCGCTTGTATATATTCCCTGTGAACCTGCACAATTTTATCAGCATGGGTTAAAGACAGCAGCTCCGGCATCTCCCCGGCCTTAAGCCCCTTTGCCTGGAGCATGGTTCCCATAGCCCCGTCAAGCATAATAAAGCCGCCGCTCTCCAAAAGTGTTTTAAACACAGCGTTCGCCCGCCTTTCTAAATGCGCAGCGTTCCCGCAGGGTACAGTCTGTGCAGCTGCGCCTTTTTTTCTTTATCTCTTCTCTGGAAAGCCCGACCACGGCTGTTACCGATTTTGCCGGCGTAAGCATACAGCTTTCGTTTGTACAAACGCCAATTTTGCGCGGTGCGTCCAGCACGTTTAAAAAGTCCCGCTGCAGTGTAACGGGCAAGTCGCCGTATCCGGGACTGAATCGCCAGGTTTTATAATACTGCGTGAAATCCCGGCCAATCTGATCTTCCAACTTCTGGCACAGTTGTTCCACCGCAACGCTTGCCAGCGCATCCAATACAACCGCCTTCGCCATATCCTCCACCTGTGCTTTACGGATCAGCCCGTCTATCCCGGCAGAAATCGTTGCACATAGTAAAACCGCCTTCTCACAGCCTTCCAGATGGCTGTATATCTCTTTTCCGGTCAGCAACAACCCGCAGTTCGCAAGCGCCACGCCGCCGGGCGTATGCGTGCTTTCAAAGCAACGGTAAATATATGCGGGCTTTGCTGCGGCAAGCAGCTCTTTTTCACAATCCTCCAGCAACCGCGCTGTAGCCGCATCGGGCGTTTTTCCCTGCATGCCCAAATACCGCAGCGCCTCTGTATGGTCCAGGCTTTCCAGCTTGATCAATCCCATCGGCTCCTAACAAATAAATTTTAAAGCAATGTCTTTATGCTTTCACTAATGCGCCTTGCAACATACGGGTTATTCATCGTATACAGATGTATGCCGTCAACACCGTTAGAAATCAGGTCAACAATTTGGTCAACTGCATAGGCAATTCCTGCGTCGCGCATGGCTTCTGGGTTTTCCCCATATTTCTGCATAATTTTTGTAAATTTTACCGGCAGTCCTGCACCGCTGATAGATACCATCCTTTCAATCTGTTTTCTGTTGACCACCGGCATAATGCCCGCCTCTATCGGCACATTGATTCCCGCAATCTGACACCGCTCACGAAAGCGGTAAAAACTCTGGTTGTCAAAAAACAACTGCGTAATCAGATGCTGCGCACCCATTTCTACTTTTTTGCGCAGGTTTAAAATGTCTTCAACCCCGTCCTTTGACTCCATATGTACCTCCGGGTAGCATGCGCCCGAAATTCCAAAACCCTGGTCGCATTCCCGGATAAACCGTACCAGATCGCTTGCATGGCAAAAATCCATTTTAGGCGGAATATCCGGGTTCCTGTCGCCACGCAAAGCCAAAATATTTTCAACATGGTTGTTCCGCAGTTCCTGCAAAATCGCCCGGACCTCTTCTTTGGAATTGTTCAGGCAGGTCAAGTGCGCCATGGCCTCTATCCCATAAGTATTTTTTATTCGCGAAGCAATCTCGCAGCTTGTCTGTGCAGCGCCCCCGCCGCCTGCACTGTAGGTTACGCTGATAAAATCGGGCTTTAAATCACCCAGCTGTTCCAACGTATTGTATATGGTTTCAATCGGGCTTGTCTTTTTGGGTGGAAAAATTTCAAAAGAGAAAACCGTTTTTCCTTTGCGAAATTTATCTTTTATATGCATTTTCCCTATCCTTTCTTCCTCGGTTTTTAAGGAAAGCGCATTTGGCAAATGCTTCCGCCAAATGCGCCTGATCGCCATATGGAAACAATTCTTGTTTACTGCGGCCTGTCGCCCTCGTTTTTGTCTTTCTCGCTCTGCGCGCCGTCATCCTGGATGATAACGCCTGTATTATCTATATGGACTCCCGGCTTGACCGCATCCATTTCTGCAAGCACCCAATCAAATTCACCGGTGGTGATAATACTGCCGCAATATTCGCACTTGCCTGCGCTTGTAACCTGCATTGGTGCACCGCAGTGCGGACAGGATTTGGAAACGGCGGTGCTGGCTGCGTCCTTTGTTTTTACTCCCGTCTTCCGCATAAACGTAAGTACATAATCCAGATAACAATCTGTATTGGGGTCGCCCTTTAATACCTTGCGGCTCTGTTCGTCTATAATATAGTCTACCATACGCGTAGACATGTATACCGTCAGGTATTCGTATTGGTTGTCGCGCACATATTTGTGCAAATATGCCTGACGGATATTAATCCGTTCAATTATATTAATCCGTTTTAATTGAATATATTCCTGCAGCTGCATCTCATGCTGCCGGAAAAGCTCTTCCTTTTCAAACGGGCGAATTTTCGACCAGTCGCGCGCCGTCCACGCCTGCTGCAGCGTTATAAACACTTCCTTGGTCCATGCTATAAATTTATCGTTGCTAAAGTTCGGGTCAACCTGTGTAATCGCGGGCAGAATACTCGCCTCGTGGTTTTGCGGCTGTTGCACCGGCATACTGCCTGGTCCGACAGGCGGGCGCTTTGCCTTTTTCATCTTATCAAACACAAGAATCAAAATAACCAGCAAGACAAATATGCCTACAACTATGCCGATCCCGCCTCCGCCGGAGCCGTCGCCATCGTCATCCCCGCCAAAGAAGATAACTCCGCCACCGTAATCTCCACCGTAATCTCCTCCATAATTTCCGCCGTTGTAACCGCCTCCGTAGTTGCCGCCACCGTAATCATTGTAATTGCCAACGTCAAGCGGCCTTGCCTGTAAAGCGCCTGCTCCCATACAACCCGCCGCAATCAGAAAGCATACCACACATACGGACAAAAAAACTGCAACAAGCCGTCTCCTCATGTAGAATCCCCATTTCCTTATAAATATGCTTTTATTGTACCATAGGATCTACCGCGCCTGCAACAAAAAATAGAAGCTCCTTTATTTGCACAGACTTTCACAACACTATTGTTTTTCTTATTACCGCATCCAAATTTAAACATTTGTTCGATTTTTCTTGACGAAAACATTTGTTCTGGTGTATACTGAACCCTGTCAGGAGGAATGCAAATTGGAACTGCTCGATAAGCTTAAAATCTTAACCGACAGCGCTAAGTACGACGTAGCCTGTACCTCCAGCGGGGTCGACAGAAGAAACGGGAAGCGCGGTATAGGCAATGCCGCCGGCTGCGGCATTTGTCATACCTTTTCTGCCGACGGGCGTTGCGTGTCTCTGCTTAAGGTGCTCATGACCAATATCTGTATTTATGACTGTGCTTACTGCGTGAACCGACGCAGCAACGACCTTCCACGCGCCGCTTTTACGCCGCACGAATTAGCCGAACTTACCATACAGTTTTACAGGCGCAATTATATAGAAGGCCTGTTTTTAAGCTCCGGCGTAATAAAGAGTCCCGACTATACCTGCGAGCAGCTCATAAAAACGGTTGAACTTTTGCGGCATACACACCATTTTTACGGTTACATCCACGCAAAAGCCATACCCGGTGCAGATCAGGCACTGCTGACCCGGCTGGGGATGCTGGTTGACCGTATGAGCGTTAATATTGAACTGCCAAGCCAGAAAAGCCTGCGGTTGCTGGCGCCCGACAAATCCAAAACCTCCATCTTAGACCCTATGGGCTTTATCAGCGGCAGGCTGCGTGAAAACAGACATGAGCTGGCGCAATACCGCCATGCGCCGCGCTTTGCTCCAGCCGGGCAAAGCACCCAGATGATCATTGGCGCTACGCCGGACACAGATTATCAAATTTTAAAACTGAGCAGCGCGCTTTATAAGAAATACCAGCTTAAACGTGTATTTTTCTCCGCCTATATGCCGGTTTCTTCCAATCCCCTGCTTCCCGCTGCCGGCACACCGCCGCCGCTCTTGCGGGAACACCGCCTTTATCAGGCCGACTGGCTGCTGCGTTATTACGGCTTTGAGGCAGACGAACTGCTTGATGAGTGCCATCAAAGCCTAAACCCGTTGGTCGACCCCAAATGCAACTGGGCGCTTAACCATATGGAACGCTACCCTGTTGAAGTAACACGCGCGACGTATCAGGAGTTGCTGCGCGTACCGGGGATCGGCATTACAAGCGCCAAACGGATTATAACTGCACGGAAAGCCGCTCCTTTAAGCTACAGCGGTTTGAAAAAAATGGGGGTTGTGCTTAAGCGGGCACAGTATTTTATTACTGTAGAAGGCAAATGCAACGAAGGCCTGCGTGTTACGCACAACGGCATTCTGCGCAGCCTTATTTCCCAACAGGAGCCGGAGTTTGCGCGCCGGCGGTTGCCTGTGCAGTATGAACAGCTCAGTCTGTTCCCTGAAAACAGTTTTGAGACAGAGGAGGCTTGGGCATGTTTGCATGCGGGAACGTAGTATATGAATATGACGGCACACTGGACGGTTTTTTCTGCTGCGTATTTGAAAGCTTCCAGAAAAAGGAAACCCCGCTTGGTATACATCCGCTGTACGCGCCGCAGCTTACGCTTGGCTCTGTACGCTCTATCCATACAGATTTAAAAAAGGCCAGGCGCGTGCGCCGCGGCGTCTGTCAGAAACTATCGCGCGAAGCCCTCCGGCTGATGGAAAACGTCTATTTAAGCTTTTTAGAACAAAAAGAGCTTTATATGCTTCAATTTTTACAGCAGGGTTTTGCCTCAGGAACCGATATACTGCGCCGCCTTGCAGACGATACCGTCTCCACCCTACTCAAAGCCCAGCAGCATTTGTTAAACGAAAGCCACAGATACAAGCAGTTTATCCGTTTCTCCGCATCCGGACAAATCATGGCAAGCGTAATCCGGCCGCGCAACCAGGTGCTTCCGCTTATTGCACCGCATTTTATAGACCGGTACTCCGGAGAAGCTTTCCTGATCTACGATGCAACGCATGGTATGGCGCTGGTTTACCGGCCCGGACAGGCGGCCATTGTGCCGGTCGACTCTTTTGTAATGGAAGCGCCGGACGAGGAAGAACAGTTATACCGCGACCTGTGGTGTGAATATTACGATACCATTGCTATAAAGGAACGGTATAATCCCAAATGCCGCATGACGCATATGCCCAAACGCTATTGGGATGTAATGACCGAATTCTGCCACAGGAGAAAACAACGTGCGAACAACAGCGACGCTGACAATCAGTCCAACGCCTTGTTTAAAATGGTTTAATTTTAAACAATCTATTTCATAAACATTTTTTATTGTATCGTTTTATGCGTTCCAGCCAAAGCTGGAACGTTTTTTTTTACAAAAATAATTTTTTTGCTTCCACTTTCCCTAAGCAAAAATTATATAAATACAAAGAAATTTGTTTATTTTTGTTTTATTAAGCACAATAAAATATATTCACACAATAAGTTATGTTAATTTTTACTAATAAAAATAAAAAAGTTTGTAAATTTAATCAATTTAAATACAAAATAAAAAGTGCTATTCTTGAAATAAGGATTTATCTTGAAATAATGGAGGAATGATGATGATTTTGAAAAAAACCCTTAGTCTGATTGTCACGCTTTGCATGGCAGTCAGCATCTTTGTGCTCCCTGCTGTGCCGGTAAACGCAGCGGTGGAGTACACAGAGTCCGCCGCTGCTGCAGATTACGGCCTTGCAGACAGCGTTCAGGAAGGCGTCATACTGCACGCCTGGAACTGGTCGTTCAACAACATCAAAGCGCAGATGAAAACGATTGCGGAAAGCGGCTACACCGCAATCCAGACGTCGCCTGTCCAGATTGCCAAGGAAAACACAAAAAATGTAAGCGTTGGAAACTGGTGGGTATTTTACCAACCGGCCGGCTTTACCATTGACAACACCGGCGGAAGCGCACTTGGCAATAAAGCAGACTTTAAAGCAATGTGCGACGAAGCCCATAAATACGGAATCCGCATTATTGTGGACGTTGTCGCAAACCATCTTGGAAACAAAACCGACTGGACGAACCTTTGCGACAGGGCATACCAGTATGAGCCGGAAATTGCAAACAACTGGCTGTTTCACAACGAAGGAAATCAAAATGATGGAAACGCCTATAACGTAGTGAAAGGCCAGATCGGCATGCCCGACCTCCGGACAGAGGATAGCAGAGTGCAAAACAGAGTTATTTCTTTTCTTAAGGAATGTATAGACAACGGTGCCGACGGCTTCCGGTGGGACGCCGCAAAACATATTGAAACGCCGGACGACGGCGCAAACGGCAGCCAGTTCTGGCCGAACGTAATCAATGCTGCAAAATCATATTACGCCGCAAGGGGAACCTACGATGAGCTGTACAATTACGGTGAAATCCTCAACACCCCCGGCAACGGCCGCAGCTATGGTTCCTATACAAAATATATAAACATCACAGACAATACAACCGGCAATAATATTCGCAACGCTGTGGCAGGCGGTAATGCCTCCGGCGCGGCAACCCCGCATTATAATACGGGGCAGGCCGCAAACAAAATTGTCTTGTGGGCCGAATCACACGATACATATTCCAACGAATCAAGAGAGTCAACCGGTGTAAGCGACGCAAATATTAACAAGGCCTGGGCTATGGTAGGCTCCCGCAACGGCGCCACGGCGCTTTATTTTGCACGCTCAAGAGGATACCGTGGCGGCACGCTTGGGAATATTGAATCCACTCAGTGGAAAAGCAAAGAGGTCGCCGCTGTCAACCAGTTCCACAACTATTTCAGCGGAGAATCCGAATATCTGGCCTCGAGCGGCAGCATCGCCTATAATGAGCGCGGTACAAGCGGCGTTGTTTTGGTAAACGTAGGCGGTAACGCCGCCTCTGTAAACGTAAAAGCCAATAAAATGCAGGACGGCACATATACAGACCAGGTTTCCGGCAACACGTTTACCGTTTCAGGCGGGCAGATCAAAGGACAAATTGGAAGCACAGGTATTGCTGTTGTATACAATGCGGTTACAGAGCCTAAAAATACGGTAAATCCGCAAGACGGAAAATTTACGTTTCGCACAGATACACTCAAGGTAAATCTTGGACTTTCCAACGCTACCTCCGGTACCTATCAAATTGGCAACGGCGCTGTTCAAACATACCGCAGCGATACAACCATCACCATTGGCAAAGGCCTTCCGGTCAATACAGAAATTACGCTGAAGGTCACGGCCACAGACGGTACAACCACAACAGAAGAAACCTACACATTCTTTAAAAAAGACCCCAACGCCGTCACCTGCGTATATTTTGACAACAGCCAAAAGGGCTGGAGCCAGGTTTACTGCTATATCTATAAAGATACCGGTATCAGCGGCGAAGACAATATTGACGGCGGGGACTCCAGCGGGGAGTCCGACGGCGACAATTTCTCCGGCACCATTAAATTTACAGACAGTCTTGGCTGGGGCAGCGTCAACGCTTATTTCTTTAACGAAAACGGCACCTGCGGCGCAGAATGGCCGGGCACCGGCATGACCTGGTATGAAAGCAATTTTGAAGGCAAGGGCAACTATCAAATAGATATTCCCTCCGGCGCAACCAGCGTCGTATTTAACAACGGCAGCACACAGACGGTTGATCTTTCTCTTGGCGTTGAGGGCTATTGGCTCGACGGCTCTCAAACGGACGGCAAATACAATGCAAACGCCTGGGATGCTTCCGCTATGGCCACCAATACAATGTCCATAACCGCAAAGGTTCTTTCTTCCGGCACGGCAGTTCCGGAAAACGCCGCATGGCCAGGCGAACTGATGACAAAAGAAAGCGGCAATCTTTACAGCTACGAGGTTCCCGAAGAATTTGAAGACAACTGCTATGTCCTGTTTACCGCCGGTATGGACGGCCCGCAAGTTCCCGGGCAGGAAGAGCCCGGTATGCAGCTTTCCGGCGCTTCCATGATTTACCGGGACGGGGAGTGGACAGAATATAAAAATCCCGATCCGACAAAGCCCACCACCCCTACCGCGCCGGACGGAGAAAAATATATGCTTGGCGACAGCAACGGTGATTTAAAAGTTACGCTGGACGACGTTCTATATATGCAGCTGTATCTTTCAAATAAAACGCAGTTTACGCCGTTGCAAATTCTGGGGGGCGACGTCGACGGAAATGGAGAAGTCAATCTGGTTGATATCCTCACAATCCAGCAGCATCTGTCAAGAATTACTACAGACTATCAAATCGGAAAAATCTTTGGTTAAACAATTTTTCAGCACGCATACTGCAAACTTCATCCCGGCAAGATAATCTAATAAAAAGCAACAAATCGCCAAGATAAATCCTTATCTTCAAAGAACAGCAGTTACACTTTATTGGCTTCCCGCCTGCAAATGCAGGCGGGAGTTTTTTATCCGGCTAAAAAATAGGGATATGTAACGAAAAAATACAAAATCTTTGTCATATATGCGCAGTTGAAAACGAATCCCTCCTCATGGTATACTTTTCCATAAGGATTATCTTGAAATAATGGAGGAATAGCGATGATTTTAAAAAAAACAACCAGTTTAATCCTTACCCTGTGCATGGCAATTGCCATGTTCGCACTTCCTGCTGTAACGGTGTCTGCGGCGCCGGAGCAAGCAGAAGCAACCGCAGCAGCGGACTACGGTCTTGTGGAAAAAGCCCAGGACGGCGTAATTTTGCATGCCTGGAACTGGTCTTACAACAACATTAAGGCCAACATGCAGGCCATTGCGCAGGCTGGCTACAGCAGCGTGCAAACGTCCCCTGTGCAAAGGCCAAAAGACTACAGCGCAAGCTACACAGACGTAAAAGGCCAGTGGTGGAAGCTGTACCAGCCCACATCCCTAAGTTTCAGCGACGGCAACACCTGGCTGGGCACAAAAGCCGAATTTAAGGCCATGTGCGACGAAGCCGAAAAATACGGTGTAAAAGTCATTGTGGATATTGTTGCAAACCACATGGCAGACACCGGTGGCTCCGGCAACAATGCAGGCAACCGTTCCCCGCAGATTGACGCAAACATCCGCAACAACGACAGCTACTGGCATATCAACAACATCTGGGCAAACGACGGCAGCCGTTATGACATGACACAGGGCTCCATCAGCCAGCCGGACCTGAACACAGGAAACAGCGAGGTTCAGCAGATGATTTTAAGTCTTCTGAACACCTGTATCGACCTGGGGGCAGACGGCTTTCGGTTTGACGCAGCCAAGCATATCGAGCTGCCAAACGACAGCGGCTGCGGCAGTCAATTTTGGCCAACCGTGATCAACGGCTCCAAAAGCCATGCAGGCGGCAAAGATATTTTCTATTATGGGGAAATCCTGAACACCGCGGCTACTGCCATTTCCAATTACACGCAATATATGAGCGTAACCGACAACTACACCGGTGACGGAATTCTTGCCAATGTAAACAGCGGCAACGCCTCCGGCGCGGCTGCTTCGCATTACAGCACCGGCGCTGCGGCAAACAAGGTGGTTCTCTGGGCGGAATCTCACGACACTTACATGGGCAGTTCCGGTAACACAGCCGGCATTTCCAATACAAAAATTAAGCAAGCCTGGGCGATGGTAGGCTCCCGCAACGGTGCAACTGCGCTGTTTTTTGCGCGCCCCGCTGCAAAGATGGGAGACGCCAGCACAGACACAACCTGGAAGGATAAATCCGTCACAGAGGTTAATAAATTCCATAACTACTTTGCCGGGCAAAGCGAATACCTTTCTTCCAGCGGCAGCGTGGCCTATAACGAGCGCGGGACAACCGGGGTCGTTATTTCCAAACTGGATGGCGGCGGTTCTGTCAGCTTAAAGGCAAATAAGATGGCTTCGGGCACTTATACAGACCAGATAACCGGTAACACGTTTACCGTAGCAAACGGCACAATCAGCGGAACAGTTGGAAGCGACGGCATAGCGGTCGTATATAACGCCGTAACAGAACCGCAAAATACAATCTCCAGGCAGGGCGGTAATTTTAAAACAGAAACGCTTACACTCACCCTGGGCCTTACCAATGCAACCTCCGGCACATATCAAATCGATAATGGCCAGATAAAGACCTATACGGATACCACGCAAATTACAATTGGAGCAGGCGTCCCGGTGGGAACGTCCATCCGCGTAAAACTTACGGCAACAGACGGGAAAACAACAACAGACGTTACCTACACGTTTACAAAAGTTTTAAACACCACCACCTATGTATATTTTGACAACAGCCAGACAAATTGGAGCAACGTATATTGCTACATGTATAACGACAGCGGCGCCACCGTTGTGGAAAATGCAGCGTGGCCTGGCGTTGCCATGGCAAAAAACAGCGACGGCCTTTATGAATATCAGGTTCCCGACGAACTGGAAAACAGCAACGTTCTCTTTACCGCAGGCAGCTCCGGCCCACAAATCCCCGCACAGGATGAGCCCGGTATGGTGCTCAATGGCAGTTCCATGATTTATCAGGACGGGCAATGGCAGGCGTATACGGATTCCAATCCCACCGACCCACAGCCAACCGACCCGGAACCGACTGATCCGGTAGGCGAAAGATATATGCTTGGCGACGTTACTTTTGATGACAATGTTACTTTGGAGGACGTTCTGGAAATTCAAAGATATCTGGCTTACGTCATCGACTTTACCGATTTACAGCTCATTGCCGCAGATGTGGACAGAAACGGCCAGACGACTATTGTTGATATAATGGAAATTCAAAAATATATTGCAAAACAGAGTTCGATCGAGGACATTGGCAAGGTATTTAACACTTCCTCGCCGACCGACCCGCAACCTACAGAACCAGAACCGACCGAACCAGAACCCACCGCACCTACTGCAGCAGATACGGTAACGCTTTATTTTTCCAATGGTGTAAACTGGGATAAGGTTTATATGTATACCTGGCAAACAGACAGCAGCAGCGAAAACGCACAGTGGCCCGGCCAGGAAATGTCTCCCGTTGGAAAAAACAGTTTCGGGGAAACAATCTATAAAATAGAGCTTAATTTAAATCAGTATGACAATATTATTTTCAACAATGGCAACGGACAGCAAACACAGGATATTCCTATCTCATCCGCTTCCAACAATATGGGGTATTATTGCGATAAGTCTGTTCAAAACGATAAGGGGCATTACGGCTATGGCACCTACGAGTTTGACCTATCCTATATTGTATAAATCATTACGATCTACATAACAGAAAAAACGTCTTACCCAAAACCGGGTAGGACGTTTTTCTTTACCCTGAAAAGGTTATACTGTATAATAATGCCATAATCAAAAAGGGGGCAGACTAAATGGCTGCAACAAGCTTTCCGCTTGAAATAGAGCGTAAGTATTTAATCCGTTATCCGAACCTGGATGCATTAAAACGGCTGCCGCAATACAGTAAAACAGAAATTACGCAAACCTATTTAAAAAGCGAAAATCCAGCTTTTGGCGAGCGTATACGAAAACGGGGAACAAACGGTGTTTATGTCTATACCAGGACATACAAGCGCGACATCACCCCTGTCAAACGGATTGAACTGGAAGAAGAAATTACGCAGCAGGCATACAACACACTATTGACAAAGGCCGATCCCATGCTGCAATCCATTACAAAAGTCCGCTATTGCTTTTCTTATGCAGGAAAGCTTTTTGAACTGGATATCTACCCCTTCTGGTCCGACCGCGCTACCCTGGAAATAGAGCTTGCAAGCGAAAATGAAAGCTTTACGCTCCCTCCATTTCTTACGGTTATCAAAGAAGTTACCGGCGACCTGCGTTACAGAAACCGAAATCTTGCGCTGCACATCGTCAACGAGCCGGTTTAAAGCCTTTTACAAAGCGTCCTGCAGAAGCTCTATCCGGCGGTGTTGCGTACAAATTACGCCTTCCTCCTTAAGCTTTTTCAGTTCGCGCATCATTGCGCTGCGGTCCACACAAAGATAATCTGCGAGCATCGCATAAGAAAAAGGCAGCGCAAAGCGCTTTGTATGACGCCCTGACAAGCTGATAGAAAAATAAGCCAGCAGCTTTCCACGGATCGTCCTGCGGCTTAAAACCTCTACGCGTTCGCTCAGTATGGCTGAGCGCTGCGCAATCAGAGACAGCATGTTTCCCACCAGACGGCTATGATGTTCGCAGGCCTTTGCGCATCGCTTTGTAATATTCTGGTACGCAATAAACATAATCTCGCAGTCTTTACAGCAATGAACGGAAATCTCTTCCATTCCGGCGCAGCCTCGGTAAAAAATCCCTCCAAAAATGCCGTTCTCCGTTACAGTTTCCAATACCGCGCGCGCCCCGCTTATGTCTGTCCGCTCTATACTCACCATTCCGTTTTTTACAATACCCACAGCGTCCGTTTTTTTATCATAGCTGCAAATCTGTTCCCCACTTTTATAGGTGGCAATTTGCGGCATAAAGCATTCCATCATCTGCCTGTACTCCTCTTCCGTAATCCCTGTAAACAATATATTTTCCCTATACTCCATCCAAATTGTCCCCTCTATATATATTTGTTGCATTTGCAACTTGCAAACATATTTTAGCTAATTTTTGGAAAAAAGTAAAGCGCTGTTTTTAACGGTACATTTTTGTTTTTTAGAAAAATAACAATTCCCCGCTTGTGAACCGCCCCAGTAAAAACGGACAATAGACAAAAGCCCCTTGATGTAAAAAAATATAAGTACTACATCAGGGGAAATTTGTTATGAGCAAAAGGGTCTAGACAGACATTAAGAAACTGGAACCGGAGATCCTTCTTCTGCGGGAAGAAGAAAAAACGCGGCAGCAAATTGCAGGCCTGCGGGGATCAAAAACCAGGCCATTTAATATAATCGGGAACAGGCAGGGCTAAGTAAAGGGCTGCCGCCTAAACGCTGTGGACGGCCAAGGAAAAGGGACATACCAAATGAGAAGGATTTCCAACGAGATCATTGACTGCTACATCTATTTTTACAACTACAAGCGCATCCAAACCAAAACAGGAGTGGCGCCGCTGACGCTGCGCTACTCCTGTTAAAATCGAATATTCCTGCATGAGGGCTCTTTTTGTGCTGTCTGCACAATCTGGAGCGGTCCATCTATGAGGGGATATTGATTACTTGATTGTTCTGTTTTACCGGCTGCTTAAAGCGCCGGAATCATTTTGCTCAGGAATTTCTGGATCAGCAATACATCGTTTAACTCTGCCTTGCCGTTATGGTCGGTGTCCGCTGCGGCAAGCTGTAAATCATCAAGCTGTTCTACGCGCGCAATATATTTTTGCACGGCTAAAACATCCTGTAAAGTAATTTCTCCATCTGCATCTATATCCCCCATCTTACGCAGCGCCTGTGTTGCGGCATAAAGCGCATCTTTTTTGGCGTTCACTTCCGCCTGCTGCGCATCTTTATCCTGGTACACCGCCGCTGCTTCGCTGTAAGCCGCTTCAAAAGCTTCTACGGTGCTTTGCACATATCCCGTTGTAAGCCCCTGCTCCCTGACTGCATCCGCCTTTGTGATAGCATCCAGCAAACCGGTTTTATCCACATCACCTGTAAACGGCTCTAAAGCCTCCCTTGCACCGTCCAACTCTGTTGCAGCGTCGTCCACCTGCTTCTGGGTCACGTTTGGCTGTGTATATATAAACGCTGCCCGGTCATACGCCTCTTCAAAGTCCTGCACGCTCTTTTGCGTATAGCCATCCAGTCCTTCTGCAATGGTCGCATCTGCCCGATCCAGCGCCGCTTTCAGCGCCGTCTTATTCACCTGCAAATCCAGCCCTTTTATAGCGGCTGTTAAATTCTGCTCGGCCTGGTCAATCTGCTGTTTTATGGAAAATACGTCCGCATATATCGCTGCAGCCGCGTCATAGGCCGCTTCAAATTTCTGAACGCTCTGCTCCGTATACTGGTCAAGACCCTCTGCTTTCACCTGCTCCGCCTGATCCAGCGCAGTTTTCAGCGCAGTTTTATTTGCATCATCCAAAGCGACAAACGTCACATCTGCGCGGCTGTCCGCATAAGCCTGTGCGGCGCTGCCCGTATAACCGTATACCGTCAGATGTGTAAACCCGCCAAATGCATTTGCGTCAATTTCCTCTGTCTGTCTGGGAATCAGCACTTTTTCAAGCGCATTGCACTCCCCAAATGCCACATATCCTATGCTGGCAAGCGTTTCGGGTACAATAACCCTTTTCAGCCCGCGCATTTGAAAAAACGAATAGGAAATATCTGTAAGCCCTTTGCCCAGCACCAGCTCCTCAATGCCGTTGCAATCTTTAAAAATATAATTTCTGGTGGTCGTCACACTGTCAGGGATCACAACCGTTCCCTCCAGCGCGCAGTTTTCAAACGCCCGGTCGTCTATTTCCTCCAGCCCTTCGCTCAGCGTCACATCTTTAAGCGAAGTACAGTTTGCAAACATTTTTGCAGGAACCTTCCTGACGCCGCCGCCAATAGAAATCTTTTTCAGCGCCGTATTGACCTTGTCGGGCTCTTCACTGGTCGCTAAATTAAACGTAAACGCGTCCAGATTCTGTATACCGTCCCCTATGACGACCTCCTCCAGATTCACACATTCTTTAAAGGCCTCTGTCCCTACGCTTGTAATGCTGTCTGCAAGGACAAGCTTTTTCAGAGCGGTACAGCCTCTGAAAAAACGTGTGCCTATATATGTGCTCCCCTGTGCAAAAGTGGCTTCTTCCAGCGCAGAACAATTCATCATAACCTGTGACCCTGTGCTTGTAAGACCGCCGCCAAAATGGATCTTTTTCAATCCGGTACAGTTTAAAAAGGCGCCAAAGCCTAAAAATTCCACACTGTCCGGTATGGTAACCTCCTGCAGCTGCGTACATCCGGAAAAGGCATTCTGCCCAATATCCGTCAACGTATCCGGCAAAGAAACAGACGTGATATCCATATTCTGAAACAGCATTGATTTCAGCCCCGTTACCACCAGCGGTTGCGGGCTATAAGGCATTGTCGATGGAATCACCACGTCTTTCTCTTTTCCATCATACTCTATAATAATACACTCTTCCGGGGATGCCGTTAAAGATGCGTATGAAAAGCCTGTTGTACTGTCTGTAAACACAACCCCATAGCTTGGATTATATTCTGCAGCAGACGCCGCTGGAGCCGAAGCTGCCGCCATAACTGCCGTGATAAGCAAAATACACAACAGCACAGATACCAGCCTTTTACATTTTTTCATGCTTTATACCTCTCTTTTTTCTTTTTTCCATTTTTCTTCACTATATCATTTTTCTTAATAAAATTCAAGAGAAAACAGGTTTTTTATAAAAAATACACAAACCCCCGCACAGTGTCTTTCGCTCTGTGCGGGGGGATCTGCTTTTCTCTTTTTACTGTAAATATACAAGATCCGTATCTGTACTAATATTATCAAGCCCGTACAGCATCAATACCTGGTCTATTCCTTCCTGCTCCATCAGCTCAGAGACCGGAAGCTTATAATAACGCATATCGACCATCACTATTTCGCTGTAATGGTTTGTCAAAAACGGAACCATACAATGTGCAAACGAGTCCTTAATCAACAAAAGCTTCGGGCCATCGCTGTTTTTATTTTGAATCCGCACCAGGCTGTGATTGCCATCCAGAAAAACCGGATATTTGTCGTCTTCCTGCAAATGACGCAAAAAGAACATACTTTTATACTCTTCTGTGCTCTTTCCCTCCTGGATTGTCACATGCACATTTTCCTCATTTGCCTTGTTGCGCCACAGCTCTATATCATCGGGTGGCGTCAGCCACAGTGCGCTGGTCGAATACGTGGTCCCGTAAAAATTCTCAAACGTTTCTTTTTCAAAGCTGCTTTCAGGCGCGGGTGTGATCCCCTGCGCGGCGCAATAAGCCGTATAAGCAAGGTACGCACCCTGCGTGGTCCAGTGATGGTCCGTTCTGTAATAAAGCTGCTTTTCCTGCGCGTTGCCCTTAAACAGCTGTTTAATATTTATAAAATTCAGCTCGCCCTTGTTCTTTTCAATTATATCAAAATATGCATCGTCCAAATAATTGTCGTGTACGCGTGGAAGCTTATCCTCCATAATATAGCCCACGCTGGGTACAATCAGCAAAGATGCGTCTGCATTCGTATCGGCCGCAAATGTTGCAAGGGTTTGAATATTGCTTTCCAGCCGATTATCTGTATCTACCGGTACATTGATTAAATAATTGTCTGCACACGCATACACCCCATTGGAACCATTTCTCCCGCAAACCAAATCATAATACGCGTTGAGGCCTACAAAAAAGTTGCGCCCCGCTGTATGGTCTGACAAAAATGTTTCAAACTCTGTCCCAAATTTGCCGCTGAGCAGCGTATCTGCATTAAATTCAGGAAACGTTGACAAATAACGTTTTTCATTGGAAGAATAGCTTTGCTTGGGCAAGAACAGGAACAAAAGCCCCATGGCAAAAATAAACACGCAAAAAACGACCGCAGGCATATATTTTTTTATATTTCGTAAATTCACTGCCTTCACCTCTTCATCCTTCTGCGTTAAACAATTTTAAAAACGGAAATAAATAAACGGATTATAGCTCTGGCTGACCAGTGTTGCCGTACAGATTAAAAGCGCCACAGCGCAAAGCGTGGTTTCAGGGATCCAACACCAGTTGCGGTATTTAATCTTTTCATAAAGCTTATATGCAAGCGGCGTGCTTGCCAAGACGGCCGCCGCAAGTAAAGGCAGGTAGGACCACACAAGAACAAGTGCTTCTTGCCCGATCACCCCGCCAGCCGGGTTAAACAGGTCGATAAAAAACTGGCCCATTGCCTGCATATCCTCAAAATAAAAAATCACCCAGCCTATAACAATCAGAAACAGCGAATAAATATGCTGCAGTGCCGCCGGCAACTTTTGCAAATATTTCATTAAAAACAGCTTTTCTATGATCAGGATTACGCCAAAATAAAGCCCCCACAAAATAAAATTCACGCTTGCTCCATGCCATAACCCTGTTAAAAACCACACAATCAAAAGATTTATGATCATCCGCCTGGTTCCTTTACGATTACCGCCCAATGGTATATAGACGTATTCGCGGAACCACGTTCCCAGCGAAATATGCCATCTGCGCCAAAATTCCGTGATGGTTTTTGAAATATACGGATAATCAAAGTTTTTCAAAAATTCAAAACCGAACATATTCCCAAGGCCTCTGGCCATGTCGGAATAACCGCTGAAATCAAAATAAATCTGAAACGCATAAGCACATATGCCTATCCAACTGCCCAGCACACCGTTTTCCTGGCTGGTCCCGCGCAATTGGTCCCACAAAAGCCCCATCTGGTTAGCAAGCAAAACCTTTTTTGCAAGGCCAACCATAAAAAGCTTTACGCCGTTTGTAAAATCCGCAAGGGTTTCCTTCCGGTGATCAAGCTGCTCAGCTACATCCTTGTAACGGACAATCGGCCCTGCGATCAGCTGCGGGAAAAGCGTTACATATGTACCGAACGCAATAATATTTTTCTGTACCGGCGCGTCGCCTCTGTATACGTCTATCGAATAAGACATCGTTTGGAAGGTATAAAACGAAATCCCTATCGGAAGCGGTATCTCAAGCGGCGCAATATCTAAAAACGGCAGAACATTGAGCGTTTCTGTCAAAAAGCCTGCGTATTTAAAAAAGCCAAGCAGGCCCAGGTTGATTACAACAGCAGAAACCAAAAAACGCTTTGCAACCTTTTTATCTTGCCTGTATTTATTTATAAAATAGCCGTGCGTATAATCCACCAGTGTGGAAAACAGCATTAAGAGCACAAATACCGGCTCGCCCCACCCGTAAAAAATCAGATTTACTACAAACAAAAACAGATTCCGGTACCGGCACGGCGTAACATAATAAATCAATATAACAGCCGGCAGGTATAAAAACAAAAACAGAAGGCTTGAAAAAACCATATTCCCCCTCCTTTTAATTTCAACATAAAAAAGGCCGTACAAAAAGCAGGCCTTTTCTGCTTGCAGCCGTACAAACCATATAACAAGGAAGCAGCATCGGAAAGTTCTGATACGGCATGGTACAATCCATTGCCCCGCAAACACATGCTGTCTACCATATTACACAATTTCTGCCGGTCTGTAAAGCAAAAAACGCCCGCAGCACACATTTTTTATTGTACAATTTATTTTTTAAAATAAGCGTTGTAGATATTGGTCATGCCTTCCGTATTTTTTAAAAGAAACACGCATACAGTATTGCCGCTTGTCTGTACTTTTCACTTTTTCGGCATATTATATGTACAGACCAGACAAACCGCTTTCTGTAAAACTGTGTTCAGCCTGATACTTCTCACTTAATTTTGGCCTGACCACTGCCTTTGCTCCTTTGACTCAATCTTCCGGTCAAATACATATGCAAGAAAGCTTTCCTTAAAAGTAAGAATTATAAACCTCCGCCATCTCCTGCGCGCTTTCTGCAAGAATCATACGAACATAATTGCCGTCTGTCTTAACCTCGCATTTTTTCATAATTTCATAATTTTCCGGGCTATAGCTTGCAATTTCCTTGGATCTGGAATCATACCGCGCCTGCAGCTTTTCCTCCACTCTTGCCGCCGCTTCGGCGTCTTTTGCCTGTACAAGCACAATTTCATCCAGACCAGACGTGTCAATCTCCGCTGCAAAGCTCACTACGTCGTTTGTGTCAATGGAATAATATTTATTCAAATCATTTACATCCGTTATTTCCTTCATATTATCCGAAAGGTCAAAATCGCTGTTAAATTTTCCAAGGATCTCTTTCAGATCCACATCTTTTGCGGATGTATCCGAACAACCTGCAACCAAAACCAGGCAAAATGCCGCCAGCAAAACCGCCAAAATTTTTCTCATTTTCTCATTACCTCCGATCATTTCTCGCTGCTTTTGATAAAAAATAACAGCGATTTCATTTTAAACGCTCACAAAATTAAAGTCAATATCCTTACAAGATTAATCCTTTACAATCCTGTTACTGTTGTCTCTTTTTTGTGCCGGCTTTGCTGCGCGTCCTCCAGGGAAAAATCCCCATCCCTGTAAAATTCCTTTGTTGCTGCAACGCGGTACACAGCACTTTGGTGTTTTTGCAAAAGCTTTGTAATTGCATACATATCAATCCATATCTCATTTGGGCCTTCTTTCTGGCTCTCGTCAAAAATCAACTGCATTCCATAATGCAAATGGCTTGTTTCAATTCCATTGGTATTTTCTGTTGCGCTATACCCCGTCCTGCCCACATAGCCGATTACATCACCCGCATTGACCGTCTTTCCTTCACACAGATCGGGGTGAAATGGGCGGTTTTGGCGTAAATGCGCATAATAGTAATACCGCTTGCCGTCAAAACTGCGGATTCCAATTCTCCATCCTCCATACTGGTTCCAGCCCATAATTTCCACAACGCCGGATTCCACAGCAATCACCGGCGTACCGGTTGCCGCCATTAAGTCGTGCCCCAAATGGCGGCGCTTATAGCCGTAACTGCGGCTTGCCCCAAAATCATCAAAATGGGAAAAGGGAAACGTCTTTGCAATTGGGGAATATACTTTCAGCCCATATTTTTCCTCCCATTGCCCATCCTTTTCCGTTTTTTCTCTGTACGTTCCCAAAAAACCATCCAATACAGCCCCATAGGCTTCCCTGTAATAAGCAAAATACGACATATCCCTCGTAATATCCTCCATTTTTTCTCCGCTTTGCAGCCTTTGCACCACATCGTTGAGGTCAGCCGCCTTATAACGCTTAAAGTCTCCTCCGTATTTTGCTCCCAAATAAGCAAGCACGTCAATCCAGTTGACCTTTATTTCCTGTTCCTGCGACGCTATGTCTGCGTTCATTGCGCTCTCCAGTGCATCATAGCATACGTTAAATTCCACATATTTTATATAATCCTCCTCTTTGGAAGCCCCAACCAGCACCAGGCATACCGCCGTACACAGAATAACGGCCAAGCATACGCAAACCGCTTTTTTCACTGTATCACCGCCGTCTTATAAAATTGCACGTATCTATTTTCCTTAATGTATATGTTTGCCTCTGTAGATCCATGCGTTCTTTTTTGTATCGTTTTGCTCTGCGTCTTTTATCTTTTTTGTTCTTATTACGTTTTTGTAGCAAACGGCCTTAAAATGCGCTATAATAAAAACAGACAAATTTTGCAGACGGTAAGAAACGCCCGCTGCATAAAAGCAAACTTTCCAATCGCCATATATAGAAAGGGTGCGCCCGCTTGAAAGAAAAATTGCCGCATACGCTTATTCTGGTTGCCGTTGCTTTGGTTGCCTGTGCAGTCATTACCGGCTATAACGCCTTTTACGTCCCGCCGACAAGCCTGCCGCAGGTAATTTATACCCAACAGGGAACCGTTCCTTCCGGCGCTCTGGAAAGCGGAACGGAGCCTGCACGGCAATCCTCCACACAGGCGCAAACTCAGCCCAATGTTGCACTTTACAAGATCAATATTAATACAGCAGACGAACAAAAACTGCAGGAACTGGAAGGCATCGGCCCCGTGTTGGCGCGCCGTATTGTGGAGTATCGAGAGCAAAACGGCAGCTTTCAGCAGCTGGAAGAATTAAAAAATGTAAAAGGAATTGGGGATTCTGTTTTTGCCGGCCTGGAACATGATATTACCATCTGAAGAAGGGATTCATTTATGAAAACAACCAAGCAAAACGACCTGGGCCATGCAAAAATTGGCAGGCTGATCCTCAGCATGTCGCTGCCCTCTATTGCCGCACAAATTATCAATGTTTTATACAATGTGGTGGACCGGATGTACATAGGCCATTTAGAAACAGGGGGCGACCTTTCGCTTGCAGGCGTTGGGATCACCTTCCCTATTATTATGATTATTTCCGCCTTCAGTGCACTCGTCGGGATGGGCGGTGCGCCGCGTGCAGCAATGAAAATGGGCAAAAACGACCACACGGGTGCAGAAAAAATTTTGGGTAACTGCTTTTGTACGCTGTTGGTGCTCTCTGTTGCCATCACAGCTGTTATCCTGCTGTTTAAGGAAAATATCCTCTATGCGTTCGGCGCAAACCATGAAACCATTCTGCCTGCACTGGATTATATTACAATTTACGCAATCGGCACCATATTTGTACAGGTTGTACTGGGGCTGAATATGTTTATATCTGCACAGGGCTTTGCAAAAACCAGCATGCTTACAACTGTAATCGGCGCCGTTTTGAATATTGTGCTCGATCCCATTTTTATGTTTACATGGAACATGGGCGTCAAGGGCGCCGCACTTGCCACCATTCTTTCTCAGGCTGTTTCTGCCATATGGGTGCTGCGCTTCCTCACCGGTAAAAAAACATTGCTCAAGATCCGAAAACAACACCTGCGTTTAAAGCCGTCGGTTATCCTCCCCGTCCTTGCCCTGGGCGTTTCCCCCTTTATTATGCAGGCAACTGAAAGTGTGATTACCATCTGCTTTAATATCTCTCTTGCCAAATATGGAGGAAATCTTGCAGTCAGTGCTATGGCCATTTTGTCAAGCGTCATGCAGTTTACTTTCCTGCCGCTTATGGGACTGACGCAAGGCGCGCAGCCGATCATCAGCTTTAATTACGGCGCACGCAACGCCGACCGCGTAAAAAAAGCCTTTCGCCTCCTTCTGATTATGGCGCTTTCCTTCTCTACGCTCTTTTGGGCGGTTATTATGCTTTTTCCTAATATTTTTATAGGGATGTTCAGCGACAGTGAAAATCTAACGCAAATGACTGCCTGGGCATTGCGCATCTACATGAGCGCTTCTTTGGTATTAGGCGCGCAGACAGCTTGCCAGCAGACCTTTATCGCGCTTGGTAAAGCAGGCGTATCTGTTTTCCTCGCCGTTTTGAGGAAAATCCTGCTTTTGATCCCGTTGATTTTTATTTTACCGCTTATTTTCACAGCTGATCAGGTCTTTGCCGTGTTTTTGGCAGAACCGGTGGCAGACGTGCTTGCAACTTTAACAACTGTTCTCTTATTTGCTGCACGGTTTAAAAAGATTCTGCAAACCATTCCTTCCGGCAAGCTGCCACAGCCTGCGAACAAGCCTGTATAATTTAATTTTACTTTTTCATATAAGAAGACGCGAATGTAATATTTTACATCCGCGTCTTTTGTTCTATAATCTTATTTTTCCGGTGCAATCATATATTTTCCGTTTGCACGCAACCGGGAACTGCCTAAAATATCGGCCAATTCCTCCAGCCCACATACGCCGTAAATCATGCTGCTTACATCCAACCGTCCAGAATCAATCAAATCCAACGCACGTCTTTGTGTATACGGGTTGATATAAGACGCCTTCAGCTCCAGCTCTTTCTCAAAAATCTCAAAAGGCCTTATTGAAACCGTATCGTCCGGTTTTGTCAATCCAAACATCATCACAACGGCCTTATTTCCTGCAATGCTGACCGCCTGCTCAATCGTCGACGGAAGCCCTACGCATTCTATAACCGTATTAATACACGTCATGCCGGCTTTCAGCAAACACTGCTTTACATCTTCGCAAAGCGGGTCAATGCATAGATCCGCACCCAGCTTTTCTGCAACCGCACGCTTGCTTTTCACCGGTTCCAGCAAGGCGACCTTGGCAGCCCCCGCCAGCTTCGCAAGCTGCAGCATTAAAAGGCCAATCATCCCGCCGCCAATCACAACTACCTGATGCCCAGGCCGGATCTTACACAAATCAATCCCATGCAAACAACATGCCGCCGGTTCCGCCATGGCGCCCTGTTCAAACGAAGTATGCTCCCCCAGCTTATAAATCTGGCGCTGGTCAACTGCACAATATTCTGCAAACCCGCCGTTGACAAGCGTTCCATAGCCAATTCGGGTTTCGCAATAATGGGCAAGACCACTCCGGCAGGGGTCACATGCGCCACACGCGCAGTTTGGATCCATACATACTCTGTCCCCGGGCTTATAACGTGTTACTTGCGCACCTGTTTTAACAATTACACCGGAAAATTCATGCCCAAGAATGATCGGCGGCGTTACCTCTGCCGACCCTTTATCGCCCTCATAGATATGCACATCTGTACCACATACGCCGCATACCTTTACTTGGATCAAGACCTCCTCCGGGCCAATTAGGGGCGTTTCCCATTCTTCAACCCTGATATCATGCTTCCCGTAAAATACCGCACACCGCATTTTTATACCTCCGCTCTTTTGTTACAGTAAACATTCGTATAAATTGAGCATATAACACAATACTGTAAACATCAATCGGCGAAAAGTATAAACTTCATACAAATTTTTATAGCATATTGCCTATAGCGCCCGCGCACTTAACGCATTTTATGTAAAACTCTGCTTAAGCAGACACTTTTCCTTTCCGTTTCACCCTTTAAGCTTATACACACAAAAAGACTGTGGTTCCATTATAATAGACTGTTGTGCAAAACGGCAGCTGCCCACAGAAAAAATCTCCTGCCCGGCAAAAGCAAACGGCGCACGTTCCTCTTTTGCGGAGGGATTGACTGCAAATATAAAACTGCCCCTTTTGTAAAGAAAGGGGTATTTATTTTTTTCCGCATATAGCGTTTCATACGGCCCGTCGGCCTGCAGCTCTTCATTTTCATTCCGGAGCTTCAAAATCCGCCTTACCGTATGCAGCATGGACTGTTCGTCACGCAGCTGATCCTCCACTGTCGGCGCATCTTTGCTGCTGTCCACCGGCAGGTAGATTTTTTCTTCGTCAGCCTGTGAAAATCCTAAATTTTTTCCCCGGCTCCACTGCATGGGTGTCCGCGACCCGGTACGCGAAAAGCCGCCTTCCTTGCTTTTCAGGCCTTCTATATAGCGCATACCGATTTCATCCCCATAATATAAAAACGGTACGCCCGGCAATGTAAAAATCGTGCAGCATGCAAGCAGCGCCGCCTTTTCATCCAGGTTCCTGCGCAGGCGCGGCGTGTCATGGTTGCCTGTAATAAAGCTGATATATCCCTGGTCTTTCGTTTCCAAAAGGTTTTTTTCATATTCGCGTGTAAACCTTGTAATATCACCGGCGGCGTCTTTGCAAAAAAAGCTGTCGTTGTTTCCCTGCGCGTCTGTGCTGCGAAACAGCGAATGATATCCGTTTCCTTTATGATCCAGATAAAAATCCGCATGAAACCCCGCATTGTTAATCGCGCGTTGGGGATGGCTCCATTCAGATACAAGCGCTGCCTGCGGATATTCCCTGTCAAGCATTTGCCGTATACCGCGCCAGATCTTGGCGGTCTGCTTTTTATCGTCTTCGTTTTTCACAAGCGAATCCGCCATATCCACCCGGAAGCCGTCGCAGCCCCTTTCAAGCCAAAAGCGCATGACATCTTTAATCGCCTCCACAGTTTTTCGGCATTCCGGATGGTCGCACGAAAGTTGCCATTGCGGATGTGTAATCTGTGCAAACCCGTAATTGAGCGCGGGCTGCGAGCTAAAATAATTCACAAGATAATTGCCGTCCCTGTCCGTAACGCCGCACATCAGCCTATAAGCAGACGGCGCCTCCCACACGCTGTCTGTCCAGATATATCGGTTGCTATATTCGTTATTTTCAGGCGCTCTGCTTTTCAAAAACCATTCGTTTTGGTCAGACGTATGCCCGGGAACCAGATCCAGCAAAATATGCATACCTTTTTGATGCACCCTGTCCATCAGCCGAACCAAGTCTTCATTGGTACCATAACGCGGCGCTACCTTTTTGTAGTCGCGCACATCATATCCGCCGTCCATAAAAGGCGAATCAAAGCACGGGTTAAGCCAAATGGCGTTACAGCCTAAATCGCGGATATAATCCAGCTTCTGCGCAATCCCGTTAATATCGCCAATCCCATCCCCGTTGGAATCGTAAAACGATTGCGGATAAACCTCATAAAAAACAGCCTTTTTCAACCAGTCGGGCATAAAACTCCCTCCAAACAATCAAATTTTCCCCATTATAGCATATCCTGCCCGGTTTGCAATATATTTTTTCAAATCATTCTATTCATTGTGTTTGCTGCTTATAATACGATAGCAGCAAATCTGTCACCTTTCCATAGCTTTTCACGCCGTATTGCTGACCGTTTGCCTTAAGGTATGTATCGTTCATCGTGCTGGCTGCCTGCGCCACAGGTCCTTCAAACTGCGCCCAGTATTCGCTGTTTGCCTTTATGTCCCGCTGCACACCTTCCCCCAATGTTCTGAACACATCGGTATAGTCGGCGCGGCTTACCTCGCTGAGCGCATTCCCGGCATAAACAAACGCCAGCATTGTACCGGAATACATCAGCTCCTGATCACCGCTGGACATACAAACAAGGTATGCAATAAAATTTGCTTCTTCCTCACGCATATAGCCCCGCATATGCGAAAGCTCATGGCACATGGTAGATGGAATCGAGTAATCCGGTACGTCGTTGTTAACATTGGCTTCCACCGTAAACGGGAAGAAAAAACCTGTTATCTTTGTATATGACAGATAATGCGACAACCAAAGCTGCTTGGTCGGCCCATAGCCCGCCGTCAAAGTGGGGTAGAGCGCCTGCATTTTATCATATGCCTCCTTTGCCCGCTGCGCCGTGGCGTCGTCGCTCTGCGAAAGGCGCATTACACCATTTTCATCTTCCTGCAGCCGTGTACGCAGCTGTGTCGCATCTTCTGCAAGCGTATAACACAGCGCTTTGAGCTCCTGTACGCTGGATTTTGTCACCGCAAGCCCTATCGCCTGCTCAAAAGGCATGCGGTAATAATTTACCCCGGCGTTCGCTACAAACACAAAAAGCAATACGCCACCCAGCAGCACCGGATTTATCACTGCCCGCCACAAAACACGCAGTCGTTTTCCCTTTGCGCGAACCAGCTTCACAACAGATTTCACAATATAAATTACCGCCCACAACGCAAAGAGTAAAAGAAAAACCTCTGCAAGTGAAAAGGGCAAAAGTGAAGAAGCCCAATCAAACCCCAAAGAAACCGTTTTGTAAATATGAGTTGCATACCATTCTGCAAAGCCCTGATCCCTGGATGCAAAAAAAACCAGAAGAAAGGCCCCGGGCAAAAAAAGCAAAAGAAAATATTTGAAAGCGCCGTGCTTTTTCTCCTTCATTCTATCGGATCCTTTCCTTATTTATTGAAACATTCACGCAAGCAGCCTTTGCGCGTTCTCGTACAACACCGCCTGTCTCAGCCTGTCAGGCAATGCAAGCGACAAAAACTGCCGAACAGCCGACTGTTGGTCGTCCCACGGGGAGTCTGTCCCAAATAACACATGGGTTGGATCCATCGCAAGATAAATCCGTTCCAGCTGTGTTTGATTCATCTTCCCAATCGAATAGCTGGTGTCTATATAAATTTCTTCACGGCCAAGCAGGTATTTTTCCACATCATCCAAATATCTGAACCCGCCGGAATGCGCACATATAATCCTTGCCCCCCTCAGCTGCGGCAAAATGCGGTGCAGCCTTTGCGGTGTGCTGCGATGCAAATCCGGATAAGACACATCCATCCCGGCGTGGATCGTAATCAACAGGTCCATATCTGCTGCACAGCGCATAACCGCAACCATCCTGGGATCGTCCAGAAAAACCTCCTGAAAATCAGGATGCAGCTTAATTCCCTTAAGTCCCGCCCGCTTAATCCGGAACAGTTCTTCTTCAAACGCTTCATCCAGTGGATGCACGCTCCCAAAAGAGGCAAATCCGCTTTCCCTGTTATTCTCCATTGCCACCGTATTGATCGTATGCGCCTGGCCGGGCTTTACCGCAATTGGCAAAAGCACGCTCAGTGCAATTCCCGCTCTTTGCATAGAAGCCCTTAGATCTTTCTTTGTACCGTCTAAAAAGGCCTTTGTGTTGCTTGACTTTTCCAAAGCGCCAACCGCGCGCGGCGCAAGCTTGTCCGGGAAAGTATGGGTGTGAAAATCAATGATCTTCATTTGGCTTTATCCTCTCCTTCCTACGTAATCATACCATATAAAACATGCCCTGCGGCATGTAAATTTCAGCCATCCAAAAATACTCTCTTGCACACTGCCCGTCCGCTTAATATTATAATAATATATCCTGATTTTCAAACTGCACCACAGCCTTTTTTGGCTTTGTGCATAAACGGAGGCAGAACTATGACCATAGAACAAATCGACGAAACTCGTCTGATTATCGCGCTGTGCAGTGAAGACATGCAGGTGTTTTCGCTCGATTTCGAGACAATGGGGTTTAACGATCCACATTCCAGAAAAGTTCTTAAACGCCTGCTAAAGCTGGCCGGCTCAAGAACAGGACTTTGCGTAAGCGACAAAACACTTGTTGTAGAAGCCCTGCCACATGCAGAAGGATGCATTTTTCTGATCACCCTCGTTCCAAAGGGCGAATCGAAACGGAAAACGTATAAAATAAAGAAGCCCTGCGGGTGCTGTATGTACGCATTCGACGTGCTGGAGCATTTTTTATGCTGTGCACAGCAGCTTTACGGAGCCGGTTTTCTTTTAGAGGGCAGCAGCCTTTACCTGCATCAGGGGAGGTATTATCTGATTCTGCCCACGGGAAGCGTCCCATTTAAAGCACAGGGGATCTTAAACGAGTTTTCCCTGGAAAAAACATCTAAAACGCTGGAAATTGCCAAAATAAAAGAATTTGGAAAAATCATCGCCAAAAAACATGCCATTTTACACATTGGGTCGGCCATGTGCAATGGCTGACGCCATGCAGCCGCCCTGGCTAGCCAGCCTTTTAAGCCTGTCGATTGCGGCTTTGGCGTTGCTTGCTTTAAAAATCCCAGTGCCTGAAACACAAATATCCACGCCGCTTTTAGCAGCGACCCCAATTGTTTCTTCATTAATGCCGCCGTCGGCCTCTAAAAAAACGTGCAGGCTCTTTTTTTGGCATTGCGCTTTAATCTGCGCTACCTTTGGCATCATATGCTCCATGAACCGCTGCCCGCCAAAACCGGGCTCCACCGTCATAACGAGCACCATATAAAGCTCTTCCAAATAAGGAAATACTGTTTCCGCCGGTGTTCCGGGCTTGATTACAAGCCCGGGCTTTACACCGGCGGCTTTTATTTTTGCAATGGTTTTTTCTATATCCGACCGCGCTTCCACATGAAACGTAATTATATCCGCTCCCGCGTTCGCAAAATCATCAATATAGGCCAGCGGGTCTTCAATCATAAGATGTACGTCGAACGGAAGTTTTGTAAAGCTGCGTACCGACCGGATAACCGGCGCCCCAAATGTAATGTTTGGTACAAAGCGCCCGTCCATCACATCCAGATGGATCAAATCGGCGCCCGCCTGTTCCATTTTTTTTACTTCTTTGCCAATCTGTGAAAAGTCACAGGATAAAAGCGATGGTGCAATCTGCATTTTTTATCCTCCCAGCATCTGCCTGCGGTCATACCCGTCAGGGCTTTTGCAACATAGGGGCAATAATTGACGCCGCCGTCCAAAACAGCATATAAATGAGCAGTTCAAGCGCCCCCAGCCCTTTTAATCCGGCGGTTATTACAATCGTAGAAACCAGCAGCATTCCAAGAACAACCGCTATAAACTGTACAACAATGGCAATGGAAATATTGTTTTTAATCTTGATACAACCTGCTACGGCCCTGGCCAGTGAATAAAACTTTCCTCTGGTAGAAATATACGCGCGGGAGCTGTCCTCTTTTTGCGATATTTGTTCCTTGCAGATATTCCCCAGGCTGGTCGGCAAAATTTTTACCGAACGGAAATAAATTCGAAAATCTCTGGCTATACTCTCCTGTGTAACATTTGGGTCGGCTGTACGTACCAACAAAGTTATCCCATTGTTTTCCAGTCGTTTAAGTTCCGTTACAATCCGTTTGTCCGCTTTATAACTTGTAACCAGCATCGCCACCAACTGCCCTGCATTTGCAAGATAGGTAATATGGTTGCTTTCATCCTCTTTATTGCGCTCTTCAAAATCCACACTGGGCAGGTCAATTGCATATTTTGCCATCAGTTCTCTTGTTCCCAGCAGCAGCCTTTCGCCTGTTACCCAACAAACAAGTCCCTTGCCGTCTTCATATTTTACGCTTTCCACCAATGGCAACTGCTCGCCTTTATCGCTGATCACATCTTCAAACATATACGTCATGGGTGTATTGGCAACTTTCAGGACAGCCGCGGCGTTCATCAGCGCTTTATCTATATTATAGGCGTTAAAGGTCTTTACGCTTAAAAGGTCCACCCGTCCTCTTGGGTACAGCTCTCTGGAATCAACCATAACCGCACGTGTGTCGCAAAAATGCTTAACCGCCGGGTAACCGATGACCATTGCATTATTTTTAACGGCCGTTTTGCACAGGTTTCGCATAGGAATATTCACAGAAAGCAGGCAGCAAACGGGAACAGCCATACAGCTGACAACGGTCAAAACAGAAACGGCGTCCGGCACGCTTTGGTGAACAATTCCGTAAATGATTGCAACCAGCACCGCGCATACCATACACGCCGGCGCAAATTTAGCTGCCGTCTTTTCGCTGGGATCAGGCGTATAAGAAAGCTTTAAAAAGTTCTTTAAAAATTTTGTACGGTGCTGAAACGCAATGATCGGCTTGTCTGCCTTTGTTCCGGCCAGCATTTTTTCCGCCGTTTCTTCATCTGCCAATATTTTTACAGTATATTTTCGGTTGGGGGCTGAAATAAATTTAAAGTTATCGCGGATCCTTCTTCCGATCGACAGTTTTCCAAGGCTGTTTAAAAGCAGAGCAAACAGCACAAGAAGTGCATACAAATTCTTATCTGCGTTAAAAAACGCCGCCGAATCAAAAAACGCCAATATTCCCTGCGCAATCGCTGCCACAGCTGCAACAGCCGCAGCCGTGTCTGAATTGCCACGGAAGCTAAGCAAAGGCTTTAGCCCGTTAAGAACTGTCGTATGGCATACGGCCGCACCCAGCACCAACAGCAGAAAATTAACAAAACAAAACATAATATCTGTATTCGGAATAAAATCTGCAAGTGCCGCCGGTATATTTTTCTGCAAAAGAATAACACCCAAAAGCAGAAAAAATGCAATGCCGGTTACAACACTGCGCACCAGCAACTTGCGGGCCTCCATATTAATTTCCGCCCGCACGGCCCTTGTATCTGCAGGCCGTTCGTAATCCTCTATGGGTTCCTCTTTTTCTTCGTAGAACTGCGGCATATTACTTTGTTCCGCTGCGTTTTTATAACTGCCAAACAGCCTGTCCTTTAAAGATTTATGCGTATTTTCCTGTGATATTTGAGGTTCTGCCTTGCTCTGCGGTTTCGGTTGCTTTTCTTCAGGCTCAGCCTTTTTTTGCATTTTTTCCTTGAAAATCTCTATCTTCAGGTATTCCTCATATTCCTTTTTAATCGCATGCTGCAGCTTGTCTCCCGGTAAAATGATTTTATTAACGTCCTTTTCATGGATGTATTCCGGCACAGGCATACCATTCACAACCAGTTTTTGAACCTGGTCGGAAGGCAGCCTCTGCGCGCTCATTTTTTTAAACCCTCCAAAAGGCGCCGCCGGAGCTTCCGCGCCCTCTTTCTGTTGTTTTTCCCTTGCGGCGGCATCTTTTCCGGACTTTTGTTTTTTCTCTTCCTCCGGTTTTGCAGCGGAATATGCGCCGGCCTTCTCCTTTTCCAATGACGCCGCCTTTTGCAGCGTATGCGGCGTTTTTTCCTTTTTTGCATAGTGGTCCTGTACCGGTATCTCTAACGGTTCGCCGGCAGGTTTCTCCTGCACGTCGGCCTGCCGTTGAGGCGGCTCCTCATCGCCGGCGTCGGGTGCAAATTCATCCGGCTTATCGTTTATAAAGCCAATCAACGCAGAAACTTTCCCAGAAATTTTGGCCAAAAGGGTTTCGTCTTCACCCTTTTGCCGTAAGTCTGCTGCCTCGTCTTCTGTTGTGGCTCCCATTTGTCTTGTCTGCGTGTTTTTCTTGCGCTTTTCCTGCACACCGTTTTTCTGGTGTTTTTCCTCCCGTTCCCCTTTCCGGGCCGGCGCACCGGCCTGCTGTGCATGTTGCGGATCTTCTTCTGCTTTCTTTGCCTGCAGCTGCGGGCTTTCTTCCTTCTCTTCCGTTTTCTCTTTCTGCTTTGCCGCTGTGCTGACTTTTTCCTGTATTTTTTCCGGCTGTCCGTTTTGCGGCCGTGCCTCTCCCGGCTCGTGCTGCACTTTTTGGGCCTGCTGTGTCTCTTTCCTATTCTGCGTATCCTGCTGCAACTGCTCTTTTTTTACTTCCTCAAACTTTATTTCTCGCAAGTGTACAACAGGCGGTTTTTCTTCGCCGCTCTTTCCTTGTTCATGTTCCAACGGCCGCGGCTTTTGTCCCTTGGCTTTCTTTTTTGTGTCGCTGAAGATCTCTTCCATAATCGGGCGGTTATCCGTGTTTTTGTACCCGTTTTTTTCGTCATTGATGTCTACCATCTGTCCGTCTGTTTCTTTTTCCTCTTCTGTTGGAGCGTCTTCGCTTTCTGTTGCATTGATCAAATTCCGGATTTTGTCAAAAATGGAACCCTTTCCCTTGTTGCTGCCGTTCATTTATGTATCATCCCTTTCAGACGGCCGATTTTATTAAAGCCCCTTCCTCTGTCTTACCACTTCGTACATCAAAACTCCCGCGGCCACAGACGCATTTAAAGAAGCAATCTTTCCGCACAGCGGCAAGGACAAAACCCCGTCACAACTTTCCCGCACAAGGCGTCCCAGCCCCCTGCCCTCGTTTCCAATTACAAGTGCGCAGGCTACCGCAAGGTCGCATTGACACCAGGTTTGTCCGTTCATGTCCGCTCCATAGACCCAAACGCCTTTTTTCTTTAACGCGGCAATGGCACTGGAAATATTGGCAACCCTGACAACGGGCATATATTCCGCCGCGCCGGCAGACGCTTTCCCCACTGTGCTGCTCAGCCCTACGCTCCGGCGTTTAGGGATTATCACACCATGTACCCCGGCACATTCCGCCGTTCTGATAATTGCACCCAGGTTATGCGGATCCTCTATCTCATCTAAAACCATAATAAACGGCGCCTCGTTTTTCTTCTGCGCCGCCAGAAAAACATCCTCCAACTGCGCATATGCCTTTACAGCGCCAAATGCGATAATTCCCTGGTGCGGCGCCCCGCCTGCCATCTGATCCAGCTTTTTTGTATCTGCTTCTTTTATAACGGCGCCCTGTCCTCTGGCTTTAATAACCAGTTCGCGCAAACTTCCGTCTTTAAGCCCCTTTGCGACAAATACACGGTCCAGAGTACGGCCGCTTTTTATCGCTTCCCTTACACAGTTGCGCCCTATCATGCAATCTGCGGTCTTTTTTCTTTCCATCTATTTCACCTTTTTCCCCAATCAGGGTAAAGTTACGCAATTATATTAGATTATACCACAATTCGCGCAAAATGTAATGTTTCTAAAAATAAAAAACAGATTTTTTCAATTTAAACGTCAATCATTCCACCCCCTGCGTACACCTGCGGGCTGCCGCCGGCCGCCTGCAGGCCATAAGCGCCGGTCTGCGGATCTTTAAACAAATCTATCTGGGGCGGGGCTGCGCTGAACCCAAAATACATGGCCGCAAACAAAAGCAACGCAAAAAGCGCCGGCACAAACCAGGCGCGCAGATCCCTGTCTGAAAGCGTGATTTTATAGGACAACAGGTGCGCCAATGCAATCCAGACAAAAACGCTTACAATATCCACCCACAGCACCGACGTTCCCGCAATACCGGAATACAGGTAAAAAAAAGCAATTATGATAGCGGAAAGAAAATAAACCCCCGCCACCTTGGCAATTACAAACATTTTGAAATATGGCCGCGCGCAGCAGAGCTCCAATACGCCCCACAGCAAATATGGCATGGCAAATATTTTTACGTGCTCCCACACGCTTTCATTTACAGCGCCAAACAAAATGCTCCACACGGCCCCGCCCGACCATTCATATGCAAAATGCAGCAGTGTGCCGCCGATAAAGGTAAAAAACACACCGATTATTTCCATCTTTTTTAAACAGTTTCGGTCCAAAAAAATTCCCCCTTCGCCCTCATAGAAATATATGAAGACGGCAGGGGGAAAATACGTTTTTTATATAACCGAATAGAAAGACAGCAACAGCATAGCTCCCGCGCCTGCGCAAGCCGCAAGTCCAAGCCTGACAAACCAGTAAAGAAACGCCTTCTTTTTTTTAATTGCAGACGGCGCGCGCATCTTTCCCAGCATATGCCGGGCTTCCTTTTCCAGCACTTCGCGCTGCGCCGCTGCAAATTCCGGACGAACGACAAGCAGCGCGCGTTCGTAATAAATATTTCCCGTGTCCAGTACTTCAATAACCTGCCTGTTGATTCCCTTAATCATGTATTTTCCTCCTTTTTCCAGCTATGTAACTTCCTGCTGCTTCACAACGAAATACACCAGCGTAATTATTTTTGGCATCATTTTTCAGATCTATACGGTGCAATAGAAATTTTCCCCTGTTTCCTCTCCATTAAAATTACAAAAACGACCATTTTATAACAACATTCACAAAACGCAGATACCTTTTTTGGAAGAACTGATTTTTCGTATTTGTCATTATACCGTTAGTAAAATGCTTCATTTTCAATAAAATGTTGAAAACTATGTTGAAAATGTGAAAAATTCATTTTTAAAAGCTCATATCAAACAGAAAAACCGCCCGCTTTTGTTAAGACCGTGTTTTCCACACCGCTGTGTAAAACCTGTTTTTTATTTTTTTCATAACTAGCTGTAATTTTGAACTTGTCAACAACTTTTTAAGAATTATAAAAATTAAAATTTTGTAATTCTTTTTTATTTCTATTGTACTTGCGTATCTCCTGCGCTATAGTATAAAAAATACGGAAGCTTTTAAAACCAACCGGCGGGAGGAAAACATGGATATTACCTATATCTACCACAGCTGCTTTTTATCAGAGCTTGCAGATGCAACGTTTTTATTTGATTATTTTAAGGGTACGCTGCCGCCAATCAGAAAGGACAAACCCTTGTACATTTTTGCCAGTCATCGGCATCACGACCACTTTAACCCCGCTATTTTTTCTCTTTTTGCAAATTTTGCGGATGTACGCTTTATCTTATCTTACGATATCGATAAAAGCCACATACCAGAGCAGCTGCTTACAAACACCGTTTTAATCGCTCCCGGCCAATCCATTGTTTTTCCTCATTTACAGGTTTCCGCCCTGCATTCCACAGATGAAGGCGTAGCATTTTTCATTAAAACGCCGCATGATACGCTTTACCATGCCGGCGACCTGAACCATTGGTACTGGCCGGGGGAAGACGAACACTGGAACAGGGAAATGGGACGCGCCTACCGTCAGGAAATTTCCAAACTGGCGGGACATGCAATTGACCTTGCTTTTATCCCCGCTGATCCGCGCCTGAAAGATGCGTTTTCACTTGGCGCGGTTGAATTCGCACAGATCGTCTGTCCCCGGTATATCATTCCCATGCATTTTGGGGAAAATACCCCTGCTGCAAACAGATTAAAAAAGCTGTTTCTCGATATGGAACTTTCAACTGTTGTGCTTCCAATGGAAAAACCGCTGCAGCGCTTGACAATTTGACAAAACGAAAAATTTGCCTTCTCATTCTGCCCATCTGATAAAGGGCGATAAGCGCATTACAACGCATAAACAGGGGCGGGTCGCTTTTAAAAGCGGCCCGCCCCTGTCGCGTTCAGTTTTTTACAATCTGTCCATTTATAACATTGCACGGAACAACTCTACAGACAAAAAACCGCACAAAAGGCCGAGCAGCGCACCGGCCACAACGTCTGTTAAATAATGTACGCGCAAATATAGCCTGGAAAAACCTATCAGACCTGCAAGAATAAACACCGGGATCGCAACCGGCCAGCATTGCAGCGCCGTAACGGCCACAACAGAAAAAGACGCCGTCGTATGTCCGGACGGAAACGAATAATACCGCGGCCGCTTGATCACAAGCTCATGGTCGTCCAGCTTGTGGCACGGGCGGACCCTGCACACAAGGTGTTTAATCAATATTTCGCCCGCCAAATGTGCAATTACAAGCCCTACTAAAATATTCGCGCCAATCAACCGCCAGGGCTTATAAATTAAAAACGGTACGCACATGGCAAACCATACCAGCCCTTTATCCCCCAGCCTCGTCACAAAAACCATCAGTTTATTTCTTCGCGGGTTATGGAGCTTCCCAATCCGGCTAAGAACAATATCGTCAAAATATTGTACACGCTCAAGCATATACATACTCCTTACTACAGATTCTAAAGAGTATTATACCATACTTTTGCGCGTATGGACAGATAAATAAATAGAAAATAACTTCCTGTCAGGATAATTCCTTATCCTTTTTCTACAAAGATTTTTTCCTTTACGCTTGGATATGAATTAAATGCGCAATCCCCGGGATTGTCTCTCCCTGCTGGGAAGAGGTTGGCGACATAAGCGCACCTGTGGCTATAAACAAAATATCATGCGCATTTTGCTTTTGCATATTGTTCAAAATATAAGAACACAAAACACTGCCGCTGCAGCCGCAACCGGAACCGCCTGCATGCACATCCTGTTCTTTTGTGTCGTAAATCAGCACGCCGCAGTCCGTATGCCTGCTGCGAATGTCCATATGATATTCTTCAGACAACAGCGTGCACAACAGCTTAGACCCAACTGTCCCAAGATCTCCGGTGATAATCAGATCAAAATCGCTGGGCTTTTTTTGCGTATCCGTCAAATAATTGTGTATTACCTCCGTTGCCGCGGGCGCCATTGCCGCACCCATATTATTGGCGTCTTTAATACCAAGATCTACAATTTTTCCAATTGTCACCGCTTCAATATGCGGTCCCTGCCCCTGGTTTGCTACAATAGCGCAGCCTGCGCCTGTAACGGTCCATTGTGCCGTGGGAGTGCGCTGGCCGCCGTATTCCAGCGGAAAGCGGAACTGCCTTTCCGCCGAACAGAAATGAGAAGACGTTACCGCCGCACATCTGTGCGCAATGCCCGTATCTACAAATAAAGCAGAAAGCAGCAGGGTCTGCGCCATTGTCGAGCATGCGCCATACTGCCCCAGAAAAGGGATATTAAAATTGCGCAGCCCAAAACTGGAGGAAATACACTGGTTGAGAAGGTCCCCTGCAAAAATAGCGTCTATTTCCTCTGCTTTTACCTTTGCCTTTTCAAGCGCAAGGCTTACCGCCTCTTTTTGCAGCTTGCTTTCGGCCTTTTCCCAAGTATCTTCACCAGCCATTGTGTCATAAAAAATTTTGTCAAAACTATCCTTCAGCGGCCCCTCCGCTTCCTTTTTTCCTGCAACGGCAGCCCAGCCAGCCAGCACGGGCTTGTTTTCCGTAATAATTGTATATTTCCCCTTGCGCTGTGCCATATTGTACGTTTCATCCTTTCCATTTCCGACAAAAACTCTTCTTTCGGTTTTACAGTTTTCTTTTTTAGTATAAAGCACAAAACAAAAAAAATACAAAAAAAACAGGATAAGCCTAAAAGGCTCACCCTGTTTTAATCTTGAAAAACAGCCTGCTTTTATCTTTTTGTTCCAATATTTTGCTTATTCATTTGCAGGCCTTGTGCTTTCCGCCTTTGAACTGCTCGCAGAACGGTCAATCTTTGTCGATACATTACCCGGATCCCCTTCTACAACGTAATGTCCCTGGGACAGGCTGTAAACAGAATCTGGAAGATCTTCTCTTTTTACTTCCTTTCCGTTAAGATAAAACACGCGCTCCGCTCTATAGCCATATTCTTCTGATTCAACCCATGTACATTCAGACTCGGTCCTGACCTCGTCAAATTCGGGCGACTGCCAGCCATAAATTTCGCAGTATAACGTAACGCCGTCCATATATGTTCTGAAAAACATCTGAAATTCCGTATTGTTCTTCAGCTTTAAATCCAGGTTTCCGTAGTCAATTGTCGCATCCAGCCCGCCATATACATATGGGGAGCACCATAAATGCGGGTATCTTTCTTCAATCCCCATATTCGCCCGGATTCCCGCGTTATATATTGTTGTAGCGGCCTGGCATATGCCGCCGCCGTATCCCAGCTCATACTGTCCGTTCGCAATCACGCTGGCAGGAAGATAGCCGTTAGACGCCAAATTGCTGTCGCCGGTACACTCGTTAAACGAAAAAATCCCGCCGGGCTCTACAATTTTCCCGTTAATAGAATTAAATGCCGTTTTCATATTATGGTTAGCATTATAAGTATTGGTGGAAACGGTACTGAACTTTGCAAGAAGCACCGTCGCTTTCTTGACCTCGTCCATTGTATGCTCCGGTTTGGTTACGGTCGTCTGCGCCTGAAGCTCCCCGCTTGAAGGGCCTTTTGCAAATAAAATCATAAAATCCTGATTCAGCTTTTCCCTGTCCAGCGCCGTACCATTTTTACCTTCTGCATATGTAAACCGTTTGCCCTCCTGCGCGTTCGGGTCAAATTTTGACACGTGCGGCTCTACCGCGGCAATATCAATCTCTCCGGCTGCCCTTTCCACCACCTTTTCCACAGATGCGCCGGTAATCTGGCAGGATATGGAAAAGTCAATCGTGCCGGCCTGCTCGTCAATGGTAACGTTGTCCCCCTCCGGCAGGGAAAGCCGGTTCAGGCTTCCTTCCTCAATGGCTTTTGCAACATCTTTGCTGTACTGGTAAGCCTGCTCTATCACCGCTTCGGTGTTATAGGTATAAGAAAAATCTTCCTGATTAAAGGTCAGCACTTTATCGTTGCTGATAACGTCCACGGAAAATGCAGGGGCAACCTCCTTATCTTTCACCACAATCAGCGCGGTGGCTTCCTTTATTGTTTTTCCGCTGACGTCAATCCCGCCAATGGACACCCCTTTTGCAAAAACAGTTTCTTTTGCAGCCGGCTCTGCTCCTTTGGCTTCCGTAACCGGCGCAATGCTGGGGATAACATCCGGATTTAGCAAAAGCACGCCAAAAAACGCCGCCGACAGCAAAATAATACAGCTGGCAATCCCCAGAACAAAAAGCTTTCCCTTTTTCCTTGGCTTCGTACCGGCCTTATTCCACTTTGCAAAAGAATCCCCATACTGCGCGCCCGGGCGGCTGAAACTGCTGATATCCTCAAACGTTTCAAATTTGGGTGCCTGCCCCTGTTCCGGCTTCCGCTCTGCATCCCCGCTTTTTTCTGTCTGCGGCGGTGCCGGCTGTGTCTGGGCGCTTTCCTGTTCAGGCTCATTTTGCACCTGCTCCATCGGTTCCCTTTTCTGTTCAGAAACCTGCCCTGCATTCTCTTGGGTTGCAGCTGTACGCTGCGTTTTCGGTTCATAATTTTGCTTTTGACGCACCTCGTTTAAGATTTGCTCAATATCTGCGTCGTTATGCTGTACAGGCTGGTTTTCCTGTGTACGCTCCGTTAAATTTTTTTCCTTTTTTTCGTCGCTCACAATACTTTCTCCTTCCAAATAGGGCACGCAAGCATTAAACCGCTGTATTCCTTTATATAATACACCACATGGTTTCAAAAAGTAAAGCTTTATCTGTTTTCCTTACAATGTAAATATTAACAAACTTGCCGAGCTTTACTTCCGTTTTTTTGGAAAACCCCTATTTGTTGTTCTCGCGCAGCATACTCCATACAGGAACTGGTATAGACGTATATCCCCTCTTTTTTCCTTATTGAAAATGTAAATTTTTTTGTTATAATGATAAGTACGGCAGTCTACAAAAAAACGCCGTTTCATACAAAAATTTATAGACCGATAAACAATAAAGGACGGCTGATAGTATGAAAATTCTGGTCTTATCCGCATCCACAGGCGGAGGGCACATGCGCGCTTCTGCGGCTTTGAAAGCGTACATCACCCAGCACGACAAAAACGCGGTGGTCAAAATTGTAGACACGCTGGAATATGTAAGCCCCATACTCAATAAAACAGTTTCCGAGGGCTACGTTTTCCTTGCCACCAAAACACCGAAATTATATGGAAGCGTCTATAATACCGCTAACAGAGATACCCCCCTTAACAGCATGGTAACAAAAGTAACCGGGCAGCTTACAAAAAAGCTGTACCCGCTGATTTTAGATTTTACACCCGATGTGATCGTCACTGTGCATGCTTTTGCAGCGGAAATGGCATCCAATTTAAAAAAGGATTATCATGTAAAAGCACCGCTCATTTGCATTATTACAGATTTTGCCCCCCACAAAACCTATATCAACGAAAAAGTGGACAGTTATATTGTTTCGAGCGAAGAAATGGTCGATGCGGTCGAAGCCTTCGGCGTTCCGCGTGAAAAGATCCACTCGCTGGGGATTCCGATCGATCCATCGTTTTATGAAAAATATGACAGGGTTGAGCTAATGCGGCAAATGCGCCTCGACCCGCAAAAACCTACCATACTGATTATGGCAGGCAGTTTCGGCGTGACCGATATTTTAAAAATTTATCAGAACATTGCAGAAATAGATTTGGATTTTCAAATTATTGTCATTACAGGCAAAAACCCAAAACTTTACGACGCCTTTGAAAAGCTTTTAAACAAATCTGCCGAAGAAGAGACTTCTGTAAAACGGCAAAAGAGCAAGGATGCAAAAATGCCGTTTGACGCAGACGCCCCGGCAGAGCCTGGTACAAAAAGCCGCAGGGTTTCCGAACTTTCTTCCCAGCTTAAAGAAAAAACCGGCCATCTTAAAGAGAAATTCAGAGAAACGAAAGCGGAAATAAAGGAAGAACTGCTGGAAAGCGCCTTAATCCAAAAGCTATATAGAGCGTCCGGCAAGGCAAAGCCCACAAAACTTTTGTATTTTGTCAGTGATGTTAATAAATATATGAGTATTGCCGACCTGATTATTACAAAACCCGGCGGCCTTACGGTTTCAGAATCGCTTGCGTCCTCTCTTCCCATGGCAATTTTCAAAGCCTTTCCGGGGCAGGAGGAAGAAAACGCTGATTTTCTGTTGCGCCATAATATGGCAATCAGGCTTCCAAAGGGCAGAGAATGCCGGGCTGCCGTAGAGGACCTGCTTTTACATCCGGAAAAGCTCGAATCCATGAAAACAGCCTGCCGTGCTTTTTTCAAAGAACAGTCTGCAGGCAATATCTATAAGCTGATTCAACAGTTAACACAATCAAGATAGGAGATAACCGCATGCTACAATTGAAAAAAACGAAACGTCTGCTTTGTCTGATTACATCCCTTGCCCTTGTTTTTCTGCTTTTTCTTACTGTACCTGGTTGTACCGGTGAGGAAACAGAACTGATCCCGGCAAGCGAAAACCTGATGGCAGGCGTGCAGCGCGGGGAAAGCGCAGCTGCGTATGACTTTACACAGCAGGTACAGGCGCCTGAAAGTTATGAAAAATACGCACAGACGCTTGCGGATTTTTCCGCATCTTTAATTCAGGAAGCCGGCCAGGCGGAAAATACGCTTTTGTCGCCGGTTTCCACATACCTGTTGCTTGCTATGGCTGCAAACGGTACAGACGGGGATTCTCTTAAACAATGCAGAAAGGTTCTGGGGGATGGCGTTGTCTCTTTAAACAATATTAACGCCTGCTCCGATTACCTTCTGCAGCGTCTGACAGCCTTTAACAGCGACACAGCCTCCCTATCGCTGGCCAATTCCATGTGGGTGCGGGACAATATAGATATTAAGCGTACTTTTTTGCAAAAAAACGCAAATTACTATAATACCGGCGTATTTTCAGAAGATTTTTCAGACGCGCAAACCCTCCATAAAATAAACGAATGGACAAAGCAACAGACAAACGGTGCTATTTCGTCTGTATTGAACAGTATAGATTCCCAAACTTCCCTGTCCCTGGTCAGCGCCCTTTCATTGAACGCGCCATGGGTGGCAGCCTATACGGAAAACGACATACAGCAGGGAACCTTTACTGCAGACAGCGGGAATAAAACTGTACAGTTTATGCGCTCTTCCGAACGGTATATTCAAACGGACAATGCCACCGGCTTCATGAAAAATCTGGACACACTTCCACTTCGTTTTATCGCTATTCTCCCAAACGAAGACCTTTCACTGGAGGAATACCTTGCAACCCTTACCGGGGAAGAATTGTCCCATCTGGCATCCAGCGCTTCCGCCACAGAATTCACACAGGCTTATCTGCCCGTCTTTTCCTGCTCCTATACGCAAGATCTGGCCCCTCTCATGGAAACCATGGGCCTGTCTTCCCTTTTTTCAAAAAGTGCAGATTTCAGCAAAATGACATCTGAAAGCGTATGGATGCATGATTTGACGCATAAAACTTCTATCCATATAGGCCCGCAGGGCGTTCAAGCGGGCTCTGCCACTGTTACAGAGGTTACATCGGACAAGGGCTTCCCAATGGAGGACAGCGTTGTGCTCGATCGCCCGTTTCTATATATGCTTGTGGACAACGAAAGCAATATTCCCGTTTTAATTGGTACGGTTTTTGATCTCTAATTGCATACTTGTCGGCTGTGCCGGATATATTTCTGTTATAAAACATTGTGTTGATGTTATATTTCTTGCTTTTTTTAAAACAAATGTTATAATTATATCATCTGTGTGTAAAACTTGGAAAGGCCCATATTATTCTATTCTGCGCAGGCGGCAGTCTGCAGGGAGGCTTTGCTTTGTCCAGTAGCGTAAAGAAGCGCCGCAAAATAAGCGGCAGACTTATTATCAATATATTTGTTATTGTATTCTCCATCTGCCTTGTCGCTTATTTTTTTCTGTCAGAAAACGGGCTTATGGATTTACTGCGTTCTTCACAGTCTATTAGTCTGTTCTGGATTTCCATGGCTGTTTTCGCGCAGCTTTTTAATCTGTTGATGGATACGTTTATTACCTATAATTTTATCTATTTGCGTTATAAACACTTTTCTCTCTGGGACGCCGTAAAGGTCTGTCTTGTCGGGCAGTTTTTCAGCGCGATTACGCCTTCTTCCACCGGCGGACAGCCCATGCAGGTTTATTTAATGACCAAGATGGGGATCAACGCCGGCTATGGAACCTCCACCATGATGCAGAAATTTATTGTTTACCAACTGACGTCTACGGCATATAGTATTCTGGCCATTGTCTTACGGTTTGATTTTTTTATCGGAAATTTGGACATGCCGGGTATGTGGATTTTTGTTCTAATTGGCTTTGCTTCCCAGCTCATTGTAACCTCTGCTTTGATCGTCATTTGTTTCAATCGTTCTTTATCGGCTAAATTTGTCGGCCTTCTTGCCAAGCTGTTTAAAAAATTCAAATATAAAAAAGCAGACCAGAAAATTGCTTCTCTGGAACACCAGATCCATATGTTCCACCAAAGCAATAAGGAATTATTGAAAGAATCCCGCCTGATGCTTTCTTCTTTTCTTCTGGTTATTCTGCAGCTTACGGCAATCTTATCTGTTCCATATTTTATTTATCGTGCGTTTGGCTTAAACGAGGCGTCTCCTCTTGATATGATTTGCTCTCAGGCATTTGTAAATGTAACCTCCAGCCTTATGCCGCTGCCCGGTGCATCCGGTGCGGCAGAATTGGGATTCTCTGCTTTCTTTGGTATGTTTTTTACAGCGGAAACCATTAAATCTGCAATTCTTGTCTGGAGAATCATTACCTATTATGGTACTATTTTGCTGTCTCTGCCGTTTTCCTACTTTACAAAGGACAAAAAAGAACATGAAAAAGACCTGGAAGAGGGCGTAATACAGGAACAGGACGAAAGCTTAACCCGTGAAGAGACAGACTCTTAAGCCATATCCTTCTATTTTATCTGCCGTCTTAAAGGTCTTAGAATAAACAGAAAAAGGAATGCTGTATACAGTGAACGATAAACCACAGATTAGTGTAATTGTACCCATTTATAATGTGGATAACTATTTGTACCGGTGTCTTGCTTCTATTGCATGTCAAACCTTCCGTGATTTTGAGGTCATTATGATCGACGACGGGTCAACCGACAAAAGCCTGCTGATCGCGCAGGATTTTGCCTCTTCGTTTTACAAGTTTCATCTTGTAAAAAACAAAATAAAGGGAGTTTCACATGCGCGTAACACCGGCATAAAACAAGCGCGCGGCGAGTACATAGCCTTTGTAGATAGCGACGACTATATTGATCCCAATTATCTGAAAAGGCTGTATTACGCTGCAAAAGAACACAATGCAGATGTTTCCTGCTGTAATTATGCCTTGTATAACCAGCAGCGCGGCACGCACCATACAATTATGATAAGAAAACCCATAGAAGGGGTACACGCTGCGAAAAAGATTGTCAAACTGACCATTGCAGACTTTCGCGGCCGTTCCTACCTTTGGAATAAACTCTGGCACAGGTCATTGTTTTACCAGGGGGAAGAAGGTGAAATTCTTTTTCCCGAAATGTATTTTGAAGACATCGCCACCACAGCGCGACTTTTATATTATGCAAACAGGGTTGTGGTTATAGACCATTGCCTGTACTATTATACAAAAAGACAAAACAGCATCGTTTCCGGACTGAATTTTGAAAAACTCAACGATTATGTTTTATCCTTGGGTGTTTTACGGAACTTTTTTGAAAAAAATGGCAATTATAAAGAATACAGGGTCAGTCACTGGCGGCTTGCGTTTGCCATGTTTTTTGCAAATGGCGCCAATATTTTAAAAACGCATATCGAACTAAAAAACTTCAGCGGCCTTTTTACCAATATCGCCTGCGCTACCAAATCTGTCGCACACTTTATTTCCGGCAAATATATTCCATGTAAAGAAGTTTTACCGCAGCTTCCGCATAAAATGTGCGCGCCCGCCGCCAGGAAATAAAACTCTTTTATTCAAAGAGGTTTTGCTATGAACCAAAAGATGCTGTTTATTTATAATCCGTTTTCCGGAAAAGCACGGATTAAAAACCATTTATCATCTATTATCGACGCCTTCGTAAAGGGCGGCTACGACGTAACCGTCCGACCAACGCAAAAGCCGCTGGACGCGCTGGAAACCGTCCGGGAAAAGGCCTCTGCGTACGACACACTGGTGGTTTGCGGCGGCGACGGCACACTCAATGAAAGCGTAAAGGGCCTGCTTTCCCTTCCTCCTTCACAGAGGACGCCGCTTGGTTATATCCCCGCTGGCTGCACAAACGACTATGCCGCTACGCTGCATATCCCCAAAAACATGTCCAAGGCGGCAATGAATATTCTGGAGGGCCGTCCGTTTTTATGCGACGCCGGGCGCTTTAATGATAATTATTTTGTCTATATTGCGGCATTTGGTGCGTTTACACAGGTATCTTACAACACGCCGCAAAAATTTAAAAATATTTTTGGCCACGCGGCCTATTTGCTGGAAGGTATCAAGCGCCTGCCGGGAATACGCAGCACGCATTTGCGTGTTACCTCCGGGCAAACGCAGATAGAAGGTGAATTTATTTTAGGTATGGTTTCCAACACGCGTTCCGTCGGAGGTTTTAAAAGTAAGGGACAGCTTGGCGCAAAACTAAACGATGGTCTATTTGAAGTTATATTGGTCAAAAACCCCAACAACGCAATGGAGCTGCAAAATATTATCTCTGACTTTATGCGGCGCAACCCTTCTTCCCCGTATTGCACCATATTCAAAGCCGCGTCGGTTCGTTTTGAAAGTGAAGAAGCGGTCGGTTGGACGCTGGACGGGGAAAATGGAGGTGTTCATAAAACGGTAGCTATTCAAAACCTGAACAAAGCGTTTACAATGATTACAAGAGATCAGCCCGGTTTGTTTGATTAAAAGAGGTGCATATCTGCACCTCTTTTTTAATTGCGCATTAATCGAATCGCAACCGCCGTAATATCGTCGTCGTAGCCATCTGTGCGCCTGTTTCTTGCCTCTGTTACAATCGCTTTCGCAAGCTCCTGTGCACTGCCTTCCTTCCAGTCCTGTATCAAACTCTCCAACCACACATCGCCGGTTGCAACCGCTCCGTCAGACACCATGCACAGCCAGTCGTTTAACCCCAGCTTTGCACTGTCGTGCGAAAACCGGATATCGGTTAAAATTCCCGCCGGAAGCGATGCTCCATTGCAGCGATATGTTTTTCCGTTCTTTTTTATAATGGACAACGGCGCGCCGGCCTTCATAATTTCCGTATGCCCGGTGAACAAATCAATGCATGCAACATCCAGCGTTGCAAGCGATTCATCCCCTGATTTTACCATCAATGCAGAATTGACCACCCGCAGCGCGCAGTCAAAACCAAGCCCCGCCTTTGTAAGCCTTGTCATAATGCTTTCGGCCATGCTTCCGTCTACCGCTGCTCTTCCTCCGGTTCCCATTCCGTCGCTAATTACGGCAACCAGCCTGCCCATACCGTCATTAAAGTAATTATAACTGTCGCCACACAGCTGGCCGTTTCCGCTTATGTGCTGGGCGCTCCCAATCTGGGTGTCAAAGCAAGGGCGCTCGCTCATCTGCATTCTGCACCGGTTTGGTGCAAGGCTTAAACACGGCGTGTCCAGTCTGCGGCCGCAGGCCTTTGAAATTTCTTTGAGCAACTGCGGCTTTTTAATATGGTTGCGGTTTGTATCTACTGTCTCTATTTCAACCGTCATTCTGCCAAACCGGTCGATCCGGCAGCTTACGTCGATCGGTGTAATACCAAACAGCTTCACTGCCGTGCTTACACGCTCCGCCGCCGCCATGTCAAACCGTTCATAGTTTTCAAATTCCTCCACCATTTCCTCTAATATTTCGCTGAGCCCGGAAAATTGCCCCGCTACCACGGAGCGGATCTCCCCCACCCTGCGCTCTGCCGACAGGCAAGCCGTATAGGCGTCGTAATTTTTGTTAATGGCCGCTGCCATTTCCTTTGCTTTGCAGCATTTTTTTGCAAAACGCGCAGAAAAATCCTTTTCTTCAATGCTTCCCTTTTTTCGAAGCAGTTCTGTCAGGCTGTTAAAATCATTTAAACTTGCTTCCCTTTGCTTTTCCCAGCAATACACGCGCAGTCCACAGTGGGAACAGGTTTCTTCCGTTGCTTTTGCATAAATAGAGGAAACGTCGCTTGAAAAAATTTCCTTCATTTTTTTTGCCACATTGTCCACCGCAGCAGAAACATCGCTTAATGCCTTTGCTGCAAAATCCAACCGCATAATAACACTCCTGCGCAGTCCTTCTGCGCGCGCCTTATCGACAGGCGGTGAAAACACAGACGAAAGCTGGTTGCCCAGATCCTTTGGAAGCACAAAAAATATAAACGACGCAATCAGCGTTTCATAAACAGACGTCAAAATCAGGCTGGTGCTTTCAGACTGAAAGGCCATAACTGTATTACACGCCAAAAAAGCAAGAATTGTCCCAATCTTTCCCGTAGGAGCAAATAATCCCGCCATTAAACCACCAAAAGCATAAGAGCCCGCAACAAAGCTCAGCGAATTGTCTGCCATACTGAAAATAACGCCTGTTGCAACGCCAGATATGCATCCGCCGGCCACAGCGCCATAACGTGCGCAGAATAAAATTGCAAGTACGGCCAGCACCCGCCCCAACGATATTCCCGCTACCGATATGCCCGAAAAGGCAAGCAACAAAATGCACGCCGTCATAACAATACATGCTATCTCCTGCTGGTTAAAGGTTGTAATTCCACGCGTACCGGCAGACAACGCAATACTTCTGTTGAAAAAATATCCACCCACCGCAGCCAGCAGCGCTTCAATTATGCACATGGCCACAAGGCTTCCGGCAAAGTCCCCAACTGCTGCAAGGACAAGCCCTGTTGCAAGCATGGGAATAAACGCGACCACCGGGGAAAAAAATCGGCTTGCGTTGATCTTTTTCAAGTCACTGAGCGTCCAGCGTATAGCGCCAATGGCCAGTATAGTGGCAACATAACGGAAGCTGCCGCCCGGTGTAAACAGAATATATCCCAGCGACACGCCCGCAATAGATGAAAGTAAATTTTTAAACGGCACTGCCGCCGTCATAGACGCGCCAAACGGCGCATAGCTTCCAAACACCGCGCCGCCGGAAACCAGTATTCCGGCAAAAAAATAGACGGCCTGTATAGCAAAACTGCGTACGGTTTTTGAAGACATGGTATCGACAAAAAATCCCCTTGCAGCAGCGGTACGACCCGACTTCATACGCTTCACCTTCTGTTTATGTAGTATAAATGATTATAGGACAAGCCTCAAAAAGATTTTGTCGCAACGCCGTTTCCTATTTTATAACTTTTTGGAAAAAGGGCATAACGCAGCTTTAAATTTAGCAAAAAACCTCCTTTTGTGTAATCTGTGTACAGCTGCCTGCCAAAAGATAAGAAAAAATGTATTTCCGTTAACTTCACACAAATGAATACAGCAAAGCTGGCGCAGACATAAGTCTGCGCCAGCTTTTGTACGCACATCATTTTAAACCGTCAAAATTTTTTCCGCCTTTTGCACTTAGCACATGTATCTTGCTTCCATTGCAAGGATTTCCTGTACCTTTGGCGTGGAAGGGCCGTCGACGTATTCCAGGCTTATCCACTCTCCCAAAATGGTTTTTGCAAGCTCAGGCCCAATTACACGCGCCCCAAAGCAGAGAACATTTCCATTATTGCTCAGGATAGACCGTTGCGCAGAAAAACTGTCATGCCCTACAGCCGCACGAATCCCTTTACATTTGTTTGCGGCAATACACATACCAACGCCCGTTCCACATACTAGAACGCCGCGTTTTTCAAAGCCGCTGTCTGCAATGATGCGACAGGCTCTTTCAGCAATTGTGGGATAATTGGTTGGATCCTTGCTATCGCTACACCCTACATCCTCTACCTCCGCTCCGTTTTTCAAAAGAAAATCCTTCAATATTTCCTTAAGCTCTACCGCTGCATTATCACAACCAATTACAAACTTTCTCATTTTCCCACCCCTTTCAGATCCTATAACAATTCCAGGATTCCATCTGCCATAGCGGTCAAAATAATGCAGCAAGACGTCGCGCCTGCATCCAAAACGCCGCGCGAACGCTCTCCAAGTCGGCTTGACCTTCCATATTTCGCAACCATATCCCTGGTTGCATCACGCCCTGCCGCTGCAGCAGCCTTCATATCTTCCAAAACGGTGCAGAACTTCTTTCCCTCTTTTATTCCATTTTCCAGCGCATCTTTTGCGGGGGAAAGCGTATCCACCAGCGTTTTGTCGCCCATACGCGCGTCTACAATTTGAAACAGGCCTTCCATCCCTGCACTAAGCATTTTGTGTAGCTGCTGTGCCCCAATTTGTTCAATCCCCTCTCCGGCTTCCGCCATATCCATAAAGACTGTCCCGTAAATTGGCCCCATAGAACCCCCTATTTCTGAAAACAGAAGCGTTCCAAGCTCGTCCAAGCCTTCTGTAAAAGAAATTTCCTTTTCTGCAATACGGTCCCCAAACATGGTAAATCCCTTGTTCATATTCATTCCGTGGTCGCCGTCTCCAATCAGGCCGTCCACTTCTCCAAGATACGCCTTATTTTCCTGAATCGCTTTGACCATTTTTAAAAGAATAGGCTTTCCTGACGCATTATAAAAAACTTCCATATTCCCAGCCCCCTATATCTGCCTGAAACCCATGCTGTTGCAGGGAGCGTCTATCAGCTCTTTAAGCTCCTGGTCCAGCTTCATAACCGTAAGCGTAGCTCCCATCATTTCCAGCGACGTAAAATAGTTGCCTACATATGCCCGGTGTATTTGAATTCCTTCTTTTGTAAGCAGGTGGTCTATTTCGTCATACAGCACATAAAGCTCCATCAGTGGTGTAGCACCCAGGCCGGAAACCAAAACAACCACTTCGTCCCCCGCCCGAAAAGGATAATCCGGAACAACCATGCTCACCATGCGCTTTGCCATTTGCACCGCGCTTTCCAATGCACAAACCTCTACGCCCGGCTCCCCATGGTGGCCAATGCCAACCTCCATAGTTCCCTCTTTAATTTCAAAATTGGGGTGACCCACCGCAGGCAGCGTACACGGTGTTAGACCAATTCCAACGCTTCTTGTGCTGTCAATCGCCTTTTGGGCGGTGGCAATTACTTCTTCCAGACAAGCGCCCTGCGCAGCTTTCGCACCTGCCGCCTTCCACATTAAAATTTCTCCGGCAACACCGCGGCGCTTTTCTCTTTGCTCTTTCGGGGCAGAGGCTACATCGTCGTTTGCAACGACGGTCTTTACCTCAATTCCGGCTTTTTTTGCCATTTTTACCGCCATTTTTACATTCATATTATCTCCGGAATAATTTCCATACAAACACGCCACGCCTTTTCCCCCATTTGCTGCGCGGAACGCATCTAAAAACGCCGCAGCCGTTGGAGAAGAAAAAATTTCTCCAACTGCAACCGCATCACACATATTTTCTCCAACATACCCTACAAACGCGGGCTTATGGCCAGATCCGCCTCCTGTTACGATGCCAACGCGCCCTTGCGGCGCCTTCTTCGCCTTAATTACCCGCGGGTTTTCTGCCGCCTCAACAATATCCCGGTGTACCTTGACAAAACCCTTAAGCATTTCATCTACAATATGGTCCGGGTCATTAAAGATCCGTTGCATATAAACGCCTCCTCTCTTATTTTACCTGCATTTCCGGCGTCAAAATTACTTTTAGCGCTCCACATTCGCCCGTTGTAGCCAAATGAAACCCTTCTTCCCATTTTTCCAAAGGAAATTTATGCGTTACAACGCCTTGTGTCGGAAGCTTACCGTTTTCAATCCATTCAATGACCGTATCATAACAAAACGGACTTAAATGCGACCCAAGCAGATTCAATTCCTTGCGGTCACTGATAATGCTCCAATCCACTTTTACCAGATCTCCAAAAACGCTAAACTCAACAAATGTCCCCATTTTCCGTATCGCCTCCAGACCCTGCTGTACACTGGAAGGATGTCCGGTTGCTTCAATATAAATATCGCACCCATAGCCGTTTGTCATTTCCTTAATCGCCTTTATAACATCCATTTCCCCAGGATTCATGACAACATCTGCACCAAACGCTTTTGCCTTTTCAAGCCGTTCATCCTTCATATCAAGTACCACCAAGCGCTTTGGGTTATGCTGGCGGATTGCCCCTACCATACCAAGTCCCAGCGTACCCACGCCAGACAGTACCACAACATCTGTAACGCCAATTCCCGCGCGTTGGACGCAGTGGTAAGAACATCCATAAGGCTCAATCAGTACAGCTTTTTCAATCGGCAAGGAATCCGGCACCAAATAATTCAGGGATTCCTTTGTCAGGCGCACATATTCTGCCATACCGCCATTTACATTATTCTGAAAACCGTAAAGATCATGCTTCTCGCACATCCAGTGGCGCCCTGTCTTGCAGAACATACACTCTCCACATGGAACAATCTGTTCTGGACAAATCCGGTCACCTATTTTCCACCCGCCCTTTACGTTTGCTCCAATCTCCACCACCCGGCCGACAAATTCATGCCCCGGGATCATTGGCGCTTTAATATACGGTGGATTTCCGTCCCCTCCCCAAAAACTAGGCGCGCCTTTAAACGCTTTTGTATCGCCAGCGCAAATCCCACAGGCCTCTACCTTTAAAATCATTTCGCCTTCACCTGCGCGTGGGGTATCCACCCACTCAAACCGATAATCCCCCGGCGCATACGCGACAATCGCCTTCATTTTTTCCGGTAAACAACTCATAACCAAACCCCTTTCCTTTACTCGACCGTTCTGCACACCAACCTGCAAAAAGAGCCTACAGGCAGCCATATAGGGACAATTTTGGGGGATCCACTTTTCTGTAAGCTCCCTTCGCCCTAAAAATACTGCAAAATTAATCTGCCTGTCAATTTACCGCATGGACAAATTGATATTCATTTTTTTGTGACTTCTCCCAAAAGACAAAAAATTTTTTACAGTTTTTTACTTGTTTCCCCCTTGTCTTTTTTAAACAATTGCTTTTAAACAAAAAATATCCGGTCCTTAATAAAGGACCGGATATCCCTGTCTGTCTCTTTTGAAAATATATAAATTTTATTTGCTCAGCAGTGTATACTTTCGTAAATAAAGCGCACTGTCGTTTTCCGGATTAAATGAACAAAACAAAATAGAAAAGTATAAAAACTTTAAAACATTACATATCTCTATATTTTCTGCACAGCCGCCCGTCTGGGGCCGGGCGGCTGCCAGGGGTTTTGGGGGCCTGTTACGCTTCTGTATAAACGTCCCATGTACCGCTCCACTTGCCGTCCCCGCCCTGTTGCAGGTTTGTATAGTAATTTTTCCCGGCTTCTGTGGCTACGTCTGCCGTTTGTTTGTCGTTGGTCGTCCAGGTGTCGCCTGCCACAAACAGAAAGCCCTGTGCTCCGTCGCTCGTGCCTTCTGTAAATGTGTATTTGTATACCGTGTCTGTCACCTGTTCCATTGGTACAAACTCCTGGTACAGGCCAAACGACCATCCGTAAATATATACCTGCTCCCACTGCGTTGCGGAATTGTCAAAATAGATCGTTCTTGCTCCCGTTTCTTCGTTCGGGTCATACATGGTCCATTCGCCGCTTCCGTCCGCCGTTACGTTAAAGCAGTCGTTGTTTTCTCTTGCCGGCAGGCCTTCCCATTTGTTAATTGCCGTACCTACTATGTCGTCGCCGGGGTCCAATGGGTCTAAGCGGTAAAACGCAAGGTTCTGCCAGCTTTCGTCAATGGTTGCAAGGAAGTATTTTCCCGTTTCATCCTGCTCCAGCTGCAGGCTTTCCTGCGTGTCTGTATTGTACACAAACAGTTTGCAGCCGTCGTTGGTCAGCCAACCCACGCCGTTTTTCACATACAGCGTCAGGCCGCCTTCTCCCTGGCTGGGTTCCTCCCCTGTGGGTGCCGTCGGTTGGGTTGGCGGGTCAGTCGGCACACTTGGTTCTTCCGTTGCTGTCTGTTCTTGCCCAATGGCGTACTCTGTTTCCATCTTGGAAAGGTATTTCTGGATATTCAGCGCGTCGTCCACGTTTACAAGGCCGTCTGCGTTAATATCTGCCGCTAAAAACTGTGTTCCTGTCAGCGTAAGCACCTTTGCCTGGTATTTCTGGATCATCAGCACGTCTTGCAGGTCTACCGCGTCGTCTTCATTTACATCGCCCAAAATATAGGTAATTGTCACCGGCGGCTCTGTGGGGTTTGTCGGCTGCGTCGGGTCTGTCACGTCGTCCTCCAAACCGTCAATCGCGTCCTCCAGCAGTGTTACCTGCCCGTCTACCGCCGCCTGGTCTGCAAACGGGTCGTCATACACCACCTGTGCAGCTGCAATGGCCTGCTGCAAAGCAGCATAAGAATCTTCTGTAATTCCATCCGGTGCAATCGCTGCAGCTTCGTCAATTTTTCCTGCAAGCGCTTCCTTGCTTTCTGCCAGCACAACAAACGGGATCTCGTTTGCCTGGGCAAAGCTTTCCGCGGCTGTTTCTGCATAACCGTAGAGCGTTACGTTTTCGCTCAAATTAAACGCGTCTTCCGCAATGGTTTCCACGCTTGCCGGCGCCAGCACCTTTGCAAGCGCCTGGCAGTTAGTAAACGCTTTGGTTTCAAGCGTTGTAACGCTGTCGGGCAATATTATCTGTGTAAGCGCTGCACAGCCGGAAAATACGCGGCCGCCAATTGTTTGCAAACTTTCCGGTAAATTTATACTTTGCAAACTTGTGCAGGTGCCAAACGTGAGCGTTTTAAGCTCTGTCACACCCGCCGGGATTGTAATTTCCCGCAGCGCGCGGCAGCCGTTAAACGCTGCCTGGCCAATTTCCGTCACGCCCACCGGTAGCTGCAGCCCGCTGAGCTTCTGGCAGCCCTCAAACGCGTTGTCGCCAATGCTTACGAGCGCGCTGTCGTCTGCAAACACCGCCGTTTGCAGCTGCGAGCAGCTTTTAAATGCAGCGTTTTCAATTGTTTTGACCCCCGCCGGGATAGAAACAGAGGTGATCAAAACATCCTCAAATGCGCCTTCGGCAATGCTGGTCACCGGCTTGCCGTCAATTTCCGCCGGGATCTCGGCCGCACCGCCTGGGTTGTTAAAGCCGGTGATTGCAATCTCCGCCCCTCCGGCAATCTCCTGGTAGCGGAACACAACCGGGTCCAGCGCGTCTATCACGCCCTGCAGTGCGGCAATTTCATTGTCAATCTGCGTCTGCTCCGTGGCTTCTTTCAGCACCTGCTCGGCGTGCGCGATCGCCGTCAGCAGGTTGGCATAACTCTCTTTCGTATACAGCGCCGGGTCCAGCCCTTTGGCCTCGTCAATCTTTGCCTGCAAATAGGTGGTAACCAAATCTGCACCCTCCTGGATCGCCGCAAACGTATAGCCGTTTTCTATCGCAAAGGTATAGGCGTAACTGCCGGCTATACCGTGGATCGTCAACTGCTCCTTGGGGATGTTGTTAAAAGCGGTATTTGCAATTGAAGATACTTTTTCATAAAGCGTAATGTCTGTTAAATCTGTACAACCCAGAAAGACATTGTGATCAATTATCTCCAAACTTTTCGGTGCAATAAACTCACAAATGCCCGTGCTTTCAAAAGCATTTGCCCCAATTGAAACAAGCGAACTTCCTTCCAGAAAATGGGTCGTTTTTAAAGCGGTACAATTTTGAAAAGCTTGCTTTCCAATTTTGGTCAAGTTTTTATTATTTTGATTTTGGGCAAAAAAAATTTCTGTTAAAGCGCTGCAACCTTGAAACATGGAATTTCCAATTTCTGTGAGAGTAATAGGAAGCGTAACAGATTGTAGCGCCGTGCAGTTCCGGAACAGACTGGCAGTAATAGGAATAGATAAATTTTCAGGAAAAATAACTGTTTTCAGTGCAGAACAACCATCAAAATATGCATCTAATACCGCAACACTTTCTGGTATAACAATTTTTGTTATGAGATTTGCTGCCGGAAACTTCGTCGGTAAAAAAGCATTTACATCAATTTTTGTAACTGGTTTATCGTCTATTTTCTCTGGTATTATTACTTCTCCACCCGTGCCCGTATATCCTTTAATGGTTATCTCTCCGCTTGTTTCCTCATAAACCAGGCCATCCGCCGTCTCTGCGGCGCTCACCGCCGGCACCAGCATGCACATGCCCAGCAGCATCACCGCCGCCAGCAGGCAGCTCACGGCCCGTTTAAGCTTTGCCATACTTTCGCCCCAAGGCACAGCTAAAAAAGTTGTTTCTTTTTTCATATAAGATTCTCTCCTTTTATATTTTCATGATTTTTTATTTTTCGTCTGATTCTGCTGCTTGCTGGACATCCATGCATACAATACCTCCCTTTTCATATTGTGAAAAACAATCACATATTTGCCGTACGTAAAGCTTCTAATTCCCGCTGTATTATGCAGTATCACTTCCAAAGCGCTCGCTCTGCCAGCGCATATACGCGGCTTCCATTAGCTTTATAATCGCCGTGTACATTTCCATTTCGGTATACCCCTTGGGAAAAAAGCCCCGAATATCCTTCACCTTAAAACTAACCATTCCACTTTGATCACTTTTTCCCTCTTGGTCGTTGTTATCCTCACTCAAAATTGTAAAAATTACTTCCTTTGTCAACCCTCCTTCCTTGGAAAGCTTTTTCATCTTCTGCGCCTGCGAAAGAAAAAGCTTGCAGTCTTCGCTTAAAATAACCTCCAACAAATCGCGCTGCTCCTGCTCCCGCAGATAAGAAATCTCCACGCCGGACAAAAACGCAATGCGCTTTTCGTCCACCAAATCGAGCAGTTCTGGAATCAGATACGTCAGCCGGATATACCGGAATACCTGGTCGCGGCTCTCGTGAAAAAAACGCCCAATCTCCGCGGCGGTATCAGACCTTGTCGCAACCTGCGACGAAGTTAAATCCGTCCGCCTTCCCTTCCGGCGCATCGCCTCAAACTTCATTTTGTAGGCAAACGCCTTTTCGCTGAACGAAATATGCTCCCGGTGCAGGTTGCTGTCCACAAGCGCAATGGCGGCTTCGTCGCGGTCAACCCTGCAGATCATCGCCGGCACCGTTTGCAGTCCCGCCCTCTTCGCCGCATGCAGCCGCCTGTGGCCAGATATTACCTCATAATCCCCCGGCGCACTTTCGCTTGGGCGCACAAGCAGCGGGGAAAGCACGCCCTGCTTTCGAATACTTTCGCAAAGCTTGTCCATATCCGGGTTGTCCAAAACCTTATACGGGTGCCCTGCAAAGGGGTGCAGCCGCTCCACCGCAAGCGCAACCGCCTTCTTCTCGTTTTTTGGCTCGGCCATCGTGTGTGCCCTCTCCCTCCTTTCACCGTGATTTGTCTGAAGAAGCTGCATACGCCTCCTCTCGTTGTCGTCTGGTTGCCGACGTCTTTTATCATATACATTCTCAAAAAAATGTCCAGTCTTTTGTGAAAACTGGTCGTTTTTTTGTGATAATTTGTTGTTTTTTGTCGAATCAAAGGCCGCAAAAGCCCCTTTTCTTTCTCTGTAAAAGGGTTGCCGCCGGCCTCATGGAGGAAGGCCGGCGGCACTGGAACAATGGTAAAAGTCATGAAAAACTTAGGAGTAATCAAAATAAATAAAAAAAGTAAGGATTAAATGAACAAAACAAAATAGAAAAGCATAAAAACTTTAAAACATTACATATCTCTATATTTTCTGCACAGCCGCCCGTCTGGGGCCGGGCGGCTGCCAGGGGTTTTGGGGGCCTGTTACGCTTCTGTATAAACGTCCCATGTACCGCTCCACTTGCCGTCCCCGCCCTGTTGCAGGTTTGTATAGTAATTTTTCCCGGCTTCTGTGGCTACGTCTGCCGTTTGTTTGTCGTTGGTCGTCCAGGTGTCGCCTGCCACAAACAGAAAGCCCTGTGCTCCGTCGCTCGTGCCTTCTGTAAATGTGTATTTGTATACCGTGTCTGTCACCTGTTCCATTGGTACAAACTCCTGGTACAGGCCAAACGACCATCCGTAAATATATACCTGCTCCCACTGCGTTGCGGAATTGTCAAAATAGATCGTTCTTGCTCCCGTTTCTTCGTTCGGGTCATACATGGTCCATTCGCCGCTTCCGTCCGCCGTTACGTTAAAGCAGTCGTTGTTTTCTCTTGCCGGCAGGCCTTCCCATTTGTTAATTGCCGTACCTACTATGTCGTCGCCGGGGTCCAATGGGTCTAAGCGGTAAAACGCAAGGTTCTGCCAGCTTTCGTCAATGGTTGCAAGGAAGTATTTTCCCGTTTCATCCTGCTCCAGCTGCAGGCTTTCCTGCGTGTCTGTATTGTACACAAACAGTTTGCAGCCGTCGTTGGTCAGCCAACCCACGCCGTTTTTCACATACAGCGTCAGGCCGCCTTCTCCCTGGCTGGGTTCCTCCCCTGTGGGTGCCGTCGGTTGGGTTGGCGGGTCAGTCGGCACACTTGGTTCTTCCGTTGCTGTCTGTTCTTGCCCAATGGCGTACTCTGTTTCCATCTTGGAAAGGTATTTCTGGATATTCAGCGCGTCGTCCACGTTTACAAGGCCGTCTGCGTTAATATCTGCCGCTAAAAACTGTGTTCCTGTCAGCGTAAGCACCTTTGCCTGGTATTTCTGGATCATCAGCACGTCTTGCAGGTCTACCGCGTCGTCTTCATTTACATCGCCCAAAATATAGGTAATTGTCACCGGCGGCTCTGTGGGGTTTGTCGGCTGCGTCGGGTCTGTCACGTCGTCCTCCAAACCGTCAATCGCGTCCTCCAGCAGTGTTACCTGCCCGTCTACCGCCGCCTGGTCTGCAAACGGGTCGTCATACACCACCTGTGCAGCTGCAATGGCCTGCTGCAAAGCAGCATAAGAATCTTCTGTAATTCCATCCGGTGCAATCGCTGCAGCTTCGTCAATTTTTCCTGCAAGCGCTTCCTTGCTTTCTGCCAGCACAACAAACGGGATCTCGTTTGCCTGGGCAAAGCTTTCCGCGGCTGTTTCTGCATAACCGTAGAGCGTTACGTTTTCGCTCAAATTAAACGCGTCTTCCGCAATGGTTTCCACGCTTGCCGGCGCCAGCACCTTTGCAAGCGCCTGGCAGTTAGTAAACGCTTTGGTTTCAAGCGTTGTAACGCTGTCGGGCAATATTATCTGTGTAAGCGCTGCACAGCCGGAAAATACGCGGCCGCCAATTGTTTGCAAACTTTCCGGTAAATTTATACTTTGCAAACTTGTGCAGGTGCCAAACGTGAGCGTTTTAAGCTCTGTCACACCCGCCGGGATTGTAATTTCCCGCAGCGCGCGGCAGCCGTTAAACGCTGCCTGGCCAATTTCCGTCACGCCCACCGGTAGCTGCAGCCCGCTGAGCTTCTGGCAGCCCTCAAACGCGTTGTCGCCAATGCTTACGAGCGCGCTGTCGTCTGCAAACACCGCCGTTTGCAGCTGCGAGCAGCTTTTAAATGCAGCGTTTTCAATTGTTTTGACCCCCGCCGGGATAGAAACAGAGGTGATCAAAACATCCTCAAATGCGCCTTCGGCAATGCTGGTCACCGGCTTGCCGTCAATTTCCGCCGGGATCTCGGCCGCACCGCCTGGGTTGTTAAAGCCGGTGATTGCAATCTCCGCCCCTCCGGCAATCTCCTGGTAGCGGAACACAACCGGGTCCAGCGCGTCTATCACGCCCTGCAGTGCGGCAATTTCATTGTCAATCTGCGTCTGCTCCGTGGCTTCTTTCAGCACCTGCTCGGCGTGCGCGATCGCCGTCAGCAGGTTGGCATAACTCTCCTTCGTATACAGCGCCGGGTCCAGCCCTTTGGCCTCGTCAATCTTTGCCTGCAGGTAAGTGGTAATTAGATCCCCACCTTGCTGAATTGGCTCAAATGCATAGCCGTTCGTTATTGCAAACGTATTGGCGTAGCTGCCGGCTATGCCGTGGATGGTTAGCTGTTCCCTGGGGATATTATTAAAAGCGTTATCTGCAATCAATGTTACTTTGTCATGTATAGTAATATCTGTTAAATTAGTGCAATCTTCAAAGGCCTGTGATTCTATTCTTTCCAAATCTTCAGGTAAATCAATTTCACAAATTGCTGTTTTTTTTAAAGCAAGTATTTCAATTAAAACAAGCAGGCTTCCTTCCGGAAAACTGATTGTCTCTAAAGATTCACAATTTTGAAACATATACATGTTTAATGCTGTAACATTTTTAGGAACTGTAATAGTCTGCAGCGCCGTGCAGTCCCGGAACATACTGGCAGTAGAAGGGATGGAGACATTTTCAGGTAAAACAACTTCCTGTAAATTGCTGCAGCCAAAAAAGACACCTTTTCCCATGGTTTTTACGCTGTCGGGTATCGTAATTTTCGTAATCTCTAAAGCCGCTGGAAACTTACTCACACGAAACGCCTGCTGAGCAATCTCCGTGACCGGTTTACCGGCAATTTCAGCTGGAATTTCAACTTCCCCACCCACACCTGTATACCCTGTAATCGTGATTTCCCCGCTTGTTTCCTCATAAACCAGGCCATTCGCCGTCTCCGCGGCGCTTGCCGCTGGCACAAGCATGCACATGCCCAGCAGCATCACCGCCGCCAGCAGGCAGCTTACGGCCCGTTTAAGTTTTGTCATACTTTACGCCTCCCGTATTTCATGGTGGAATCAGCCGGAATTTGTCAAAACCGCCCTAAAAAACAAAACCCGCAGCCTTCTCCTTGCAAAAAGCAGAAAACTACGTTCGTTTACTGTACAAATACAACAACACCCCACCCCCTTGCCTTTATAAGCTGGTCCTCCCTACAACTCTATGCACAAAGGGGCTACAATATGCCACCGGCAAAGGGATTACGGCCTTTTAAAACCGGTGCGCTGTGTGGGTGGGCGCACGGTTTCTGTACCGTTTTGCATTTTTCTCCGGAAAAAAGGCTTTTTTGAACACCGTCTGTTTTCCTCGCTTTGTCTGGTTTGGCCCCCGCCGCCCGCCCAATACCTTGGCCGGGCGGCGGGGGATTTATCTCTGACAGCCCGCATACTTGCAGGCTGTATATATTTTTTCAAAAGACCCTCCCTGAGCGCGCCACGCAAGCGGCGCGCTCAGGAAAGAGCAAAACCAAGCTTTTAGGCTACCGCCGGGTATACCAGGTCAAAGCTTGCCGTTGCGCCGGCTTCCACCATCGGCTCCGCCGTGCCGTTAAGTTTTTGCATATCTTCAGCCGCCCAGTCATTGCTGGTCGTAAAGATCACCTGTGCTGCGCCCTCAAACTCAAGCGTAAAGGTGCGCTGGCTTGCTTCGGCTGCCGTTGTCTCCTGCATTTCATAGAATGCCGCGCCAATGCGGTCGCCGCCAAACAGGTAAGCGTATACGTCGCCCGTGTAGGAGGCATCAATTGTGGCGTTGATTGTCGTCATACCCACCTTTGTGTAAGTTGTGGTGGAAGTAACACCGGGGATAGGATCCCCCATATCATCCAAACCGGTTACCACAACTGTATATACCGTACCCTTTTTTGCGTCTTCGCCGCCAATGGTAAACGTGGCAGAACCGTCAAATGCAATGGGGGCCGCACCATTGATTGTATACCGAGCACCGCCGTCGCAGTTAAATTCGTTAACTGTAACGCTCATTTCAATGGCAAAGTTTTTGCCAGGTGTTGCCGTTACAGAAGGTGCTGCAGCGGGGGGCGTCATGTAGCTCCAGGAACCTGTAATCGCGCCTTCAGCAGAAGCAACCGGCGTCCACAGGTTCATGCCTTCCTCTGTAGCGATATCTGTTGTCTGGCGTCCGCTCCAGTCTGTGGAGCTTGTAAACAGGCAGAAGTTTTCTCCGTCTTCTGTGTCATAGGTCAGGGTATACGCGTAAATGTTTGACCCTTCTTCAATTGGCTGTAACTCTACAAAGTCGCCGGCAAGGCCGTAATTCCAGCCATAGATGTACACATGCTCCCACTGGGTCGCAGAATTGTCAAAGAAAATCTGCGTACCGGCCGCTACTGCGCTTGCAGACGTTGCTGCAATACAACTCATTGCTGCAATCATCAGTATTGCCAAAATAAGACTTACCGATTTTTTCATTTTGTTCGACATGTTAAATGCCTCCCTTTCATGATGTTTTTGTAGGCATGCAAGAAAAAATTTTACATGCTACATTTTTGTGAATAGGTTTCACGCACCCCGGCGAGGGTGTGCCCAAAACCGGCCGACGCCCCCGTTTGCATCAAACAGCTTGTCCGCTTTCATAAATTTTTAAACCGAACACATCTGCCGCGGCAAACGATCTGGGGAAAAATTGCATTCGGCGCAGGACGCTCGTCCGTGTGATTTTATTTCACACAGAGGCTTTCCTTTGCTTTTCGCACTTAGACCGTACCACAAAAATAAAATTTTGTATATAGTTTTGTGAAAACTGGTCACATTTCTGTTAAGATTGGTATATCTCTCAAAAGATTTTCATACATTTGTAAATTATTGGTAAAAATTGGAGCCGCAAAAGGCCCCCCTTTTTCCTGCTTTTTTGCCCCGTTTTTTCTGCGCAGCGTTTCAATCTATAAAACACCTTGCAAACATACGCCGTTTATGGTAGATTAAAAACAGCTTTAATCGGCAAAATCCCGTTTTGTCTGTTCTTTTCAGACATTTTTCCGCGCGGGATTTATATTAAGAAAGGACAGATCCACCATGCGATTTCATCGTTTGCTGCGCCGGGGCCTGTGCTTGTTTTTATGCACCGCCCTTTCCTGCACAGCGTCTGCGTACGCCATTGCAGACATCAGCGAATTTTCAACCCGCAGCCAGCAACTGCAGCAACAGCAGGAAGAGCTCGACCGGCAGCTTGACCAGGCGCGCGAAGACGCCACAGAACAATTGCAGCTGCAACAGGCGCTGCAGGCAAAGATCGACAACCTGCAGGAGCAGATCGACCTTTTGAACACCACCATTTCTACCTGTAATAAACAAATTGTGGAAAAAGAAGCGCAAATCCGCGTGCAACAGGAAGAAATTGACCAGGATTACGAAATTTTGGGCCAGCGCATCCGCGCAATCTATATGGCTGGGGAAGCCTCTACGTTGGAAATCATCCTGGGCGCCAAAGATTTCAACGATTTTATAGACAAAGCATACCTGGTCGAAAGCATCTCCTCGTTTGATGCAAAAATCATTGACAAGCTTTCCCAAAAACTGCATGCCGTCACGGCGGAGAAAACCGCGCTCGAAGAAGAAAAGGCCGTTGTCTCCCAATCCAAAACCGAGCTTGAAAAAAACTACAAGGAGCTTGACGCCCTTAAGCAGGAATGCGACGAAGTCCTCAGCCGCCTGCAAAAAACGCAGGAGGAACTGGAAGACCAGCTACAGAAAAACTCCGCCGAGCAAGAAGCCCTGTCTGAAGAGCTTGCACAGTGGCACAAGCAGTATGTACAGGAAAACGGCGGGATCCTTGGCAACGGTTCAGGCGGCGCAAACGGGTACATCTGGCCCGCGCCGGAATGCAACGTGATCACCTCCTACTGGGGCGACAGCCGCAACCACCAGGGGATGGATTTTGCCTGCAACGGCAGCGCCTACGGCAAGCCCATTATTGCAGCGCAAAGCGGCACGGTTATACGCGCAAATGCAACAGATTCCTGGGGCTCCGGCTGGGGATATTATGTTATGCTCGACCACGGCGGCGGCTACTCCACCCTGTATGCGCATTGCAGCGTGCTCGTTGTAGAGCCGGGCCAGGCCGTACAGCAGGGCGAAATTATAGGTTATATCGGCAACACGGGCAATTCCTACGGCGCGCACCTGCATTTCGAATGCTGGTTTAACGGCCAGCGTTACGACCCGGCGTCTGAACTGTTCTAAATGGACTGCTTTGATAAAAAGACAAAGAACAAAGGCGGGCAAATTGCCCGCCTTTTCTTTTTTCTAAAAAGAATTACATAAATTTATCCCGGCGTCTTTCCTTCGTGTTCTTTCCTTGCATCCAACTCCCGCGTGTCTGTTCCATTTAAAAAACCAATCCCTCTGTACATCATGTCTTCCGCCATCTCTGCAACCTGCTGCGCGGGTGTTACCATACCCTCTTCCAGCCATTTTTGCAGCAGTCCTATGCAGCCTGCGCTTGCAAACGCGTAAAAATATTCAATCTCTTTTTCAGATGCGTTTTTAAAATAGCCGGAATAGGACGTAATGCACTTTTCCCGCCCCATATTAATCAGCTTCAGCGCGAAAGCTTTGTCGCCATAATCCCCCAGCGTAACGGTGCACAAGTCTGAATTTTCTTTTAAACACTGAAAAACCCCTGCTGTTATCTTTACAGGCGTCAGTTGTTCCTGTTCGTTGGAAAAAAGCGGCGCAAGCGCTTTTTCAAAATCCTGCAGCATTTCCTCCTCCATTTGGCTGCGCAGATCATAAATATCGGTATAATGCGTATAAAATGTACCGCGGTTAATTCCCGCCAACTCACACAGCTCTTTAATAGAAATGCTTTGAATGGGTTTTTGTTTTAAAAGATGGGTAAAGGCCTTTCGTATCAGCAGTTTTGTCACACGCGTGCGGTGGTCGTTTTTAAACTTTTTCAAAATAACCTCTCCTTTTCAACAACCCGTGTTGCGTCTGTTCAATATTTTTGCATTTTAAAAAAAACTGGCAATTGTAGTTTTCCTGTAAGATGATTATAATACAATTAGAAACGAAAACCAACATGGTGTTCATAAATTATAAGAGGTGTATACAATTATGAAACGGATCTACATTATCACCGGTGCAAACGGCCATCTGGGAAGTACGCTGGTACGTATGCTGGAAAAACAGGATTGCCTGGTACGCGGCCTGATCCTTCCACAGGAGCACGCAACAGACCATGGCAACGTTACTTATTATAAGGGCGACGTGCGCAAGCGTGAAACACTTCTGCCGCTTTTTGCAGACACGCAGGGCGCACAGGTAATCGTGCTGCATACCGCCGGCATTATAAATATTGCCAAGAAAGCCTCCCCCACCCTATACGACGTGAACGTCAATGGTACAAAAACAGTTGCCGCGCTTTGCCTGGAAAAAAAGGTTAAACGTATGGTATATGTCAGCTCTGTCCATGCCATACCGGAAAAAGCAAAGCCGCTCGTTTTAAAGGAGGTTTACAGCTTTTCCCCGCAGCAGGTCACAGGTGGATATGCCAAAACGAAGGCAGAAGCAACCAGGCTGCTGCTTGAAGAAATTAAACAGGGGCTTGACGCCGTCGTAGTGCATCCTTCCGGTATTTTAGGGCCGTACGACGCTCATTGCAACCATTTGGTACAACTGGTAAGCGACTACATCTGCGGACGTCTGCCCGCCTGCGTAAACGGCGGCTACGATTTTGTAGATGTGCGCGATGTTGCTCAGGGTTGTCTGCTGGCGGCGGACAAAGGTAAAAAAGGAGAATGCTATATATTATCAAACCGGCATTACGAAATTAAAGAACTGCTGAAGATGGTCCGCAGCATTTGCGGCGGCCGGCGTTTGCCCGTTTTACCTATATGGCTTGCAAAAGCTGCCGTCCCCTTTATACAGCTGCACGCAAAACGCACCAGACAACGCCCGCTGTATACAAGCTATTCTTTGTATACACTGCAAAGCAACGACCGTTTTTCCCATGACAAGGCTACCAGCGAGTTGGGTTGGCGGCCCCGCGACCTGTACCAGACAATTGCAGATACCATCGCGTGGCTTAAAAAAGGTCAAACTTGTAAAGCAAAACTACCGGCCTGATATTTTTATCCCTGCCTCTTTGGTATGCCGCATTGCTTTTCAAAACAAAACGCAGGGATGGCGCCGCTTTAAAGCGGCGCCATCCCTTTTATCTTTTTCTCTTTTTCAACAAACCAGATCCTTATCCTATTTTTACCACCTGTCCGTTTTGGTAGGTATACGTCCCCGCTTCAAAGCGGTAATTCTGTCCGTTTCTGCTGTCCCAATTGTTGTGCCCGTCGTTAAAGCACACGTTTGCATAGGCCGCATCGCCAAGCTCAATGGTGTATTGATGCGTATAACCCGGCATGGCCGCGCTTTCTTCCATTGCTATTCCCGGCACGTTGGTCCAGCTTCCTTCTCCTATCTGGTAATGAATGTACGGCGTACTGTAACCCTTATAGTAAATTGTAATACGGTTGCTTGGTGGCGATACGGTATATTCCATTGTTTTAAATGACAATACTTTTTCATCGTACCGGATTCCCAGCCTGACTGTATAGGTTCCGGCTTCTGGTGGCGCCCAGTTTGCCGTCTTGTCCGTATTGGTCGTCAGGCTCTGCGTCTTTCCGTCCTTTGTAACCGTATAATAATAATTGCTATAGGTAATATCCTTGGCTTCGTTGGAAGTTTCTGCACGGAAGGTCACCGTTTCCCCCGCCTGTGCATCTGTTTTGCTTGCATTCAACTGCATTACATACAGGTTTGCCACGGTAAAGGTCTTTTTCTCAGTCGCCACATTGCCTTTTGCATCCTTCACGCTTACAAGAAGCCTGTATGTTCCTGCTTCTTTAAACTGCACAGACGCCGTATTTTGATCAGAATAGGGCTGTATCACAGTATTGCTTCCTGTTTTCCAATAGGAGAACTGATACTGGTAGGGGGCCATGCCGCCGGCCGCCTGCGCTCGCATATTCACAGTCCCATATATCCCCATATAGTTGTCCAGGTCCGTCGTAAACGAATCTATGCACAACGCATCTTCCACTATAAACCAACTGGTCTTCTCTGCAAAATTTCCTTCAATATCCTCCACCTGCACGGTCACAGCGTAATTTCCGGCTTCATCAGGCGTCCACTTTGCCTGAAGCTGGCTGCTCCGGTACGCAATTCTGTTGAAATAAGACGTCTCCGGGCTTGCAACTACCTGCCCGTCCTTTTTAACAGTCCAAGAGGATTCCACTTTGTGATACGGATAATACGCAGAAATGCCATCCCCATTGGTGATTGCCGTAAAGGTGATTTCTTCCCCAATTTTTACAGGTGATTTTGGGTCTGCGGTAAGTGATTCCACGTGCATCTCTTCGCTCACTGTAAACGCAACGCTTTTTTCTGCAACATTATTTTTATAATCCACCGCTCGCACGGTTGCTATGTATTGGCCGGTTTCGGTAGGCGTCCACTCCATTTTTGCGGTACTGGTTTTCTGGCCTACATTTTTCTCTGTAATCTCGGTCGTCTTGGGATTTGCCACCGCTTGCCCATCCTTTTGAATAGTCCAGGTATAAATATCTTTGGAATATGGATAAACGTTTTCCCCCGCAGTAGACACCGTAAAGGTAATTTTATTTCCCAACGCTACCGGTGATTCTGGATCAGTTGTAAAAGAACGAATCGTAAAGTCTTCCTCAACCGCGGTAACATATAGCACAGACGTCAAAACTCTGCCACTGCGGTCTTTTACATACCCTGTAACACAATAGGTACCCGGGTTCCGTACAAACAAATGCCCCGTACTGCTTTCGGAGTAGCCGGTTGTATACTGGTCATCGCTGATCTCCTGATGTGCACAGGAAAAGCTATATGTATACGGTGCATATCCTCCTTCCGCCTGCAAAGCAGGACAGCAGCATGATGCAGGATAACAGGGCCGTTCCCAGCCTTTTTCGTCTTTTACTCATCATTCCAAATCCTTTCTTTGTGTGCAATTTTTGCTTTTATCGGTTTATCATATTAAAGCAAAACCAAATTAGATTATATAGAGAAACACAAAAAAATCAAACAAAAACAAAATGCGGTTTTTGTCTAAATTGCTTCTTTTTCTGATATTCTTTTCTTTTTTTATCTCTTCACGTGAAATCCAATTCTTCTTTATAATTTCTTTTATGAGATTTTCCGGATAAAAATTTTTTCATTTTTATTTATATAGTGAAAACCATACAAACCTGCACGACATTTAAAATTGTCTGTATACAGCAGTTACGTACAACAGATGTCTGGAAACAAGGCCAGCGTAAATATTTGCCTTCATTTTTTCTTTTGCGCTTTTGCCGATACGGTCACATATGCTTTCGGCAAAACAACCTGCATTTTTAATTTCATTGTAAAATATTTTTATTTTTCACACAAAAAAACCTGCCATTGAGGACAAACGCATCAACGGCAGGAACCTACAGTGCATCTATGTTTTTGGCTAAAATCTTCAACAGGCGGATAAATTGTTCTTGCTTCTTTTTGTCCTGTTTTTTAATAATCGCCTCAATATTTGATAACAGCCCGCTGTTTTCTAAAACGCCGTCAATTACAAGTGCATCCAGACTGACATGCAGACATTGGGCAATTTTTACAGCAGTTTCCAGTGATAATTTTTTACTTCCACGTTCAATATGTCCCAGATAAGAGGTCGAAATATTGCAGGCTTCCGCTAACTGCTCTTGTGTTAAATGCTTTTTATTTCGTAGTTGCTTTACCCTTTGTCCGACCAATTGATAATTTATATTTTTCATCAATTCATCACCAATTTTATTATAACAACCAACCTCTTGACATATCAGTGACTATAGGTGTAAAATTATGACAATTAGTAGTTATTATACAGCAATTCCTACATATATGAACAGGAAGGAGAAAGCTTTTGAAACTGTATAAAATATTGCTGATCCTTGCAAGCATAACCGGATGGATTGGTATTATCGACTTAATGCTTGCAATTGGCTTTTCAGCAAACCGTTCTTTATTACAGACAAATGACAGCATTTGTTTCTTTATTTCCGTATCAGGCTTTTTGGCTCCAGTTTTTATAGGCGCGGCTGTCATTTTTTTAATTATTGGATTAATTATAAAATATCAGAAAAGCAAATAGCAAAAATGCAGCTTTTGCAAAAACAAACAACAGCAAATCACATAAAAAATGCCCGCTCAAAAGAGTGGGCATTTTAACTGAAACGCCGCCTGCTGCAATGTAAAGGGGCAGGCTTTTTGGATGTTTCAGCTATCTTTAACAGGCTAACCATTTTCATATACCTTCTGCCGGCGCATACAAATGAAATCTTATAGCAAACAGTACACCAAAAAAAGGAGCCCCAGAAGACAGATATTGCAGAGAGTAAATTGCCAAAAATATTGCTTACGTTGTTCTGGATACGTTTTGACCACAATTTTATAGGAAATTAAGCTTGCCATGGAAGCAATCAACGTTCCCAGGCCCCCAAAATTACAGCCAATAATAAGGCTTTTCCATTGCGAAGTAAATCCGGATAATAATAAAGCTGCAGGCACATTACTGGTAACCTGGCTGGTCACAACTGCTGCCAACTCAACATGGCCTGTCAGAATTGAAGCCAGAAAATTTTGAAAGCTTTCAATATTCGCAATGTTTCCTATAAAAATGAAAAAAGAAATAAAAGTTCCCAATAATGAATAATCAATCGTTAATAACAGTTTGCGGTCTTTAAACAGCAAAAAAACAACCACGACGATTACAATGATACTGGGTGGGATGACTTTAAAGATTCCAAGAAGGCACAGCGCAAACCCTGCAGTGCAGCACAACAAGGCTGTTGGACTTCCCAATTTAACAGGCAGCGATACACCAGAAATACGAACAGGCTTCCTAAAAACAATTATAAGCGCCAGACAAACCCCGGAAACAAGAACATAGGGAAACATTAACGCACATAATTCTTCAAACCTTATACCGGACTTATTATATAAGTAAAGATTTTGAGGATTCCCCATCGGCGTCAGCATGCTGCCAAGGTTCGCCGCAACAGTTTGCAACACTGCCTGTGGCGCCGCCAAACGCTCCTGCCCTGCTATTCGCAGTACAATAAGGCCAAATGGTACAAAAGTAATTAATGCAACGTCATTTGTAATAACCATACTTAAAACAAAAGGTAAAAAAACAAGGATCAACAGCATTGTTCGCGTGGTCGTAATCCTCTTTAGTAAAAAATTTGCCATACAGACAAAAAAACCGGCCTTTTGCAATCCTTTCATAACCGCCATTAAACTGAACAAAAGGGCCAATGTGTCCCAGTCAACGTATGAAAAATATAAATGGCTGGGCGGAACAAAGAAACAGGAAAGCAAAGCTAATATAATAGAGATACATAGTACCGTCTCTTTTTGCAACAAGATCATGCACATTTTTGTAACTTTACGTACCATCTACTGCCCCCGCTTACAATCAGTAAATTCCACACTGAGACTGCGCATTGCCACCATTATGATCAACGCTTCACAAAATAACAGGTGGTGGTATCTCCGCCATTCCTTTTAATTTAAATACGTCTGTTATATGTTTGTGATACAAAAGCTTTCGCAGAACCTCCATTACCAATTTAATTTTTCTGGGACGTGCCACAAAATCTCACGCGGCACGTCCTCTTTTTCTGCTTTAAATTTGCAGATTCCGTTCATTTTTGTCAAATATAAAAACGAAAAAATATCACAGGTTTAATCCCCGATACCGGTTGAGGCAGGCAAAAATCTCCTGCCTTCTGGGACGTGCCAGAAAGGGAATCCCGGGGGTATTCTCACAAAGGGCTTCCAGTCCCCTCTCACTTATCACTGCCTCCAGTTCATCCACCACTTGCCGCAGATCCCGCACGCCGTCCATAAGGTATTTCTGTGCATAAAGCAGGCAATATGCCAGAGCGGCCGTCTGCTCTTCATCGGTCAGCTGTTCTACACACCGCAAACTAACGCTTTCCCGGTTGAGAGAAAGGCCGTCCTTTCCCAATGTTTTAAGCTTTATCCGCCCGTCGCCTTGAAACTCCGGAGAAGCCTTTGGCATTCTGGAAAAGTTTGGCCTGCGGGCCGGTTCCACCGGCTCCCCATGCAAAGGGAAGGCCTTTGCTTCCCGTTTTGCCAGGGCCGTGATATCCCGGGGTTTATACCGATCCATCTGGACAATGTGGTCGGCTATATGGAAATAGGTACCAGAGCTCCCCGCCACAATAACCGTTGAAACGCCATATTTGGAATACAGCTCGCGAATACGGTCGATAAAGGGAGTAATCGGCTCCAGCTCCCGGCGAATCACCCGCTGCATCAAATCGTCCCGAATCATAAAATTGGTAGCGCTGGTGTCCTCGTCCATAAGCAGCAGGGAAGCGCCCGTCTCCAAACTTTCTACCACATTGGCTGCCTGGGAAGTGCTTCCACTGGCGTCTTCCGTAGAAAAAGCGGTCGTATCTTTCCCATTGGGCAGGCCGTTAATAAACATGGAAATATCCGTTTTCCGGATACTACGTCCATCCTCGGCGCGGATTTTTACGGCGGTTCTGTCTGTAATTACGTATTCCCGTCCATCCCCGGCAATATGGTTATAAACTCCCAGTTCCAGAGCTTTCAGAAGAGTAGATTTACCGTGATATCCGCCGCCCACAATCAGGGTAACGCCTTTTGGAATGCCCATACCGGTAATTCTTCCCCGGTGGGGCAGATCCATAGCCACCGACATTTCCTGAGGAGATTGAAAAAGCACGGCATTTTTCATAGGGCGGGAAGAAACACCGGATTCCCGTGGCAGAATACTCCCATCCGCTACAAAAGCGCACAGATTCAGCCTGGGAAGCATCTCCCGGATATACGCCTGATCCTCCGCCAGGTCTGCTGTTTTCTGCAGACGCTTAACATCCAAATTAGCATACAGCAGGGACCCCTTCACGCACTGCGGCAAAAAATAAAACAGAATTTTTTCCAGCTCCCGGGCGTTGATGGTCCGCCCATTCGCCGGAAATCCCACCTCAAAGCGAACAAGAATATCCCCGCTTTCGGGGTCTAAACAACAGGCGGTACGCTCCAGCACCTCCTGGCCGCAGTGGCTAACGGAAATCAGCCCGCTTCGCCCGGAACCCTTGGCCTGAAAGGAAAACCGGCTTGCCTGTTTTCCAAACTGGCGGGTCAATTCATCCTGGAGGGCAATCCGTCGGCAGGGGCGCAGATATAGCTCCGGCGGAAAAGCCGCCTTTGCTCCGGGCACACGAATACTCAGCCTGGAAGGCGCGGCGAAGGGGTCCCCCTGAACATGATCAATAGACAGTGCATATCCCGGAAACTGGTAAACACCTTTTATATCCTTATAAGCCGGGTAGCTTCTCCGATCAATCCTAACAAGCAGTTTCTTTAACTCAACTGACGTCTGCATGGCTTTATTTCACACTCCTCATTTTTTACAAATATAAATATGAAAAGATTTTTCCTTTGTTGACCCTATACCGATTCTCCCATCACTTTTTAAATACCTTCTACCTCTCTTGTACCAATATAGCGCACACTATACATAATCTATATATACCGTTTTGCCACACTCTTTTTATACATTATACTACATTTTTCTACTTTTGCAAAGTATAGAGTTATATTTATTAAAAATAAATAATGAAAAAGCAAAAAGAACCGCTCACAGAGCGGCCCTTTTCAAAATAAATCCAGTATTCATACAGATTTTGAAGCTTATTTCTTTAATCCCTCGTAAACCGCAACTGCGCAGGCCACGGTGGCGCCAACCATCGGGTTGTTGCCCATGCCGATCAACCCCATCATTTCCACATGCGCAGGCACAGAGGAAGATCCTGCAAATTGCGCGTCGCCATGCATGCGTCCCATAGAGTCCGTAAGGCCATAGGAAGCCGGTCCCGCGCCCATATTGTCCGGATGCAGGGTACGGCCCGTGCCGCCGCCGCTGGCAACAGAAAAATACTTTTTGCCATGCTCCTGCGCCCATTTTTTATAGGTGCCCGCAACAAGATGCTGGAACCGGGTAGGATTGGTAGAATTGCCTGTAATAGACACATCCACACCCTCGTGCGCCATAATCTCCACGCCTTCGCGAACGTCGTCTGCACCAAAGCAGCGCACGGCGGCTCTTTCTCCGTCAGAGAAAGCCCGTTCTTCCAAAATAGTTAGTTCGCCGGTAAAATAATCATAGCTTGTTTTTACATAGGTAAAACCGTTAATTCTTGAAATAATATAGGCTGCATCCTTTCCAAGGCCGTTCAAAATTACGCGCAGCGGCTCTTTCCTTGCCTTGTTTGCCGTTTTAGCTATGCCAATTGCACCTTCTGCCGCGGCAAAGCTTTCATGTCCTGCCAGAAAAGCAAAGCATTTTGTCTCGTCCCGCAGCAGCATAGCGCCCAAATTGCCGTGCCCCAGGCCCACGTTCCTCTGCTCTGCAACAGAACCCGGAATACAAAACGCCTCCAGGCCAATCCCAATGGCTTCCGCGGCGTCCGCGGCGCTTTCGCTTTGCTTTTTAATCGCAACAGCACAACCTAGCGTATAAGCCCAAGATGCGTTTTCAAACGCAATCGGCTGCACGCCCTTAACAATTGCATCGGGGTCTACGCCCTTGCTCAGGCACAATTCCCTGGCTTCTTCCAGGCTGGCTATACCATATTCTGCAAGGCACTTCTCAATTTTAGCCATTCTTCTGTCTTTACTTTCAAAATTCACATTGTTAGCCATAAATCAAGTCCTCCCTGCTTATTCTTCACGCGGGTCAATATACTTTGCCGCGTTGTCAAAACGGCCATACTGGCCTATGTTCTTTTTATATGCCTCTTCCGGGGAAACACCATGACGAATATCCTCCATCATTTTCCCAAGCCTTACAAACTGGTAACCAATAACTTCGTCATTTTCATCCAGCGCAGTTTTAAGCACATAGCCCTCCGCCATCTCCATAAAACGCACGCCTTTAAGCTTGGTGCTGAACATCGTACCCACCTGGGAGCGCAAGCCCTTGCCCAGATCCTCCAGCCCGGCGCCAACAGGCAGCCCGCCTTCAGAAAACGCTGTCTGGCTTCTGCCGTAAACAAGCTGTAAAAACAGGTTTTTCATGGCAACGTTAATCGCGTCGCACACAAGGTCCGTATTCAGGCATTCAAGCAGCGTCTTTCCAGGCAAAATCTCCGCCGCCATAGCTGCAGAATGCGTCATGCCGGAACATCCAATCGTCTCTACAAGCGCTTCCTCCACAATGCCGTCCTTTACGTTCAGCGTAAGCTTACATGCGCCTTGCTGCGGCGCACACCAGCCAATGCCGTGTGAAAGGCCGGAAATGTCCTTAATGTCATAAGACTTTACCCATTTTCCCTCCTCCGGGATGGGCGCGGGGCCATGATGGGGTCCCTTTGCTACTGTACACATGTTTTCCACTTCATGGGAATAATTCATATGGGTACTCCTTTCGCTTTGGTGTAGTATAAAAGTTCGCTTTATACGTTTTTCATTATAAGCACTCCGGCTGCAATACGCAAGGGTTTTAGCCAGAATCTTCAAATTTTCGTTATTTTTTTGTCAAATACAAAAGGCAGGCGCAAAAATTTGTAAAACACGCGCTCTGAAAAAAGCAAGACGGCGCCGTCCTGCGGGGCGGCGCCGTCTTGCTTTTATTAAGCTGGTGTGTAAAAAAGAGGTATTGGTTCAGTTATGTCGCCTGCTGGCTTACTTTCTTGCAAGCCTTGCAGGCTCCTTGGGCTGGCATGCGCCTCCAGTAGACGCCGTACCGGCGGCCGATTTTGCGGCCTTCATCGCCAGCCTGGACATCAGTCTTGCAACTAAATTTGTTTGCTTCTTCATACATACTTCCTCCTTTGTGAATATTTTTCACATAGCATTAGCGCGGAAACCTGTCCCAAGACAAGCGCCAGCATAAAGCCAAGTGTTTCCCCCAAACATTCCAGAACTACCGCCGCCGCGCCCATACCTGCATACAAACAAAGCGCCACGGTTCTGCACCGCTTGCGGTGCCTTTTCCCAAGCGGCTTGTTTGGGTGCTCTACCGGCGCATAGCGCAAAAGCACCGCGCCGCCGCCCGGCAGCAGCACGCCTGTTGCAGCGGCCATTGCCGGCGTGTGTAAAATCATCACGCGGTAAAGCAACAGCGCGCTTAAAAAAAGGCAAAGAAACAGCGTATTGCATTTTACATACGTATAGCAGTGGTACCCACCCGTATAAGACCGCAAAAGAAGGAACGAAGCCAAAAACACAACCCCCTCTGCCAACGCGGAAAAAAGCAGGCTTAGAACAAGGATTATGCTGATGCCCAGCGCGGAGGATATAACCAACTCGGTTCCATAAATATAAATATCCAACTCCTCCGGCGCAAAGCATCGTTTGGCAAGCAAAGATTCTGCTATACGTTTAGACAACCTGTGCAGCATTGTAATCAACTCATTTACGGCTTTTACTTTGTCTAGACTATAGCAAATCCCGCAGAATTTGTGAATAGTTTTGTTAAAACTGGTCGTTTTCGCGTGAAATTATGCAAATAAAATATTTTAGCACGACAAAAAATTGCTTTTTTTGCAGTAATTTTTATAAAGAACATATGTCCGTCTACAGTTTTTTATCGTTACAACGCCGGTGCCTGCAGAATTTTGCAGTTTTCAGTTTTGCGGCTCCGGTAAAGGCGCGTCTTTTTCACCCGCATTGCTCCACTGCGGCACCTCCAGAATCACAACGCAACAGAAAAAGCCGTCTTCTTCATAGCAGTGGAACTCGCCGCCGTATTTTTCTACCGTGCGACGCACGCTGAGCAGGCCAAGCCCGTGGATCTGCTTGTTTTTCTTGGTGGTGCGCAGCTGCGGGTTCTGTTTTAACACAGAAGCGCCAATGGTGTTTTTGATCATAATGGAGCGGTACCCGCCGGTCTGCTCAATCAAAATTTTTATCGCGCGGTGCGCCTCCGGTTCCTTTTGCACCGCCTCTATGGCGTTGTCCAGCAGGTTGCCCAAAATGCTGCACAGGTCTACATCTTTTATGTCGTCAAATTGGGAGGTCGTAATTACAATCTCTGTTTGGATATGCTTTTCCCTTGCGCCGGCCAGCTTGCTGTTGAGAATGGCGTTGAGCAGAAAGTTTTCAGAGTTTACAAGCAGCCTGGCTGCTTCAAGCTCTGTGCGGCAGGCGCCGCACATCTCTATGGCTCTGTCGGTTTCTCCGTTTGTCACCAGCTGCCCAATCAGCAGCAGCTTGTTTTTCATATCGTGCCGCAGGGTAGACATTTCTTTCAGACTTTTTCCTGACTGCAAAATGTTCTCCTTCTGGTAGCGGTATTGCTGCTCCAGCAAAGAATAGCGCAGCTCTATTTCCCTGTCTTTGCTGATCTTCCCCAGCATTACCCAGATCAGCACTGCAATCACAACCACGCCGCCGCTGATAAACGCAAGAAACGCCACGTGCTCCCGGGTGATGTTCGGCTCCAGAGACACGGCATATGCCATCACCACAATGGCCAGCGCAATAACCGGGATGACAATAAACGCAACCCAGTCTGTCCATTTCAGCATGTCAAACTTGCGTTTTTTAAGCCGCAAAACCCAGATAATAAGCAGTGTAAAGACAGCATTGACCAACAGCACCAGCAAATACCTGTAAAGCGAATGTTGGAACAGCATCAGATCATGTGACGATTCCCCCGTAACGGTGCTCATAATAAAAATAATCATAGAAGAAATAGCATAATTTGCACATACAATAAAAATAGGAATAAACAGGCGCATCACAATTTTTCCGCGCAGAAAAAGCAGCGAATACAAGCCCAGAAAACCAACTAAAAAATAGGTTTCTACCGTGTTGAACACCTCATAGTAGAGGTTGATCATGGTGATCAGCAAAGCCATAAGCAGCGAAGCCGTAACGTACAGCGCAATTTCTAAGCTTGTGCGCTTTTTCCCTTCCGGGGGCTTAAAACGGCTGCCAAGAAAGCCGTGGCAGAAATAGACGTAAATAAACCCCTGGAACACGTTGACGGAAAGCTCAAATACAGTTGAAATTATTTCATTCATTGTTTATTACCATTTCCTTTAAAAACTTTTCCTTCAGTATTCTGTGCCTGCTCCTGCTCAGCGGCACCGTAGAGCCGTTGTCTAACACTATTTCTTTTGTTTTCACCTTGTAGATATGGTTTAAATTAATAATAAAGCTGCCGTGCGAGCGTATAAACCCAAACTGCTCCAGTTCCTGCTCTTTTTTATACAGGCTGTCGCGCGTTTCGTATTTTCTGTCCTTCGTAACAAAAAACACAGAATTGCCCGCGTTTTCCAAATAAAATACGTCCGCCAGGTTCAGGTTGACAACGCCTTCCTTGCATTTAATGGAAACCTTGGCGTCAGAAAAATTTACTGTTTCTGTTATGTAATCTATCATGCCGTCCAGCTCCTGCGCCAGGTGGCTCTTGCGCAGGAACCCAAGCGGTTTTATGCGCAGCGCGTCAAACACCAGGTCGTCACGGTTGGTTGTAAACACAATGAACGCGCGGGCGCTGTTTTTTTTAATCCACCCTGCTGCTTCCAGGCCGTTTACGCCCGGCATTTCAATGTCCAGAAAAACAACATCGTACGCTGTGTTTTTCATTTTGTACAGCAGCGCGTTTGCATCGTCAAACGTATCTACAATGATCTCCTGCTTTAATACTTTGCGAAAACCGTCGCGAAGTTTTGTCTTGAAACTAAGCGCAAACATATTCTCGTCGTCGCATACAGCAATTTTTATCATATATGTCTTCCTTTCTGACAAAAATTTCAATAATATAGTAAACTCCATTAAAAA